>Ga0184616_10000245_pt1 | contig 10721 bp, 19 predicted proteins | sample PLM4_90_coex_FD_133145 | JGI IMG/M metagenome (GOLD analysis project Ga0184616, IMG submission 133145) | Groundwater sediment microbial communities from an aquifer in East River, Colorado, USA - PLM4_90_coex | ecosystem: Environmental > Terrestrial > Soil > Riparian zone | place: USA: East...
ACCCCGACCGGAACGGCGCCGCGGGTTTGGGCAGCCGGTTGTTGCCGTAGGGAAAGCCTTTCCAGGCTGGTTGACTGTGGTTCATGGTCGTCTCCCTTAAGAGGTTCCCGCCCCGGCAGCCGCCGGGACGGGGTTAGGGGTTGATAAGAGGGAGGTTAGAAACTATGGCCCAGGTGAGGAAAGCCACCGCGCCGACTCCCCAGACGATGAGGAAGCGGGTCAGATACCGGGGCTCGGGGCGGCAGTGGCGGCAATTACAATCCATCTTCGGCCTCGGCCACCGCCCGGCGCAGCAGTTCCCGGGCGAACGGGTCATCCCGGAGGCACAGCCGTTTAGCGGCCAGGTAGACGCCGTTCAGCTTTTCCAGGCTGGTGATGTAGAAATCGAGGATCTCGGTGACTTCTTTGGCCGCGACCTCGGGCATGGTGCGGATGCCGGTCCGGATAGCCTGCTGCAAGATGCTGCTCATGTCCTACCTCCCTTGTGTCGATGTCCGCTTACTGCCGATTCAGGCGCTCTTAGGCCCCCGGCCCGGCCCCTGTTCTCCTTGAACTGGGGAGGGGTGATTATGGTTTCAATAAGCGGCCTTTTATTAAGGCCGCCTTCAATAATTCGCCTCCCCATTTCTGCATCTCAGCCGGGATGACTCGACGCCGCACCACCACTGATTTTTTCAGAATGAAGAGGGGAATCTCGGTTCCCTTAGAAAATTTCTCCCCCGCCGCCCGGCGTTGCTTCAAATAACCCCCGGAGCCAACGCCGCCCCAACCGGCCTTGCCCCAGATAATATTGTTGTGAATCGATGTGCCTTTATAGCTTTTCGGCCCTATTTTCTTGCCCCTGAACGTCTTCCTGGCGGCATCGGTAGGAATGGCCAACATCCCGCCAAAATTTTCGATGGTGAAAGAGCCGACCGGGCCGACAAGGACATGGCCCCATTTCCAGCCGCTGGCCGTTCTGACCGCCACCGTCATCAGATCTCCCACCAGACGCGCCTTTTCCACTACTATGGGTTTCCGCTTGGTCTTCCACTTAATGAACTCCTGGGAATCGACTCGTTTTTTAATCTTTAAGGCAACGCGGTCGAGAATGTTGGCCATTTTTCCATCCAGGCCTTTCATTATTGAGTCCAGGGCCTTTATGGGATCTTTAGGCATCAGCGAATATCCTCCTTTAAGGTATATTTAACCTTCCACATCCATCGGCTCGGCGTCCCGCAGAACGGGCTCAGTTGTCGCCCGCCCCGCAGGTTTTTAAGAACCAGCCCTTCCATTTCTTTATCCTGACGGAACTGCTCAAAGACTGTGCGAAAGTCAGCGGCAAATTGCGGGGCCAGACTCAAGGGGCCGGAGAGGCGGTCGCCAATATAAGTTTCCAGCGCCAACCGGCGGGTGCCAAAGTCGGGCAAAATCAGGGGGTCACCATCAGCAATAAAGAGGTCGTAGAACACGATCTGATGCCGGATGCCCTTAACCTTATTGTGCCGAAGTTCGCCGTCGAAGTGCCAGAAGCCGGTCAGGTTCAAGCCGTCCAGTGCGGTCAGGACTTCCGGATTGGGGACGTAGGCCATGCGGCTACCGTGGCGGTTCCAAAACTGCCAGGCGCCATCGAGGCAGTAAAGTTGCAGGCGGCTGCCGTTATACTTCGGTTCTGCCATCCAGTCCGGGGCGGCGCTCAACTGCTCCAATAAGGCCTGGCCGTTTCCCGGGGACCTCGGCTGCTCCGGGTAGAAATATTCAAAATCGGGGTGCATGGAAAGGATAATACACGCATAAATGTCTATGTCAAGAATTATTTTACCGATGTAACGATTTTTCCCATAAAAAAGGCGGCCCTATGGCCGCTGAAAAAAGCGATCGCTTTTTGATTCAGGTTATCAGAAGGTTAGAAACAGGCAGCTTGAATTTTGATAAAGGTCTGGCTATCGGTGGAGGCCAGAAATTTGCGGCCATCCTTAAGTTTGGCCACAAAGCATACCTGTTTCTTTTTGCCGCCCAGGAGTAATCCTGCCAGGAGGCCCACCGGCCCCAGAAGCGCACCGCCCACCAGGCCCCAGCCGATGGCGCCGCCTAATTTTTTAATGGATTCCTCGCTGGCAATCTCCACTTGTTCCAATTGATTGGCGGAGATCCCTTCTCCCCAAAAAGGGTTGTCAGCCGTTTTAAGAGTGAACGCTCCAAACATGAATTGCCCTTCTCCCTTCGGAAAGTCGCCGGCATGAATCTTAATTTTAGCCATATCAACTCCCTTTCAATAAGAGATAGTGTTTTACCAGGTCCTCATCTGGCTTGAATTTGTTTTCGGCGCATTCATCGTAAACCTTTTTCACCAGAACGCCGTTTTGCTCCTTGTTGAGCTTGATTTTGTATTTTTTGATCGCCTGGCCGATCACATCCAGGACATCGGCCATAAGACTTTCGTCTAAAGGAGTCGGGGGTCTGGAGTCGTAACTTGCCGGGGTTTCCTCTAAAGCGCTTGATGGTTTATCTTCCCGCAAAAGCCAATCATAAGACACATTGAAGCGGGTGGCAATGCTTATGAGGGTGTCAGTGTCAACACTATCGGGACGATAATTCTCATTAAACCAGCGGGCCGCTTTATTAGTGAGTCCGGAGGCCCGGTCAAATGCGGCGGCTGAGCCAATTCCATGTTTTTCCATGAGATTTTTTATACGCTGCAAAAATAAATCCATAGGAAAGACGTTTTTATATTTTTTCGGCAAAGCATTTATCCATGTAATTTTATCTTGACAGTCGCTTACAGCCGTGTATTATTCTTTTCTCAGCACCCCAAGGAGGCGAACATGGGCGAAGCGGACCAGGTCAGTTCCGATGATATCCGGATCATTGAGGCCATAGTCAAGGACCTTGAAGCTCGGGGGCCGATTTTTCTCGGCATCGCCGCCGCCGTAGCTCATGGTTTTACCTTGGCTTTTTCGGGGCCGAAAGTTTTAAGAGACGATCTCCCGCTTAAAAATTAGCCGGGATTTAATGACCGAGATCTCCATGGGAGACAGTCCATTGACCTCACCTTGCATTATTTGGGCGGTGACCAATTCCCAACCGGCCGTGCCTAATTGCATCCAGCGCTCATCCGGTTTCGGCGCATTAACCGTTATCTCCACGGTCAGATATTCGAATTTTTTCATAAGAAGGAACCCCTTTTTAAGGACGCAACGCCTCCGGCCCCGAGGTCCACAGGTTGAAAACCTGTGCGACTGGAGCGGGTGATGTTGGCCTTCCGGTCCGGCGCCGCCCGCCAAGACGCAGCCGGGCCGGAAGGTATATTGTGCCGGGAAGCATAGCACAATCGGAAAGATTAATACAGGTGGAATTATGCGGCAGCAGATGAACGTGGAGCAGGCTTTTCGGATCAAGAAGCTCCTGGCCGAGCGGCGTCTGAGCATCACCAGCCTGGCCATGAAGCTCGGGGAAGCTTACGGCTCGGTGGCTAACACTATTTACGGCCACCGGCGCAACCCGGAGCTGCGGGGCAAGATCGCCGCCTTCCTGGGGCGGACCCCGGAGGAGCTGTTCGGTGAAAACGGGGAGGATCACAGGTTGGAAACCTGTGCCACTGGGGACGCCTATGCCACTGGGAAAGCCGGTGCCACTGAGAAGGAAGTTTCCCATGGTTGACAGAGTAAACTCCTTCGGTCCCGGCAACTATCCAAAAATGACTGCCCCGAAACCCGCGTGGTTATCGGGGTTTTTCGTAGTGGGGCATTTGTGTGGACAATAGGGGCGTGAGAGTGGGGTCTGGTGTCCAATGACTGTCCAAAATAAATTGTGGCCCTGCGGCAGCCACGAATTCTGGCAGGATATCGACCGCTCCATCTCTTTTCTGGTGCGGGATTTGATTACCGGCCGGGACGTGGCCCGCCTGGCGCAGGAGCTCTGCAAGGCCGGGGTGGCCCGGTGCACCGATTCGCTGCTTTATAAATGGGCCAACCCCAACGCCGAGCAGGCGCCGTCCACGAAGCAATTACTGCTGCTCATCAAGATCACCGAAAACTGCGCCCCCCTGGACTCGATCAACGCCGCCTGCGGTAAGATCGGGGTGCCGGACTTTGATTACCGGGAGGGCATCCGCCACTTTGACCGGGAGTTCGAGCAGCGGGAGCGGATGAGGAAAAGCAGGGATCAGGGGTCAGGGGTCAGGGGTTAGGGAGAAATGGGGGTAAACCTATGAAGACCCGGATCCAGCGCACCCCCTGCGGCTATCCTGCCGGGCCGCTGCGGGCCGGGGACGGCACCCGGTACCGGGTTTTGGCGAGCGGCCAGATCGTCCGGGTTGAGTCTAAGCCCGGCAAGGCTGAATTAAAGCGCCGCAGAAAAGATAGGCGGCAGGAGCGGGAGAAACTATGACCGCCCCGGGGGACGTGGCCACCCGGGACTGCAAAACCTGCACCTGGTGGCGACCGGCCAACCGGCCCCAGGGATTCAGGATTCCGGGCGGCTCCGGCAAATGCGCCCGGCCCTGGGGGCATTGCTGGCCCGCCAAGGTCCGGACCAAATGAACCCGGAAACGCCTTTCCACTGCCCCCGGCTCAAGGCCAATTTCTTTTCCGAGCAGGCCTGCCGGAGCAATCTGGAACGGGCCCGGGCCAAAGAAGCGGCAAATTTATGGACCGGGCATCTGCACCATTGCCTGGAATGCCAGGGTAAGGAATTAGAGGACCACAGGCAAGATGCCTGTGCCACTGGGGCCCGGGCGGCCCCGGGCTCGAGGGGGGTGGAGACCGAGATGGCCGGTTACGGCATGTGCAAGCATCACCCCAGATCCAAGGCTAAGGTGAACAAGTATGGAACTTCCACGGGCCTGTGTACTCAGTGTTTGATGGACCGGCCCAGGGGGCAGGGGGCCTTTGCGCCGAAGGGGGCGCCGGTGGAGACGTCGCGGGGAGAGGATCGCAAACCTTCCGAGGCGCCTGCCTTTTTATCTGAGCTCCCACCTAACCATGGCGAACTCCTGGAAAAGGCGAATCAGGTGGGGCCCGAAGACCCGGCTCCGGCAAAAGCAAACATGGACCACAGGCAAGATGCCTGTGCCACTGGGGGCCCGGTCAACCCCTGTCCCCACCATCCCCACCTGGAGCGCCACGAAGACAAGAACGGCAGGCTTATGGGCCTGTGCGTCGAATGCTACCGGGAGCAGGCCAAAGGCCGATTGATTCCGGGCAAGGGGATGCGGTCCGGCAACATCCTCTTGAATTTTCCGGACAAACATCTGGCCTTGCGGGAATGGCTGTCGGCCGAGGCCGAGGATAACGAGCGCACCCTGGCGGGGCAAATCATCTTTCTCTTGAAGCAGGTTTACAAGGGGGCGGGGCCATGAAAAGCGACTGCCCCTATTTCCGGCCGCTGGCCACCAACCCGGAGGTCTGCGCCAAGTGGGTAAGGCCGGTCAGGGGCGAGCCTTTCTGTGTGGCGGATATGGTATGCCCGACCCTGGGCCTGCGCCTGACCCCCCGAGCGGATCAGGAAAGCGATTCGGAGGAATGATGGCCGGGGATCAGCTCCAACATTTAAGGGAGTTCCTGAAATTTTTTCAGGACGAGATTGGGGTCCTCAAGGCGGACTTGGGGGTGCACGTCCTTAATCTGGACCAGGTGGTGGAGGAGTTCGCGGTCCTGGCCGCCTGCCACGGGATCGTCAAGGTTCTGGGCCAGGTGGTGGAGCGTTCCCGGGCGGTCCTGGCGGTGGTGGCCAGGGAATTTCCGCATGGTTGAACCGATAACCGCGGCGCTTCTGGCTTGTTTCATTAGGACCTGCGCCCTGCACTACGGGGTCGAGCCGGAGTTCGCCCAGGCGGTGGCCATCGTGGAATCCAGGCCCGCCGGCGGCGGCATGGAGATGCGAGTTGGCAGGCTCGGAAAGTCACGCTATTTTGGCCCTTTTGGTATCCACCAGGATTTTCTAAAAAAATGGGATATAGCCAACCCCTACGTCAACGTCGAGGTCGGGGTCAAGGCTTTGCGGGGGGCCGACAAGCGGCGCGTGCTCCGGCGGTATAATGCCAGTTTCAACGAACTCTATTATCGGGAAGTGTGCCGGGTGCAGCGACGGCTCGAAAAAGGTTTTCCGGGATTAAAGGAGGGGTGATGGGGTGGTATCTGCTCTGTATCTGTGGTGGCATGGCTGTCGGTTTCGTCCTCTTTTCTCTGATGTTCGCGGCCTCCTGCGCTGATTGCCGGGCAGCCACGCGTTATCGGGAGGACCTGTTGTCTCAATACGTCAAGCCTGGGTGCGCACCTCCTCCTGAAGGCGGTTTATGATGCCCGATGAGCAGATCTGCGCCAACTGTAAGTTCTGGAACGCCGGCGGCGATCAGCCGGAGTGGTGCCATAACTGCATGGGTTTTACCGATCCGGCCTTCACCTGTGAAGATTGGCTGGACATGCGCCTGAGGTTCGACCCTGAGACGGGCGAGCCCTGGCCGGCGTTGGAGCCGGCGCCGCGGTGGCCGGCCCCTCAGGGAGGCGGCGCACATGGATGCTAAACCTCTTCTCATCGGGCTATCCGGCAAATCCGGCGTCGGCAAGAGCACCGCGGCGGATTATCTGACCAAGGAACATGGGTATCATCAGTTCGCCTTTGCCGGGGCGCTCAAAGAGGTGGTGCAGACAGCCTTCCACTTCACCGATGAGCAGATGACCTTCGGCAAGGAGGACGTCGACCCGCGGTGCAGCAAATCGCCCCGGTGGTGCCTGCAGCACTTCGGCACCGTCTTTCGGGAGGTCTGGCCGGAGATCTGGATCTGGAACCTGCGTTCCGAGATCCTGGATTTCCTGGCCCTGAACGGCGTCCACCCAATTGTAGTCACCGACGTGCGGTTCCAGGATGAGGCCGGGGCCCTGGTGAGGATGGGGGCGGTGCTGGTGCGGATCGAGAGAGAGGGCCACAGGCGAGACACCTGTGCCACTGGCATTCCGGGGCACGTCTCGGAGACCGATCTGGATGACTGGGAAGGGTGCTGGGCGGCGCGGGGGAATCATCGCCTGGACAATAATGGCACCCTGGAGAATCTCCATTGGTGCCTGGATGCAATTCTGGCGATAGAAGCGGATAAGGCGGAGAGAGCGTAATGATGATTGATAGACATATTGAATTAATAGCCTCTGAATCCTGCACAAAAATTGACTGGTTAAGAAAGGCGCTTACATGTTTAGATATTAATAATGTTGCCGATTGGACACACAATCAAGTTGAAAAGAATGGTTCAATATATAGTTATAATTTCAAAAATGTAGAATATTTAATGCCTCCATGGCCGCTTATGTGGTGCGAATATTCGGGGAAAAATAATCCTTTTTGGATAAATTTGGGTAATGTTGGAATACTGACGGTGGTTATTGATGATAAAATAGTTAACACGGTCTTCTTAGAAGTAAAGATCGATAATAAATTAGATATCGTTCCTGGTGGAACGGTATCATTTTTTTATGATAAAATAACTAAATCAATAAATAAATATGGCATTGTAAGAGTAACTCCATCTTATCATAGTGAAAGCGAACTTGAAAATAGAGCAAATCAAAGTAGAATTTCTTCTTGTTTATTCCCTGTTATTTTTGCGATTGCCTTTACCCATTGTAAAAATGTTGATGTTGATAAAATAGAAATTTCAAAAAAGCTGCAAAATTCACGTATAAAAAGAGGCAAGCAACCATTTTTCCGATTTAATACAATAATAATTGATCCAATGCGGAATATCATAAAAACTGAGGGTGGTGCAGAAATGGTTGGGTTTAAAAGAGCTTTGCACATTTGCCGTGGGCATTTTGCCACTTATACGGATGAGCATCCTTTATTTGGGAGGGTAACTGGAACATTTTGGAAATCCATGCACTTGAGAGGGAATAAAAAAGAAGGTGTGGTGATTAAAGATTACAAGATCGAGGCCCCGCAATAATTTATGTCACAATCTGACTTCAAAAACCGGATACTTGACCGGCTTTCCTTTGAAAGTTTCTACACGGGCGAGTTGGAAAATTTAAAGCCGACGGCGGACGACAATTATCAGACATTGTGCCCGTTTCATGAGGACCATAACCCGAGTTTATCGGTAAACTTTAAGACTGGGTTGTTCAAGTGTTTTGGTTGTAAAGCTGAAGGGGACATTTTTACCTACTATATGCTCAAACACGGGTGCGATTTCAAGGAGGCCCTGGCGGCCTTAGGAAGGCAGGCGGGGATGGATTTAAAGGATCACAGGCAGGATGCCTGTGCTACTGCGCACTTGAGTCTGAGGCTGAAAGAATTCGCCCTGGCCAAACGGCTGCCGGAAGATTTCCTGGCGGCCAACGGGGTTCAGGAATACAAGTTTCCCGACGGGGTTTTCGCCGCGGATTTTCAATACCGGGACGTTCAGGGGAAGGTCACCGCCATCCGCCACCGGTTCGCCAACACCGGCGATAAGAAGTTCCGCTGGCGCAAAGGTGACAAGGTTTCGCTTTACGGCCTGTGGAAACTGGCGAAGATCCAGGAGGCGGGCTGGTGTCTCCTGGTGGAAGGGGAAACCGATTCCCTGACCTGTTGGCGGCACGGCATCCCCGCCCTAGGAATGCCCGGCAAGAAAACCTGGAAGCGTTGCCGCACGGCCTTGGGCGACCACCTGCAGGATTTGCAGGACCTGGAGGTTTTTCTCTGGCAGGAGCCGGACGCAGTGGATTTGCCCCGGGAAGTGGCAATGGATTTGCCCCAGTTGAAGGTGATCAAGGCCCCGAAGGAATTTAAGGACCTCTCCGAGGCCCACTGCCAGGGGAAGGATATCAAGGCCCTGGTGGAGCAGTTCAAGGGCCTTGCGAAGCCGCCCGAGCCGCCGCCGCCCCTGGTGTCGGCCGAGGGCTTTTCGCTGTCGGACCTGGGCAACGCCCGCCGCCTGGTGGCCCTGTATGGCCAGGACCTGCGCTACTGCCATCTCAATAAGAAATGGTACTGCTGGCGCGGCCAGGTTTGGGAGGTGGACAGCACCGCCCAGGTGGAGCGCTGGGCCAAGGACGTCCCCGCCGATCTCTATCGGGAGGCGGCGGACTGCCGGGATTTCAAAGAGCGGGAGGCCCGGGGCAAGTTCGCCCTGCAGTGCGAGGACAGCCGGCGGATTCTGGCCATGGTGCGCCTGGCGCAGAGCGAGCCCGGAGTGCCTATCCTGCCGTCGGCCTTCGATGCCCGCCCGTGGCTGCTGAACTGCGCCAACGGCACCATCGACCTGACCAATGGCGAGCTGCGGCCGCATGCCCGGGAGGACCTTTTTACCTGCATGTCTCCGGTGGTTTATGAGCCCGATGCGCCCTGTGATCTGTGGGAGCGATTTCTCTATCAGATCCAGGATGTGGACCGGCAGCCGGCGGCGGCCGACCGCATGGTGCTGTTTCTGCAGCGGGCCCTGGGATATGCCATAACGGGGTCCACCCGGGAGCAATGCCTGTTTGTGCTGCACGGCGGCGGGGCCAACGGCAAAACAACCCTGCTCAATCTGGTGAAGGAAGTGCTGGGGACCTACGCCATGCACACCCCCACGGAGACGCTCCTGGCCAAGAATCGGGGTGGGGATATCCCCACGGACGTGGCCCGGCTGGACGGGCCGCGCCTGGTCACCGCTTCGGAGGTGGACCGGGGCCGGCGCCTGGCCGAGTCCCTGGTGAAGGAGTTGACCGGGCAGGACACGGTGAGCGCCCGGTTTCTCTACGGGGAGTATTTCGATTTCAAGCCCCAGTTCAAACTGTTCCTCAGCACCAACAACAAGCCGGTGATCCGGGGGGCGGACAACGCTATCTGGCGGCGCATCAAGATGATCCCGTTCCACGTCCAGTTCGGCGAGGGCCTGGACTTGCCCAAGGATGAGGACCTGCCTGACAAGCTGCGGGGCGAGGCAGTGGGGATCCTCGCCTGGCTGGTGCGGGGGTGCCTCGCCTGGCAGCAGGAGGGCCTGGCGCCGCCGGAGGAAGTGACCGAGGCGATCGCCGCCTACCGGGCCGAGATGGATGTGCTGGCCGAGTTCATGGAGGATTGCTGCCTGGTGGCCCCTGGTTTGACGGTCACGGCGGCGGATATTTATGCGGCTTATTCCAGGTGGGGTGAGGAGGCTGGACTCAAGGATAAGGAACTGATGAAGCAGCGGACCTTTGGGATTTGCCTGACTGAACGTGGACTTAGGAAGGATAAGGGCGCCGGCGGCAGGCGCATGTGGCGTGGCGTGGGTTTGCGTAGCGTCGATTGAATGTGCCACTTGCGCCACCTTGCGCCAGGCATTGCGCCACCTGATAACTGATTGATTTTATTGATGCTAATAAGGGTAGTGGCGGATGTGGCGCAAAAAGTCAGGAACTTTCTTACGTAAGATTAATTTAAGGTTACTTTATGTAATTATGCGCCACTTGCGCCACTAAGATATGATTAATAAGTAATATAAGTAAGTTACCAGGTGGCGCATCTAGTGGCGGAAGTGGCGCAAGGTGGCGGATAGGCGGATATTTACCGAAACCTTTTTAATATGAATTTTTAATAAGGGGTTAGGTAAAGTTGCGCCACCATGCGCCACACTCAGGAGGGCACTATCGTGAATCGATTGGTTAAGGTGATGGTGTGTTTGTTGGTGATGGTCGGTTGCCTCATTGGTATGGTCCGAGCCCATGATGCCTACGTCTGGTATCAGATTGAAAAGCAGGCCCTGGCCGCCGACCTGGTGGAGGGCGACCAGGAGTGAGCGGGTCCTTCCC
>Ga0184616_10000246_pt1 | contig 10692 bp, 7 predicted proteins | sample PLM4_90_coex_FD_133145 | JGI IMG/M metagenome (GOLD analysis project Ga0184616, IMG submission 133145) | Groundwater sediment microbial communities from an aquifer in East River, Colorado, USA - PLM4_90_coex | ecosystem: Environmental > Terrestrial > Soil > Riparian zone | place: USA: East...
AGGTCGCGCCCGTAACAGGCGCGACAGATGCCGTGTTGCGTCTCGCACGTGATCGGCGAGCGTACCTTGACCTGGTCTATGCTGAGATCTTCGAGCTTGTCCACCCAGCGTTCATCCAGCAGCGTGCCGGCGGGGACTGCGATCTTCTTGGAGCCCGGCACCGGCACATCCTCGGCCGTGACGCGGCCCAGCACGCGCTCGCGCAAGGGCTCGACCACGTCGCCGCCCTCGATGAGCGGGCTCATGGTGAGACCCTGGCGGGTGCCGCAATCATCTCCTGTCACGACGAGATCCTGCGCCACGTCTACCAGACGCCGGGTGAGATAACCGGAGTTGGCGGTCTTGAGCGCGGTATCGGCGAGACCTTTGCGGGCGCCGTGGGTGGAGATGAAGTATTGCAATACGTCCAGACCTTCACGGAAATTAGCAGTGATCGGCGTCTCGATGATGGAGCCGTCCGGCTTGGCCATCAGGCCGCGCATACCGGCCAACTGACGGATCTGGGCGGCGCTACCGCGGGCGCCGGAGTCGGCCATCATGTAAATGGAGTTGAACGAGGCCTGCCTGACGGGCTTGCCGGCCTTGTCCTTGACCATCTCCGTGCCCAGCTTGTCCATCATGGCCTTGGCGACCTGGTCATTGGTGTGCGACCAGATATCCACCACCTTGTTATAGCGCTCGCCGTTGGTGACCAGACCGGAGGCGTATTGGTTTTCGATTTCTTTTACTTCTTTCTCGGCGGCACCGATGATCTTGCCCTTCTCATCCGGCACGACCATGTCGTCCACACCGATGGAGACCCCGGAACGGGTGGCCTGGGCGAAACCGGTGTACATGAGCTGGTCGGCCAGCACGACGGTCTCCTTCAGACCGACCGTCCGGTAACAGGCGTTGATCAGCCGCGAGATGGCCTTCTTGGTCATGTTCTGATTGACGGCGTCGAACGGCATGCCTTCTGGCAGCAACTCAAACAACAAGGCGCGGCCCACGGTGGTGTCCGCCAGCCGGGTGCTGCGATGCTTTTCTCCCGAGTCGTCTATCCGGGTCTCGTTGATACGCACCTTTACCTTGGCCTGTAGTTCGACGGCGCGGGTCTCGTAGGCGCGGTGCACCTCGGCGAGGTCCGCGAACACCATCCCCTCACCCTTGGCATTCACCCGCTCGCGGGTCATGGAGTACAAGCCCAGCACCACGTCCTGCGAGGGCACGATGATGGGTTCGCCGTTGGCGGGTGAAAGAATATTGTTGGTAGACATCATGAGCGTGCGCGCTTCAAGCTGGGCCTCAAGCGAGAGCGGCACGTGCACCGCCATCTGGTCGCCGTCAAAATCGGCGTTGAAGGCGGTACAGACGAGCGGGTGCAGCTGGATCGCCTTACCTTCAATCAGCACCGGCTCAAAGGCCTGAATGCCCAAACGGTGTAGCGTTGGCGCGCGGTTCATCATCACCGGATGTTCGCGGATGACCTCTTCAAGAATATCCCACACCTCTGGCCCCTCGCGCTCGACGATTTTTTTGGCCGCCTTGATGTTGGTAGCGAGCCCACGCCGCTCGAGCTTGCTGAAGATGAAAGGCTTGAACAATTCGAGCGCCATCTTCTTGGGGAGTCCACATTGATGCAAACGCAGCGTCGGGCCGACCACGATCACCGAACGGCCGGAATAATCCACACGCTTGCCGAGCAGGTTCTGGCGGAAGCGGCCCTGCTTGCCCTTAATCATGTCGGCGAGCGACTTGAGGGCGCGCTTGTTGGAACCGGTGATCGCCTTGCCGCGCCGGCCGTTGTCGAGCAGCGCGTCCACCGCCTCTTGCAGCATGCGCTTTTCATTGCGCACGATGATGTCGGGCGCATTCAAATCAAGCAGCCGTTTCAGACGATTGTTGCGGTTGATGACGCGCCGGTAAAGATCATTGAGGTCGGAGGTTGCAAAGCGGCCGCCGTCGAGCGGCACCAAGGGGCGCAACTCCGGCGGCAGAACTGGCAGCACCCTGAGCACGATCCACTCGGGCTTGTTGCCGGAGCCGATGAAGGCCTCCAGCAGCTTCAGGCGCTTGGAGAGCTTTTTGATCTTGGTCTCGGAACCAGAACCGGCCAGCTCCTCGCGGATCTTGACGACCTCCGCCTTGAGATCCATGCTTTTCAGCAGTTCGTAGACCGCCTCGGCGCCCATGCGGGCATCGAACTCGTCGCCGTTTTCCTCGATGGCCTCGAGATAGGCCTCGTCGGAGAGCAACTGCCCACGCTCCAGCGTGGTCATGCCGGGGTCCACTACTACGAAACTTTCGAAGTACAGCACGCGCTCGATGTCGCGCAGCGTCATATCAAGCAGCAGACCGATGCGCGAGGGCAGCGACTTCAAAAACCAGATGTGCGCGACCGGGCTGGCGAGCTCGATATGGCCCATGCGCTCGCGGCGCACCTTGGCGAGCGTCACTTCGACGCCGCACTTTTCGCAAATTACGCCGCGATGTTTGAGGCGTTTGTATTTACCGCACAGGCATTCGTAATCCTTGACCGGGCCGAAGATTTTGGCGCAGAACAGGCCGTCGCGTTCCGGCTTGAAGGTGCGGTAATTGATGGTCTCGGGCTTCTTGACCTCGCCGAAGGACCAGGAGCGGATCTTCTCAGGTGAGGCGAGCCCGATGCGGATGGCGTCGAACTCTTCGACCTGCTCTTGTTGCTTCAACAAATTCATTAAATCTCTCATGGTCTCTCTCCTGCTGCCTGTATGTACCCTCTCCCTGACCCTCTCCCGTCGGGAGAGGAGAACGCTGCACCCTACTCCTCGCGGGAGCAGGGGTTGCGGATGAGGGCTACGTCTGCTCGAGCTCGATGTCTATACCCAGCGAACGAATCTCTTTAATCAACACATTAAACGATTCGGGCATGCTGGGTTCCATACGGTGATCGCCGTCCACGATGTTTTTGTACATCTTGGTGCGGCCCGCCACGTCGTCCGATTTGACGGTGAGCATCTCCTGCAGGGTGTAGGCGGCGCCATACGCCTCGAGCGCCCACACCTCCATCTCTCCGAAGCGCTGGCCGCCGAACTGGGCCTTGCCGCCCAGCGGCTGTTGAGTGACCAGACTGTACGGACCCGTGGAGCGGGCGTGCATCTTGTCGTCCACCAGGTGGTTGAGCTTCAGCATGTACATGTAACCCACCGAGATGGGACGATCGAAGGACTCTCCGGTGCGCCCGTCATAGAGCGTGGTCTGGCCGCTCAGCGGCAGATCGGCGAGCTCCAACATGTGCTTGATCTCCTGCTCGGCGGCGCCGTCGAACACCGGTGTGGCCATCGGGACGCCCTCGCGCAGATTGTGAGCCAGCGTCAAGGTCTCTTCATCCGTCAGAGATTTCAGATCCTCTTTCTTGCCGCTCGAGTTGTAGATGTTGTCCAGGAACTTGCGCACCTCGGAAACCTTGCGGTGCTGATCGAGCATTTGCCCTATCTTGATACCCAGACCCTTGGCCGCCCAGCCCAGGTGAATCTCCAGCACCTGACCCACGTTCATGCGCGAAGGCACTCCCAGGGGATTCAGCACCAGATCAACCGGCGTGCCGTCCGCCATATAAGGCATGTCTTCGACAGGCACGATCATCGAGACCACACCCTTATTACCGTGGCGGCCGGCCATCTTGTCGCCGGGCTGAATGCGGCGGCGCACGGCCATGTAGACCTTGACCATCTTGAGCACGCCGGGGCCGAGGTCATCACCGGAGGTGAGCTTGGCGCGTTTTTCCTCGAACCGCGCATCGAAATCCTTGCGCTGTTGCTTGATCTGTCCGCTCACCAACTCCAGTTGATCACTGGCCTCTTCGTTACGCAACCGGATGTCGAACCACTTTTCGCGCGCGACCTCAGCGAGATAGCCCTTGGTGATCTTGGTACCGGCCTTGAGCCCCTTGGGGCCGCCCTCTGCGGTCTTGCCAACCAGCATCTTTTCGATACGCTGGTAGATGTCATCCTCCATGATGCGCAACTGGTCGTGTAGATCCTTCTTGACCTTGGCCAGCTCGGCATTCTCAATAGCCTGGGCCCGTTCGTCTTTTTCCACGCCGTCGCGGGTGAAGACCTGCACGTCAATGACCGTGCCGACCATCCCGGAGGGGACGCGCAAGCTCGTGTCTTTAACGTCCGACGCCTTCTCGCCGAAGATGGCGCGCAGCAGTTTTTCTTCCGGCGTAAGCTGGGTCTCGCTCTTGGGCGTTACCTTGCCGACCAGAATGTCGCCCGGCTTCACCTCTGCGCCGATATAGACGATGCCCGACTCATCCAGCTTGGCGAGCGCGCCCTCACCGACGTAGGGGATATCGCGGGTGATCTCTTCGGAACCCAGCTTGGTGTCGCGGGAAACACAACTCAGTTCTTCGATATGAATGGTGGTAAAGCGCTCCTCCTCCACCACACGCTCGGAGATAAGGATGGAGTCCTCGAAGTTATAACCGTTCCAGGGCATGAAGGCGACCAGCACGTTTTGACCCAGCGCGAGTTCGCCCAGATCCGTGGACGGGCCGTCGGCGAGCACATCGCCGCGCGCGATTACGTCGCCGATCTTGACCAGCGGGCGCTGATTGATGCAGGTGTTCTGATTGGAGCGCGTGTATTTGGTGAGGTTATAAATGTCCACACCGGGTTCACCGGCTGCGGTCTCCTCGTCGTTGGCGCGCACCACGATGCGTCCCGCGTCCACCGAGTCCACCACACCGCCACGGCGCGCTACTACCGTCACACCGGAATCCTTGGCTACCGACCACTCCATGCCGGTACCCACCAGCGGCTTCTCGGTGCGCAAGGTCGGCACCGCCTGACGCTGCATGTTGGAACCCATCAAGGCGCGGTTGGCGTCATCGTGCTCCAGGAAGGGGATGAGCGACGCCGCCACCGACACAATCTGCTTGGGCGACACGTCCATATAATTCACCTTGTCGGGTGTGGACAGGGTGAATTCATTTTCGTGTCGACTGGAAACCAACTCGTCTATCAGTCGCCCTTTTTCATCCAGCGTAGCGTTGGCCTGGGCGATGACGTATTGACCTTCCTCAATGGCGGAAAGGTATTCGATCTTGTTGGTGACCTTGCCGTCCCCCACCTTGCGGTACGGGGTTTCCAGGAAACCGTATTCGTTGGTCCGCGCATACACGGCAAGCGAGTTGATCAGGCCGATGTTCGGACCTTCCGGCGTCTCAATCGGACACACCCGTCCGTAGTGCGTGGGGTGCACGTCGCGCACCTCGAAGCCCGCGCGCTCGCGGGTCAGGCCGCCCGGCCCCAGGGCCGAAACGCGCCGCTTGTGAGTGACCTCGGAGAGCGGGTTGTTTTGATCCATGAATTGCGACAACTGGCTGGAGCCGAAGAACTCCTTGATCGCCGCGGCAACCGGCTTGGCATTGATCAATTCATGCGGCATCAAGCCCTCGGACTCGGCCAGGCTCAGGCGCTCCTTCACGGCGCGCTCGACACGCACCAGGCCGATGCGGAATTGGTTCTCCACCATCTCGCCCACACAGCGGATGCGGCGATTGCCGAGATGGTCAATATCGTCCACGGTGCCGCTGCCGTTCTTGATGTCTATCAGCACCTTCAGCACGGAGATGATGTCCTGCTTCGACAACACACCGGAGCCGGTGGTCTCTTTAACCCCCACACGGCGGTTGAATTTCATGCGGCCGACCGGCGACAGGTCATAGCGGTCGCTGCTGAAAAACAGATTATTGAACAGCACCTGTGCGGCCTCTTTGCTGGGCGGCTCGCCGGGCCGCATCATGCGGTAGATTTCGATCTGCGCCTCGGCGGCGGTGCGGGTGCTGTCTACGCGCAGGGTATCGGAAATATAACTGCCGCGATCCAGGTCATTGGTGAACAGCGTCTTGAGTTCCTGCATGCCCGCCTTGCGGAGCTTGTTCAGCAGATCGAGCGAGACGACATCATTGGCGTTGGCTATGATTTCGCCGGTCTCCTTGTCTATCAAGTTATGCGCCAGCACCTTGCCGATCAAGTATTCCTGCGGCACCTCGATGGTCTTGAGACCGATCTTTTCCAGATCACGGATATGGCGCGCGGTGATGCGCCGGCCGGCCTCCACAAGCACCTTGCCCTTGTTGTCCTTGATATCGAACGTGGCCATCTCGCCGCGCAAGCGGCTCGGCACCAGATCGAGTTTGATAACCTCTTTGACCAGTCTGAAGGTGTTGGTCTCGAAGAAGATCTCCAGCACCTGTTCGGTCGTGTAATCGAGCGCGCGCAGCAATACCGACGCGGGCAACTTGCGGCGCCGGTCTATGCGCACGAACACCAGATCCTTGGGATCGAATTCGAAGTCCAGCCACGAGCCACGGTAGGGGATAATGCGCGCCGAAAACAGCAGCTTGCCGGAAGAGTGGGTCTTGCCCTTATCGTGATCGAAAAACACGCCGGGCGAGCGGTGCAACTGCGACACGATGACACGCTCGGTCCCGTTGATGACAAAGGTGCCGTTTTCGGTCATCAGGGGCAGTTCGCCCATGTAGACCTCTTGCTCACGGATGTCCTTCACGACGGGCTTATCGCTGGGCGCTTCCTTGTCGTAGATGACCAGCCGCACCTTCACCCGCAGCGGCGCGGCGTAGGTCATGCCGCGCATCTGGCACTCCTTCACATCGAATACCGGCGTACCCAGGCGATAGCTGACGTATTCCAACGCGGCGTTGCCGGAGTAACTGGTGATCGGAAACACCGACCTGAAGGCCGCATGCAACCCGTGCTCCTGACGTTTCTCGGGAGTCACCTCCTCCTGCAAAAAACTGCGATACGAATCCAGCTGGATGGCCAGCAGATACGGCACTTCCAAAATGCTGGGACGCTTACCGAAATTCTTGCGTATGCGCTTTTTTTCAGTGAAAGAGTAGGTCATGATTGCTCCTCAAAATAGGGGCCAGGAACCGGCAACGCCAAAAGGCCGGTGGCTTGCGCCACCAGCCGTACTGGTACATTAAAAAATGGACAACGGGCCAACAGGGCTACTTGATCTCGACCGCAGCGCCTGCTTCTTCCAGTTGCTTTTTGATATCTTCGGCGTCTTTCTTGGGGATACCCTCTTTAACCACCGAGGGCGCGCCTTCCACCAGATCTTTCGCCTCCTTCAGGCCCAGACCCGTGATGGTGCGGATCACCTTAATGACGCCGACCTTGTTCTCGCCGAACTTGGTCATGGTGACGGTGAACTCCGTCTGCTCTTCCGCCGCAGGGCCCGCGCCCGCTGCGGGACCCGCGGCCACCGCTACCGCCGCGGACACACCGAATTTTTCCTCCATCGCCGAGATCAGGTCTACGATATCAACGACGGTCATGTTACCGACGGTTTCTAAAATCTGCTCTTTGGTTACAGCCATGTCAGTGCTCCTGAATAAAGTAAATTAAAAGTTGCGTAAAATGTGAGGGTGCGGATTATGCAGCGGCAGCGGCCTTTTGATCCCGCACTGCGGCCAGCGTACGAACCAGTTTGCCGACCGGCGCCTTCATCACCGCCATCAACATGCTGAGCGCTACATTGCGGTTCGGCATCTTGGCCAGCCTCTGCAGTTCGGCTGGGGTCAGCAGTTTGCCGTTAAAGGCGCCCGCCTTGATAATGAGACGGTTGAACTCCTTGGCGAAATCGCTCATCACCCTGGGTGCGCTGGTGGCGTCTTCGGTGGAGAACGCCAGCATCAGCGGACCCGTCAGCGTATCCTGCAGGCACTCGTACTCCGTCTTCTCGACGGCGCGCCGCGCCAAGGTATTGCGCACTACGCGCAGGTATACCCCGGCTTTGCGCGCCTCCGCACGCAGGCGAGTCAGCTCACCCGCCGTCAGGCCACGGTATTCAGCGGCGACCGCGGACTTGGCGCTTCCCGCCACCTCCGCCACCTCTGTCACGATGGCCTTTTTACCTTCTAAATTAAGACTCATACTTTTACTCCTCTCCTGGGGGTCAACACGAGGTCGGTCATCCAGACCCGCCCCACCTTGACGGCGACCGCAACCAGGGAGTGCCTGATTTGGTGACACCGTCTGCGCAGGACATTAAGCGCGTGCTGCGCTCCTGCGGTCTTCGACAAAATCCCCCCTCGCTAGGCTCGACCCCCTTTGAACAAGGGGGTGGCCGAAGGCCGGGGGATTTATACTGCTAAACTCGACTGATCTATCACTATCCCCGGCCCCATGGTGCTGGAGAGGGTGATTTTTTTAAGATAGATGCCCTTGGCGGTGCTCGGCCTTGACTTATTGAGATCGGCGAGCAGCGCCTGCAGATTCTCGCGTATGGCGGGCGCCTCGAAAGACGCCTTGCCGATAGTGCACTGTACGATCCCCGCCTTATCCGCGCGGTAACGCACCTGGCCGGCCTTGGCGTTCTTGACGGCTCCCGCCACATCGGCCGTCACCGTGCCCACCTTGGGATTGGGCATCAGGCCGCGCGGACCCAACACCTGGCCGAGCTGGCCCACCACGCGCATCGCGTCGGGGGTGGCGATCACCACGTCGAAATCCATAGTGCCGGCCTTGATGGTCGCCGCGAGGTCATCGAAACCCACGATGTCGGCGCCCGCCGCCTTGGCGGCCTCGGCATTGGCGCCCTGAGCAAACACAGCCACTCGCACCGACTTGCCTATCCCGTTGGGCAGCACCGTGGAACCGCGCACAACCTGGTCGGACTTCTTGGGGTCTATGCCCAAATTAATGCTCACGTCCACGGACTCGGCGAATTTGGCCGTGGCGCATTCCTTCAAGAGACGCAGCGCCTCGTCTACGGGATACTGCTTACCGGGCTTAAGCTTGTCGGTGTAGGCCTTGATACGCTTCGCTAATTTTGGCATGGCTTAGATCTCCGTCTCGATGCCGATGCTGCGCGCGCTGCCCGCGATGGTGCGCACGGCGGCATCCAGATCCGCAGCGGTAAGGTCGGGTGTCTTGGTCTTGGCGATTTCTTCCAGTTGTGCGCGACTCACCTTGCCCACCTTCACGCTGTTGGGCGTCTTGCTGCCGCTCGCAATCCCCGCCGCCTTCTTGAGCAGAATCGAAGCGGGCGGTGTCTTGGTGATAAAGGTGAAGCTGCGATCACTGTACACGGTGATCACCACCGGGATCGGCAGACCGGGCTCCAGCCCTTGGGTCTGCGCATTGAAGGCCTTGCAGAACTCCATGATATTGACGCCGCGCTGACCGAGCGCAGGCCCGACCGGCGGACTGGGGTTGGCCTGACCGGCCTTGACCTGCAACTTAACGTAGGCCTCTATTTTCTTTGCCATTTCAAACTCCTGATTGTGGGTAGTAACGCCTGGTTAGGGCTCCCCTGTTAAAAAACTGTAGGGCCGAATTCATTCGGCCTGGTGCGAATGAATTCGCACCTACATCAGGCTTTCTCCACCTGACTAAACTCCAACTCCACCGGTGTGGAGCGGCCGAAGATCAGCACCGCAACGCGCAACCGGCTCTTTTCGTAGTTGACCTCTTCCACCACGCCGTTGAAGTCGTTGAACGGCCCGTCAACCACGCGCACCACCTCGCCCGGCTCGAACAACACCTTGGGACGCGGCTTGTCGGCGCCCTCGTGTACCCGCTGCAAGATTGTCTGCGCTTCCTTTTCCGTGATCGGCGCCGGCTTGTCGCTGGTGCCGCCGATGAAACCCATCACCTTGGGGACATCCTTCACCAGATGCCAGGTGTCGTCATTCATCTCCATCTGCACCAGCACATAGCCGGGGAAGAATTTGCGTTCGCTCTTGCGCTTTTGTCCCTCGCGCATCTCCACCACTTCTTCGGTGGGCACCAGAATCTCGCCGAACTTGTCCTGCATACTGCTGCGCGCGACATGCTCCTTCAGCGAGTTCTTTACCTGGCTTTCAAAGCCGGAATAAGCATGCACTACATACCATCGCAATGCCATGCGTTCAGCCTCCTTGACGGGTCAGCCACTGCACCGACCCCAGCAATACCATATCGAGAAGCCAAAGCACGATGGCCACCACTATCACTACGACAAACACCACCAGGGTGGTTTGGGTTGTCTCCTTGCGGGTAGGCCACACCACGCGGCGTATCTCATTACGGGATTCAATAGCAAACCCCCAGCCCGCGCGCCCTATCTCGGTCTGCAGCGTTATCGCCACCGCCACGCCTGTCGCCGCCAGCAGCCCCAGAACACGCACCAGCTTGGACTGATCCGCAAACCAATAAAAAGCGACGATTGCACCCAGCAGGAACGCAATCGCCACCACCAACTTAATCTTATCCGCCATAGAACTACTTTCTAATCCTTGATACCGCCAGTATGGCAGGCCAGGAGGGAATCGAACCCCCAACCTGCGGTTTTGGAGACCGCCGCTCTGCCAATTGAGCTACTGGCCTAACTTTGTGTGAGGCGTGAGGAGTGAAGCGTGAGGCGAACATCAGTTACTCCTCACCTCTCACCCCTTACTCCTTACGTTATTCAATAATCTTCGACACCACACCCGCACCGACGGTTCTGCCGCCTTCACGGATGGCGAATCTCAAGCCTTCCTCCATCGCGATCGGGGCGATCAGGGCGACGGTCATCTTGACGTTGTCGCCAGGCATGATCATTTCGATGCCCGGCGGCAGGTCGCAGGCGCCGGTGACGTCGGTGGTTCTAAAGTAAAACTGGGGCCGGTAGCCGTTGAAGAAGGGGGTATGTCTGCCGCCTTCTTCTTTGGAT
>Ga0184616_10000247_pt1 | contig 10674 bp, 6 predicted proteins | sample PLM4_90_coex_FD_133145 | JGI IMG/M metagenome (GOLD analysis project Ga0184616, IMG submission 133145) | Groundwater sediment microbial communities from an aquifer in East River, Colorado, USA - PLM4_90_coex | ecosystem: Environmental > Terrestrial > Soil > Riparian zone | place: USA: East...
AGGTGACCTCGTGGACGAGGTGGAGGTCGATGGCGAGGACGGCGGGCGAGCCCTCGTCCTGGGCGACGACGTGGTCGTCCCAGATCTTCTCAACGAGCGTGCGGGGGCGGGGATCGGACACGGCGGGGCGGCTCCGGGTGGGTGTGCTCGGTCGGAGGTCGAAGCGTAGCAGAGGGCGCGCGGGTGGCCCGGCGCGATGGCCGAGGTCGCCGCCGCGCTGGGCGCGGCCGGACTCCCGCCCGAGGCCCTGATGCTCGAGATGACCGAGACCGTCATGCTGCGCGACACACAGCCGACCATGGAGAAGCTCCGCGAGCTGAAGCAGCTCGGCGTCGGCATCTCGCTCGACGACTTCGGGACGGGGTACTCCTCGCTCGGCTACCTCCGGCGGTTCCCGGTCGACGTCCTGAAGATCGCGCGCGAGTTCATCCCGCTCGGCGGGATGCCCGACGCGCAGGGTGGCTGGGCGGTGGCGAACACGATCGTCGCCCTGGGGCGCACGATGAGCATGCGGATCGTCGCCGAGGGCATCGAGGAAGAGGGCCAGCTCCGGCAGCTCCTGGAGATGGGGTGCGAGTACGGCCAGGGGTACTTCTTCCTGCGACCCACCAACGCATTGAGCTTCGAGCGGTACCTGAAGGCCTGCACGGCGCGGGCGGCGGCCCAGCCGGACGACGGAGAATCGGGAGCCGGCGCCGAGATTCGCGTCGCGACGGCCCCGGCAGCCTGATCGGACGGCGCGAGCAGGTCGACGGGGATCCCGCGGGACGAGTCCGCGGCCGGCGTCAGTGGCGCAGCAGCCCAGGGTTGTTGGCGACCCGGACCGTGAAGTCGGCGAGCCCTGCCGCAAGGACCCGGGCGAGGCGCACGTTCGCGTTGGCGAGGTTGTCGCAGGCCTGGTGGTAGCAGGGGTCGGCCGGACGCCCGGCGATCGCCCCGGACGCGGCGGCCTGCTCGGCGGAGACCGGCTCCGCGGCCCCCGAGAAGACGCCAGCGGTGGCGATCCCCGCCTCGTCGAATCCGAAGTGGTCGGAACCGCCGCCCACGTCGACGCCGACCGGGGAGCCGCCGGCCCGCTCGATTGCCGCGCTCAGGAGGTCGCGGGCGGCCGTCGATCCGGGCGGCGCACCCGGCTGGTCGTAGACACCGGCGTACCCGTTCGGCGAGGCGATCATGTCGACGTTGGCGTAGACGAGGATGGCCCGCGCATCCTCCGCCGACAGGGCCGAGGCGTAGCGGTACGAGCCGTGCAGGCCGAGCTCCTCGCCGCTCCAGAAGGCGAGGCGGATCGTGGCCCGCGGCCGGGTGCCGACCAGGGCCCGGGCGATCTCGAGGAGCGCGGCCACGCCGGAGCCGTCGTCGTTGATCCCCGGGCCTTCAAGCGCCGAGTCCAGGTGGGACCCAAGCATGATCACGGCACCGGGCTCGGTCCCCGGGAGCTCCGCGAGGATCGAGCGCGTCGGACCCGTGGACCTCCGGGCGTGCGTCACGAGATGCGCGGTGGCACGGTCGGCCGCCGCCGCGAGGAGCACGTCCGCGGCCTCCCGCGACACGGCCAGCGCCGGGATCCAGATCAGGCGGGGCTCGATGAGGGTGGGGCGGAAGACGACGTCCGCCGGCACCTGCGGGTAGACGGCGACGAACGCGGCAGCGCCGGCCTTCTGCGCCGCGATCACCTGGTCGCGCAGCCCGCAGGGACCATCACGGACCAGGACGATGGCGTTCGGCGGCAGGCTGCCGTAGTGGGTCACGGCGCAGCCCTTGGCCATGTCGACGGGCGCGTCGAGCGCCCAGTCGAGGGTGATGACGCGACCTTCGACGTCGCCGGGCGGGGCGAAGATCACGGGCCGGACGTCCGCGACGCCGAAGGTCCGGCCGCCGACCTCGAGGAACGATCCGCCCTCGTCGGCGAAGGTCGCGTCGTCGTACGCGTCGGCGGTCACGGTCCAGCCGGCGGCGCGGAGCTCCCGCTCGACGACGTCCGCGGCCGCGTCGTAGCCGGCGCTGCCGACGGCGCGATACTGGTCGGAGCCCTCCGTCGCGGCGGCGAGTGCCTCCAGGCTGGCGCGGAGGCCGTCCTCGGTGATCGCGGCGACCACCGTCCGCGCGTCGGGAGGCGGCGGGGTCGGTGGGGCCGGCTCTCCACAGGCGGCGCCCAGGAGCGCGAGGACGGCGCCGAGCACCACCGCGCGCCCGGCGCTCGTGGTCCCGGGCCGCGGGCGACGGGATCGGTGCGGCCCGCGAACCGTCATCCATGCACCCTACCGCCGCGACCCCTTCGCGGCGCAGTGCCGGACGGACTGTGGCCGTCCGGCCGCCCGCGCCGTGACCCGCGGCCCTTGGCCGCGACGACCGGGAGGCGCACGCTCGCCGGCAATGTTCGATCGGATCGGCCGAGCGGTCGTTCGCGCGCCGCTCGTCGTCATCGTCGCCTGGGTCGCGATCGCCGCGGCCTGCGTGGCCCTCGCCCCGCCTCTCTCGCGCGTCGGCTCGGCCGACGAGACGAGCTTCCTGCCGCCCGACGTCGAATCGGTCCAGGCGCGCCGGGTCGGCGCCGAGGCCTTCCCGAAGGACGCCGCCGCCGCCACCGCCACGCTCGTCTTCTTCCGGGAGGGCGGCCTCACGGCGGACGACGCCGCGTACCGCGACGCCATCGCCGCCTGGCTGACCGTCCCGGGGACCCCCGTCACCGTCCGGGCGCACGTCCTCGGGGTGACAACCGTGGCCAGCGACCCCGTCCGGGCGCCCGAGATGCTCAGCGAGGACGGGACCACGGAGCTGGCGTCCGTGCGCCTCGACGTCGTCTCCTTCCAGCAGGGTGCCAACGGGGCGGTGAACGGCATCCGCGAGCACGCGGCGGCGACCGCGCCGGCGGGCCTCGACGTCCATGTGACCGGGTCGGCCGGGATCGGCGCCGACTACGTCGCCTCGATCGTGGAGGGGACCGACCGGACCACGGTCGTCACGATCCTTCTCGTCGTCCTCATCCTCCTCGCGATCTACCGGGCACCGCTGGCGGCGCTCGTCCCGCTGCTGACGATCGGGGCCGCCTTCCTGATCTCGCGCGGGCTTCTGGGCTGGGTCGCCGAGGCCGGCGTCAAGGTGAGCACCCTGATCGAGTCGTTCGTCGTCGTCCTGGTCTTCGGGGTCGGCACCGACTACACGATCTTCCTCATCAGCCGCTACCGCGAGGAGCTGGCCCGGACGCCCGACGGCGGGCGGAGCGCCGCCTCGCGGGCGGTCGCCGCGGAGCGGACCGTGGCGCGCATCGGGGCGGTGATCGCGGCTTCGGCGGCGACGGTCATCGTGGGCCTCGTCTCGCTCGCCGTGGCCCGCTTCGGCCTGGTCCAGACGATCGGCCCCGCGATGGCCCTCGCCATCGCCGTGACCCTGGCGGCAGGCCTCACGCTGGCGCCCGCGTTCCTCGTCGTCTTCGGCCCGGCGCTCTTCTGGCCGCGCCACCCAAAGCCGATCGGCGAGGAGGCCGGGACCTCCTCCTGGGACCGGCTGGCCGCGCTGATCGTCCGCCGACCCCTCGTCGTGGCCGTCGCGGTCGTGGCGGTCCTGGCGATCCCCGCCTTCGCGTTCCCGGCGCCCACGACCAACTTCGACATGCTCGCCGAGCTGCCCGAGACGTCCGACGCCCGGGTCGGCTTCGAGCGCGTGGCAGGCCACATGGATCGCGGCCGCCTGATGCCCATCGTCACGTACCTCGACGCGCCGGGGGCCGACCTGACCGCGCCGGCCGGGCTGGCGGCCATCGCCGGGACGACCGAGGCGCTCGCGGCGACCGAGGGCGTCGCCTCGGTCCGCAGTCTCGTCGCCCCGACCGGGGACGGTGTCGCGGAGGATCTCCACCCGTCTGGCCGGCTGCAGGCCATCGCTGACGGCGTGGGCCGCCTGGCGCTGCCGGCCGCGATCGACATCGCGCTCGCTGACCCCGCCTCCCTCGCGAGCCTCTCCAGCGGCGGGGACTGGCTCGACGCCCTCGGAGCTGGGCACCCGTGGGTCGCCGCCGACCCGTCCTGGGCGAACGCGACCGAGGCCCGCACGATCCTCACCGAGGCGCTCGCGGGGCTCATGGTCCCGAGCACGCCGCCGGAGACCGCCGCCCTGCTGCGGGAGCGGGCGATCGGGGCCGCGGGCGACCTCGCGGACGCGCTCGATGCGGTCGCCGACCGCCTGCTGGCCACTCCCGAGCAGGACTGGTTCCTGGCCCGAGGCCTGGCCGGCGACGCCGGCACGCAGGTCGATCGGCTCGTGGCTGCCTTCGTCGGCGCGGACGGCCACGTGGCCCGGATCTCCACGGTGGCGACCGACGACCCGTACTCCAGCGCGGCGTCGGAGACGGTCGGACGCGTGCGCGCGTCGATCGCCGACCTGGCGCCGGTCCCGGGCGTCGGCTTCCTCGTTGGCGGGTCGACCGCGGAGTTCGCCGACATCCACACGACGATGGAGGCCGACTTCCAGGTCGTTGCCGCCCTCACCGTGGCTGGGATCCTGCTCGTCCTGATCCTGCTGCTGCGGAGCCTCGTCGCCCCGCTCTACCTCGTGGCGACCGTCCTCCTCTCCTACGTGACGACCGTCCACCTTTCCGGCTTCGTCTTCGAAGAGGTCCTGGACCAGCCGGGCATGAACACGTACCTCCCGCTCATCGTGTTCGTGCTGCTGGTCGCGCTCGGGTCGGACTACAACATCTTCGTGACGAGCCGGATCCGGGAGGAGAGCGCGACCGGCGACCTGCGGGCAGGCATCCGGCGGGCGTCGGCACGGACCGGGACGGTCGTGACCTCGGCGGGCATCATCCTTGCCGGGACGTTCGGGTCGCTCATGACGGCGCCGCTGCTGATCCTCTTCCAGATCGGTTTCGCGGTCGCCCTCGGCGTGCTCATCGACACGTTCGTCGTCCGGAGCATCCTCGTGCCGGCGCTGGCAGCCGCTTTCGGGGAACTGAGCTGGTGGCCGTCGCGCCGGCGAGCGGAACGGACCGCGTCCCCGACAGTGGAGCTGGCGCCGCGCGGCTCGTGACCGGGCCGGCACGGCCGTCCCGCCCGGCCGGGATCGACTCGCGGCCGGGCGGGACGATCCAGATTCGGGAGATCCGGCACTGGTTGCCCGAGGCTCGACCCCTGAGCGTGCCCCTCGGAGGCCACTCGTGGGCCCGGCGCCCGCACGCCCCGGCGCAGATACTGACGGGCAGTCGTGGACCGTGGAGGACCAGCGTCTCGTGAAGAAGGTTGCCCTCACCGTCAACGGTCGCCCCGTGCAGGTCCTGGCCGACGAGAAGCAGGCGGTCCTGCTGGACCTGGTCCGGGAGGACCTCGGCCTGACCGGGGCGAAGCAGTCCTGCGACCGCAAGGGCCAGTGCGGCACGTGCATGGTCCTCGTGAACGGCAAGGCCATGCTCTCGTGCATCACCAAGGTCGCCGCGCTCGAGGGTGCGGACGTCACGACCATCGAAGGCCTGGGCACGCCGGACCGGCCGCACCTCATCCAGCAGGCGTTCGTCCTGGCCGGGGCCGTCCAATGTGGCTTCTGCATCCCGGGCATGATCGTGACGGCCAAGGAGCTCCTCGACGCCAACCCGAGCCCGACCCGGGCCGAGGTCAAGCGGGCACTTCGCCGGAACCTCTGCCGCTGCACGGGCTACGTGAAGATCATCGACGCCGTCCAGCTGGCCGGCCGCTTCCTCCGCGGCGAGATCGGCCCCGCCGACCTCCTTCCCGGTCCCGACGCACCGCCCCTCGGCGTCTCCCACCCGCGGCCGAGCGCGATGGCCAAGGCCTGCGGCACGGCCGCGTTCGGCGCGGACATCCGGATGCCCGGCGCCCTCGAGATCGCCGTGGTCCGCAGCCCGCACGGTCACGCCATCGTCCGGGGCGTCGACACGGCCGCCGCCGAGGCGATGCCGGGCGTCGTCGGCGTGATGACGGCGAGGGACATCAGGGGCACGAACCGGATCAAGTACACCGTCGCCGACCGACCCGTCCTGTGCGACGACAAGGTCCGGACCCTCGGCGACGCGGTCGCGATCGTCGCCGCCGAGACGCAGGAACAGGCGCTGGCCGCCGTCCACGCGGTCGAGGTGGACTACGAGCCCCTGCCGGTCCTGACTTCGCCTGAGGCGGCCCTGGCCGAGGGCGCGCCGCAGATCCACCCCGACCTTCCGAACCTGTGCTACAGCCAGCCGATCATCAAGGGCGACGCGCCGAGCGCGTTCGCGTCGGCGGCAGCCGTGGTCGAGGGACGCTTCCGGACCCAGATCAACCACCAGGCTCCGCTCGAGCCCGAGGTGAGCCTGGCCTACATGGACGGCGAGGGCGAGGACGCGGAGCTGGTCGTCATCGGGCGCAGCATCAACATCCACCTCGCGCTGGCGAGCCTGCAGGCAGCCCTGGGCTGGGAGGCGATTCGCTACGAGGAGGCCTTCTCGGGCGGACAGTTCGGGATCAAGGTGGAAGTCATCACCGAAGGGATCGCGGCGGCCGCCGCGCTCCACTTCCGGCGACCGGTCCGCTACGTCCCCAGCCTGGCGGAGTCGATGCTGGTCACCTCCAAGCGGCACCCATTCGACATGGGAATCCGGCTCGCGGCGGACGCCGACGGCCGGCTGACCGCGCTGGGCATGGACATCACGGTCGACAACGGCGCCTACATGTCGCTCGGGATCGTGATCCTCAACCGCGCCCTGCACATGCTCACGAGCTCGTACTTCGTCCCCAACATCGACGTCACGTCGCGCCTCGTGTACACGAACAACCCGTGGGGCAGCGCCGCCCGGGGAGCCGGGCCGCCCCAGACCCACTATGCCGTCGAGTGCGCGATCGACATGTTGGCCGAGAAGATGGGCATCGACCCTCTCGAGTTCCGCCGGCGCAACTCCCTGAAGCCGGGCGAGACGAAGGCCACCGGGCATGTCGTCCAGGAGTGGCCGTTCCCCGCCCTGTGCGATGTCATCCGGCCGAACTACGAGGCCGCGCGTCGCGAGGCCGCCGCGCACGCCGTCGCGCACGCCGGCAATGGCGTCCGGCGCGGCGTCGGGCTGGGAGCGGCCGCGTTCGGCATCGCGATGCCCGGCGACAAGTCGATCGCGGCCGTGGAGCTCGACCTCGACGACGGCGTGACGGTCTACGTCGCCGCCGCCGACCCGGGCGAGGGCAACGACTCGATGCTGAGCCAGCTGGTGGCGTCGGTCCTGGAGCTGCCACTGGCGAGGGTCCGGCTCCGCACCCGGAGCACCGCCGACACCACGGCCTCGGGCCCGGCATCGGGGAGCCGCGTGACCTACATGATCGGCGGCGCCGCGGTCGACGCGGCGCAGCAGCTCCGCGCCGCGATGGACGAGGAGGGCGCGCGCACCCACGCCGCCTTCACCGCCTCCGGCCGACCGACCCGCTACGTCGGCCGGCGGACCACGCGTGAGACGGCGCCGCTCGACCCGACGACCGGCCAGGGCCCGTCGTTCGAGGTCCAGGTCTTCTCCGTCCAGATGGCCGAGGTCGAGGTCGACACGGCGACCGGCGAGGTGAAGGTCGTCCGCCTGACGTCGGCCGCCGATCCGGGGATGGTCATCCACCCGCAGAACGTCGCCGGTCAGCTCGAGGGCGGGATGGACATGGGCGCCGGCTTCGCCCTCCGCGAGGAGTACGTCGCCGGGAAGACGAAGGACTGGGTCACCTTCAAGTTCCCCAGCATTCGCTACGCCATGGACCTGGAGTCGATCGTCGTCGAGACGCCGCGCGAGCTCGGGACGCTGGGGTCGGTGGGCATCGGCGAGATGGCGATGGTGTCCACGGCGCCGGCGATCGTCAACGCCATCCGGGACGCCTGCGGCGCGATGGTCTACGAGCTGCCGGCGACGCCGGCGCGGGTCAAGGCGGCCCTGGCGGCGGCCGACGCGCGACTGGTCGGCAGCGCGACGTGACCGGCGTGCGCCGACCGGCCAGGTTCGACCCGATGCCCCCCGGGTGATGGCCGAGCCGATCCGCACCCGCGAGCTCCGCACGGTCGCCGGCCGGCAGGTCTACTTTGACGCCGAGGGGTTCTTCTGGGACCCGGACGACTGGAGCGACGAGGCTGCCGAGGAGCTCGCCGGCGAGAGCGGCACTCTGCGGCTCGACGACGTCCAGTGGCGCGTGCTCCGGTTCCTCCGCGCGTACTACCTGTACCACGGCCGGGCGCCGATGAACCGCGAGCTGCGGGCCGGCACGGAGCTCAGCCTCGGGGAGCTGGAACGGCTCTTCCCGGACGGAATCCGGATGGGCGCGCGGCGCCTGGCCGGGCTCCCGAACCCGAAGACGTGCCTGGACTGAACCGGAGGACACCCCGGCCTTGACCGATCGACTCGTCTACCTCGACAACGCGGCCACCACGTTCCCGAAGCCGGCCGAGGTGCTCCGGGGGATGGTGGAGACGTACGCCCGGATCGGGGCGTCGCCCGGCCGTGGCAACCACGACCTGGCCGCGCAGGCCGGCACCTTCGCCGACGAGACGCGGGCGCGGGTGGCCCGCTTCTTCGGCGCCCCCGACCCGACCCGGGTCATCTTCGCGGCCAACGCGTCGGACGCGCTCAACACGGCCATCTTCGGCCTCGTCCGTCCCGGCGACCACGTCGTGGCGACCCGCCTGGACCACAACTCGGTGCTGCGCCCGCTCCACCACCTCGCCGAGCGCGAGATCATCACCTGCGACCTCGCCCCGTTCGACGGCCGCGGCTTCGTGGACCCGGACGCGATCGCCGCGCTCCTCCGCCCTGCCACGCGGGCCGTCGTCATGTGCCACGGCTCGAACGTGCTGGGCACGATCCAGCCTGTGGCGGAGATCGGCCGGCTGTGCGCCGAACGCGGCGTGCTGCTGGTGGTCGACGCGGCGCAGTCGGCCGGCCAGGTCCCGATCGACATGACGGCGCTCGGGATCTCCGCGCTCGCGTTCACGGGGCACAAGGCGCTCTACGGCCCGTCCGGGATCGGCGGCTTGGTGTTGCGGCCGGACCTGGACGTGGAGACGACGCGCTTCGGGGGCACCGGCATGGACTCGGCCAGCCTGGTCCACAGCCAGGCGTACCCGCTCCGGCTGGAGCTCGGGACGCTCAACCTGCTGGGCGTGATCGGCCTGTCGCTCGGCATCGACTTCGTGGAGGGGCGGGGACTGGGGAACCTCCACCGCCAGGAGATGGCGCTCCTCACCCGGCTGCGCGACGGCCTGGCCTCGAACTCCGCGGTCACCCTCTACTGCGCGGATGACCTGGCCGGGCACCTGCCGGTCCTGACGGCCAACGTGGCCGGGATCCACCCCCAGGACGTCGGCGCGATCCTCGACGGGGACTTCGGGATCGCCGTCCGCGTCGGGGTGCACTGCGCCCCCCTGGTCCACCGCGACCTGGGCACGATCGACCGCGGCGCAGTCCGCTTCAGCCTGGGCGCCTTCACCACGGCCGAGGAGATCGACCTGGCAATCGAAGCCATGAACGCGATCACGCACCCGGCTCGCGCCTGACGACGAGCGCGTGCACAGGACCGGACGCTCATTCCGGCCCGCACCGGCCCGCACCGCGTTTGACGCTGTCTCGAACCCTGCTACACTCCCGGCACTCGACGCACCCGCGGCGAGCCGCGCAGGAGCCGCAGGCCACATGGGCTTCGTCAATGGCCAGGATCGCCGCCCCGTCGCCGTCGTCGTGACGCGCGATGGTCGCCGCCTGAACGTGCCGCTCGACCAGCTCCAGCCCGACGCCGCTCCAGTATCCGTCCGGTCCATTCTCCTCTCCCTTCTCGGCCTTCTGGGCCTTATTGGCGGCTCCCGGCGGGAGCCTGGAGGACCTCGGACGGAGCGCTAGGCGCGACGAACGAACGGAACCAACAGGCCCTCGCCGGGAGACCGGCGGGGGCTTTTGCATGAGCGGCGGGTTCGCCGGAGGCCGACCAGGCACCGGTGCCGCCCAGGGAGGTCAGGCACACCGATGGCGATGACGAAGGGCGAAGGGGTCGCGGGTCCCCCGGACGCGGCGGCGTCGGCGCCGAAGCGACCGGCCACGACCGGCGGCGGAACGCGGCGCAGCCACGAGCCGGGCGCCGGGACGGCGGCGGCCGAGGCGGTCGAGAAGGCCCGTCGCGAGATGCTCCACGATGGCAGCCGGGCGGCGGCCGAGGCCGCCGCCCGGCGCGAAGAGCGTGCCCGGATCGGCGCCGACGTCCTCGTCGAGGGGATCCTCCGACAGGGCGTCGACGTCCTGTTCGGCTATCCCGGCGGCGTGATCCTGCCGCTCTACGACGTCCTCGGCGACCACCCCGCCCTGCGCCACGTCCTGGTCCGCCACGAGCAGGGCGCCGCCCACGCGGCCGACGGCTACGCCCGCGCCACCGGCAAGGTCGGCGTCTGCCTCGCCACATCGGGCCCGGCTGCCACGAACCTCGTCACCGGGCTGGCGAACGCCCAGCTCGACTCCATCCCGATCGTCGCGATCACGGGCAACGTGCCGGCCGCCCTCCTCGGCAAGGACGCCTTCCAGGAGATCGACATCACCGGCATCACCCTGCCCATGACGAAGCACAACTACCTCGTCCGGGACGCCAACGACCTCCCTCGCGTCCTCGCCGAGGCGTTCCACATCGCCCGGTCCGGGCGGCCCGGCCCGGTCCACGTCGACATCACCAAGGACGCCCTCCAGCAGGAGAC
>Ga0184616_10000248_pt1 | contig 10653 bp, 9 predicted proteins | sample PLM4_90_coex_FD_133145 | JGI IMG/M metagenome (GOLD analysis project Ga0184616, IMG submission 133145) | Groundwater sediment microbial communities from an aquifer in East River, Colorado, USA - PLM4_90_coex | ecosystem: Environmental > Terrestrial > Soil > Riparian zone | place: USA: East...
CACCACCCCCTTCGGCGGACCGGTGGTGCCGGAAGTGTAGATGAGGGTCAGGTCGCCCTCGGGGGTGATCTCCTCCGTACGTCGGGTAAAGGCCTCCGGGTTGGCCGAAGCGAATTCGATCCCTCTCGCCCGAAGGGCCGGGAGGTCGATCGTCCCCTCCCGCCCCTCCGGACTCCCGGAGAACAGGATCACCTTGGACAGCGCGGGGAGGTTCCTGCGGACGCCTGCGACCTTGTTCCTCTGCATCTCATCCTCGACGAACACCGCGCGGGCCTGCGAGTGCGCGAGGATATACTCGACCTGGTCGGGGAGGTTGGAGGGGTAGATAGGAACCGGGACGAACCCGGCGATGATGGTGGCGATGTCGGCCAGACACCACTCGACGCGCGTGGTGGAGAGAATCGCCACCTTGTCCCCCCGGGAGAGGGACAGGGACATCAGACCGTTCGCTATCTCCCGGACGGCGGTTCCGACTTCCCGGTACGTCATCGGATCCCACTTCCCGTCCCGGGGGACGAGATAGCGGACGGAATCGCCCCCCTCCTCGATCCTGTTCAGGAACATCCGGTTCATCGTTTTCTCTCTCATGTCCTCCCCCGCGCATCCGGCTTCCTATTGCAGCATCTCGTAAATGGCTTGACGGTCCGATCCGCCGCCGGGATCGCCCGGGACAGGCGGCCTTCCCGCGCACAGGGCGCTGCGGGGGGTTCCTCGCAGCGGGGGGACACTCCTCTATCGAGCCGCACGTTGAGGAGTGTCCCGCCGAAGGAAAGAAATTGCGTCGAGCGGAACCGGCAGCGAGCGGGCGCAAGGTCCCGATCGTTTGCCAACGCAGCCCCCCGGCATCCAGAGGTCCGTTCCGGAAGAGGCCGTGCACCGAGAGGGTCGATGCGCCCCGACCGGCGAGGCGCCCGGCCGAGGCGTACCCGCCGCGGTACGGTGAGGGCGGGCAACGAAGCCGGCGGGGGTGCAGCGGCCCTCGAATGCCGGGATCTCCCGGGAATGGATCTCTGGGGGCCGGCGAGCCCGTGCGACGGACTCGTTGCTCCATGGTTTGCCAAGACGCAACACTATCGGAAAAACGGAAGAACATCGTCGAACGTCACCATCCCCCGCCGCAACAGGTCCTCCACCGAGGGGAAGGCGGACCGGAGATTTTCCTCGACAATACGCGTCAGCCTCTCCTCGAAGGGCGCGTCGGAAAGAAGAAGGCTCTGGACGCCGGGGGTGAACGGAAGCATATCGAACAGGGCCATTTTCCCGAAATATCCGGTCCCGTGGCAGCGGGAGCACCCGCCCTGAACGTAGAAGGAGATCTCCCGGATGATCGGTTCGAACTTTTCCCGATACCGCTCCCCCACGAGCTGCCCCGACGGCACGGCGGTCACCGCCCGGCGGCAATCGGGGCAAAGGAGATCGACGAGCCTCTGGTGCATGACCAGCCGCACGATCCGCACGAGGAGGAACGGATCGACTTCCAGGGAGAGCAGGGTCCGGAGCGCCCGGCGGAGATTGCTCCCCTGCGTTCCGCAGTACACGGGCACCCCACTCCGGGCGATCTGGATGAGATCGAGAAGTTCTTCCGTTCCGGAGATGCGCTCGATCATCAGCGCGTCGGGATCGAGCGTCTCCGCGAGGCGCACCCACTTTCCCTCGAACCGCCGTTCGACCTCCTGGCGCTCCAGCTGGACGTACCCGTCGTTCCGGTAACGGTGGGTCTCCTCGACGGTGACGACCCGGTTGCCCGCCCGGTGCGTTTCCCGGAGCATCGCGAAGATCGTCGTCGCCACGCCCTCGACCCCGGGGGAGGAGACCAGGTAGATCCCGCCCCGCATCGGCAGGATGCGCCGCATCACCTCCCGTTGTTCCGGGTTGAACCCGATCGAGTCCAGCGCGATGGCCGACCGGAAATCCGGGAGAACCTTGACGATCGCCTCGATGCCGGAGATGCCCCGAAGAAAACTGATCCGGAACGCATGGACACCGGCCGTCGTCTCGATCTGGAAGGTGGCCTCCACCACGGATTCCGGCCCCGCGGAAAGTCCCGCCAGCTGCGCGAAGGAGCCCACGAGCGCCCCCCGGAAGCGAAGCGGGCAGGAGAGCAATAGCGATTTCCTCCCCCCGGAGTCCCCGGAGACGGCCACGCTCCCCCCGGTCGGAAATATCCGGAGGGAGGAGATCCCGGCGGTCACGGCATGAAGAAGGATTTTTTCCGCCAGCCGCCGGCCACGCCCCTGGGCAAGCCACTCCTCCACCTCGTCCCGTCTCATCACCCCGCCGGAGACATCCTCGGCCGAGAGCGAAAGCGCATCGGGGTAGAAGCGTTCGAGAATGCGCGCGATCCTGCGAACCGGGCAGACGACGATCCTTACCTTAAGGCCCGTCATCTCCTCGATCCTGGAGAACGTTCCGTGAAGGAACGGGTCGGCGACCGCGAGAGTGAGCTGCCCGTCCTCCCGGGAGACGGGCACCGCCATGGCTTCGCGGGCAATCGCCTCGGGAAGGAGCTCGGAGAGCGAAAGAGGCACGCCGTCCGGATCGACCTCGAGAAACGGGATCCCCAACCGGTTCGCCAGAATCCATCCCTTTGCGTCGGGGTGAAGCATGCCGGAAAGGAGCGCCGCCTCCACTGCCGGGACACCCTTTCGGGCGCCTTTCGCCTTCAGCTTTTTGACGGACTCGGAGGACAGATAGCCGAGTTTCTGAAGCGTATCGAAGATTTCGCTGTGGGAACCACGCACGTTGGCCCGCCTTTTCGCAACCCGTCCCAGAACTGCGGGGAGACCGGTTTATTTAGAACTTTATAAAAAAGGGGGGGGAAAGTAAAATGATTCATATTTCGCCCCAACGACAATTTCCGGGGGATCAAGGATTGCGAACAAGGGGATTTCGCAAGGTCGTCCCCGTCCTGGCGCTCGCGTTGGGGACAGGGGGGTGTCTCGTCACCGCCTCCACGTACGAAGCGAAGACGAGGGAGGCCGACACACTCCGGGAGGCGGTCGCATTCGCCAACAAGGAGAAGGGCACCATCGAGGCGAGGCTTCTGGCGTCCGAGAAGCAGATTTCCGACGCGAAAGAGGAAAACGCGGTCCTTTCCAACCGGTTGCAGAAGGGGGAAGAGGAACTCCGCACCGGGAAGGAGGAGCGCGCCTCGATCGTGGGGAAATACGAGGGAACGCGAATCACCCGGGAGGAGCTGATCTCGGAACTGCTGGAAAAGGAGAAGGCGACCGGGAAAAGGACCCAGGAACTGAGGGCAAGCGTGCAGGCGTGCGAAGCGGAACGGGAAAAATTCCGCCAGGAGGCCGCCACCCGGGAAACGGCCATTTCCGAACTGGAAAAACAGGTCCAGGAAACCCCCGACGTGGAATCCCTCCGGCGGGAGCGGGACATCCTGCTCGGCCGCGTCGAACGCATGAAGGAAGAGCGTCTCAGGGAGGCAAGACGGCGGGATGTGCGGTTCGCGGAACTCACGCAGACGTTCTCCGGCATTTCTCCCCAAATTGCGGTGGAGACGATCGGCCCCACCATGCGCATCCAGGTGAGCGACAAGGTTCTTTTCCGGAAGGGAAAGTCGGCATTGACGGAAGCCGGGAAGAAAATGATCGAAGAGGTGGGGAAGACGGCGTCGGAATTTCCCGCAGCGTCGATCATCATCACGGCGGGGGGGAAATCGCAGGCCGGCGGGATCCTCTCCGCCCTGACAAAGGGACATGCACTGCCGCCGGGACAGGTTCTCGCCAGGGCGGGAACCGGAGGCGGGGCAATCGAACTGTTGCTGGTCATCCCCTGATCCGGCCCCCCGTCGGGCGCCCGGGATCGGGTGACCGGTCCACAAACTTTCCGCGAGGAGGATCCGAAAAGGATGGATGTCTTCAACACCATGAAGGGTCGGCAGAGCATACGGAAGTTCCACAAGGATCCGGTCCCGCGGGAGAAAATTCTCCAGATGGTCGAGGCGGCCACCTGGGCGCCCTCCGCGGGGAACACCCAGAACGTCCGGTTCCTCGTCGTGGAGGACGCCGCCCTTCTCTCCCGGATGAAGGGGATCGTGGACGAAATGCTGTCCCGGATCACGGGGAAGGAGGTCCCTTCCGCCAAGATCAACTACCACAACCTCTTCGCCGCGGCCCCCGTCGCGGTCTGCGTCCTCGGAAAACCGTACGAATCGGCGACGGACCGGCACCTGCGGGAGAAAGACCCGGAGAGGCACAAGGTGCGGCGCTATCAGGTGAACGCCGGCCTGCAAAGCGTCGCCGCGGCCATCACCCAGTTTCTCCTGGCGGCGCATTCCCTCGGATACGGCGCATGCTGGATGACCGGGCCCCTCGTGGCCAAACCGGAGCTCGAATCCGCCCTTTCCATCCGGCCTCCCGAGGAACTTCTGGCGGTGATCGCCCTGGGGAAGCCGGACTCGCCCCCCCCGAAGCCGCCGCGGAAACCTCCCGAGGAGATCACGGAGTTCCGGTAAGGCCCGCTTTCTCGAACCGGAGGCGTTTGATCCGGAAACGCTCGGTTTCGGCTACCGTGATCCGGTATCCGTGCGCGAGAAAGGTCACCACTCCTTCGGGAACATCCTGGAGGCAGTCGAGCGCGAACCCGCCCGCGGTCTCGTACGTGTCCCCCAGGGGGATATCGATCCCGTACTCCTCGCGCAGAACCCGGACCGGCGTCGCCGCGGGGACCGAGAGCGCGCCATCCTTCTCCCACTCCGGGACCTCGGGGGACTTCGACCCCTCCGCCAGCCTTCCGACGATCTCTTCGAGGAGATCGTGGATCGTGATGACGCCGCACAGCTTGCCGTGCTCGTCGATGGCAACGGCCAGGTGGACCCTCGTCCTCTGGAACTGGCGGAGCAGGTCCGCGACCTTCATCGATTCGGGAACGTAAACGGGCTTCTCGACAAACTGCGCCCAATTCTCGCGCGCCCCCGGCCGGAACAGGCTCCGGGAGGAGAGGATCCCCTCGACGTCCTCCCCGTCCGGGCTCAGAACGGGATACCGGGAGAAGCCAGAGTTCCCGACGATACCCGCCGCGTCCATGTACGCCATCCCCTTCCGCAGGGAAACCACCCCGGACCAGGGGGTCATCACCTCGTTCACCACCGTCTCCCCGAAGCGCAAGACCCCCTCGATCATCCTCTCCTCCGTGGAATCGATCGTGCCATGCTCCGCCCCCTCCTCGATCACGTCGAGGATCCCTTCCTCGGAGCCGAAACGGATATCCTGGAGGGCCTCGGGAACATACCCCGCTCCGAACAGGAGCCGTCCCAGTCGATCCAGAAGCCTTGCGGGCAGGGCCGCCCACCGCAGAGCGTGGAGACCACCCTTCCCTCCCCACCGGAGGATCCGGCGGGGACGGGTCATCGCCCCGCGCGTCGAAAGGTTCTCCAGACAGAAGAGGAGAAACAGGAAGAGAAAGGCCCACCCGGCGGCCGAGGCCGCTCCCCCCCATCCCCGCAGGTGATGGAAGAAGGAGAGGGCGGCTCCCCCCGCGCAAAGTCCGGCGACCCCTTTGAGCGCCGACAACGCGACCCACAGAGAGAAGGGGTGCCGGACCCCGGGGGCACGGACGGCTGCGAGCAGCAGGCCGGCGATCTCGTTTCCCCCGGCCGCGTCCTCCGCCAGTCCCTCTTCGCCCACGATGAGGAGGGAAGAGCGAAGCGCGGTCACCGCAGCTCCTCCCGCGGCAAGCAGAATCGCCGCCAGCGCCCAAGCCCAAGGGGTCCACATGGTACCAATATATCCGATGTGCTAACATTATGCGCAGGGGTCTTGATGAAAAAGGTCGCGTATGTCTACCATCCGGACTATCTGCTCCACGCCCCCCCGTTCGAACACCCGGAATCCCCGGAACGCCTGATCGCGATCCACGAGCATCTCAAGGGCGTCGGTCTCCTCGATACGCTCGTGCCGGTAACCCCGGACTACCCGAACGACGGGGAAATTCTCCGGGTTCACGACCCCGATTACCTGCGGAGTCTGGAACTTGCCTGCCGCCGGGGGGACCTGACGCTCGACTCCGAGGACACCTACCTGAACAAGAACTCCTACTCGATCGCCCTGCTCTCGGCCGCAGGGGCCATGGCGGGAGCCGATGCCGTCGCCACCGGGAAGGTCGACCGGGCGTTCTGCGCCGTCCGCCCCCCGGGGCACCACGCCGGGCGCGCCGAGGGGATGGGATTCTGCCTCATGAACAATGCGGCGATCACCGCCCGGTACCTGCAGGCGAAGCACGGCGTATCCAAGGTGATGATCATCGACTGGGACGTCCACCACGGCAACGGTACCCAGAGCATCTTCTGGGAGGATCCGTCGGTGTTTTACTTCAGCATCCACGAGAACCCCGCCTTCCTCTATCCGGGCACGGGGCGGCGATGGGAAACGGGGAAAGGGGCCGGGGAGGGGACGACCCTCAATGCGCCGATGGCGCCGGGGGCGGGAAACGACGAGTACCGGCTGGTGTTCGAGCAGATGCTCGCCCCCGCGGTGGAACGGTTCCGCCCGGAAGTGTTCGTCCTTTCCACCGGGTTCGACGCCCACCGCGACGACCCGCTGGCCGACATCGAACTCACGGAAGAAGGGTACCAGTGTCTGTCGGGGATCCTCGTCGATCTGGCAAACCGATCCTGCGGCGGGAAGATCATCTCCCTGCTCGAGGGAGGATACGAGAGGGAGTCCCTCATGCGGTGCACGGAAATCCACATCCGGGAACTCCAGAAGGACTGACCCGGGGGGAATGACAGGAGGACTGCATGTTTGTCACCCGAAGAATGCGGCGGGACGTCGTAACCGTCGCTCCATCCTCCACCCTGAAGGAGGCGCGCCGCCTGATGCGCGAGCACAACGTCCGCCAGCTCCCGGTCACCGGCAAGGAGAACGAGCTGATCGGCGTCCTGTCGGATCGGGACATCCGGGAGGCGATGCTGCCGGTGGGAATCCTTCCCGGCGCTTCGGAAACGAAGATGGAGGAGTTGCTCGCGAACACCCCCGTGGAGAAGGTCATGACCCGCAAGGTCGTCACCGCCACGATGAACGACTCCCTGGAGGACGCGATCGTCCTGCTGCACGACTTCCGGGTCAACTCCCTTCCCGTGGTGGACGACAAGGGCAGAGTGGCCGGGATCATCACGCGGACGGACATCCTCAAGGCGTTCATCGAGGCGCTGGGTGTGGGGGAGATCAGCAGCCGCCTGGAAGTCGTGGTCCCCGACATTCCGGGGTCGCTGGTCCCGATCGTCACGATCATCAAGAACTTCCACGTGAACATCACGAGCATCCTGACCACCGGGCACACCGATCCGGACAAGCGAGCCGTCTTCTTCCGGATCGCGACCCTCAACGTCGGGCCGATCCGGGAGGCCCTCCAGGGAGCGGGGTACGAGATCCTCAGCCCGGGGGACTTCCGGACATGAAAGCCATGCTGCTGCGGGAGAGAGGGCCGATCGAAACCTCTCCCCTCGTGGCGACGGACCTTCCGGACCCTTCCCCCGGGCGGGGGGAGATCCGGGTGAAGGTGTCCGCATGCGGGATCTGCCGGACGGACCTCCACGTCATCGAGGGCGATCTTCCCCCCCGGCGGACGCCTGTCATCCCGGGGCACCAGGTCGTGGGCACGGTGGACGCCGCCGGCAAAGCGGCGACCCGGTTCCCGCGGGGGACCCGCGTGGGGATCGCCTGGCTTGCGCGAACCTGCGGGGTCTGCGATTTCTGCGCGGGGGGAAGGGAGAACCTGTGCGACCGCCCGCTGTTTACGGGATATCACCGAGACGGCGGGTTCGCGGAGTACGCGGTCGTGCCCGAGGCGTTCGCCTATCCCCTCCCCCCGGCCTTCCGGGACACCGAAGCCGCCCCGCTCTTATGCGCCGGGATCATCGGGTACCGCGCCCTGCGGAGGGCCGATTTGCCCGCCGGGGGGAAGCTGGCGATCTACGGGTTCGGCTCGTCCGCCCATATCGTGATCCAGCTCGCCCTGCACCGGGGGTGCGAGGTGTTCGTCTGCACGCGGGGAAAGCGGCACCGGGAACTCGCGAAACGGATGGGAGCATCCTGGGCGGGGGAAGACCCGGCGAAGATGCCGGCGCCCGCCGACTCGGCGATCCTGTTCGCGCCGTCGGGCGAGCTGGTTCCCCCGGCCCTGAGACAGCTGAACAAGGGGGGTACCCTGTCGCTCGCGGGCATCCACATGAGCGACGTCCCGGCGATGAAGTACGAGGAGTGTCTCTTCTACGAGAAAAATATCCGGAGCGTCACGGCGAACACCCGGCAGGACGGCCTGGACCTTCTCCGGGAGGCCGCGGAAGTCCCCATCCGGCCGAAGGTCACCCTCTTCCCCCTCGAGGAGGCCAACCGGGCGCTCCAGCTGCTCAAGGCGGACAAACTCCAGGGAACGGGCGTCCTGACCGTAGGCGGATGATTTCCCCGTTTCCCCCCCCTGCGGACTACCCCTTCCCCTCCCGCCTCAGGATCCCTTCCGCGGCGAGAATGCCGTTGAGCGCGGCTCCGACGATCCCCCGGGACTTCCCCACCCCGTCCCCGGCCACGAAGAGGTTCGGGACGTTGGTCTCGAGGTAGCGGTCGGTCGCGTACTTCGTGTCGTAGAACTTGATTTCGGGAACGTAGACCGTCGTGGAGGGGTGCGCCACTCCCGGGATGACACGCGAGAGCAGGAGCAGGGTCTCCCTCAGGTTGTCGACGATCCGCCCGGGATAGGCGTAGGAGATGTCCCCCGGCGTGACCCCCGGCCCCAAGGGGAGGGTCGGCGTCATCTTGTCGTATCCGAGCAAGGCCGAGGAAAACGTCTCGGCCCGGGAGCGGCGCCCCTGGGTCAGGTCCCCCCACCGCTGGACGACCAGGCTGTCCCCGCCCCCCCAGAAATTGGCGAACTCCATCACCTTCCGGCCCATCTCCGTCGTGTCCTGGACCGGTTCGGTCATCGAGACGGTGTTCAAGATCGCGAAATTGGTGTTCGGCGTCTTTCGCTTCTTCAGCGCATCCCCGTTCACGAGGCGGTATCCGTTCCTCATCTCGACGCGGACCCTCCCCCCGGGATTGGTGCAGAACGTCCGGGTGCGGTCCTGGTGGGTGGGGGTCACGAAGAGGAACTTGGGGTCGTAGAGGACCCGCGTGATCTCGTCGTACACGGGTTGGGCCACCTCCACCCGGCAGCCGATGTCGATGGCGCCGTACTGCGTGAGCGCCCCGATCCCGCGGGCGACCCCGCGGAACCAGTAGGCGCCCTCCCGCCCCGGGGCCGCCACGACATACCGGGAACGAAACTCCCCTCGCGCGCTTCGCAGGAGGAACGTCCCGTCCTCGTTCCGCGCGAGGTCGGTCACCCGCGTGCGGAGAGAGAAGTCGACCCCTTCCCCGGCGATCGAATCCGTCATGCGGGCGACGACGCGGTGCGCCAGGTCCGTCCCCATGTGCCGCTGTCTCGCGGGAACGAGCGTGATGTCCCAGTCCCCCTTTTCCGTCCGGCGCCGGACCCAGGACACGCGGTCCAGCCACCATTGGATCTTCTCCTGGTCGACCCCGTACAGGACACGGTCGGCCCCGTGTTCGAGAAACACCTCGTCGATCGCGGCGATCCGCTTTTCGGCCTCCGTTTCCGACAACGCCAGCTCCGTCAGGTCGAGGCCGATGTGCGGGGAGAGGTTCAATTTTCCGTCGGTCATCGCCCCGGCCCCGCCGGTGCGGCTTTTCTCCTCCATCACGAGAACGCGCAACTTCCCGGCCAGCGTACTGGCCGCGAAGAGCCCGGCGGGGCCCGCCCCGACGATGACGACATCCCAGACGGAAGGCAGCTCAGCGGACACCGATTCCTCCCGCGCAGGAGATCTGCGGACCCGCGGAGATCCGGAACGGAAACGGGGAGACGCCCCGGCTTTCGAGGAACGATTCCACCGTTTCCCGGTCCCCCGGATCCCGGAGCAATCCGAACAGCATCCCTCCCCCTCCCGCGCCGCAGAGCTTCGCCCCGGACACCCACCTACGGACTTCGGGGGAGGAGAATGCGCTGTCCACCTTCCTCGTGGAAATCCCCCGTGCGGTCGTCCTGCGGATCGCCCACTCGCGCGCCATGGCCCGACCGGCCCGCTCGATCTCCCCCGCGGATACGGCCTCCCACGCGTCCCGCGCGGCATCCGCAATCCCGCGGAACCTGCGGAGCGCTTCGGGATTCCCGTCGATCGCCCCCCGGATCATCCGCCAGTTCAGCCCCGCGGAGAAGTGGGACTTCCCCGTGCCCGCCAGGAAGCCGTGCGCCGCGAAGATGCGCCCCACGGGGGATCCCGGCGCGATTCTCTCCGCCTCCGTCCGCCCCGGAAAGTACCGGATCCCCTGGATCCCGCCGCGCAGGGCGGCAATATGGTCCTGGGAGCCGGTGAGGCTCCGGAGATGAGCGGCCTCGATTTCCATCGCCTCCCGCGCCGTGTCTCTCCAGCTTTTCCGAATCCCGAGGAGACGGCACATCGCCAGCACCGTGGCGACGAGAAGGGCGGACGACGCCCCGATGCCAGAGCCAAGGGGCGCCTCGTTGCGGAACCGAAGCTCGATTCCGGTTTGGGGCGGGAAGGACCGCAGGGCCGCTGCGATCAGGCCGAACTTCCCCCGCGTCGGGAACCCATGCGTGTCCCCGGCTTCCGCCCGGAGG
>Ga0184616_10000249_pt1 | contig 10630 bp, 6 predicted proteins | sample PLM4_90_coex_FD_133145 | JGI IMG/M metagenome (GOLD analysis project Ga0184616, IMG submission 133145) | Groundwater sediment microbial communities from an aquifer in East River, Colorado, USA - PLM4_90_coex | ecosystem: Environmental > Terrestrial > Soil > Riparian zone | place: USA: East...
TCTTGGGATTCATGCGCGCTCGGTTCGCAGACTGGTCGTCATAGATTAGCGTTTCGTTGCATGATGGATCGACGTGGATGGCCCTGTCAGGAGAAAATGAAAAAATATGGCCGTCCATAAGTATTAAGGACGGTCGTGTTGTGGAGGGCTGCTTGTTACCTTATTGGCATCGGGGACACAAATAAATCGCGGTCGATGATGGGCAGGCGCGTGCCGTGATTTGAGACCTTGCTCGTGGGCTGATGGAGGATTGCCTGCAGGACGGGTTCACGACATCTCTCATTCCTGGAAAGGCAATCGGCTTTGCCCCATCAGATACTCTGCGGTTTCTCCATGACAAACTCGCCAGCGATATCGAAGGGCCCAGAAGGGAATTCGAACACGGGCGAGGGCTTTAGTGCACAGTGCCGGGTCAATGCTGCGCGGCTGGAATTCCAGATGATTGCACCGGTTATCATGCCAACTTCGGTTTCTCCTTCTTTAATTTACCATCGATGATCTTGATGAGCAGCTCCGCTTTGATCGGCTTGGCAAGGTAGAAGTTGGCTCCCCGTTCGAGGGCCCTGACCCGGTCTTCGTCCGAAGGGTGGCCCGTCAGCATGATCTTCGTCATTTTGGGTGAGATTGTCCGAAGAGGCTCCAGGAGGTCCAGACCGTTCATGTCCCCGAGCCTCATGTCGATCACCGCAGCAATGTAGAGTTTGGTCGCGGACTTATCCAGCGCTTTTCGGCCCGATTCAGCCGTGTCCGTCTCGTACCCGTGTTGCTTGAGTATCCTGGCTAGGATCCGGAGAATTGTCTCGTCATCGTCCACTATGAGGATGCACTGAGGGGGTTCTGCTTCGTCAGGTGACATGGCTGTGCTCGTGCCGAAGGAGGACGAGAAGGCACTTGAACGAGAGTGACTGATAGGCCACAACAACTGCTCTGACAAGGCTCCAGATGCTCGTGAATTCCACTGCAGACCACGGAGTCGAGCGGCCAAGCGTTGGCCGTGTCGGTCTTTCCGGGAACGACTCTATCCGCTCAGCTTCTCGGCGACCAAACCTATGAGTTCCTGCGCCTTGACGGGTTTGACCAAGTATGCGGCGGCTCCCCTGTCCAACGCCTTGGTCGCGTCCTCAAGAGACGGGAATCCCGTGATGGCGATTATGACCATGTCCGGTCGTGCCGTGTGCATCTTCGCAAGGAGGTCGATGCCGCTCATGTCTGGGAGCTTCACATCGGTAAGGGCGAGGTCATAGCCCTGATTCTGCAATTTGTCCAAGGCTTCCTGCCCCGTTTCGGCCGTGTCCGTGTTGTATCCTTGTTTCTGGAGGATGCGCGTGAAGATCTGGAGTATGGATTTGTCGTCGTCGATCACGAGGATGTTGTTTTTCCGCTTCTTCATCTCAGTTCGCCTTTTTCGTGAAAGGAAGTGTGATGATAAATGTGCTGCCTTCCCCCGCCTCGCTCTGGAACGTTATGTCCCCGTTGTGGGCCCTCACCAGTTTCCTGCAGACCGGCAGTCCGAAGCCCTGTCCCTTGGCTTTCGTCGTGAACAGCGGCGTGAACATCTTCGGTTTGTTCTCCTCCAGTATGCCCACGCCCGTGTCTTCGACGCTGACGCGCGTGGATCGCTCGTCGGAGAAGACCTTGAGGGTCAGGTTTCCTCCGTTCGGCATGGCTTGGACGGCATTTTCTATCAGGTTCACCAACACCCGTTTCATGTACACCGGGTCAACCGCTGACTTCGCGAGGTTCTCCTGGAATTCCTTCTGGATGTCGACGTTCTCGGGAATCTCGATGGCTGACAGGGCCTCATCGATCAATTCCCGGATGTCCGTTTCTCTGGGCTGGGGTGTGGGTGTCCGCGCGAAGTCCTGCAGGTCGGCCACCAAACGGTTGATGTATTCGGCTTGATTCTGGATTATGTCGAGGACTTCGCTCAGCTCCTTCGCTTCCTTGCTAGTGGCGGGTAGGGACCCGATGGTCTCCTTCGCTAGGTACACGGCTCCCTCGATGCTCTGCAGAGGGTTGCGGATGTCGTGGCCCACCATGCCGGCCGTCTCGCCGATTGCAGCCAGGCGTTGGGAATCTTGGAGCTCCCTAGTCCTCTCCTCGACCATCTCCTCCAGGCGTTGAGAGTATTCCTTCAGGCGCTTTTGATTATCTTCCAGACTTTCCATGTTCCGACTGTTGATGAGGGCGATGGAGGCAAGTTCACCGAACGCCGAAGCCATGTCGGCGTCATGTTCGATGAAGCCTCCCGGCTTGTTCGCGAGGCCGATTATCCCCACTGTCTTGGCGCCGATGACCAAGGGAGCGAACAGGACATTTCGGAGTGCTACGTGTCCGCCGGGTATGAATTTCGCCCACTCGCTGTTGGAGAAATCATTGTGATAAACCGCTTTGTTTGTTCTGAACGCTTCCGCACGCAGCCCCCGGATCGGCATCGGGAGTGAGCGGTCAACGGCGCAAGACTGCCCCCCCGAATCCAGGAACAGAACTTCGTTCTCCTTGCCGTCCTTGCTCAGGAGGGCGACGTAGCCGGCAGTTGCACCGACAAGTTCCTTACAGCAATTGAATATCGACTGGGCCGTTTGCTGGAATTGCTGGTTCTCCAAGATGGTTCGTGATGCCTTCAAGAGTGCAGAGACTTCCGACTCGCGTTGACGAGCCCTGTCTAGGGAACTGCGCAGCTCCTGCTCCATCCTCTTGCGTTCGGTGATATCCCTGGCGACGTGGACGGAGCCGATCACCTGACCTTGCTTGTCGAGCAGAGGAGTGGTGCTGACCATGAAGTCTCCGCCCAGACGATCTTCATGTATCTCCGCAACGTGCTCCTTGCCGTCCGCCATGGAGAGGGAATGGGGGCAGTACGATGGCGGTCCATTGAGGTTGTGCACGCATGTGAAGCAGTTGAGACCAACGCAGTCATCGGTATTCATATCCATGTGCCGCGCCATCGATTTGTTCGCACGCACAATCCGGTGTTTTCTGTCTAGGATGGCGACCAGATCAGGCATGCTGTCGAACGTACACTCCCACTCGTTCTTCGCGTGGAGGAGTGCGTCCTCCGTTTTCCTGCGCTCGGTCACTTCCTGTCCGTACGCGTTCAAATAGCCGGTGCCAGCGATTGGGGTCAGCATGAAGGAGAATGTCTCAGCTCCGTATTCCTCCTCGAACTCTCTCTTGATCCCTGATCTGTAGACATCCGCGACCAGCAGACGCCAGCTGTTGGGTGCAAGCTGTCCGACCTGGCATTTCCATTCATCCAGCATGGGTCGCCCCGCGTCGTTGCAGTACAGGACGATGCCGTCTTTCGATATCCGCATGACGGGATTGGGATTCTCATCTGGAAATCGTGCCAGAGATCTCGCCTCCTCTTCTGCTTTCTTCCGCTTGGTGGTCTCGAATAAGGAAAGGATGAGCCCCTGTACCCGTCCCCCTTCATCCTTGACAGGCCCGAGCGTCCAGTCCCAGTATGTTGTTCCTCTTTCTGGTTGGTCAGCGAACTCAAACGGTTTATCCAGGAAGGTCACGGGTTCAGCCGTGTCCCTGACCTTCTCGAAAATGGCTTGGTTCTCCGCGTCCGGGAAGAGGGTGAAGTGGTTCTTCCCGACAAGTTCTTCGACGATGTGTCCTGAACCCCTCGAGTAGGCGGTATTCACCGCCACGAAGTTGAAGTCGGTGTCGAAGTAGGCCATCATCGCGCCCGTGCTTTCCATGATTGCCCTGAGGATCCTGCTCTCTCCCGCAATTGCCTTCGCGTCAGGACTAATGGGCGCGTCCTTGGGTTTCGATCCATCGACAGACCTGACCTCTTTCCTCTGCGGCATCTTCTCACCCGGAATGCCTCCACCAGCCACTAAATAGTAATATAGCTATCGCCATTTTAACACGGAGAACTGCGAGTGCTGAGAGACCCTCAAGCAGGTTGTTGCTGACAGGACGAATGGGGGGTAGGGTTTGGACGAAAAAAGGCTGTTCGAATATCTTCTGGAACTGGGGTTACCCAAGAGAGAAGCCGACATTTACATCTTCCTCTCGAGAGGCGGCCCGCAAAAGGCCCAGTCCGTGGCGGCGCACCTCAAGATTGACAGGGCCCAGACATATCGTTCGCTGATGAGCCTGCAGCAGAAGGGGATTGTGCAGCAGGCCCTCGAAGCCCCCACGCGGTTCATCGCCGTCCCGATAGAGTCCCTGCTGGAGGCGCACATCAGGGATAAGAAGAGCGAAGTTGCCCGCATGGAGGCCGAGAAGTCAGAACTGATCGACTACTTCAAGACCATCGGTGCGAGAGAGAAAGCATTCCCGATGGCGAAGTTCCAGGTCATCACGGGAAAGAGCGGAATCTACTCGAGAATCTCGCAAATGGTGAGTCAATCCAAGAAGGAGATCCTGAGCCTGACGACGAGCGTTGGCCTGATCCAGGAGGACGTGGCGGGGATCCTTGACGCGGTGGTCAAGTCCGCACGGGAGAAGGGAGACGTCCAGTTCAGGATGCTCGCCAACATCTCACGCGAGAACCTGCAAATCGTCAAAGGCATCGTCAAGAAGACCGTGGCGGGAAAAACTTCGGCTCAGTGGCGCCACATCGATCTGGGCACCACGTTCTACCCGCGCTTCGTGATTAAAGACGAGGAGGAGGCCATCCTGTGCGTCATCTCCCAGGACAAGCACTCGACGTCACTGCAGGAGGACACAGGCCTCTGGATCAACAGCAGGATGTTCGTTTCGACACTGAAGACGTCATTCATGGAAATGTGGCGGAGCGCCGTCAGCGTGGAGGACAGGATAAACGAGCTCGAAACCGGGAAACCCAGGGAGGTGACGCTCGTGTTGAAAGAGCCGACGGAGGCGCAGGCCAGGATCCAGGAAGCCCTCGACACCGCAAGGAAGGAGGTGATCCTGATCTCATCCTCCGCGGGCATCAACAAGATCGTGGACGACGACATGTTCAAGGGATGCGCGAGGAGAGGGGTCAAAATCCGCATCATGGCGCCGATCGACCTGGAAAACATCGAGTCGGCGCGGAGGCTCTCGAAGCTCTACGAGATCAAACACGTATCCATCAGCTACCTGACGATGATGATCGCCGACAGCAGGCATCTTTTCATGTTTAAGGCGCCGTTCCTGGAAGAGGATAGCTTCGAGTCCCCGTTCCAGCTGCACGACACGTTCTACACGAACGACCGGAAATTCGTGGAGAGGGCGGCTGAACTGATGAGGGATGTCTGGAAAAGGGGGACGCTGGTCTCGGAGGTGGACTCCGGCGGGCCGATGGGGACGCCGATCGTGGAGGTCGCGGGCTCCATGACTGTGCTGAAGGTTATCGAAGTCATGCTCAAGAAAGGCGTGAGTTCGGTCCTCGTGAGCTCGGAGAACAGGGTGACCGGCATAATAGACCAGAGGGACATCCTGGAGAACGTGGTAAGGGGCCGAAACAAGCTTGACGAAACCACCGCAGCCGAGATCATGTCAACGCCGATTCTCACGGTAGACTCGGACACGCCCTTGATAGACGCGCTGAGAACTCTGAAGCAGAAGCGCATTCCCAGGCTTGCGGTGATGAAGAATGGCAAGCTCATAGCGATGCTGACTTGACGCGGCGCCGGGTAAAAGGTCCAATAGACTTGGGGAATCATCAGGCCACGGACAGCCGCATTACTCCATAGTAAGACGTTCTCACGAGCGCCGAATTCGACTGTCCACTTCATGAAGTTCTGTTGTCGTGATGATACAGTCACGCCCGCTTTTCTAATCCACCATTATTGCAGCGTCAGGAGCATTCAAGTATGGATAAATCAAAATCCAAGAAGAAAGTGTCTGCAGCCAAGAATGAAACTAGGGCGAGTAGGGCCACCATACCCATAGCAATGCTGTTGGTCTCCATATTCGCCAACGTGAGCTTCGCACAGGCGGCGTTTGTGCCAGGGCCCGACGGATTCTTAGTCCCGCACTATTTCGGTCCCTATCCTAACTACGCCACCAGTCAGCTCCCGACGGTGACAGTCGACCCGAACACTGGCAACATCACAAGCGTCAGTGGCGGGATCAGGAAGTTCGTCGACTCACTGCCGGGGCTAGGACCCGCAAACGCAAACAACCTCGGGCAGTACATCCCGGTCGCCGTCCCTGACACGACGACTTACCCCGGAACCGAATACTACGAGATTGCAGTGGTCGAGTTCGAACAGCAGTTCCACTCGGACCTGCCACCGACCACGCTGAGGGGATACGTGCAGCTCGAGACGCTGGCAGTCCATGACAAGAGCGTGCAGCTCTTCTATCCTGATGGAGCCGAAATCAGGAAAGCCGACGGCACTCAGGCAATCGGCATGGACCAGCCGCGATACCTGGGCCCCTTCATCATAGCTCACAGGGACGTCCCTGTCCGCGTCAAGTTCTACAACCTGCTGCCCACCGGCGCAGGGGGAGACCTCTTCATGCCGGTGGACACCACGGTTATGGGCGCTGGAATGGGTCCCGAACCTATGCTCAACCCTGACGGCACACCGATGTTGAACCCGGACGGCTCAATAATGTATGAAACCTACAGCCAGAACCGAGCAACGCTGCACCTCCACGGCGGCAACACGCCCTGGATCAGCGACGGCACGGCTCACCAGTGGATCACACCCGCCGGTGAAATGACGATGTACCCCAAAGGCGTGAGCGTCTACAACGTCCCTGACATGCCCGACCCCGGCCCGGGCGCGATGACATTCTACTACACCAACCACCAGAGCGCCAGGCTGATGTTCTACCACGACCACTCTTACGGGATTACCCGCCTCAACGTGTACGCTGGCGAGGCAGCCGGCTACTTGCTCCAAGACGAGGTCGAAATGGCACTGGTCTCTTCGGGAATCATTCCCCAGGAACAGATACCCCTGATCATACAAGACAAGACCTTCGTGCCCGACAACACGACGCAATACGCCAACATGTGGGGAACATTCGCCTCACAGCTTGCTTTCCAGGACCCGACATGGGACACCTCGAGATGGGGCGCGCCGGGCGACCTGTGGTACCCGCACGTCTACATGACGATGCAGAATCCCGGCGACCCATCGGGAATGAACACATTCGGCCGATGGCAGTACTCCCCGTGGTTCTGGCCTCCGTTCATGCCGAAGTATGGGCCAATTGCGAACCCGTACTACGATCCGCTGAATCCGAACGATCCGATGGAGCCTCAGATGATACCGGGGACTCCCAACCCATCGTCGCCAGGGGAGGCGTTCATGGACACGCCAGTAATCAACGGCATCGCGTACCCGTACGTCAATGTCGATCCGAAGACCTACAGGTTCCGGGTACTCAATGCGGCAGATGACAGGTTCTTCAACCTGCAGCTGTACCTGGCGGATCCCACTGTCGTCACTTTCGATGAAAGGACAAACACGGAAGTCAAGATGGTGCCCGCAGTGCCCACTCCTGGCTTCCCTGAGGGTTGGCCGACGGACGGGAGAGATGGCGGTGTGCCCGATCCTGCCACCGCAGGCCCATCGTTCATCCAGATCGGCAACGAGGGCGGTTTCCTGCCGACCCCTGCCGTGCTGCCCCAGCAGCCTGTTGACTGGAACTGGGACCAAGGGACGTTCGACTTCTCGATACTCGCCAAGTACACGCTCCTCCTGGGGACCGCGGAGCGAGCAGACGTCATCGTCGATTTCTCGCAGTACGCAGGCAAGACCCTGATACTCTACAACGACTGCCCGGCGCCGTCGCCAGCAGCGGATCCGCGGCTGGACTACTACACGGGCAAGCCGGACACAGAGGACAGCGGCGGCTCACCGACGACTATCGCTGGCTTCGGCTCGAACACCAGGACGATAATGCAGATCAACGTGGCCAACACGACCGCGGCCCCTGCATTCGATCTAGCAGCGCTGATGGCCGCATTCACCTCGACCACAACCACCCAAGGCGCATACGCAGCGGACCAGAAGGCGCCAATCGTACCGCAGGCAGCTTATGGCGCGGCCTTCGGCACCACCTATCCCGACAACTTCGCACGAATCTGGGACGACTCCTTGACCTTCACACCAGTCGGCTCGAGCACTTCAGTCACGCTGCCGTTCCAGGGGAAGGCCATCCACGACGAGATGGGTGGGACGTTCGACAGGGACTACGGACGGATGATGGTTCAGTTCGGGGTCGAAATCCCGAAGGCGAGCCCACTCACTCAGTCTACGTTCCTATACAACTACAATGACCCGCCAACTGAGCTCGTGAGGCCATCCATAGAAGGGACACAGATTGGGACTCTCGGCGACGGGACTCAGATCTGGAAGATCGTGCATAACGGCGTCGACGTTCACACCGTCCACTGGCACATGTTCGAGGTCCAACTGATCAACAGGGTAGCGTGGGACAACAACGTCCGGATGCCCGATGCCAACGAGCTGGGCTGGAAGGAGACCCTGAGGGTCAACCCGTTGCAGAACACCATCGTGGCACTGAGGCCAATTGCGCCGGAGGTTCCGTTCGACATACCGAACAGCGTCCGCTTGTTGGACCCGACGCAACCGGAAGGCACCATTCTGAAGACCGAAGCTGACGCCAAAGACCCCGCCGGGAACCCAGTCACCATCGTGAACCACAAGGTCAACTTCGGCTGGGAGTACGTCTGGCACTGCCACATTCTGGCGCACGAGGAGATGGACATGATGCGCGCGGTGATAGTGGCGGTCCCGCCAAAGGCGCCATCGAACCTGTACATCGAAGCGAAGGGAAGAGGAGTGACCCTTCACTGGACGGACAACTCGCTGAGCGAGACCAGCTTCACCCTGCAAAGGGCGAGCGACCCCGCGTTCACGACCGGGCTTGTCAGCTTCAAGGTCGGCGCGGACGTGACGCAGTACAACGACATATCATACAGGCAAGGCAGGACGTACTATTACAGGGTCTTCGCCAGCAACGAGGTCGGAGACACGCAGATATACCCAGATCCGTCGATCGGCTTCCCGCACTTGACGGTAAACTCAGGGTACTCCAACACACTCGGTCCGCCGACCGGTGTGACGACCCTCGACTCGCTATTCCAGAACACCCCGAAGTTCTCGCCCGTGGTTGTGACATGGAGTTACAGCCCGAGCGGGGACCAGACCGGGTTCACGATCGAGCGCGCGACGAATGCAGGCTTCACGCAAGGGGTAACGACGTTCAACGTCGGCCCTGACTTGAGGACGTATTCCGACGGCCCGATCAAGAAGGCCGGCATCTACTACTACCGAGTGGTGGCGACCAACGCGTTGGGCAATGGCGCTTGGTCGAATGTCCTGTCGATCGATGCGCACATGTAGGAGGCGCGAACAAACCTTTTTTCTTTTTTTCTCTTCTTTTTTTTTGAAGAGAAGCGAAGGAAGTGAAGAAGATGAGAACATATCGAGACGAAAACGCGAGAAAGGGAATTAGCAGGCGAACGAAACCCGGATTGCTGACATCCTCAGCAGCGGTGCTGGCGCTGGCGGTGATTGCGGTGTGGACCCCGGCCTTCTCGGCTGGAGCAACCGTGATCGCCTTCGACTTCGACACGGGCTCGCCGGTTCTCTCGGAAGGCATGAATACCCCCCTCGATCAGACATCAGGCGGGGTCACGGCGCACTTCAGCTCGCCGTCGGACCCCGCCGCTTTTTCCGTCCAGAGCTATGGGACGACGTTCCTTACGCTGTCCCAGTTCTCCGGGAAATACCTGTACGACAACAAGGCAACCAGGGATTATCTTGACATCAAGTTCAGCGCGCAGCTCACGAGCGTCAACCTGACGTTCGCGACGATCGAAGCGCACGGGGGCCCAGGCACGGAACCCTGCTTCGTCACGCTGACCGCGTACATGGACTCGACAGCGAACCCTCCGGTGGGATCCGCGTCGGCACGCGGGACTTGGTCGAACGACTCGTATCCCCAAGGGACGCTGACGTTCAGCTCTGTCAGCAAGCCATTCAACCTTGTCAGGATCTACCTGCCGTATCAGCTGCCCGGTGTCACCGATTTCCTAGTGGACAACGTCGTGGTCACTGCGGGGAGTCCCCCGCCGCCCGGTAACCTGAAGGCGGCGCTCGTGGGACACCGCGCTTGGCCGAACTACCACCACCTGGACATCAGTCACAGAGGCAGCACGCAGACGTTCTTCGGCAAGGTGGCCAACGTCGGACCAGGACCGGTCCCGGCGAAGGTCGTCTTCCGGGTGTTCGACGCGACGACGGGGATCCTGAAGGCGACGGTCGAATCGAATGCGGCGACGGTGTCGATAGGCGGCATCGTAGTGGTGTCTGGAACGTGGACCGCGTCTGTCGGTTCATATTCGGTGACCGCGCAATGCTGGTTCGACACGAACAACGACGGCACCTTCGACGGGAGCAACCCCAACCTGAAGGCGTTCCACTTCAAGGTCGTCCCGTAGGCAGAAGGGGGCCCAAAGCCCCCACCTTTTCCTTTTCCCCGCCAAGTCATTCTGCCCGCCAATCCACTCATCAAGACATCCCTCAACATCCCGCCAATCGCCTGTCGGGCGGCTGTGTGTGTGTTCATACAGTCACGGCCTCTTATCTGGTACACAATCCTTCTCGCGTCGGGAACGTCCAGACTGATACAGAGGCGACGAAAATGAAAACGAGGACAGACGAATGCGCGAGAA
>Ga0184616_10000250_pt1 | contig 10600 bp, 7 predicted proteins | sample PLM4_90_coex_FD_133145 | JGI IMG/M metagenome (GOLD analysis project Ga0184616, IMG submission 133145) | Groundwater sediment microbial communities from an aquifer in East River, Colorado, USA - PLM4_90_coex | ecosystem: Environmental > Terrestrial > Soil > Riparian zone | place: USA: East...
GCTCCGCGAGGGATCACGGCATCGTGAATTCCTTCCCTGCAATGCGCACCGTGAGCACCGGGCACGCCGCCTTGCGCACGACCTTTTCCGCCGTGCTGCCGAAAAGCATATGATCGATGCCCGTCCTGCCGTGCGTGCCGATCACGATAAGATCGGCGTTCCTGGCCTTCGATGTTTTGATGATCTCGACGAACGGCACGCCGCGCACTATCATTTTTTCCACGTTCTTGACCTTTGCCGAGACCTCGGCCTCCCATTTGTCCATTTCCTTTGTAGCGCTCTTCTGCATGTCCTCCACGAGATCGGTCATGGAAAGTGAAGACGGAATATACCATTCAGCTATGCTGATGTCCTGGATCACGTAAAGTAGAATGAGTCTGGCCTTGTAATCCTGCGCAAGCGAAATAGCGTGGTCCATGGCTGCTCGCGCGCCTTGAGAGAAATCCGTAGGAAACAAGATGGTTTTAAGCTGCATGGCGGCCTCCTCGCGGTGGGGTCTTGATACACTTCAAGTGTAGCGCCGGCTGCCGCCTCTGTCAATCGGCCCGACGGGTTTTTATCGATTTTCGGCGCAACCGCAGAGGGTTCCACGGGCTGCGCGAGTGCTCCGGATCAGCGCATGGATATTCGCTTGACTGAACACTGATACTTCCTTACAATGACTTCGCAAGGGAATTGACAGTGACGGCATCGGCGGCCGGGAAGGCAGTGAGTGCCTGCTGACCGCAGCCGGCTGAATCGCTGCAACGACGCATGAATGCTTTTCCGCGCCACCCCCCGCTTCCCGGAGTTAATGATTATGGAAAACATACCGCTCGACACGCTTCGCCTCCGTTTTCCCGCCAATCTCGAGGCGGAATTTCTCGATGATTATTTTCAGAAATCACTGAACCAGCTTCGAATCGGCATCATTCTCGGCGCGCTGCTCTACGGGCTGTTCGGCTTTCTCGACGCCTGGATCTTCCCGGAAGTAAGGCACACGACATGGTTCGTGCGATATGCGCTCATCCTGCCCGCCTGCGTTGCCGTTCTTTTGTTTTCCTATTCCCGCCAATTCAAGCGGTACATGCAGATGACCGTATTCCTGCTCGTCATCGCCGCGGGCGCCGGCATCATCGCCATGATGGTGATCGTGGGTTCACCGGTCAACTATTTTCACTTTGCGGGACTGGTGCTCGTCATCATGTACTCCTACACGTTCAGCAAGCTGCGGTTCCTGCACACGATTTTCGCGTCATGGCTTTTGGTGATCCTGTACGAAATCGCCGCATTCGGTTTTCGTGAGACCCCCCTGCCCGCGCTGCTCAACGACAATTTTTTCTATATCGGCGCAAACCTGATCGGCATGTTCTCCAGCTACAACCGGGAACTCTATATGCGGAAGGATTTTTATCAGAACAGGATCATGCACGCTCTCGAAGAAGAGCGGCATGTCCTTGAAAAGGCCGGCCTCCGGGAAACCATGAACAAGGCCGTCAAGTCGCTGCAGGAGAGCGAGGAAAAATTCCGCACGCTCGCCGAGACCGCGGCAATGGGCATCTTCATACACCAGGGCGGCAATTTCCTTTATGCGAACCGGGCAGCGGAGGTCATCGGCGGATACACGGTTCAGGAATACCCGACCATGAACTTTCTGTCCCTCGTGCATCCCGATTACCTCGACCTGGTCAAAACGCGGGCGCGGGCGCGGCTGGGCGGCAGCAGCGAGGTTCCCACGCAGTATGAGTTTAAAATCCTGCGCAAGAACGGCGAGGAGCGGTGGGTGCTCATGACCGGCGGCATCACGGAATACGAGGGAAAGCCGGCGGTCATCGGCACCCTGATCGACATTTCGGAGAGAAAAAAAGCAGAGGAAGAACTGCACCAGATGGCGCTTCTGATCGAGAACAGCTCCGATTTTATCGGCATGGCGGGCCTGGACGGGAGAGTTCTCTTTGTGAACAGCGGCGGAAGAAAGATGGTGGGGCTCGACCGCAAGGACGACGTGCTCGGGACCTCCCTGCCCGAGTATTTTATGGATGAGGACCGGACCGTATTCGAACAGCAGATCCGGCTCAGCGAGGCATGGCGCGGCGAGCTTCGGATGCGGCACTTTAAAACCGGGCGGCCTATTCCTGTCGATCTTTATGCCTTCACCGTGACCGACGAAACGACGGGAAGGCCCGTTGCCCGCGCCGCGGTCATCCGCGACATCACTGATTTGAAGCGCGCGCGGGAGGAGCGGGAACGCATCGACCGGGAACTGCAGCGTGCGCTGAAATCGCTCCAGGAAAGCGAGACGCGCTTCCGGACGCTGGCGGAAACAACGGCAGCCGGCATCTTCATCTACCGGGAAGAGCGGTTGATTTACGTAAACCCGGCAGGCGTGCAGCTGAGCGGCTACGGTAGCGAGCAGCTGCTTGGGATGAATTTCTGGGAGATTATTCACCCGCGGTATCGCGAGGTGATCAAGTCGCGGGCGGCCGCCCGGCTCCGGGGGCAGGAAGTGCCAAGAGACTATGAATTCATGATCATGACAAAGAGCGGCGAAGAACGCTGGATGGGAATGACCGCGGGGGTCACGGAGTACGAGGGGAAACCCGCGGTCATCGCCACGCTGTTCGACGTCACGGACCGCAAACGCGCGGAAGAAGAAAAGGTGAAGCTCTTTGAACAGCGTATTGCCGAGGAAAGACGGCACGTGCTGGAAAAAGAGAAGATCCTCATGGATCTTCACGATGGAATCGGCGGGATCACGACGAATATCAGCATTCTGTCCGAACTCGCCCAGCAGATGTCCGACATGGACGGCGTCAAGAAGAAGCTCGCGACGATCTCCCGGCTGTCGCGCGAGGGGATTTCGGAAATCCGGGGGTTCATGAAGAGCCTCGACACGCAGGAACTCAGCTGGCGCAGCCTGGCCGCGGAGCTTCGAAGCCAGGGCACGTCCCTGCTGGAGCCTCATGCCGTCGAATTTGATCTCGAGAGCAAGGTGCAGGACGGGACGGAGCAGCCCGGCAGCCTGCTCTGGGTGAATATATTGAAGATCTATAAGGAAGCGCTTACCAACGTGGTCAAGCACTCGAAGGCCCATGCCGTCTCGGTCAAGCTGCAGGTATCGGAGCGCGGGTTTTTTCTGACCCTGCAGGACGATGGAATCGGAGGGGAATCGCTCGGCGGAAACGGGCGGGGGCTGGCGAACATGAAACGGCGGGCCGCGGAAGTCGGCGGTACGGCAACCATCTCCTCGGGCCGGGGCACGCTCGTGTTCGTTGAAATCCCTCTACCCATAAAATACCCCGACCAGGGTATGGAACTCTAACCCCATTTATGCTAAAGTCCAGTATGCGTCTCGTTATTATAGAAGATGATCCGCTGCTGCTTGAAAATCTCACCCTGCTTCTTCGGGGCGAGGAGGGGATCACTGTTGCCGGTTCCTACCGTTGCGCCGAAGACGCCCTGCACTCGCTCAAGGATGTCTCACCGGAAGTGATGCTGACCGATCTCGGACTGCCCGGCATGTCAGGGGCGGAGCTGATCAAAAAAGCCAAGGACGAGATGCCGTCGATCGAGATCATGGCCCATACGGTCTTCGAGGATCGCGACAAGGTATTTGCCGCGATCAAGGCCGGCGCGTCGGGATATATCCTGAAAGGCAGCAGTCCCCGGGAAATCATCGAATCCATACACGCCCTCTACAAAGGGGGTGCGCCCATGAGCCCGAAAATCGCGCGCAAGCTCATCCATGAATTTCAGGGCGCTTCCACCGCCGGCGAGCAATTTCTGCTGACCCAGCGTGAGACGGAGATCGTCAAGCTGGTGGAGGATGGGCTCACGTACAAGGAAATCGGCGAGACCCTGAGTATCAGCACCCATACCGTTCATACCCATATCAAGAATATGTACGAAAAGCTTCAGGCAAAAGACCGCAACGACGCCATCATCAAGGCGCGGAAAAAAGGGATTTTATAATCCGCAAGCGGTTTTGTCCTTTCCTCCTACCCTAAAAATACCCCGCATGGGGGATTTACAATTACCCTGATCTTCCTGTACGATACACTCAGGATAAGCAGCGTTATCCTCCTTCCTTGCAGCACCCCCTTCTTCTGCAGCGGAGAAGGGTTTTTTTTATTCCTGTCGCCCCTCTTTCGTAATCCGCAAAGCCCCGAAAAAAAAGGATTGACAATTTCCATACAGGCTGTTATAAATTACGACCATGCTTCAAGCCACAGAAAAAATCTGGATGAACGGCTCTTTCGTCAAGTGGGATGACGCCAAAGTACACATCCTTACTCATACGCTTCATTACGGCACCGGCGTGTTCGAAGGCATCCGCTGCTACAAGACCGATACCGGATCAGCAGTGTTCAGACTGCAGGAGCACGTAGATCGTTTGTTCGATTCCGCGCACATCCTGCAGATGGAGCTTCCCTTCACCCGCGAAGCGGTGAATGAAGCCATTCTCGAAACCATCCGCGTGAACAAGATCGATGCCTGTTACATCAGGCCGCTCGCTTTTATCGGCTACGGCGCCATGGGCATTTTCCCGAAGGAGAATCCCGTTGAGCTGTCGATAGCGGTCTGGCCCTGGGGCAGCTACCTCGGTGAGGAAGGGCTGAAGAACGGCATCCGCGTGAAAGTATCGTCCTACAACCGTCCGCATGTAAACGCGACCATGGTGCGGGCCAAAACCACGGCGAATTACGCGAATTCTCTTCTGGCCAAGCGTGAAGCGCTGAAAGACGGATACGACGAAGCCATGCTGCTCGATACTGACGGTTATGTCGCCGAGGGCAGCGGCGAAAACGTGTTCATGGCGCGCAAGGGTGTTATCAAAACCCCGCCGCTCACGTCGATTCTCGAAGGCATCACGCGGGAAACTATCATGCAGCTCGCGGCCGAGCGCGGCATGCGCCTCGTGGAAGAGCAGATTACCCGCGACGAACTGTACATCGCCGATGAGGCGTTTTTCACGGGTACGGCCGCGGAGATCACGCCGATCCGCGAGGTGGACAACCGGGCGATCGGAACAGGCAAGCCGGGGCCGGTAACCAAGGAACTGCAGGCCGCGTTTTTCGACATTGTCCACGGCCGCGACAGCAGGCATGCGGACTGGCTTACGCCGGTCTCTGCAAAACAGCCTGCCATGAAAAAATAGATCTCTTGTCACGGACGGATACGGACCACCGCCGATGTCACGGAAGCGATGAGCGCAACTCGCAGCGGCCTGTGTTTGACGTGGTTACGCAGTACAACAAGTGCCGAAGTGGTGGAACTGGTAGACACGCACGTTTGAGGGGCGTGTGGGGCAACCCATGGGGGTTCGAGTCCCCCCTTCGGCACCATTTTTCCCTTTCCGCGCCGCGGAACAACGCGGCAGTCCATCCCGGTTTCCCGGCTCCTCTCATGAGAAAAATTCTCCCCATAGTGCTGTCCAGCTTCATCGTCCTCAATTCCTCCCTGCTGCCCGCGCAACAGAGCGCCATTCTCGGAATCGTGTCCGCTCCCCTGGCTAATGTGCATGAAGAGCCTCTGCCCAAGTCCCCCCTGGCGACCCAGGTGCTGATGGGCGATGAAGTGCGCATCCTGGAAAAAAGGGACAACCGGTATCTTATCTCGATTCCGAACCAGGGGGGGCAACGGGGATGGGTCCAGCAGGAAGCCGTTACAATTCCGAAGGACAAGGGAGCGTCCTACCTGAATACAGGCCGGCGCCGCATCGTAATCGCCGTGCCCAAGGCAGAGGCATTGATTCTGGACAAGACCGGCGACCATAAAGTGCCTCTCTACGCGGGAACGCGCCTTCCCGTGCTCGAACAACAGAAGGACAGTTATAAAGTGCAGTTCCCGGATCGCTCCCTGGCCATGATTGATGTTGCCGATACGGCGGCGATCAAGTCCTCCGATCCCGTCATCAACAACACTCGGCCCGAGGAGATCGTCGCAACAGCGCGCCGCTTCCAGGGCGTGAGGCATCTCGACGGTGGTATGACCGCCCAGGGAATCGACGAATGCGGACTGATCTCAGTCGCCTATCGCGTTCACGGAATTCATCTCAGCAGGGAACTCGCCGGACTCGGGGACCGGGGCGTGCGGGTGTCGAAGAAGGATCTTGAACCCGGCGATATTTTGATCTTCTACGGCGAACACCAGGGCCTGTACCTCGGATCAGGACGGTTTCTGCAGGTCGCGCGCAAGGGAACGGTTCAGGTTGCCGGCATCCACGACCGGCGTTATGCCAACGCGCTGCAGTACGGGATTCGCATTATCGGCGCAGGGCCTGATGAAAAGAAACGTCCCGCGCAGATGAATGCGGACGAGATTCTGCTTGCCCAGGCGCGGGCCGCGCAACTGCCGGTCGGCAAGCGCATCGCTTACTGGGCGGGCCGCTTCATCGGCACGCCTTACGATCCCGATCCCCTCGGGTTGTACGTGCGCACGAACCGCATCGTGGCCGATGAGAAGGCCGATTGCATGTATCATACGTTCCGCTCCGTGGAGCTGGCGCAAACGAACACGCCCGGCGAAGCTGTTGAGCGGGCGCTCGTGCTCCGTTTCCCGACGCAGGGAAAACAAAAAGACGGCCTTGTGACGAACTATGACGAGCGGTACCAGTACGGCGAAGACATGGCTCTGGGCAACAAGTGGGGCAGGAACATCTCGGCCGACCTGGGCGCAACCAAGGCCATCCCGGGCTCCCGCGGCAAGGAGACGGTGGACGTGCTTCTTAAAAACGTTCTTGCTACCAGGGCGCTCCAGAAACAGATTCAGGACGGCGATATTATCTATTGGGTCAAGGACCCGAAGAAGCGTGTGGTGGAAGAAATCGTCGCCCATCTCTCGATCGTGCACATTAAATCAGGCAGACCCTATCTCATTCATGCAGCCGGGGACAAGGATCGCGCGAACAGGTCCGGCGGCGGCGCGGTAAAAGAAGTCCCTTTTAACGAGTATGTCCGCACCATGCGGTTCATCGGCGCTTTTGTGACCAGGTTCGAGCAGTAACCATCCCGCCACTTTCGGTTTGACTCTCCCGGTGTTCTCTGCTATAACAATTCGCAGGATAATAAGCATTCAGGACACATGATTCGTGATACAGCTTCACCAGGTATCCTGCATCTCGCATTGTATCTGCCGGGAGATTCCATGCTTTCCAAAGTCATCAGCTCAGCCGTGCTCGGTATCGACGCCTATCCCGTGGAGGTGGAAGTCGATATCGCGAGCAGGGGTTTGCCCTTCTTCTCCACCGTGGGCCTTCCCGACGCCGCGGTGAAAGAGAGCAAGGAGCGCGTCCGCGCCGCGCTTAAGAACACGGGCTTCGATTTTCCCCTGAAGCAGGTCATCGTGAACCTGGCGCCCGCCGATATCAAGAAGGAAGGGTCCGCCTTCGATCTGCCCATTGCCGTCGGCATGCTGATCGCCGAAGGCGTATTGACGCAGGAGCAGGTGAACGGTTATCTGATCGTGGGAGAGCTTTCACTCGACGGCAGGGTCAAACCCGTGCGCGGCGCTCTCTCCATGGCCGTGCTCGCGAAGAAAGCCGGATACCGCGGCATGGTGATCCCCGCGGACAATGCCCAGGAAGCGGCGGTTGTGGAAGCCGTTGCGATCTACGGCATGCAAACCCTGCCCCAGGTCGTCGAGTTTCTTGCCAATACCGCTTCCTGCGAACCGGCGGCCATCAACATCAAGAGCGCATTCGAAACCTTTTCCGCTTACCAGGAGGATTTCTCCGAAGTCAAAGGCCAGGAGCACGCAAAGCGCGCCATCGAGGTTGCCGCGGCAGGGGGGCACAACATCATCATGATCGGCCCCCCGGGCTCGGGAAAGACCATGCTCGCGCGGCGCCTGCCCACGGTTCTTCCGCAGATGAATTTCGACGAGTCGATCGAGACCACGAAGATCCACAGCATCATGGGCCTGCTCAGGAAAGGCCAGCCGCTCATTGCAACACGGCCGTTTCGAAGTCCCCATCATACGATTTCAGACGCGGGACTCATCGGCGGCGGACAAGTGCCGAAGCCGGGCGAGGTGAGCCTGTCGCACAACGGGGTGCTTTTTCTCGACGAGCTTCCGGAGTTCAAGCGCAACGTGCTCGAAGCGCTCAGGCAGCCGCTCGAAGACGGCTGCGTTACGATTTCACGCGCCGTGACTTCGCTCACCTATCCCGCCTCCCTGATGCTCGTTGCGGCCATGAATCCCTGCAAGTGCGGCAACTGGGGAGATCCCCAGCACCAATGCCAATGCACGCCTCACCAGGTCCAGACGTACCGGTCCCGTGTGTCAGGGCCGCTCATGGACCGTATCGATATTCACATCGAAGTGCCTGCCATCAAGTTCAACGAAATATCGTCGGACAAGCCCGCGGAAGCATCAGCAGCGATCCGCGAACGGGTGACGAAGGCGCGGACCCTGCAGTACGCGCGCTTCAAAAGCGACGGCATTTACGCAAACGCGCACATGAAGCCGCGGCATATCCGGAAGTACTGCAAGATCGACGAGGATTCTCTCAGGCTCATGGAAACAGCCATGAACCGGCTCGGTCTTTCGGCCCGGGCGTATAACCGAATTCTCAAAGTAGCGCGCACGATCGCGGATATCGAGGGCAGCGAGAAGATAGCGACCGAGCACATCTCTGAAGCCATTCAGTACCGGAGCCTGGATAGAAGAATGAGTTAAAGTTTCATGCCACATTTTGAACGTGGAAGGAAATTTTCAATTGTTGTGATCTTAAAAGCAGGTCAACTCAGAAGCAATTCAGCCCGGAGCCTTGATAGAAAGAGAAGTTGAGGTTATTTAGGAGCGGCGGTAAGGAGAATAGTTACGTAGGAGCACGCAATGTCAGTGCCAATCTCTGACAGGCTATTCCTGAATTACCTTCATTACAATTTCGCCAAGTACTCAGGCGCGTCGGATTGTTGGAAAAACTCACCAGAGAACAGAAAAGAACAAAATTCGCACCGGTCTTAGCACGTTCTGCCAGAGTCCAGTGCGCCAAAATAGATTCACAAATATGCAACTTTTTGATTTATCAAAAAATATTCCCCTCAATGAGTTGTTTTGCCAAATTGTCCTCCTTATTTTTCTCTGTCCTCATGTGTAATAATAAAGTTCTGCTATAATCTAAAAACGGCACACTCGCGTTATTGGCAGTCTATTTTGCGGGTGTTTCGGCATCATGCGGTCGTGATATTCTCAACCCGGGTGAAGGTTCGTGAGCCATGAAACAAAGAGGTCCATTCATAGTTCTCAACGCATCACTGCTGCTCCTCGCGCTGTGCCTGACAACCCTCATGCATCCCTCCGTTGCCGTGAGCGCTGAAAAACGCTATTCCTTCGGTGTCGTTCCGCAGTTTGAACAACGCAAGCTTTTTGGCATCTGGCAGCCCATTTTCGACGAACTGGAGAGAAAGACCGGGCTGTCGTTCAAACTCGTCACGACGCTCACGATAGACGACTTTGACAGGGAATTCGAGAGGGGAGATTACGACTTCGCTTACGTGAATCCCTATCTCGCGGCGCGGGCCGCTGCATCGCACGGCACTGTCCCGCTGGCTGCGGACACAAACCCCCTGCGGGGAATCGTCGTCGTGCCGAAGGGCTCCCCGATCAGGGACATGCCGGCATTGCGCGACAAGATGGTCGCATTCCCCGCTCCGAACGCCATCGGCGCGACGCTCCTGGTGCTGGCGGACCTCGATCAGCTGTTTCACGCGCGCGTGAAGCCGCTGTTCGTAAAAACGCACAGCTCCGTGTACCTGCACGTTGCAAAAGAACTCGTGGCGGCGGGCGGCGGGGTAGAAAAAACCCTGCAGGAACAGCCGCAGGAAATCCGCGACGCTCTCCGGGTGTTGTACACGACCCGGGCGTTCCCCTCGCATCCGGTTACGGCGCATCCCCGGGTCCCGAAAGAAGACCGGGAAAAAGTCCGGCGCGCCCTTCTCGCCATCGCTGCCACGCCTGCGGGCAGGGAAATGTTTCTCAAGGTTCCGATCAAGCAGCTCGGATCCGTGGGGCCGGCCGATTATACGAAGATGCTCACATGGGGGCTGGATAAGTACGTGCTGCCCGGGGAGGATTGATTGTCCGTCAACCTGCGCATGAAGGTCCTGGCGCCGCTCGTGCTTTTCACCATCCTGCAAAGCGGCTATCTCTATCTCGTCTGGATGCCGCACTCCATAGAAAACAGCGAGAGCGATTACCAGCGCTCCCTGGAACTCCACCTGGACAGCGTGGTCGAGGGCTTGATTCCGCTTCTCCTGTCCCATCAGCTCGATGCAATCCATGAAAACCTGAACGCGCTGTTCGACAAAAACACGGACTGGACAGGACTGCGGCTGACGGACGCAGAGGGCCGCACCCTGTATCCCCTGCAGGCCCAGGCCCGGCGAACGAACTTCGACATCCATGTGTTGGAAAAAAAGATTCAGCACCTCAGGAAAAACCTCGGCATCCTGACCGTGTCCGTGGATTTCGGGCCGCGCATGGCTGAGATGAAACAACGCTACCGCGAGCTCGGCACCGTGCTGCTCATCGTCACGATCGTGTTCTCCTTTTTCGTGGGTACCGTGCTGGACCGGGTGTTCGTCGCGCCGGTGCGCGCGGTAAGCGCGGCCTCGCA
>Ga0184616_10000251_pt1 | contig 10594 bp, 8 predicted proteins | sample PLM4_90_coex_FD_133145 | JGI IMG/M metagenome (GOLD analysis project Ga0184616, IMG submission 133145) | Groundwater sediment microbial communities from an aquifer in East River, Colorado, USA - PLM4_90_coex | ecosystem: Environmental > Terrestrial > Soil > Riparian zone | place: USA: East...
CCCGTATTCCTCGACCAACTCAGCCCCGCCCTCCCCTTCACGCGCGACAATGGGTGTGCCCGCGGCCATTCCTTCCATCAAGACGATTCCCAGGGCCTCATTTTCCGAGGGCAGAAGGGTAACATGGCAGAGTGATATAATCTCAGCGGTATCCGCGGTCCAGCCGGTAAAATGAACATTGTCCTTCAGGTCGAGGCGGGAGACGGCATCGACGAGTGCTTGATAATAATCCCCTTCCAAAGGATCGCCGATAATGACCAGGAGCGGATTCTCTCCCAATTTTTTGCAGGCAGCCATCAGTTCTAAAGAAACGAGGTGGCCCTTCCGTGGAATCAGGCTCGCAACATGGCAGAAAACAGTGCTATAGCGATCTCTGTTGAGTTTGCTTCTCCAGGCTTCCCGTTTTCCGGAATCGGGATGGGAAAAACGATCAACATCGATGCCCGGCCTGATCAGGCTGATTTTTTCCTGTTTAACCCCTTTTGCCAGGAGAACCTTTTTCAATTTTTCCGAAAGCACGACGACCTTGTCCGCGAATCTGAACCCCGGATGGTAACGCGGCACCATCATGGTGCTGACAACCGGGACTCGCGTTACCAGGGAAAGCAATACACCGAAATAATCCGCTCTGTCCAGCGTCGTGTGAATAATGTCGATCTCACAACGGCGTACGAGCTTCCTCAGTCGACAAAGATCTCCGAGTCCCTTCAGGGGAAATCCGTGATACTCGACGCCCATGGCCTTTACTGCATCGGGCACATAACCCTCGGAACCGCGACCCACGACAATAACGCGGTTGCCCATTGTATGCAGTATGCGGACCTGATCCAGAAAAATTCTCTGAGCGCCGTAGCGGTCATTTTTCGATATTATGAGAAGAATATTCACTATTGAACCGCGATTCCTCACTCGTTCAGATACGCTGGGATATTAACAACCTCGGAAGTATCTGTCAACCACCAAGCGTCCAATAAATCAGATCTGATCCGACTCCTATCCGCCATGATTCGCATCAACTGCCGTGTCCCGATTCAACGTTTCAAAGAACCGATAATACTCTTCCACCATCCGTTTGCGGCTGAATTTATCAGTCACCCATTGCCGCCCCGCGGACGACATTTCCTGCCTCTCCGCATCATTCGTCAAGACCCTGATGACCGCGCCCGCCATCTCGCGTGCTCCTCCGTCAACCAGTATGCCCGCCCGGCACCCCTCCAGGGAGTCCCGGATTCCGCCCTCGTTGACCGAGATTACCGGCGTCCCCATGGCAAGCGCCTCAAGCACCCAGATGCCGAAGCCTTCTTTCCGGTGCGTGCTGACCGCCGCATCGATTGCAGCATAAAAGTCCTTCATTTCCCCTTTGGAAAGCCGGCCAGTCCAGATCAGCGCGTCCGTGAGACCGAGTTCCTCAGCCTTCCTCTTGAACGCCCGTACAAACTCCGTGTCTGCGTCAGATCCGGCCAGCGCGAAACGGGCGCCCGGCAATTCCTTATTGATCAACACGAGAGCATCGAGAAACTCCACTTGATTCTTCCAGAGGTCCCCGACGGTTCCGACCATCCGCTCTTCCGAATGCAGGCCGAATCGCTTTCTGAAGCGCGCACCTGCCTCTGGTGAAGGCTGGAATTGTTCGATATCAATGCCATAGTAGATGATGCTGACCGCCGGCGCGACAGCCGGATAAAAATCCAGTATCCTGTCGCGAATATATCGCGATATGGTGACTATCTTTTGCATGCGGCCGAGAAGAAAACGCGAGCGGGCGAATTCCGGGACCTGCGCAATGTACATAAGCGCCGGCCGCATGCCGGACAGTACGGCGCCTGTCCACGATTGGACGATGTCGTGCCCGCGCTGAATGGCAATGATATCATAGCCCCCATTGCGCAGCACCTTTGCTGTTTTCAAAACCGATGTCAAACCGTCCAAACCCGCCCGTGAAATCGGATGCGTCTCGACCCCGGCATGTTGAAACATCCCGGCAAGCGGCGTGTCAGGCCTGCAGATAAGGCCGACCTGCACGCCCTTCTCGACGAGTCCCGGCAAAAGGTCCCGCAGAAATTCTTCCCCCCCGCCCCGCCCCCGGAAGTTGTTTACAAAAAGTATTTTCATGGAATCCGGCCGTTCTTTTCACGGCGTTCCCACACCTTGGCATATTTGGCGAATACATAATAGGAATGGAACAGGTTCAGCGCCAAGCCATGCTTTCCGTCGAGAAAACCGCGCCGGAAAAAAAATCTGAACACAAAGGTTGCCATGGGGCGAAAAAACAAATTGATCCACCCTGTCTTGAACCGGTTGATCCCCTTTTCCGCCATAACATCGGCCGCCAGTGAGGAATATTTATCGATCGACGCCATGTAGGAGGCGAGATCGGGATAAGCATAATGCAGAATGGCGTTCTTGGTCCAGCCTGCCGGACTTTGCATTTTTATGGATTCATGCACCGCCCGCTCTTCAAAACGCCCTTTGCCTTTCCGGAACAGACGCAGATTATAATCGGGATACCAGCCGCCGTAATGAATCTGTTTGCCGAGAAAAAAGGTCTTCCTCGGAATCCGGTAGCCGTCGAGGGCGTCAGGCGACGAGATTATTGCTTTTATTTCATCAACAAGAGCAGGCTCGATCGGCTCATCCGCGTCAAGGCACAAGACCCAATCTCCCGATGTTTTATCGATCGCATGATTCTTCTGGCTGCTGTAACCGAGCCAATCCTGATGCACGACGTGCTTCGTATATTCCCCACAGATGGTGACGGTCTTGTCCGTACTGCCGGAGTCGACAATAACGATCTCATCAGCCCATTTGACGCTTTCAAGCGTGCGCCGGATGTTCAGCTCTTCGTTATGGGTTATGATGGCGATGGATAGTTTAGGCGGCATATTTAATCCTTAACGAGGCAGTGCCTCAGTCCAACGATCATACCTGTATTCTCCCCTCACCCCAACCCTCTCCCCGCAGGGGCGAGGGAGTTTGTTTCCTCTCCCCTCAGGGGGAGAGGATTAAGGTGAGGGGTGGTTTAGGCGGTTTGCAAGCATGCCTGCCTCCGGGAACAATCAACGATACACCTACAACGGCTTCGGCGCCAATCCTTTGATCTTCTTCTCCAGCTCTAAAAGCGTTTCGTCCACGCTGATCCGCTTCATGCACTCGTTGTCGCCGCACTTGTGGGGTTTGCAGGGATAGCAGGACAACCGTTTCGTGATGACGACATGGCCGTCGCCCCAGGGCCCCCATTTGCGCTCATCCGTCGGACCGAAGAGCGCGACAACGGGAACATTGACAGCCGCCGCCATATGCATGGGTCCGGAATCGACACCGAAAAAAAGGTCAGCTGCACGATAGACGGAAAGATTCTCGCGTAAACCGCTTTTCCCGCACAGGTTCAATCCGTTGAACTGCCCGAATTGTTCAATGTGCTCATAGAGCGCGGAATCGCCTTTCGATCCCGTATAGATGAACCGGCAATGATAACGTTCCTGGAGCGACTTCATAACAGCGCCGAAGAGATCGAGGGGCCACTGTTTCGCGGGAAGACTCGCCGCCGCATGCACGACGATCTTCAGTTCCCCCGGTTTCCAGCCTTTTTCCTCGAACAGAGTGCGGACCTTTGCGTCATTTTCCGAAGACGGCCACAGTTCGAGCTGCTTCGACAACACCGGAATATCGACAGCCCTCAGGCAATCGAGAAAATTTTCCACTTCGTGCTGATCCTGCCGGTAGACGACGGGATCGGTCAGAAACAAACGTCTTCCCTCCGTGTCGAATCCGATACGACGCGAAATGCCCGCTGCCCATACGAGAAGGGCGCTCGAAAGCGACCGTTTCAGCACGAAAGCCGCGTCATAATGCTCCTGCTTGATCCGCCTCCACGTGCGCAGATACCCGGCAACCTTGCCCTGTTTCGCCTGGCTGCTGTACTGGTGAATCGTTTTGATCTCAAACGGGATGATCCTGTCCACATAAGGACACCCTTCGAGCACCTGGCCCGAAAAGGGTTCGATCATCAGGTCGATACGCGCCGAGGGAAAAGCAGCGCGCAGATTCCTGAGAAAGGGCACGGTCAGGACCGTATCGCCGATGAAACGGTACCGCAGAACAAGTATTTTTTCCGCCTTTATTAACGGTCTCATAATAGTATTGACATAACACAAAGTGTCATCCCCGAGTGCTCCTATCGGGGATATGGTTTTAACACCAGGTTCCCGATTAAACCTTCGGGAATGACAGTTTTTTTATCTTGATTATCTTGCTTCTATTTCAAAACTGTTAATATCTTCATCAACGACCGCTCTTCACCTGTTCAAGGATCCAGTCCGCCGCTTCCGCGATAGTGTGGGCGATACAATCAGGTTCGCGGATACGCCCGGGCCGTACGTTTCCCGGATCATCGGGTGAAAAACCCGATTTGACCAGGATCGCGGCAGCTCCGGCGCGCTGTCCCAGTTCCACGTCTATCCACTTATCACCCACGACAAAAGACCGCTTCACATCGATGTCGAGCTCGCGCGCAGCCTGTTCCACCATTCCTGTGCCGGGTTTGCGGCATTCGCATTCCCGGGTATAGCGCGTATTCCCCGATTGCGGATGATGGGGGCAGTAATAGATGCCGTCCAGCCTCGCCCCTTCCGTTTGAAGCATGCGCTTCAGGAGTGTGTGCGTCTCTTGCACAAAGTCCTCGGTAAAATAGCCACGGGCGATTCCAGACTGGTTTGTGACCAGCACGACCTTGAACCCGGCTTCATTCAGTCGTCGTATTGCCGCGCCCGCGCCCGGTATGAGCACGAGTTGCTTCAGCTCGCGGAGATATCCGACCTCGACGTTTATTGTCCCGTCCCTATCGAAAAAAACCGCTCTGTTCATAGGTTGTCTATAAGAAACTGTTCCCACTCATCGTGTTCGACCAGGGTGAGGTCGATCCGGAGCGCCCATATACCCTCGGGATTGAGCGGTTTAAGCCGGACCGCGTCTTTCTCCGTGGTAACGATCATCGCCACCCGGGCATCGGCTGCTTTTTGAAAAATAGCGGCCAAATCGGATTTGTGAAATGCATAATGATCGGGATAGATGAATTCTTCGGAAATGATTGCGCCGAGGGCCTTGAGCAGGGACGCGAATGATGCCGGCCGCGCGATTCCTGAAAAGGCGAGCGTTTTTGCGCTCAGTAAAACCGACAGCTGGCGGGTTTCATTGGTTCTGATGTTGATTACGTCAACGGGACGCTGGAACGAAGTAAAAATGCGCGCTGCCGTATTCTGACGGATCGTTGCCTTGAGCGCGTCGAGCGAAGCAGACTGGTCCGCTTTTGTAATGATAACCGCCTGCGCCCGCCGGAGCGAGGAGATTGGCTCCCGCAGGATGCCCGCGGGAAAAAGTTTGCCGTTCCCAAAAGGATCGGTTGCATCAACCAGTACGATATCGAGCTCGCGGCGGAGTTTCAGATGTTGAAACCCGTCGTCGAGAATAACGACGTTGCTCTTGAAACGCCCGATAGCGTAGCCGGCTGCTTCAAAACGATCGGCGCCCGCGACAACGGGAATCCCGGTCAAACGGGAACCGATCAAAACCGGTTCATCTCCCCCGTTTGCCGCATCAACGAGAACCGTACTGCCGTCCGATACGACGAGGAGCTTTGATTCGTCCCGCCTGCCGTATCCGCGGCTGACGATTACGGGTTTTTTCCCGCGGGTTGCCAGGAATCCGCCAAGCGCAATAACAGCCGGCGTCTTACCCGTGCCGCCCAATGTGATGTTGCCCACGGATATAACCTTGCAGGGCAGCGCTTTTCCCCGGACGATCCTGAGCTTGTATACGATATGCCGAAGGTACAGCGCCGCGCAGTACAGCTTTGAGAGTGCCGCCAGCACGGCGCCGAGAAAAGCGGAATGTGCTCTTCCGTACATCTGATCTTCGACAGCGGCCCTAATGCGCAACGATCAACCTGCCTATGGCATCGATTGTTTTTACCGCTGAGCCGGAATTGGCGGCGATAACGCTGTAGGCCCTCTCTCCCATGCGCTTTGCCTGTTCCGGATCGGACAGGAGGCCATCCAACTTGAGGTAGAGGTCTCCCTTATCCCGCACCATAATGCCGCCGCCCGCGGACATCAGCGCTTCCGAGATTTCCTTGAAGTTGAACATGAACCTGCTGAATATGACCGGTTTCTTCATGGCCGCCGGCTCCAGCAGGTTGTGTCCCCCCACCTTGACCAGGCTTCCGCCGACAAAGGCGATGTCGCACAGGGCATAGAACGCACGCAGTTCGCCGATCGTATCGAGAAGCAGGACGTCTTTGACGGGACCCCGTATTTTCGTCCTTCGCTGGCATTCATAGCCCGCGCTGTTGATGAGCCCCTCCACCTCGGCGAATCGTTCTGGATGGCGCGGCGCGATGATAAGCGCGAGCTTGGGGAATTTTTCCCTCAACCGGGTGAATACCTCGAGCAGCGCCGCTTCCTCGCCCCGGTGCGTGCTGCCCGCGGTGATGACTTTGGCGCCCGCGGCCAACGTGACCGGGACAAGCTGCGCAGTGGGTATCTTCTGATCGAATTTAAGATTGCCGGTGATAATCACTTTTTCCGGCTGGGCGCCTATTTCCCTGATGCGGACCGCATCCTCCTCGGACTGCATGCAGAACAGCGTCACCTGCTCGAAGACCTGCCGGAAAAAAGCGCTGAATTTAAGGTAATTCTTGTAGGACTTGGGCGAGATTCTTCCGTTGATCACGGCCGACGGAATGCCCGCGCGTTTGAGCTCACGGAAGAAATTCGGCCACAGCTCGGTCTCGGCCACCAGTACGATAACGGGATTGATTCCCTGAATGACGCGGCGCACGATCCAGGGGAAATCAAAGGGGAAGTAAAAGACCGCGTCCGCCTCCGGCACCCTGCGCTTCGCCGTGTAATGACCCGTAACCGTGACGGTCGAGAGGATCAGCTTCCGTTGGGGATATTTTTTCTTGAGCTCCCTGATCAGCGGGTGGGCGGCCATCACCTCGCCCACGGAAACGGCATGCACCCAGATCGGCCGCGATCCCTTGATGATCCGCAAGACGCTCTTGCGCAGACGGCCGAGCTTCTGCGTCAACCCCCCGCGGTACTTGGGTACGGTGAGCAGTTTGAACAGGATCACCGGAAAGAGAAGGATCGTGGCAACGATCAAAATAAGGTTGTAGATGATGTACATGAATCGACCTCACGCATGGGTGTTGAAATACTCGTCGGCCCGGGCCATAAGCCCGTTCAAGGCCGCTTCCAGTTCCTTGCTCTTTAAGGCAAGCTCCGCCTCCTCGGTCCCATTCACCGTGATAGGAGCTCCATAGATGACGACCCCTTTCGTGAACGGACAAGGGAGCAGATATTTATCCCAGATCTTATGCAGGATCCAGTAGCGTCCGGCGCTCGTGATCACCGGCACAATGGGTTTCTGAAGCTTGCCCGCCAAATAGGCCGTACCCTGCTTCGCTTCGTGAAGAGGACCACGCGGCCCGTCAACGGCAAGGGCGATGTTTTTCCCCTTTCTGAGCCCGTCGACCATCCCGAGAAGCGCGCGATCTCCCTTGCGCTTGCTCGAACCGCGCACCACGTTGAATCCGAAGCGCTTCAGGATGCCCGCCTGGATCTCACCGTCCTTGCTTTCACTGGCCGCGATCACGACCCCCGAGTGCCGGTGGAAATGAAACAGGAGAAACTGGCGTCCGTGCCAGAAAGCATAGATGAAGTTTTTCCCCTCCGCTCCGAGCCGGTCAGGCGCTTCCCGGTTCACGAACCTCATTCTGACGGTCCGGCTCCAGAGGGAAAGAACCACCCAGCCCAGAAATGAGAGGATGCCTGCCCTGCTCACTCCATTGTCCTCGCCGGAGTTTCTTCGCGGAATTGCTGATCGTACAGGTTTTTGTATTCCCCTCCCAGGGCCAGGAGTTCCTCATGCCGCCCCTGTTCCACGATGCCGCCCCCTTTCAGCACGATGATCCGGTCGGCATTCATGATCGTGGACAGGCGGTGGGCGATGCTAAAGCTCGTCCTGCCCGCCATGCGACGGTCGAGGGCGTTCTGCACTTCCCGCTCCGACTGCGTATCGAGCGAAGACGTGGCTTCATCGAGAATGAGAACAGGCGCATCCTTTAAAAGCGCCCGCGCGATCGCGATCCGCTGCCGCTGGCCGCCCGAAAGCTTGACCCCGGCCTCGCCGATGATCGTATCGTACCCCAGCGGCAAGGCCCGGATGAAGTCGTCGGCATAAGCAGCCTTGGCTGCGCTCACGATGTCGTCAAAGCTTTTCTCCGCTTTGCCGTAGGCGATATTGTTCCTGACGGTGTCGTTGAAGAGGATCGTCTGCTGCGTGACCATGGCGCAGAGGGACCGAAGCGATTCCTGGGTCACGTCCCGGATATCCGCGCCCCCGACCAGGATGGCGCCGCCCGATACATCGAAGAACCGGGGGATGAGATTCACGAGCGTTGTTTTCCCGCCCCCGCTCGTTCCCACGATTGCCAGGGTCTCGCCCGCCCGGACGCGGAGGTTGATGTCTTTGAGCACAAGCGCGTCTTCATAGCGGAACGATACAGCGCGTAATTCGATTTCCTTGAAATCCTTCGAAGCCGTGATGGCGTCGGGACGGTTTTTGATTTCCGGCGCCGTATCGAGAACGTCGAAGATGCGCGTTGCCGCCGCAATGCCGTCCTGAACGGTATTGTTCACGCCGTTCAGCTCCTTGATAGGCCGGTACAGGAAATAGAGCGCGGCCATGAACGAAAAGAACTCACCCACCGTCATCCTGCCCTGGATGATCCAGTAGCCGCCGACCAGGATGACCGTGGAAATGCCGAAGGTGCTGATGGTTTCCATGATCGGGTGGGATATGGCGCTTGTTTTGATGGAGCGCATCAGGGAATTGAACAAGCCGCGATTTCGTTCGGCGAACCGCTTGTTCTCGTATTCCTCCATGCCGAAGGCTTTCACGATCCGCATGCCCGAGATGGTCTCATGAAGATGAATCGTGAGGCTGCCGTAGTGCTCCTGCATCTGGGTGCTCGTCCGCCTGAAGCGCCTGCTGAACCGGGAAAGCGCTATCCCCAGAAAAGGAAGCACCACCACGGAAAACAACGCAAGCCGCCAGTCCTTGTACAGCACGTACACGGTAAGAGCGGCCATGGTAAAAAGTCCCTGAATCAGGCTGGAGGGCGCGCGGGTCAGGGCGCCCTGCACGAGGTTCACGTCGTTGACGATGCGGGAGATGAGAACTCCCGTCGGAGTCCTGGTGAAGAACGAGAAGGAAAGCGCGGTCACATGGCTGTAAAGCTGATCGCGGATATTGTTCACGATCTTCTGGCCGATCCAGCTCATAAGATAGTCCCGCGCGTAGGCGGCCGCTCCCTTGAGAATGACCACGGTCATGAGCGCCGGCGGCAGAAGCATCAGGAGCTTCATGTCTTTTTTTAGGAAGATGTGGTCGAGGACCGGCTGCACCAGATAGGCCTGCAGCGAGATCAGTCCGCTCGTGATCCCCATGAAAAGCACGGACCAGAGAAGCCGCGTTTTGTAGGGCTTCAGGTACCTGAGCAGCCGTTTATATATTTCCAGTGATGTCACCGCTGATCCTTTATGAATTCGAGAACAATGGACGCGACCCGCGCGCTTGCGCCTGTGTCGCCGAGTTTCGAACGTATCGCGGCCAGCTCGGTTTTCACGCGGTTGTAATATCCCTTGTCCTCAAGGATGGCCGCCAACGCATCGGCCATGTTCCGCGGCGTCGCATCCTGTTGAACCAGTTCGGGAACAATGCGCTTCCCCGCAACGATGTTCACCAGGCCGATGTGGTCGACCTTGATGAACAGGCTCCCTATGAAATAGGACAGCGCCGATATGCGATAAATGATCACCATCGGCACGGCCATGAGTCCGGTCTCGAGCGTCGCGGTGCCCGACGTCACCAGCGCCGCGTCCGAAGCCCGCAGCGCATCGTACACTTTTCCGTCAACAATGGTAACCGGCGCCGCGCTCCGTTGCACAAAAGACCGGATAAAGTCCTCGGACAGCGTCGGCGCCACGGGCAGGATAAACTGAAGATCGGGAAATCGCCTGATCAGCATATCCGCCGCTGCCAGCATATCCGGGAGCATGCGTTGAATTTCACCGGTCCTGCTGCCCGGCAGCAGCGCTATGGTGCGCTTCCCCTGATCCAGTCCGAACCGGGCTTTTGCTTCAGCCTGATTATACCGGGATTGAACAACATCAGTCAACGGATGGCCGACGAAACGCACATCGACTCCGGCCTTCTTGTAGAGTTCAACTTCAAAAGGGAAGACCACGATCATGGCCTTTACCAGTGAAGCGATCGTCTTGATTCTGCCTTTGCGCCAGGCCCAAACCTGGGGACTGATGTAGTAGAGCACCGGGATGCCCAGTTTCTTCGCAGCCTTGCCCAGTAAGATGTTGAAGTCCGGGAAATCGATCAGAATCAGCAACGAAGGCCGTTCTTCGTGCAGGAAACGCTTTAATCGGCTGTACACATGGTAAATAGGACGTAGATGGGTCAGCACTTCCGTGGCGCCGACAACCGATATCGCCGAGGCATCCGCGAGCAGCTGAACGCC
>Ga0184616_10000252_pt1 | contig 10590 bp, 14 predicted proteins | sample PLM4_90_coex_FD_133145 | JGI IMG/M metagenome (GOLD analysis project Ga0184616, IMG submission 133145) | Groundwater sediment microbial communities from an aquifer in East River, Colorado, USA - PLM4_90_coex | ecosystem: Environmental > Terrestrial > Soil > Riparian zone | place: USA: East...
GCCGGGACTGTAGAGAGCTTAAATGTATCGGTGGCGGCGGGCATTTGCCTGTTTGAAGCCGTGCGCCAGCGCGTGGGTGCATGAATCGCTGCACGGCTACAGACAATAATCAGATTGTCACGGGCGTCCAACACGTTTATAATCTGCACTGTTATTAGACCTCTGCGCCGCCGGGTGTTGAAAAACTCTGTTTTTCAACCTCTTGCCGGAGGCGATCCAATAACTCCTTGCCTTACCGCCTCGTCGGAAGGCTTAACCCATGAGGAGCGTTATGCGACATTATGAAATCGTGTTTCTGGTCCACCCTGACCAGAGTGAACAAGTCCCCGCCATGCTGGACCGTTACCGTACCCTGATCGAAGGCAAGGGTGGGGCGATTCACCGCCTGGAAGACTGGGGCCGGCGTCCGTTGGCCTACCCCATCAATAAGATACACAAGGCCCACTATGTACTCATGAATATCGAGTGCGGGCAAGAGACCCTAGATGAACTCACCAGCGCCTTCAGATTCAACGACGCCGTCATCCGTAATCTGGTCATTGCGCGTGATGAGGCCGTCACCGAGCCCTCGCCGTTAGTGAAATCAAAAGATGATCGCGAAGAGTCCGACATCGTCGCGACCCGGTTTGGCGGCGCAGCCGAGGATGAAGAAGAGGTTGCCCTGGAAAGCATCCCTGATGGCGCTGACGAAAGCGTAGCACTGCCGTAGCTTCTAAATACTGCCAACTTTCGAGATATATATAATGAAACCCAAGATGAGACCCAAGGCAGACATTCCCCGTTTTTTCCGCCGCAGGAAGTTTTGCCGGTTCACCGCCGAAGGTACCAAGGAGATTGATTACAAGGATCTCTCGGTATTGAAAAATTACGTCAGCGAAAACGGCAAGATCGTACCCAGCCGTATCACCGGCACCAAAGCGCGTTACCAGCGGCAGTTGGGCACGGCGATCAAGCGCGCCCGATTCCTGGCGCTGCTGCCCTATTGCGATTCCCACTTAAAATAATTGAAGTTGAGGTGTAGTGATGGACGTTATCCTGCTTGAAAAGGTGCAGAATCTCGGTAATCTAGGCGACAAGGTCTCGGTGAGATCCGGCTATGGTAGGAATTACTTGATCCCGCAAGGCAAGGCGGCGTCGGCCACTCCTGTCAATCTTGCCAAGTTCGAAGCCCGCCGCGCGGAACTGGAAAAGGCCGCTGCGGAAAATCTCGCGGCCGCGCAGGCACGTGAGCAGGCGTTGCGTGCTCTGGGCAGCGTCGCCATCATGAGCAAGGCCGGTGACGAGGGCAAGCTGTTTGGCTCGGTCGGCACCACCGATATTGCCGAAGCCCTGGCTAAGGCGGGAATCAAGGTTGAGAAACAAGAGATCCGTATGCCTTACGGACCGTTGCGTACCCTGGGTGAGCATGAGGTCGCCATACATCTGCACACCGACATCAACGTTGCGGTAAAGATCATTATCACGCCTGAAACTTAGATTTAAATAATAGACGGTTGAAGGGGCGCCTCGACAATTCGAGGCGCCTTAATCTCTAACATGAGGTGACTCTTTGTAACGACTATGCAAGAGCTTACCTACCCCGCGAACGTTACCCCGTTTGACGCGCCAACCGCTGCGCTCAAAGTCCCCCCGCATTCCATAGAGGCCGAGCAGTCCTTGCTGGGCGGCCTGATGCTCGACAACAGCGCGTGGGATCAGATCGCGGACATCGTGGATGAAGAGGATTTCTACCGGCGCGATCACCGTCTTATATTCCGCGCCATCCGCGAGCTCGCCAACCACAGTAACCCCTATGATGTTGTGACGCTGTCCGACTGGTTGAAGAACCTCGGGGAGCTTGACCAAGCGGGAGGGCTCGCCTATCTCGGCACACTCGCCAACAACACACCCAGCGCCGCGAATATCAAGTCGTACGCCCATATCGTGCGGGAGCGTTCGGTTCTGCGTCAATTGGCGCAGGTGGGGACGGAAATCAGCAACAGCGCCTTCAAACCGGAAGGGCGGGACAGCATCGAGTTGCTCGACGAGGCTGAAAAAAGGGTGTTCGCTATCGCCGAACAAGGGGCTCACGGCAAGCGCAGCTTCGCCAATATCAAGCACCTGGTGGCGCGCGCCATGGAGCGCATTGACACCCTGTTTCAATCCGATAGCCCGCTGACCGGTATCGCCACCGGCTTTACCGACTTGGATGACATGACATCGGGCCTGCAAAACGCCGATCTCGTCATCGTTGCGGGGCGCCCCTCGATGGGCAAGACCAGTTTCGCCATGAATATCGCCGAGCATGCCGCGATCAAGGGCCAGTTGCCGGTCGCCATCTTCAGCATGGAGATGCCCGCCGAACAGCTCGCCCTGCGCATGCTGTCGTCGCTCGGCCGCATAGATCAGCACAAGGTGCGCACCGGCAAACTGGAGGATGAGGATTGGCCGCGGCTCACTTCGGCGGTCGGCATCCTGGCCGAGGCGAAGATGTTCATAGACGATAGCCCCGCACTCACCCCCACGGAACTGCGCGCCCGCGCCCGCCGCCTGAAGCGCGAACACGGCCTGGGCTTGATCGTGATTGATTATCTCCAGCTCATGCAAGGTTCCGGTAACAAGGAAAACCGCACAAACGAAATATCCGAAATATCCCGCTCACTCAAGGCTTTAGCAAAGGAACTTAATGTTCCAGTGATGGCCTTGTCGCAGCTCAATCGTAACCTCGAACAACGCCCCAACAAGCGCCCGGTGATGTCCGACCTGCGCGAATCCGGCGGTATCGAGCAGGATGCCGACATCATCATCTTCATCTACCGCGATGAAGTCTACAACGAAGACAGCCCCGATAAGGGCAGCGCCGAAATCATTATCGGCAAGCAACGTAACGGCCCCATCGGCACCACGCGCCTGACTTTCCTCGCCCAATACACCCGCTTCGAAAATTTTGTCCCGAACGTCTATAGCCATGACGGTTATGGCGGCGCGCGCGGCTAACCCGTCCTCCCGTTAGACAGTGCCATGAACGTGCGGACTAGCTGCGCGATCACGCGGGCGCTGATAGATCTCGCTGCCTTGCGGCATAACCTGCGCCGGGTACGCGAAGCCGCACCCGGCAAGCACATCATGGCTATCATCAAGGCCGATGCTTACGGCCATGGGCTGATACGTATTGCCCGCGCACTAATCCCTGATGTAGACAGTCTGGGTGTGGCGCGGCTGGAAGAGGCTATGCGCCTGCGCGACGCGGGCATCGCTCAGTCCATCACCCTGCTTGAAGGTTTTCTCGAAGCAGCCGAGCTTGTCGTGATTGTGCAACAGCGGCTCAACGTGGTGGTTCATCGCCGCGAACAAATCGCTATTCTCGAACAGGCCTCTCTCAAACAACCACTGGGCGTCTGGCTGAAGGTCGACACCGGCATGCACCGTCTGGGCATCGCCCCCGCCGAGGTCAAGCAGGCTTGGCAGCGCTTGCAATTCTGTTCAGGTATTGAGACCTTGGGTCTCATGACCCATCTCGCCAATGCCGATGACCGCAGCGACAACGTCACCCTGCGGCAGTTGGAATATTTTAATCAGACAACGGCCGGGATCACCGCACCGCGCTCTATCGCCAACTCGGCGGGGATACTGGGCTGGCCGGAGAGCCATGTCGATTGGGTGCGCCCCGGCGTCATGCTGTACGGCGTCTCGCCCTTTACCGGAGGTCACGGCGAACAGGAAGGGCTGCAACCGGTGATGACGCTGTGCTCCCGCCTGATCGCCGTAAATCGCCTTCATAAAGGTGATGCCGTGGGTTATGGTGGGAGTTGGGTGTGCCCGGAGGACATGCCGGTGGGTGTCATCGCCGCGGGATACGGCGACGGCTACCCGCGTCATGCCGAATCCGGTACGCCGGTGTTGGTGAACGGCCGGCGAGTTCCGCTCATCGGCCGGGTCTCCATGGACATGATCACGGTGGATTTGCGTAGCCAGCCGCAGACCCAAGTGGGCGATCCTGTCGTGTTATGGGGTAAGGGGCTGCCGGTGGAGGAGATCGCCCGGTATGCCTCGACCATCCCCTATGAACTGCTGTGCGGGGTGGCGCGCAGGGTGGAGTTTGTCGAGATCACTAAGGAGCCGCAAAATGAGGTTACATGATTTATTTTGCGGCTCCTTAGTGAAAAAACCCGTTTATCTACCCCCACCATGTCCCGCCCCCTAAACAGGGGGCGGGGACGTGTAAGAAAGTGTCGGCTAAAGAACTGACATATTGGTGACCCTGATGGCCAAGGATAAACTGCTGTATAGCTGCACCGAATGCGGTGCGCAGGCGCCCAAGTGGTCCGGCCAGTGCCCGGAGTGCGGAGCGTGGAACAGTTTGATCGAGACCGTAGCCGCAGCAGCGAGCCCGCGCAGCGCACGCTTTACGGGTTATGCGGGGGAGTCGCAGGTACAGACACTGGCCGAGGTGGACGGCCAGGCCGAATCGCGCACGCCCACTGGGCTGGGCGAACTCGATCGGGTGCTGGGCGGCGGACTGGTGGCGGGCGGCGTGGTGCTGATAGGCGGTGATCCAGGCATCGGCAAGTCTACCCTGTTATTGCAAACCCTCGCCTCGCTCCACAGCCGCATGGCGGCCCTCTATGTCACAGGTGAAGAATCGCTGCAACAGGTCAGTATGCGCGGCCAGCGCTTGTCGCTGGCAACGGCGGGTTTGCGTTTGCTCACCGAAACCCGCGTGGAGCGGATCATTGCGCTCGCCCAACAGATGCTGCCGCAGGTGATCGTGATAGATTCCATCCAGACCATTTACACCGAGTTGCTGCAATCCGCGCCGGGATCGGTCGCACAGGTGCGCGAGAGCGCCGCGCAACTGGTGCGCTACGCCAAGCAAACCGGCACGGCGCTGTTTCTGGTTGGGCACGTGACCAAGGAGGGCGCGCTCGCCGGGCCCCGCGTGCTCGAGCACATGGTGGACACGGTGCTGTATTTTGAGGGCGACAGCGGCAGCGCCTTTCGCGTGATTCGTGCCATCAAAAACCGCTACGGCGCGGTGAATGAACTGGGCGTGTTCGCCATGACCGAAAAGGGTCTCAAGGAGGTCAGCAATCCCTCGGCCATTTTTCTCTCGCGTCATGAGCAACCCGTGCCCGGCAGCGTCATTATGGTGACGCGCGAGGGCAGCCGGCCGTTGCTGGTCGAAGTGCAGGCTTTGGTGGACGACAGCCACGCCGCGAATCCGCGGCGAGTCACCCTGGGGTTGGAGCAAAATCGTTTGGCGATGCTGCTTGCCGTATTGCACCGGCACGGCGGAGTGGCGATGTACGACCAGGATGTCTTTGTAAACGTGGTGGGCGGGGTGCGTATTACCGAAACCGGGGCCGACCTCGCCGTGGTGCTCGCGGCGGTTTCCAGCCTGCGCAATAAGCCGCTACCGCAAGATCTGGTGGTGTTTGGCGAGATGGGTCTCGCCGGAGAGATCCGCCCGGTGCAGAGTGGTCAGGAACGCCTGAAGGAGGCCGCCAAACATGGCTTCAAGCGCGCCATCATCCCTAGTGCGAATGCCCCCAAGACGCCGATAAAGGGCATGGAGATCATTGCTGTACAGCGGTTATCGGAAGCTTTGGCCGCTTGTTAGCAGCCGTACTAAAAAGGCCCTTCGTTACATCAACCCATTGAAGACAGCTCACGATTGAGCCGGTCTTCGTCACCCAGATTCAACTCCATCAGCCGCTTGAGATGGCCCATGCTCTCGAGATCAATATGGTCGCAATGGAAACCGATGCGCCGTTTGTCGAAATGGACCACACTGAGTTGCATCTTGATGACGGCCTCATTATGGAGCAACAGCTCCAGCAAATAAGGGTCGCCCATCTTTCCCTCCCAGCCGGGCGGGCGCTCCAGCAGCACGCCCCGCAGCGAGATATCAACTAGTCTCCCCTCCCAGCTCGCGTCAGCATTCGAGAGCCTTGCACGGCCGTCGAAGGGCACCCGAGTATAATGCCGCTGCTCTTCAAGTTTCGTGTTGTGTTTCATGGTCTTGGCCCTAGCCGGATTAAGGGGTTGAAAAATCGCTGTTATACAAATAAAAAATCGCTATATTATCCAGTCACTTACATATTAGTGGGCCGGCTGAATCGGCTTTGGCCCTTAGTCCTATGCGGTTAAATGTATGCAAATAACTTACCAACTGGCATGGGCCATCGCACTGATCGTGCTGCTCGGCTGGCTGTGGCTACGCTTCTGGCGCACCTGCGAGGCCGCCAATCAGGCGGACTGGGGAGGCCGCTGGTTGAACCGTCTGGACGGTTTAAACCGTCTGTTTTGCCGTCATTTTCACCGCCTGCACTATACACCGATCCCCTTGCCATCGCAGGGTGGCGCTTTGGTCGCATCGAATCATGTCTCCGGCCTCGACCCCTTGCTGCTCATCGCCGCGGCCCGGCGGCCGCTGCGTTTTATCATCGCCCAGGAACAGTACCAGCGTTTCGGACTCAACTGGCTGTATCGAGCCATAGGCTGCATTCCGGTAGAGCGTGACCGGCAACCCGAACTGGCATTGCGGCAGGCCATGCGTGCCTTGCAGAAGGGTGAAGTGGTGGCCATATTTCCACACGGGAAGATCCATCTGGATGACGATCCCCCACGCAAATTAAAGGGTGGAGTGGCCCGTCTCGCCCGAATGACGGGTAGCCCGATATACCCTGTGCGCCTGGAGGGCATACGCGGTCAGGGTCACGTGATCAAGGCTGTGGTGCACCGCAGCCATGCCCGGTTGGTAAATTATCCCGCCCTGTTTTGCAGCGATGATGAGACCTGCCTCGCCGAGCTTGCAAACATCCTGGAAGGACGGTTAGCGCCATAAAATTTGGCGTGGCGTGTCAACCATTGTGTCGCTGCTGCGTTATGGTCTGTATAGATCACAATAACTCAAGGAGCTACTCATGAAAAAACACATCCTATCAGGCTTGCTGACTCTGTTCGCAGTGACACCGGTGTGGGCAGGGGAGGGCGGTCATGCGCGACAGGCGGAGCGAATGGAACAGCATGGTGAGCGTATCAACCAGCGCCTCGATGCTCGCGGCGCGGCGATCAATATGCATCTCGACACCAAGGCCGCCAGGGCGCGCGCCAGTGGCAAGTACAGGTTGGCCGACCACTTGGACGCCCAAGGGAATCGCATCGAACGACATTTGGACATGAAGGGTGACCGCATAGAACGGCGTTTTCATCGCAAGGCGGAGCGCATAGCACACCATAGACATCACAGGCATCGCAGTTAATTTCCGAAATATGGCCTTGTTCGGTACAAGTATGAATAATAAAGCCATCGCAGCGAGGGAAGATGGCTTGGACACGGCGCAGGAATTAGAACAGTTTTTGGCAGGTGTGGAACGACGGGCATTCCGCATGGCTCAGCTCGCCACCGGGAATACCGACGACGCCTTGGATCTGGTGCAGGACGCCATGTTTAAACTGGCCCGCCAATATGCCGTGCGTGCCCCCCAGGAATGGGGGCCGCTGTTTTATCAAATACTGCAAAGCGGTATACGCGACGCCTATCGCCGCAGCCGGGTGCGCAACCGCTGGCGTGTCTGGTTCAATTCGGACGATGCGGAGGACGATCCGCTACTGAACTTGCCGGATACGGACAGCCCCGGCCCGGAGCAGCGGATGGTGAATGGCCAAGCGATGAACGCCCTGGAGATTGCGCTAAAACGCCTGCCGCTGCGTCAGCAGCAAGTCTTTCTGCTGCGTGTCTGGGAAGGATTGGATACCGCTCAAACCGCGCGCGCCATGGGCTGCACACAAGGCAGTGTCAAGACCCATTACTCGCGTGCGGTACACACACTGCGCACATTGATGGAGGAGCATCATGTATGAATAACGAGCGTGACAATGAATTTCTTGAAGCAGCGAAGTCCACACTGGACGCCGGCGCTCGCAATCTCGACGCGCGCATCCTGGCACGGCTGCGTGTAGCGCGCGGCCAGGCACACGATGCCGCGGAACGTCGCCCGGCGTGGTTTGCCTCTCATTGGGTTATCCCCGGCGCGGCCGTCAGCACGGCCTTGGTGATGGCCGTAGCCGGTCTTTTATGGTTGTCTTCCCCGACTGACGAACTCACCGTCGTGGGGGAGGATAGCAGTCTGATCGCCGCCGATGAAAATGTGGATATCTACGATGATCTTGAATTTTACCGCTGGCTGGCCGATGAAAATGATGCGGCTTGAGTTGTTGCCGAGAGTTGCGCGCGCACTGCTGTGTGTCGCGGCTATCGTCTTGACCTCGCAGACCGAGGCGCATGAACCCCTGCTATTAGATTCAGAGCATGCCTTGTATGACGCTGTGGAACTGGCCCTGTATCGCTATGTGCAGGGAGGCGATGATCTGCCGCTTGAAAACAAACGCTGGAAGGATCTGACCCCGGAACAGCGTGATCGCATCCGCGAGCGTTACCACCGCTTCCAGGACCTCCCGACTGACGAGCAGGACCGAATCCGGAAACGCCACGAGTGGTTCAAAAACCTGCCGTCCGAGGAACGCCATCAGTTACGCGAAAAATGGCAACGCATGACGCCGGAGGAGCGCAAACATTTTCGTAAGGAGCTGAAACAACTGCGCAAACAGCGGCACACAGCTTATAAACACGATGTATAAGGTGTCTCCGAACACTCTATCGCCAACACCGAACGCTCTGAATTGTAAGAAAAATTCCTGGCGGCTTGCCGGTTCAACATGATACATCGGAGCTATCCTATACCTGCGATCTGTCTAGACCCCTTGAAATTAAATGATACGCCCCGATCTATGTCATACCTGTATTTGATAAACCTTACAAGGAGACGTAGACATGATGAGCATTACTCGACTGAAACCCCTTAACAACTCGTTCGATAATCTGTTTGAGGCGTTATGGCAACCGCTGTTGATCGAAAGACCCAGACAACAGGCTGGCGCCCAGATCAGAATAGATGTTACTGAGACGAAAGAAGCCTATACCGTTCAGGCCGAACTGCCCGGCGTGAAAAAAGACGATATTCAAGTCAACATCACCGGCAACCAGGTTTCCATCGGCGCCGAGGTAAACAAACAGCGCGAGTTGAAGTCAGACGAGAAGGCGGTCGGCCGCGAGCGCTATTACGGCAGCCTCTATCGCAGCTTTACCGTTGCGCAGGATGTAGACGAGGCTGCGGCTCAGGCGCGTTACAGTGATGGAGTATTGGAACTGACGTTGCCAAAAAAGGCCGCGACCAAGGCAAAGAAACTGACGATACAGTAACCGGCCCGTGTTGAGCCTCTGAAAAGTCCAAGGAAGGATTTTTCACGGGCTTTTTATTGTGAGATTATCGCCTGCCCAATTGCTGCTTGGCCTGCGCAATGATTCTGTTGTTCCGCGCCACGAGGGTAGGGTTGTTCCCGGCCAGCGTGTTTGATTTGGACGCCAGGTTAATGGCCTGATCGAATTGACTCTGCTGCAGACGTATCCCGGCTAGCCGGCTCCAGACCTCCGGATTGCGTGGCTCCAAACGCAATGCGCGCTCCAGCGCAGCAGCCGCCGCGTCGAGATTGCCGGTGCGTGTCTGTTGTCCGGCGTTGTCGAGCAGCGCCACCACGGCGGAACCCGAACGCGGGGTGGGGCGCTCGGCGGCTGCGCTTTCCCCGCCGCCAGATGGCGGACGGGCGGCCTGAGCAGAGCCCAGAGGCGTGACCTGTACACCGGACTCGGCGTCGGAGGGTTGCTGATCTTCCAGTACAGTTGGTCCGGCAGTCTCGCCGGTCGTGCGATCTTCAATCGGCGCACCGGCTGACTGCGTGGTCGGAACCAGCGAGCACCCTGACAACGACACAAGGCCAATCAGCAGACTCACCGCCCTTAGTTTCCATAACCGGCAATAAAAAATACGCAATCTCATCATCACTGAAAAATATTCCTTATGGCGTCAAAAGTATCTTCGATCACTCCGGGCAAACCACCGGAGCAAGGGGCGTAATCCAGCGGTGCGCTGCCCTTGATAAACGGCAATTCGACCGCCGCCGGACAACCGGGTTCCAGGCGCATTTGAGCTTGCGGGTCCACGCTCGTAAACTCCACATCGGCGGGCAGGCTAAGACGTAAAGGCTCACTGTTAATGGCCTTCATAATATCACCCCACACCTTGAGTGCTCCACTCGCCCCGCTTAGGCGCGTGGGCTCATTATCGTCACGGCCCAGCCACACCACAATCAGATGTTTTCCGCTGAAGCCTGCAAACCAGCTATCACGCAAGTCATCGGTGGTTCCAGTTTTCCCCGCCAGCTCCAGATCGGGAAGGGTTTGCTCAAGTGCGCGCGCAGTGCCGCTGCGCACCACCTCCTGCATGGCGCGCGTGACCAGAAATGCCGAGGCTGGATCAACGGCCTGTTCTACCGAGAGCGGGTAGCGTTGCAGCGGGTCACCACGCGTGGTGAGTACATCACGAATGACGCGCAGTGGAGTGCGGAAGCCCCCGCTCGCCAGGGTTTGGTAAAACTGCGTGACCTCTAATGGACTCAGCTCGATGGCGCCCAACAAGGTAGATGGATAGGCCGGAAATTCGCGCGTGACACCGAGGGCGTAAAGGGTCTTCAATACCTTTGGGACGCCCA
>Ga0184616_10000253_pt1 | contig 10580 bp, 6 predicted proteins | sample PLM4_90_coex_FD_133145 | JGI IMG/M metagenome (GOLD analysis project Ga0184616, IMG submission 133145) | Groundwater sediment microbial communities from an aquifer in East River, Colorado, USA - PLM4_90_coex | ecosystem: Environmental > Terrestrial > Soil > Riparian zone | place: USA: East...
AGTTTGGCGGGATGTTCCTTTGTTTCGAGCACCATTTTAGCCGACCCATACACCGTCTGGGCCGCAAGCTCAAGGGCAAGCTGCCGGGGAAGCCCCGCTTTCACTCCCGCGTCCGACAATGCGTCGATGATCATGAACACGTATGCCGGCCCGCTGCCCGAGAGGCCGGTCACGGCATCCATGAGATTCTCCTCTATGATAACGGCCCTGCCCACGGAGTTGAAGATGCTCTGCGCCAGAGCGAGGTCGTCGGCCGTGGCATGCTTCCCGCCCGCAAGGGCAGCCGCACCCGCAAGCACCAAGGCAGGCGTGTTCGGCATCACCCGGATGACATGAGAACCCTCATGCAATGCTCTTTCGAGCCTGGCAAGAGGAATGCCCGCGGCAATGGAAATAACGAGCCGCCTTTCATCAACAGCGCCGGCGATCTCCGCAAGGACCCTGTCGACGATCTGCGGCTTCACGCTCACGATGAGGACCTCTGCCTCGCGCGCCGCGTCGAGATTGGTTTGCTGCACAAGAATGCCATAGGTCTGTTTGAGATGAGCGAGCCGGTCAGCAGAAATATCGGTGACCAGAATGCGGCCCGGCTTTGCCGTGCCTGCGGCGAGCAACCCTTTGATGAGCGCTTCAGCCATATTCCCGCCGCCGAGAAATGCGATCTTTCTATCTTTCAACATAGAGCCTCCCTCAATATTCCTTGTCTTTCACTCTGAGCTCTGAACGCTGAACTGTCTCTAAGGTTATTCCCTGCCCTTCACTCCGAACTCCGAACTCCACACTCCGAACTATTATTGCGCTCGCGTCCCGAATATCGCCGTGCCCACGCGCACCAGCGTGGCGCCTTCTTCGATGGCCACCTCAAAATCTCCGCTCATGCCCATGGACAATTCGTTCATGGAGACGTTCGGGATATTTTCCTTTGCGATGCTTTCGGCAAGTTCCCTGAGCACGCTGAAATACGGCCTTGAGTCTTCAGGATTCTCCGAAAAGGGCGGAACTGTCATCAGGCCCTGAATCGCAATATGTTCGAGTTTTGCAACCTCCCGCACCAGCAGGGGCGCATTTTTAACCGCCATGCCGGCCTTGCTCACCTCGCCGGCAATATTCACCTCGATAAGAACGCTCTGATTCTTTCCGATCTTCGCCGCTTGTTTATCGAGTTCCTTTGCAAGGTCCAGGTTGTCCACGGAGTGAATGAGGTCAAAAAGTTTCACGGCGTATTTGGCCTTGTTCGTCTGCAGGTGGCCGATCAGGTCCCAGCGCGCCACAGGGCCGAGTGCCCCGATTTTTTCCTTCGCCTCCTGCACCCGGTTCTCGCCGAGCACGGCCGCTCCCGCCGCAATTGCCTCGCGGATCCGCTCGATGCCCACGGTCTTGGTCACAACCACCAGTTTTATTGACGCCCAATCGCGGCCCGCCCGCGTCGCGGCCGCTGCGATCCTGTCCAAGACCGTCGTGAGATTGTTCGCTATCGGCATAAAGACACTAACGTGTAAATTTCAAATCTCAAATCCCAAATTTCAAATAATTTCCAATATTCAAATTCGAAAACTCAAACTGTTTTTAATTTTGCAATTTGATGCTTGGTCATTGGTGCTTATCCGTACCTTTGGTGTTTGAGTATTGGTGCTTATTTGTAATTTGGTGCTTGATCATTGGTGCTTGTTGTTAGTTATCATCACCACCGACAGCATCCTGCCTGTCCGGCCCTCGGCGCGGAAAGAGTAGAACATATCCCGTCTGCAGGAGGTGCAGACTCCCAGGGAATGAATGTTCTCCGCTGCCAGGCCGGCCTGCAGCAGCTCCAGGCGGTTCAGCTTCACCAGGTCAAGATTCCACCGGTTGTTCCCCTTTGGTGAAGCAACGTCGTTCCAGAAAGGAAAAGCGGCCCGCACGGGACCCATCACCGGCTCGTCCACTTCATAACACTCCGGACCGATGGCCGGCCCGATTGCTGCGATCATCCGGCCTGGGTCTGAGCCGAAGGAGGACTGCATCTTCCCCACGGTCTTCCCGACGATATTCAGGACCGTGCTGCGCCAGCCCGCGTGGACCGCTCCCACAGCCGGCGTTTTCGGATCAATGAGCAGGACCGGAACGCAGTCAGCCGTCTCGACGCCGATGGCGATCCTCGGCGCATTCGTGATCAAAGCATCTGCCTGCACCGTGCTCAGAGAATGGAAATTCCGTTCATCAACGTTCACGATCGTTTCGCCGTGCACCTGGTTTACCGTAACAAGCCGGTCCGGGCCGATGCCGAACACCGCGGCCACGGCCTCCCAGTCCTTCGGAGTTTTCATGCCGATGGTTCTGGCTCCCAGGCCGTTAAACCGCGTTGTGAAGGCATGGCCTATGCCGCTGATACTGTCAACCTCGGGAATAATTATCAGGCGAGGCTCCATCGTACTCACGCTTCCACTCCCTTGCAGACTCCGCAGGTCCTGCACGAGCCCACCCTGCAGGGCGGCGTGAATTTTTCCTCAAGGGCCCGCTGATATTCGTTCATAAGATATTCTTTTCGCACACCGATGTCAATAAAATCCCAGGGCAGGCGCTCGCTGAATTCGCGCCGCCGATGGACGATAAAATCCGTGTCGATCTTCGCTGTTTTCGCCGCCTGTTTCCAGTTTTCGCCGTTCTCCAGGGCGGCCCTGATCAGCTTTCCGGTCCTGCGGTCGCCCCGGGACAGGAGCGCCTGGACAGCGGCCCACTTCGGCAGATCGTGAATCACATTCATGTTCCCGATCCTGCGCACCGCCCTTTCCAGAGAGCGCATCTTTTTATTCAGATTCTCCACCGTTTCCATGGGTTCCCACTGGAAGGGCGTAAAGGGCTTGGGAACAAAGGTGTTCACCGAAAGCGTGATCCTGCCGATCCTGCCTTGCGGCCGGGCGTGTTTGAGCTGGACCTCGTGGACCTTTTGCGCGAGTGCGATGATCGCGTCCACGTCGTCCTGTGTTTCCGTGGGCAGGCCGATGATGAAATAGAGTTTGAGATTGGGAATTGACCGGCTGAAGATCATATCCGCGGCGCGCAGGATCTCTTCCTCGGTGACCCCTTTATTGATGACCTTGCGCAGCCGCTCGGAGCCTGCCTCGGGGGCCAGGGAAATGGTCTTGTGGCCGCTCCGCGCCAGCCGGTCTATCAATACCTGGCTCACCGAATCGGCGCGGAGCGATGAGACCGAAACACCCCCCTCGATCCTGGCGCAGAGCTCATCGATTTCGGGATAGTCGGACAGGGCCGCGCCCACGAGCCCGATCTTTCCGCAGAGTTCGTCGGCCTTCCGCGCCTGTTCACCGGCTTGTTCGATGCTCAGGTTGCGGGGGGGGAGGTACAGAGTGCCGGCCATGCAGAACCTGCAATGCCTGCCGCAGCCACGGGTGATCTCGGCCAGATACCGGTCGCTGAATTCCGTATGGGGCGTGACGATGACGCTCGCCGCCGGCGTACGGCTGAAGTCGGCGACCGTCCGTTTCACGATGCGTTCAGGAGCGCCGGGCTCAAGAATCCTGCGCTCCCTGATCGTCCCGTCATCATGATACGTCACGTCGTAAAACTCCGGCACGTAGATGCCGGGGACCGTGGAGAGGGCGCGCAAGAGTCCCTGGCGGCCCTTCTCGCGGTTCGCCTTGAACCCCTCGATAAATTCGCCGATAACTTCCTCCCCCTCCCCCACGATCACGAGATCGACGAAATCCGTGAGCGGTTCGGGGTTGAAAAAGGAACAGATGCCGCCAAGAACAACAAGGGGGTCGCCGGCGGTGCGTTCCGCTTTGTCCAGGGGGATGCCCGAAAGGCGGAGCAGCTCCACCACATTTACATAATCCTGTTCAAAGGAGACGGAAAAGGCCAGGATATCGAACTCCCTGACCAGCCGTCTGCTCTCAAGACTGAAAAGCGCGGTTCCCGTCTTGCCGTACTCTTCGAGGTCCTCCTCGTCAGGCAGGAATACACGGTCACAGGCCGTATCAACGCGACGGTTCAGAATGGCGTAGATCTGGTGCATGCCGAGGTTCGACATGCCGACGTGGTAGGTGTTGGGATAAGCCAGCGCGAAAGACACTTCCGTTCCCCCGGCCTTGATGACATTCCCGCGCTCGGCAGCGAGCAGGGCGTCGGCTTTTTCGTTGAGCTTCCTTGACATGAAGGGATTATACTATGGAGGGACGCCGCACCGCCACTTCAAACTTCAAACTTTAAACTTCAAACCTGCCTCCTTCACTCTTCGTCGAGAATTTCCCGCACTTTTCGCAGTAGGTCGTCCATGGGGACCGGTTTGAGCATGAAGTTCAAGCCCTTTTCGAGCAGTCCTTTCTGGTGTATGACATCGGCCGTATATCCGCTCACAAACAGCGCTTTGATGCCGGGCTCGAAGATCCTGATCTTGTCAAAGACCTCTTTGCCGTTCTTTTTCGGCATCAGAACGTCGAGGAGCAGGAGTTTGATCGCGCCCCTGTTGCCCATGAATTTATTGACGGCATCCTCCCCGTTCTCCGCCGTAATGACCGTATAACCCTGCTGGATAAGGGCGCCCGTTACGAGGCTTCTCACCGGTTCGTCGTCCTCGGCAACGAGTATGGTCTCCGTGCCCCCTTTGACGGCCGGGAGGGCGGCGGATTGGGCTTCCTCCCTTACCCGCTGAACAGCGGGCAGGTAGATCCTGAACGTTGTTCCCAGACCGGCTTCGCTTTCAACCTCGATGGCGCCGTTGTGCTGTTTGATGATGCCATAGACCATCGCAAGCCCGAGACCCGTGCCCTTTCCCAGTTCCTTGGTCGTGAAAAAAGGCTCGAAGATCCGTTCCTGGGTCTTCTCGTCCATACCCGTCCCTGAATCCGTCACCGCTATCTGCGCGTAAGCGCCCGCCTTTCGAAGCTCGCGGGCTTTTGCCGAAGCCTCGTCCAGGTCGACAAGACGGGTTTCTATATAGAGATATCCTCCATCGGGCATGGCGTCGCGGGCGTTCGTCGCGAGGTTCATCAGGACCTGCTCGATCTGGGAGGCGTCGGCCAGAACGGTGATCTCTTGTTCGGACAGGATGCTCTTGAGCTCCACGTCCTCGCCGATGAGCCGCGCAAGGAAGTGCTCCACTTTCACGATTAGTTCATTCACGTTGACCTGCTGGGGGTTCAGGATCTGCTTGCTGCTGTAAGCAAGCAGCCCCCGGGTCAGGCTGGCGGCGCGGTTCGCCGCAACAAGGATCTGCTCGGCGTTGAACCGCAGCGGGTCGTTTTCTCCGAGTTTCCGCTGCAGCATGCTCCCGTAGCCGATAATCGCCGTCAGGATATTGTTGAAATCGTGCGAGATCCCGCCTGCAAGCGTTCCGATGGATTCCATTTTCTGGGACTGCCGAAGCTGGTCTTCGAGCCGTTTGCGCTCCGAAATATCGATACCCGCGCTCACGAGGTATCGTTTTTCGTTTATGATCATCCGGAACCCCGTCAGCAGGAAGGGAATGCGGTCTCCGCGCTTCGTATAAATCCTGGCCTCCGCGGAAGCCCTTCCGGTCTCGAAAACCTCCTTCATCTTTCCCGCCATCAGTTCCCGGTCCTCGAGAAAGAGACCGCTCATATTCATGCCGGACAATTCCTCGCCCGAGTATCCCGTCACGTCGAGCATATTATTGTTCCACCGGATAAGACCCCCCTGTTCATCGCAAATAGTGAACGTTCCCGGCAAACTGTCGATCACCGCATCGGAAAAGGTCTTTTCCTCAAGCAGCGCCCGCTCCGCCTGCCGGTGTTCCGTGATATCGATGCCTGTCGGTATCACATACTCGACCGATCCGTCGGCCGCAAGAAGCGCGGTATTCGACCAGGCGATCAGTTTGCGCTGGCCGTTTTTTGCGACCCAAAAGTTCTCATATGTGTTCGGGAACATGCCCGCGGTGAGCGTGCTGAAGACCTTCCTGACTCCCTCGACCTGTTCCGGGGGAATCAGAAAGTCCCAGACATGCCGGCCCTGCGCCTCGGCGAATGCGTACCCGCTCACTTCCTCGCAGGTGCGGTTGAAGCGAACGATCTTGCCGGCGCCGTCGAGGACGAGGACCATCGAATGCACGGTGTCCAGCACCGCGGACGTGAAATCGCGCTCTTTTTTAAGCGACTCTTCCGCCCCCTTGAACTCCGTGACGTCGTGTATGGTCTCTATGACAACGGACAGGCCTCCCTTGCTGTCATACACCGGGGCGGCATCGAAGGTAAGGTAGCGATCTTTGCCGTTCAGCTTCGAATACCATCGCTCCGCCCGCAGTCCGTTCGGAATCAGCGGCGAGGGGGAAAAGGTGCTGTACAGGGAAGGCCCCACTTCCACTGTTCCGTCGATAAGGAGGTCGGCGAGAGTCGGGTGCTTCTGGCTGTAGAACGCTTTCCAGTGGTCATCGGTTCCGACCATGTCCGACGACGCTTTTCCCGTAAGCTCTTCGCAGGCCCTGTTCCACACCACCACCCGGTGATCGGGATCGAGCACGAACGTCGCCACGGCGGAGCTCGCCATCAGGTTCTCGGCGAAGCGTTTCTGCTCCAGGATCGCTTCTTCGAACTTTTTATGCTCCGTGACGTCGCGCGTGATCCCGAGGAGAGCGATGATCTCATCCTTGTCGTTTCTGAGCGGGACCGCGTGAGTATTGAGCCAGAGGCGCCTGCCCTTGACCCCCCTCATCTCGAAGGTAAGGTTCCCCGTCTTCCCCTGAAAGACCTCTTCGGTGATCTTTCTGAAGGCATCGCGGTGCGCCGGCGTAACCAGTCCGTAGATGGATTTGCCCTTGACCTGTTCGAGAGAATCCGCCTGAATCATCGACAGGCCGGCGGGGTTCATCATGATGAGCGAACCATCGGAAGCAACGAGCTTGACGCATTCCGGCTCCGTATCGATGATCGTCTTGAGGAAGTTCTTGCTTTCGAGCATATCAGCAGGCAATGGATCATTCTGGGTCATAGCAGGGCACACTCACATAGGGGGAAGCAAGGAACTCATTACCGATGCCGAAGAACCGGGAAACCCGATTCTCCCGGACCGCATGCCGATAGTTCACAGCGCAACGACGCTTTAAGTATATCAGAAAATCAAGAGCGGCAGGTCAGGGCAGGCGACTGCGGAAAGCGCGTGGCTCAGAGTGATAAAACAGGCACTTGTGGGATGCCAGGGGACAGGAAACAACCTGCAACGTAATTCCTCAGGTCTGCCGCGGAGCGGTGGCGTAAAAAGCGCGCGTCCGCAAACAGAAGGACCGCGAAAGAGCCGCAACAGCGCGCGGGCCGCCGACGCGCCGCGGATGCTGCCCATGAGCATTGGTCCATCGACCGATATCCGCGCGCCCGGCCGTCACAACGAATGAAGGCGCCCGTTGCTAATCCGCCCGCACCAGGTCCTCGAACCGGATGTCCACTCCCAGCACGCCGACGATGGAGCTCTCATCATCGGAAATGGGAGCGGAAACCGTAATGCAGAGCGCGCCGGTGATCTTCGACGTGTAAAAGTCCGAAACAAAGCTCTTGCCGTCCTTCATCGGGCTGATGAACCACGGACGGTCCGAAAAATTATCGCCCAGGCCCGAGTGCTCGAACTGGGCCTTATACTGGATCTGGGTGATGTTCGTCGTGGTCTTTTTCCCTTCGCCATTGACCACGTAGGCGAACTGAATAAAGGGGTTCTCCTCCAGAAGTTTCTGGATCAACGTTTCCTGCCGCGCGTGGTCCATGGTGCGCATCTCTTTCCGCTCCACCATCTCCTCGACAAGATGGAGGGATATCTCCTGTGCCTTCTTTTTCAGTTTGTCCAGGTCCGAAACAAAGTACTCGGGCAGATATTTCTTGGATTTCTCCAGGAGCTCGTTATGGGAGATGCTCGTGGTCCTGCCTTGCTCGTACTGCTCCAGCACCCACTTGTTTATCTTGGCAAGGCCGGGATGGCGCTTGTCTATTTTCTTGTCCGTGTCAAGGCCCAGATGGCCGTTCACCCAGTGCGCGATGCCGGCGATGCCCGATTTATCGGTGATAATCACGCCCATGGGGCGCTTCAGGATCTTGGTCGTGTCAAAGATGTTGTAGATTTCCTCGTTCTTCATCATGCCGTCGGCATGGATCCCGGCGCTCGTGGAATTGAATTCCGAACCCACGAAGGGGTAGTTGGTGGGAATGGGGAACCCCATGTCGCGCCTGAAGTACTCGGCCATCTCGGAGATCGCCGTGGTGTCGATGCCGGCGTCGTTTCCCGTGAGGCTGATGTAGTCGATAAGCATGGCCTCGACAGGCGTATTGCCCGTGCGCTCGCCGAACCCGAGGAGCGCGCCGTTCACCGCGGCGCAGCCGTACATCCAGGCCGCGACGCCGTTGACCAGTCCTTTATGGAAATCATTGTGGCCGTGCCATTCAAGCTGCTCCGACGGCACACCGCCGTCATGGATGAGGGAGTAGAAAATCTCGGGCACCCCGCGCGGCAGCGCGGTGCCGGGGAAGGGGAAACCGTACCCCATGGTGTCGCAGGCCCTGATCTTGATCGGGACCTTCGACGCTTCCGCCAGCTTCATCAATTCCTGGGCAAAGGGGATGACGAAGCCGTAGAAATCGGCGCGCGTGATGTCCTCCAAGTGGCAGCGGGGCGTGATGCCCTGGTCCAGCGCCGTTCTCACGATGTCGAGATACTGCTTGAGCGCATCCTGGCGAGAGAGATTGAGCTTGAGGAAAATATGGTAATCGGAGCAGGACGTGAGGATGCCTGTTTCCTTGAGCCCCATCTCCTTCACGAGCTTGAAATCGTTCTTGTTCGCCCGGATCCATCCGGTGATCTCGGGAAAGCGGTAGCCCCGCTCCATGCAGAGCCGCACCGCTTCACGGTCCTTCTCGGAATAAAGGAAAAACTCCGTCTGCCTGATCACGCCTTCCGGCCCGCTCATCCGGTGCATGTAATCGAAGATGTCCGCGATCTGCTTCGGGGTGTAGGGCGGACGGGACTGCTGGCCGTCGCGGAACGTGGTGTCGGTGATCCATATGTCCTTCGGGATATTGGTCTGGATCATCCGGTCCTCGAGCACCACCCGGGGCACGCTCGAATAAGGGAACATGTCCCTGTACAACACCGGCTCTTTCACGTTCTTGAGCTCAAAGGCTGTTTTTATTGTCTGTTTTTTAATGGTCACGGGAACCTCCATAATATGCTGCAAATTCTAAATTCGAATATCGAAATCCTAAACATTTTGAAATTTGAGCATTCTCATTTATTTAGGATTTCGTGTTTGGGATTTCGGATTTGCCTTAAATGCCTCTTATTCCCCTGATCGCCGCGGCGTAGTCTTTTTTTCCGAATACCGCGGAGCCGGCAACAAGAATATCGGCGCCGGCCCCAATAATCCCCGCCGCGTTCTCCGGCTTGACGCCGCCGTCTACCTCAATTTCAACGGCCAGGCCCAGAGCATCGATGCGCTTCCTCAACTGCCCGATCTTTTCCATGGCCGAGGGAATGAACGACTGGCCGCCGAAACCCGGGTTCACCGACATGACGACGACCATGTCGAGGTCGGGCAGGATATGATCGAGGCTTGAGAGCGGCGTCGCCGGGTTGAGGGACACCGCCGCCTTCACACCCTTATGCTCCCTGATCGACTGGATCAGCCTGTGCAGGTGAAACGCGGTCTCGACGTGCACGGCGATATAATCCGCGCCCGCCCTGGCGAAGTCGGCGATATACAGCTCCGGGTTCGTTATCATCAGATGCACGTCGAGCGGCAGTTTCGTGGACCTCCGCGCCGCTTCCACAATCAGCGGGCCGATCGTGATGTTCGGCACGAAGTGGCCGTCCATCACGTCGATGTGAATGATGTCGGCGCCTGCCGCCTCGACCGCTTTGATCTCCTCGCCTAAACGGGAGAAATCGGCGGACAGAATCGATGGGGCTATTTTGATTTTTTTCGTCATGGTCTTCCTTTGTTGAAAGCATCAAATTCCAAATTTCAAGCATCAAATCCCAAATAATCTCCAATTTTCAAATTCGAAAACTCAAACTGTTTCGAATTTTGTACTTTTCGTATTTTGGAATTTATTTGTAATTTGGTGCTTGATCATTGATGCTTGTTTGTATTTTGGAGCTTGGTTATTAGTGCTTGCTGTTATCTACTTGCTCACCGCGATTTCCACTGTTGCATCGGCTGAGATCGGAGATCCCGGTCCCGGCCTCTGGCTGACTATGATTCGGCCGGCTCCCGGCGACTGGTCGCCCGCGGGCCTGGTAACGATCCGATACTGCAACCCCATGCGGTCTATGGTCCTGAGCGCCTCTTCCGCTTTCTTTCCCGTCAGCTTCGGCATAACATACTGATGCAATTTTCTGCCCGTGCTGATCAACATGCTGATGGCGCCGCCTTTTTGCAGCTGGCTCCCGGCCTCGGGATCCTGCGCGATGACGATATCGCGCTCAACGCTGTCCGAGGACACCCGGGACACCATCCCGGGAGAAAACCCCGCCTGCCTGATCATGATGTCGGCCTTGCGAAAGTTTTCACCAACCAGTTTGAGCGCCCGCAAATCGCTCGGTCCCTGGCTTACGACCACATGCACCAGCCGCCCTTTTTTGATACCGCC
>Ga0184616_10000254_pt1 | contig 10564 bp, 12 predicted proteins | sample PLM4_90_coex_FD_133145 | JGI IMG/M metagenome (GOLD analysis project Ga0184616, IMG submission 133145) | Groundwater sediment microbial communities from an aquifer in East River, Colorado, USA - PLM4_90_coex | ecosystem: Environmental > Terrestrial > Soil > Riparian zone | place: USA: East...
GCCGATGCTCAGGAAGATCGGCCTGTCCGACTCCCGGGCCAATGCCAGGGCCTCGGGCCCCCAGGGATGCCAATCGACCGGATTGCCGGCATGCTGGAGCAGATAGGGGGAAATCTCATGCTGAAGGCGATTGCTCATCGGGGTGTTAGAATGCGGCCCGTGACCAAGAAACCCTCACTGGTATTGCGCTGGTTGCCTGCCCTGGTCATGATGGGCGTCATCTTCCTGGCCTCCTCCACGCCGGCCAGAGAGATACCGTTCTTTGGCCGTTGGGATCTGTGGGTCAAGAAAGGCGGCCACGCCCTGGGATACGGGCTGCTCGGCCTGAGTTATTTCTATGCCTTACCGCCGCGGCTCTCCAGCGGCTATCGCTGGTGGATGGCCTGGCTCATGGCGGTCGTGTTCGCCCTGAGCGACGAATTCCACCAGTCTTTCGTGGAGGGCCGGGGTTCCACCCTGATAGACGTGGGGATCGACAGCTTCGGTGCGGGCCTGTCGCTGCTGCTGGGGGCGGCCTACTCCTCGAACTCCGACTCCAACGTGCCTTCCTGACGTTCGCCCCAGTGCCGGCCCCTCACCAAGAGGATCTCCCCGAAGGCGACTTCCTGCTGGGCCTCCACCGCGCCCCATTTTATCAATTCCAGCACCGCCAGGAAGGAGACCACGATCTCCAGGCGGGTGCGCGCCTTGGCCAGCAGGGTCTTGAAGCGCACCCGCGGCCGCCGCTCCAACGCCCGCATCACCTGGGAGATCACGTCCCGGATGCGCACTTTGGGCGCGTCGACCGCCGCCTCCAGGCTCGGCCGCTCCTTCCAACCGCCCAGGGCCTCCATCAGCGCCTGGCGCAGGTGCTCCAGGCCCACGCCCTCCAGATCCAGCCGCGGTTCGACCGGGGGAGGGGAACTCAACCGCAGGTAGGTTCGCAGCCCCTCCGACTCGCGGGCTTCCAGCAGGCCGGCAATCTGTTTGAAGCGGCGGTACAGCAGCAGCTGGCGGGCCAGTGCCTCCCCGGGATCTTCCTCTCCCGGCTCGCGGATGGGCGGCTGCGGCAGCAGTGCCTCCGACTTGATCTGCAGCAGCCTGGCGGCGATGACCAGGAAGGAGGCCAGATCGTCCAGCGCGGCCTCCGGAAGGCTGCGCAGACGCTCGAGGTACTGGTCGGTCACCTGCGCCAGCGCCACCGATGTCACGTCCAGTTCGGCGCGTTCGATCAGCTGCAGCAGCAGGTCCAGCGGCCCCTGGAATACCGAGAGCTCTACCCGATAGGGGAGGTTCAAGCGGTCTCAACCACCCAAGGCGCCGAGCACGACCAGGGTCACGACGATGAAGGCCAAGACACCCACCCCCACGCCCACCACCAGCACGACCTGGCGATCGGCGGCCCGCTGGCGGGCCAGCGTGCGGGCGTCGTCCAGGTGGCGGCGCCGGTCGATGTCCAGCAATTGCTCCATGCGCTGCTCGGAGGCCCGGGCTCCCTGTTCCTTGAGCTCACCGGCCCGGCTACGCACCCGTCCAAGCCAGGGCGGCGGACCGGCCGTGCCCTGGCGGGTGAGCACCCGGCCGATCATGGTCAGGGGTTCGCCGCAGTTGGCGCACACCTCCGACCGCCGCGGATTCTGCCATCCGCATACAGGGCAGCGGATCGGTTGGACTTCCCAGATCATGCCGCAGTAGTCGCAATGAAAACCCCCTCCGCGGTCGGATACCAAGCCAGGGGCGGTGCAGGCAGGGCAGGTCAGGGTGTCCATGGGGGTTTGGGAAGAGGAAGGTTGTCAGCGATTATACAGTAGGGCCGCGCAGGTGCCCCGAAATGGCGCGTGGTATGATCTCGCCGGATTTAGGGAAAGATCATCCGGATTGGAGTGTCCATGCACGCTGAGCCCATCCATGTGACCGACGAGGCCTTCGAGAAGGTTGTGCTGCAATCGCCGCTGCCGGTGGTGGTGGATTTTTGGGCGCCCTGGTGCGGGCCGTGCCGCATGGTGGCGCCGGTCCTGGACAAGTTGGCTGGGGAGTATCAGGGACGGCTGCTGATCGCCAAGGTCAACACCGACGACAACCCCCAGTGGGCCCAGAAGTACGAAGTGCGCGGCATCCCCACCATGATCTTTGTGGCACAGGGCAAGCTGGTTCATCGCCAGGTGGGGGCCCTGCCCGAGCCCTACCTGCGGGACATGTTCGAGGAGTTTCTGTCTGTGACGGAGGAAGCGCCCGCGGCCGCGGCCGACTAGGGGGGCAGCCCGACCCTACTCCGGACTGGCCTTAGCCCGGAAGATCCAACTCTCCAACCGGCGGCCCACCCGCCGCAGCACAGAGCGCAGCCTCGCCAACACGGCGAACACCCACCAGCGTCGCCGCTCCACGGGAGTGACCACCCGTTCCGGCTCGGTCAATTGCAGCGTCAGGGCGCCCCAGGTCAATCCGGCCCCAAATCCCACCAGCACCAGCCGATCGCCGGCGCGGGTGCGGCCCTGCTCGAAGGCCTCGCAGAAGGCGATGGGGATGGAGGCGGTGGAGGTGTTCCCGTAGCGCTCGATATTCAGCGCAAAGCGGTCCAATGGGAGCTTCAGGCCACGCGCCGCCGCTTCGATGATGCGCTTGTTGGCCTGATGGGGGATTATCAGATCGATGTCTTCCAAAGCGAGCCCGGCCTGTTCGACGACCTCGCGGGTGGCGGAGGCCATGACCCGGGTGGCGAAGCGGAAGACCTCCCGCCCGTCCATTTGGATCGTATGCAGCTTCTTCTGCAGGGTCTCGAGCGTGGTGGGCATGAAGCTGCCGCCGGCCGGCACCGAGAGCAGGTCCCCGCCCGAGCCATCGGAACGCATGACGCAGGACAGCACCCCGCCCGGCCAATCCCGGCCTTCCAGCAGAAAGGCCCCGGCCCCGTCGCCGAACAGGATGGCGGTGCCGCGATCCTCCCAGTTGATCATCCGCGAGAGCGTCTCCGAGCCGATGACCAGCGCACGGTCCAGTGAACCTGAGCGGATGGCTTGAGCAGCCATGTTCAGGGCGAAGATGAAGCCGGTGCAGGCTGCGGAGAGGTCGAAGGCGCCGGCCGCCGTGGCGCCAATGCGGTCCTGCACCAACGAGGCGGTGGAGGGAAAGATGTGCTCCGGCGAGGAGGTGGCCACGATGATCAGATCGATCTCGCGGGCCTTCACGTCGGTGCCCTGCAGCGCTCGCAGGCCGGCCTTGGCGGCCAGGCTGGCGGTGGTGTCCGACTTGTCGGCGATGCGCCGCTCCCGGATCCCGGTGCGGGCCATGATCCACTCGTCGTTGGTGTCCACCAACAACTCGAGATCGTGATTGGTGAGCACCCGATCGGGGACGGCCATCCCCCAGCCCGTGAGATGCGCGTAACGGGTCATACTGACCGCTAGTGTGGATCCCCGTTCTCGTGCAGCTTGCCGAAGATCAGCGTGGCATTGTGCCCGCCGAAGCCAAAGGAGTTGGACATCACGTAGTTGAGCTGCTTGGAGCGCTTCTCATTGGGCACGTAGTCCAGATCGCAATCCGGATCGGGGGTTTCGTAGTTGATAGTGGGCGGCAGGACGTTGTCCTCCAGCGCCTTGATGCAGAACATCGCCTCCAGCGCGCCCGCCGCGCCCAACAAATGCCCGGTCATGGACTTGGTGGACGACACCGGCACGTCATAGGCGTGCTCGCCCATGATGGTCTTGATGGCGGCGGTCTCGCTCATGTCGTTCAGTTTGGTGCTGGTGCCGTGGGCGTTGATGTAGTCTATCTGGGAGGGTTCGAGCTGGGCGTCCTCCAGAGCGAGCTTCATGCAGCTGGCCGCGCCGCCCCCATTCTCCGCCGGGGCGGTGATGTGGTAGGCGTCATTGGTGGCGGCGTATCCCAGCACCTCGGCCAGGATGGCCGCGCCGCGGGACTTGGCGTGTTCGTAGGATTCCAGGATCAGCGTGGTGCCGCCCTCGCCGGCCACGAAGCCGTCCCGATCCATGTCGAAGGGCCGAGAGGCCCGCTGGGGGTCATCGTTGCGCTTGGAGATGGCGTCCATCACGCTGAAGCCGGCCATCGCCAGCGGAACGATCCCGGCCTCGGCGCCGCCGGCCACCATCACGTCGGCGTCCCCCCGCCGGATGAGCTCGGCCGCCTCACCGATGGCGTTGGTGCTGGAGGCGCAGGCGGTCACTACCGCCATGTTGGGCCCGCGAATGCCGAATGAGATCGCCACCTGCCCGGCGGCGGTGTCCGGAAGCATCATGGGGACCGTGAAGGGATTGACCCAGCGCGGCCCGCGTTCCAGATACTTGCGCATCTCTTCGAATACAGTGCCGATGCCGCCGATGCCGGAGCCGATGATGGCCCCGATGCGGTCCCGATTGGTCTCGTTGATCGCCAGCTTGGCATGCTCAAATGCCTGTTTGGTGGCTATCACGGCAAACTGGGTGAAGCGGTCGATGCGCCGGGACAGCTTGGCCCCCAGCTCGGGGATGGGGTTGAAGTCCTTGACTTCGGCGGCGAAGCGGGTGAGCAGCTCGCTGGCGTCGAACAGCGTGATCGGGCCCACCCCCGATACCCCCTTCAAAATGGCTTCCCAGGTGGATTGGACGGTGTGGCCCAATGGGCTGACACATCCCAGGCCCGTGACGACAATACGTGGTCTGGACAAGCTGTCCTCCTTGGCTTCCCGCAAAGCATGGGAGTGGATTCGTAGGAGTATAACACGGCGACCCCTCGGAAGCCGCGCGGCGGCCGCTGTGCTAGAATCGGTGCGCCTGGGGCCGAGGTGCGCGGGCAGCCCTGAGGAGCACGCTTTGTGAAGGTGTTGGTGACCGGCGGCACAGGATTCGTCGGCCGCTCGGTCGTGCGCCACTTGATCGAGGCCGGACACACCGTCCGCACGCTGCTCCGGCCCGGGCCCCAATCCCCCCGGCTCCCGCCCGGGGTTCCCATCCAGGTGGCGCTGGCCGGCCTCTCGGACCGCCGCGGCGTACAGGCTGCGCTGGTCGGCATGCAGGCCGTGGTCCACCTGGCCAGCGAAGAGCGCTCCGGGAACGAGGCCAGGTTGCAGGCCACCGACGTGGAGGGGTCCCGGGTGCTGGCCGAAGCGGCGGCTCAGGCCGGTATCCAGCGGATCCTGTTTCTCAGCCATCTGGGGGCGGATCGCGCCGCGGCCTATCCGGTGATGCGGGCCAAGGCCCAGGTGGAAAGCTTCCTGCGCGACAGCGGCGTGCCCCACACCATCCTGCGCTCCGGCCTGGCCTATGGCGAGTTCGATCGGTTCACCACCCCCCTAGCCATGTCCCTGGCGGTTTCCCCCGGTTTCTTCGCGCTGGTCGGCGACGGCCAGTCCCACCTGCAGCCGATCTGGGTGGAAGACCTGGCCACCGCCATCACCTGGGCGTTGGAGGAGCCGGCCCTGGCCGACCGCACCCACGAGATCGGGGGACCGGAGCATCTGACGATAGAGGAGATCGTAAACCTGGTGATGCTGGCCTGCGGCGCCCGGCGGCTGCTCTGGCGGCTGTCACCCCCCTACGCGCGAGCCGGGCTGTGGATCGCCGGCCGCCTGCTGCGGCGGCCGGCCTTCAACGGTTTCTGGGTGGACTACCTGGCGGTCGACCGCACCACCAGTCTGGATTCGCTGCCGCGGCTGTTCGGGCTCCAGCCGGCCCGCATGGAGAATCGGCTGGACTACCTGCACGGCGGTCACTGGGGCCGCGCCTACCTGGCGCGGCAGTTCGCCCGCCAGGCCGACGCATGAGCGAAGCGATCACCATCATCCCCCTCACGACAATGGCCCACATGCTGCAGGTCGAGCAGTTGCAGCGGAAGGTCTGGCCCGCCAGCGAGACGGATGTGGTCCCGGCCCATCTGCTGGTGACGGTGGCTCACAACGGGGGTGTGGTGCGGGGGGCGATGGTGGGAGAGCGCATGGTGGGCTTCATCTTGGGGTTTCTGGGAACCGACGAGGGCAGCCCCGGCCGGCCGGCGCTGGCCCGCCTGAAACATTGCTCGCACATGATGGGCGTGCTTCCCGACTTTCGCGGGCGTGGGGTGGCCTATCGCCTGAAAAGCGCCCAACGGAAACAGGTTCTGGAGCAGGGCATCCGACTGGCCACCTGGACCTACGATCCGCTGCTGAGCGTCAACGCCTACCTCAACATCCGCCGCCTGGGTGCAGTCTGCCGGCGCTATCGCCGGGAAGTCTACGGCGAAATGCGCGACGGTCTGAACGAGGGTCTGCCGTCCGACCGCTTCGAGGTGGAGTGGTGGGTGACCTCCAACCGGGTGAACCAGCGCATGGATCAGAACCGCAAGCCGCTCGAGTTCGGACACTTCCAGGCGGGCGGGGCCCAGCAGCTCAATCCGGCCGAACTGGACCCAGGCGGCCTGCCGCGGCCCAGTCCGCGACCGGCGCGGCCGGCCGGGGCCATGGCCCTGGCGGAGATCCCCTCCGATTTCCTCGCTCTCAAAGAGACCCACATGAGCCTGGCGGCCGAGTGGCGGGCGCACTCGCGGGAACTGTTCGAGGGATGCTTTGCCGCCGGATATCTGGTGACTGACTTCGTGCTGGACCAGCGCCAGACCCCCACCCGCTCCTATTACGTGCTCTCCCAGGGCGACTACACGCTGGGCTGAGGCCACCTATGCAGCTCGATTCCGTGGAACTGTTCCACCTCAGCATGCGCCTCAAGGCGCCCTTCGAGACCTCTTTCGGGGTCGAGCAAGATCGGGAGTGCGTGATCCTGAAGGTGCAGGGAGAAGGGCTGGCCGGCTGGGGAGAGTGCGTGGCCGGCCAGTTTCCCGGGTATTCCTATGAGACCGCCCCCACGGCCTGGCACATGCTCAAGGACTTCTACATTCCGGCCCTGCTCGCTGCGCCGCTGCAAGGCATCCAGGACTTTCGGGAGCGGATTGCCCACCTGCGCGGCCACCCGATGGCCCGGGCCGGCCTGGAGATGGCCCTGTGGGACCTATGGGGGAAAGCGCAGGGCAAGAGCCTGAAGGAGCTGCTCGGCGGCGAACGCCCGCGGGTTCCGGTGGGCGTGTCGATCGGGCTGCAGGACAGCACCCCGGCGCTCCTGCAGACCGTCCAGGGCTACGTGGACTCCGGCTACGCGCGGGTCAAGCTCAAGATCAAGCCCGGCCGCGATCTGGAACCGGTGCGGGCTGTGAGGCAGGCCTTTCCCGAGCTCCCTCTCCAGGTTGACGCCAACTCCGCCTACACCCTCGCCGACAACGGCACCTTCCGGGCCATGGATGATCTGGACTTGCTCATGATCGAGCAGCCGCTGGCGGAGGACGATCTGCTGGACCACGTCCGCCTGCAGGCCGAGCTGACGACCGCGCTATGCCTGGACGAGAGCATCCTGTCGGCGCGGATCGCCCGCCAGGCCCTGGAAGCCGGCGCCTGCCGCATCATCAACATCAAGGCGGGCCGGGTGGGGGGGCTGGCCGAGGCGGTCGCCATCCACGACGTCTGCCGGGCAGCAGGCGCTCCGGTCTGGTGCGGCGGAATGCTGGAGACCGGGATCGGCCGGGCCTCCAACCTGGCGCTGGCTACCCTGCCGGGATTCACCCTGCCGGGGGACATCTCAGCCAGCGAGCGCTACTACGCCGAGGACATCGCCGAGCCGCTCTTTAAGCTTAATCCGGACAGCACCATTCAGGTGCCGGAGGGGACGGGTTTGGGGGTGGAGGTGGTGGAGGCCGCGCTGCAGCGGGCCACCCTGCGGCGTGAGGTCATGCGCGCCGGCTGACCGCCCGGTTAGCCAAGCAGCCGCAGCACCCAGTCTACCGATAGCGATCCGAAGTAGGCCACGAAGAGCATTTTGATCACCTTGCCCACCCAGGCCCACAGCAGGAATGTGAACACCGGCATGCGCAAGGCGCCGGCGGCTACCCCGGCCAGGTCGAAGACCGGGTTGGGGAGGGCCGCCAGGGCCACGATGGTCCAGGCGCCATAGCGGTTGGTCCAGTCTTCCAATCGCAAGTAAAGCTTGCTGCGCTCCACCACCGCCCGGCCGCTGTAGCCCGCCAGGTAGCCGGTCAGCTCGCCCAGCGCCGCCCCCGTACCGGCGGCCAGCCCCACCCCGATGGGGTTGAAGACCGCTCCCGCGGCGAAGGTGATGGCGATCCCCGGGGCTGGCAGCACCAGGGTGGCGTTGGAGAGCAGCGACAGCAGGAAGATGCCCGGATAACCGTAGCCCTGCAGCTGCTCGGCCTGGTCCCGGAGGCTGAAGATGAAGACGGTGATGCCGATGACCGCCAGCAGCGCCAGGATGCGCAGGACGGTCAGCCTGACTGTGCTGCCCGGCCGAGCGGCCTCGTTCACGCCTCGCTGATCTCGATGGTGTGGATGCGCACCGCGGGGGTGTCCCGCTTGGAGGGGTCGCGCACCGGGATGGAGAGCAGCACGTCCAGGCCGCCCGACACCCGCCCGAAGACCGAGTGTTTGTCGTCCAGCCAGGGCGTGGCCACGTGGGTGATGAAGAACTGCGAGCCGTTGGTGCCGGCGCCGGCGTTGGCCATGGAGAGCACCCCCGGCCCGTCGTGGCGTAAGTCCGGGTGGAATTCGTCGGCGAACTTGTACCCCGGGCCGCCGGAGCCGGTGCCGGTGGGATCCCCGGTCTGGGCCATGAAGTCGGCGATCACCCGGTGAAAGACGACCCCGTCGTAGAAGCCCTGGCGAGCCAGGAAGACGAAGTTGTTGACGGTCTTTGGGACCTTCTGGCTCTCCAGGGTCAGGTGGATGTCGCCCTTGTCGGTCTTGATGGTGGCCTGGTAGCTCTTGGAGGCATCCAGGCTCATGGCGGGCGGTGACGAGAATCGCATGCGGGTCTCCTTCCTTGGGCGATTCAGCGCCGGTTCAGCAGTCCGTCCACCCGGGCCACGACCATATCCATGGCCACGGTGTTCAGCCCGCCTTCCGGAATGATCACATCGGCGAAGCGTTTGGAGGGCTCCACGAACTCCTCGTGCATCGGCCGCACGGTGGTCTGGTACTGATGGATGACCGACTCCAGGCTGCGGCCGCGCTCCATCATATCCCGCTGCAGCCGGCGGATGAAGCGGATGTCCGGGGGCGTGTCCACGTAGATCTTGACGTCGAACAGCTCCCGCAGCCCGGGCTCGGCGAAGATCAGGATCCCTTCCACCAGGATGACCGGGTGGGGCGGGATGGCCAGGGTCCGGTCGGTCCGGGCGTGGGCGGTGAAATCGTAGACCGGGATGTCCACCGTCTCCCCACGCTTCAAGGCCTCCAGGTGCTGGATCAGCAGCCCGGTTTCGAGCGAGTCGGGATGGTCGAAGTTGACGACGTCGCGCTGGGCGTGGGGCAGGTCGGCCAGATCGCGGTAGTAGGCATCGTGGGGCAGGAATGCGATGCGCTCCGCTCCAACCCGCGCCAGGATGACGTTGGCGACGGTGGTCTTGCCCGATCCGGTGCCGCCGCCGATCCCGATCACCAGCGGGGCTTGCGCTTGGCTCATCTGAAGCCACCAGAGGGATTCGAACCCTCGACCTAACGCTTACGAAGCGCTCGCTCTACCGGCTGAGCTATGGTGGCGCATGTCGGCGCGGGATTATACCAACCGGCCGGAATCCTTGGCAAGAAGCGGGGCGGCTAGGATAATCAGAACATGCGCGTCGCCATGCTCTCCTTCCACACCTGCCCGCTGGCCACGCTGGGCGGCAAGGACACCGGCGGGATGAACGTCTACGTGCGCGAGCTGGTGCGGGCGCTGGGACGGCAGGGGGTGGGGGTGGACGTCTTCACCCGCTCGCAGGACGAACACGTCCCGCACGTGCTGCATCACCTGGGCTACGGCAACCGGGTGGTGCACGTGCCGGCCGGGCCGGAGAGCCCGCTGGACAAGGGCGGCCTGCCCCGGCACCTCCCGGCCTACGTCCAGGGCATCCGCGAGTTTGCCGGGCGCAAGGGCCTGCGCTACGACCTGATCCACAGTCACTACTGGCTGTCGGGCATGGCGGGCCTCGAGCTGCGCCCCGAATGGGGCGTTCCCCTGATCCAGACCTTCCACACCCTTGGCGAGATGAAGAATCGGGTGGCGCGCGGCCCGGAAGAATCCGCCTCTCCCGAGCGACTGGAGGGCGAGCGCAAGCTGCTGCGGGAAGTCGACTGGATCGTGGCCTCCACCGAGGCCGAGGTGGCGCTCTTCCGCTGGCTGTACCGGATCGAGACCGATCGGGTGTCGGTCATCGAACCAGGCGTGGATGCCGCCCGTTTCTATCCGATACCGGCCGATGAGGCCAAGGAATTCATCCGCATCGGGCAGGAGCGGCGGGCGCTGCTGTTCGTGGGGCGCATCGAGCCGCTCAAGGGCCTGGATTCGCTGTTGGAAGCCCTGGCCCTGCTGAAAGAACGGGGCTTGTTGAAGCGGCACCGCCTGTGCCTGCTGGTCATCGGCGGCGAGCCCGATTTGCCGGCGGAACGCATCGACGCCGAGATGAACCGCCTGAAGCAGCTCTGCCGCACCCTCGGCATCGCCGACTCGGTCGAGTTCCTCGGCCGGCGCGACCAGGACACGCTGCAGTATTACTACGCCGCCGCCGAAGCGGTGGTGATGCC
>Ga0184616_10000255_pt1 | contig 10555 bp, 10 predicted proteins | sample PLM4_90_coex_FD_133145 | JGI IMG/M metagenome (GOLD analysis project Ga0184616, IMG submission 133145) | Groundwater sediment microbial communities from an aquifer in East River, Colorado, USA - PLM4_90_coex | ecosystem: Environmental > Terrestrial > Soil > Riparian zone | place: USA: East...
CCAGCGCACGGGCACGGCTCAGACCCGCACCCTGCAATATTTCCCGGCGCGCCGAGTCGCCGTAGTGAACCGGATCGCCCGCGTCCTGCGCGTCGCGCACCCGCAGCGGATCAAGGTCCAGTGCCACGAATTCAAATCCCTCCTGTTCCAGGATGCGGGCGATGTTTTGGCCCACCCGTCCATAGCCACAGATAATGACGTGCTGGTTCATGCCTTGCGTGGTTTCGCTGATCCGCTCCTCCATTTGCAGACGGCCTTGTCCGTAACTCAAGGCGAGAAATCTCTTTGCCAGCGCGCCGTTATAACGGATCAAGAGAGGCGCCAAGGCCATACTCAAAATAACCGAAGCCAGAATGATCTGGCCGGCGGGGTCTCCCATCAATTTATAATCGGTGGCCAACGACAACATAACAAAACCGAACTCACCGGCCTGGGCGAGCGCCAACCCCGCGCGCAGCCCGACGCCCCGCTCCATCTTCACCAACAAGGCCAGGCCCATGATCAGCAAAATCTTGAAGACTACGATGGCGGCCACCAACAGCAGCACCCAATACCAGATCTGCGGCAATACCGAGATATCGAGCCGCATCCCGACGGTAATGAAGAATAACCCCAGCAACACATCCTGGAACGGGCGGATATCCGCTTCCACTTGATGCCGGAACTCGGTTTCGCTGATAACCATGCCCGCGAGAAACGCCCCCAGGGCCATGGAGAGTCCCATCTGTTGCGTAAACCAGGCGGCGGTGAGCGTAACCAGCAGCACCGTAAGCATAAACAGTTCGGTAGAGCGGCCGGCGGCGATGATCCTGAACAACGGGCGCAACATCCAGCGTCCTGCGGCGAGTAGCAGGAAAAATACCACTATGCCTTTGAGCAGCCCTTCGGCCAACGTCAGTGCAACGGAGTTGGCGGCGCTGCTCGCCAAAACAGGAATGGTTACTAAAAAGGGAATCACCGCCAGATCCTGGAACAACAAGATGCCGATGGCGAACCGGCCATGGCGGGAGTTGAGTTCCAGTTGTTCAGCGAGTTGTTTGCCCACTATGGAGGTGGATGACATGGCGAGCACCCCACCCACAACGAGGGCGCCCGGTGGCGACATGCCTAGCAGCCAGGCAGCCACCGCAGCCAGGACTGTGCTGATGAGCACCTGCGCGCCACCGAGACCCAACACTGTGCCCTTCATCGCCAGCAGCTTGGGCAGCGAAAATTCCAAGCCGATGGCGAACATCAGAAACACCACGCCAAACTCCGCCAGGAAATGGGTATCGGCGGACATGGAAAGCCAGGGCAGGCCAGGGTAGCCGACCAGCACTCCAACAAATAGATAGCCCATGATCGGAGGAAGGTTGAAACGCCTGAACAGCGCCACCACCAGCACGGCGGCGGCGAGCAGAATCAATAACTGTTCAAAGATACCCTGGATCATGCAGGCGCCGGTGCTGTGATCTGCTTAGCAGGCTGTTGAAAAACAGCACAAAGCAAAAACCACGTTTTTTGCTTTGTGCCAGGCAGGAAGCCCCAATGTCGCGGGCGCAGGGATGCGCAGGAGCGGCCGAGTTGGAAAAGGCCAGGGATGGATTTTTTCAACATACTGTTAAAGCGCCGCCAGTTCCGGCGGTGCCGCGGGATCGAGTATCAGCAGATGATGCTCGGGTAGCGGCTGCCAAAACGCGGACGCGGCGAGCGGTGAGGAGGCGATAAGCTGCGCGCCGGGAGTGTCGTCCACGTCAGTGGTGAAATAGAGCGGAGCGCATTCGGCATTGATGGCGTGACGCGCGGCGCACAAGGTCTCGCCGTCGGATAAAATAATGTTAAGCAGCGCGACCTCATTCTCCAGCCAGTCATCCAGCAATTCAAACATCTGACCCAATGCCTGATCCAAGGAGATCTCGCCGTCGTCCTGTAGCAGATGACGCAACAGGCCGAATAGATATTCCGAAGCCGTTGTGCTGTCGATCTCGGCCTCGACCTCGGGCGCCATGAACTGTCTCATTAACGGGCTCAGCCGGTCCCGGAAACCTTCAATGACGCCGCAGTGGCCGAAGATAAATTCGTCGTCGCAGTAAGGCTGCGGACCCGTTTGATGCGAGGCGGCCTGCGCCGCCTCAAGCTGGAAATGCACGAGCCACAGGTTGCTATCCAGGCTGCGCTCCAGGTGCGGCAGATTCTTGTCCCATGCGGGCGGCTTGCTGCGGGTATAGACCGCCGGTGAGCCGTCGGGGGCGTACCAGCCTAGACCAAACCCATAGGCGTCGCGCCCCAATCCGGACTCCATAAGCCCCGTGACTTCTGCAAGTATCAGTCTCGGACCAAGATAAGCAGCGAGTTCGCACATCGTCGTTTCCTCACATAGCCCTTGCGCTTTACGAATAAGCTGTTAGCGTACCGTACACGTTACCATGCAGCACACTCCGAATACAGAGATATGCCGATGCAAAAAAGTCCTATCATGATGCGGCTCGATCCCTCCACCGGCCTGCTGGACGCGGCGAAACAAGCCCCCTCGCCGAATTGCGATGCGCGGCCCACGGGCTGCGACATAGACATGCTGGTGATTCACAACATCAGCCTGCCGCCGGGTGAATTCGGCGGGCCGCATATCGAGTCATTGTTCCTGAACGCCCTCGATCCAAAAGCCCACCCGTATTTCGCGGATATCTGCGGGATGAAGGTCTCCGCCCACCTGCTCATCCGCCGCAGCGGCGAGATCGTCCAGTTTGTCCCGCTGCCCCTGCGCGCTTGGCACGCGGGAGAATCCTGCTTTGAGGGGCGGACGGCCTGTAATGATTTTTCCATCGGCATCGAACTGGAGGGAAGCGACGATCACCCCTACGAGCCCGAGCAGTATGCGGCGCTGGCCGAGGTGGCGCGCACACTGATGGCTGCCTATCCCAGGATCACACCGCAGCGGATCGTGGGGCATAGCAACATCGCGCCCGGGCGCAAGACCGACCCCGGACCGAGCTTTGATTGGGAGCGCTTGCGCAGCTTGATATAGTTTAATAGGAGTTCCCTCCAAGCCGCCTGAGGTTTACAATCATCTCCGTGCAACATAGCCCCAATCCCGCTATCATTACGTCACCTCGAACAAAGGTGCGCGCGTCATGATATTGATTGCCATTCTGATCAGCCTGGGAATAGATAAGGTCTTCGCCACCTGGCAGGGCGTGCGCCGCTTTGAGTGGTTCCTGGAATTCGCCAACTCGATACGCTTCCAGTTGAAGGCGATCGCCAACGGTTCGCTGGGCGTGCTGTTGATCGTCGCGCTTCCCGTGTTTCTTATTGCGCTGGTGGACTATCTGTTGGGCAGGGCGCATCCCCTCCTGGCCTTCCCGTTCGGCGTGGCTGTCCTGTGGTACTGTCTCGGCCCCAAAAATCTGGACGATCAGGTACAGGCCTATATTGACGCCCGCGAGTCGGGCGATATCGAGGCCGCACAGCGCAGCGCCGCCGACATCCTGCATCAGCACATCCCGAGTCAGAATTTTCAGTTGAGTCAGGCGGTCACCGAGTCCATCCTGATAGAGGGAAACGAGCGTATCATGGCCGTGCTGTTTTGGTTCGGCGTGCTCGGGCCGCTCGGTGCGGCGCTCTATCGGCTCTCCGCAGTACTCAAAAACTTCACCGGTAAGGAACACCCGGCCTCTGAGTTCGCCCAGGCCGCCCAGCGCCTGCACGCCATCCTGGATTGGATACCGGCGCGCCTGGTAGCGGTGGGCTATGCGGTGAGCGGCAGCTTTGTGGACGCCATAGGCAATTGGCGCGGCTCCGCCGGAAAGGCGGAGAAATGGGAAGAATCGTCCGTGCAGGTACTGCTGGCGAGCGGCATGGGCGCCCTGCATCTCGACGCCGAAAGCCTGCGCGAAGTCCCTCAGGATGATGACGCGCAGGGAGGCAGGAAGCCGGGAGCGACCGACGTACAAGCTGAGGTCGCGCATATCAAGGCCGCCCAAGCCCTGGTATGGCGCACCTTGGTCGCCTGGGTGGTGATTATCGCCCTCATGACCTTGGCCGGCCGGGTAAGCTGAGCGGACGCAGAGGAATACTTTCCCTCCGCGTCCTCCGTGGTAAAAAATTTTATCGGTATAAGCTACGGAGCGATCAACTCCCGCAGATATTGAAACAACGCCCGCACCGACGTCGGTGGTTTATTCGCCGCCTTTTCCCGCTCCGCCGCGCGCAGCCATAGTCTTACACGCTGCCGATCCGTCTCGGAATACTCTTCACAAAGCGCCTGGATGGCGCCATCACCCTCGCTCAGCAAGCGTTCACGCCAGCCCTCGATCAAGTGAAGTTGCTGAGCGGCATGGACCTGCCGGTGCTTGATGTCGTCCATGGTTTTGCGGATCGGCTCCGCGTCCACCTCGCGCATCAAACGTCCGATGTATTGCAGTTGGCGTTTACGCGCCCCGCGGCTGGTGATGCCGCGCGCAGCTTCGATGGCATTGAGCAGGTTCTCCGGTAGATCAAATCTCTGCAAGAACCGGATGGGTAATTCCACCAACTCCTCACCCAGGTCTTGCACAGAGATCATCTCCCGCTTGAGTTGGGATTTGCTCTTTTGTTCGAGCCCAAATTCTTCGTCTTCAGTCATGCCCCCGCCCTGCTCTAATAGATTGTTGAAAAAGCCCGTCCGTGGGCTTTTTCAACTCGGCCGCTCCGCGCATCCCTGCGCCCGTGGCATTGGGGCTTCCTGCCCGGCACTAGGCAAAAAGTGCGATTTTTGCTTAGCTCCATTTTTCAAGCACCTACACCGTGCTTGAAAAATGGCGGCGCGTCCGTACGCCACACGCAGGCCGTTTTTCAACAACCTGCTAACCTTATATTTAACCACACGCCCGGCTATGACATGCTAAAATTTATACACTATGTCACTTATCTTAAACCCTGCTAACACGCCCTCTGAGGCCCTCTGGGATGCGGCCCAGCTTCAGGGTTTGGTTCACGATCTCCTGCTTGAGGCCACCTCTCAAGGCGCGACCAGCGCGGAAGCGGGGCTCTCCATCGAGTCGGGCCTGTCGGTCACGGTACGCCTGGGTGAGGTTGAGACCATCGAACATAATCGTGACAAGGCCCTGGGTGTGACCGTTTACTTCGGCCATCGCAAAGGATCGGCCAGCACCTCTGACTTCAGCGCCCAGGCCGTCAGGGAGACGGTGCGCGCCGCCTGTAACATCGCCCGTTACACCGCCGAGGACGATTGCGCGGGCCTCGCCGACGCCGCACTCATGGCGCGCGAGATCCCCGATCTCGATCTCTATTATCCCTGGCAGGTCAGCGCCGAACACGCGATTGTGCTCGCCACCGAATGCGAAGATTCCGCGCGTGCCCTGGACAAACGCATCACCAACTCCGAAGGGGCGAGTCTCTCCAGTCACCAAGGACTGAACATGTACGGCAACAGTCACGGCTTTATCGGCGGCTACCCTACCAGCCGCCACAGCTTGAGCTGCGCCGTCATTGGCCAGAGCGAGAGCGGCATGCAACGTGACTACTGGTTCAGCGTGGCCCGCGATCACAACGAATTGGAAACTCCCGGACGAATCGGCGAGCACGCTGCGCAACGCACCTTGCGCCGTCTGGATGGCAGAAGACTCAGCACCCGCCAGGCGCCTGTGGTGTTCGAGGCCCCGGCGGCCACCAGTCTATTGTCGCACCTCATGAGCGCCATCCGCGGCGGCAGCCTCTATCGTAAGGCTTCCTTCTTGCTTGATCACTTGGGTAAACAGATCTTCCCGGCCCACGTACATATACACGAACAACCGCACCTCAAAAAGGCCCTGGGCAGCGCGCCGTTCGACAACGAAGGCGTAGCTACCCGCGCGCACGACTTCGTGCGCGGCGGTGTGCTGGAGTCCTACGTGCTCGACAGTTACTCGGCACGCAAGCTCGGCATGCAGACCACCGGCAATGCGGGCGGGGTGCACAATCTGTTCATTGACCCGGGCAGCTATGATTTAGACGGGCTGTTGCGGCTGATGGGAAAGGGCTTGCTGGTCACCGAACTGATCGGTATGGGCGTCAACACCGTCACCGGCGATTATTCGCGTGGCGTGGCCGGCTTCTGGGTGGAACACGGCGAGATTCAATACCCGGTGGAGGAGATCACCATCGCCGGCAATCTGCTCGATATTTTTTTGCACCTCGCGGAAGTGGGTAAAGACGTGGACGTGCGCGGCAATATCCGCACCGGCTCCATCCTGATTGAAAACATGACCATCGCGGGGGAATAACCCCCGTGCTAAAACTCAACGCCAAGACGCGAAGGTTTTATGTGTTTTTATTGATTTATTCATGCTGAACCGCCAAGACGCCAAGAACGCCAAGATTTTCCCTTGCGATTCAAGCCTTATCTTCTTGGTGACCTTGGCGCCTTGGCGGTTGGCGATATATTTTTCAGAGCTTCCTTAACTTATTTAGCCTTGTTCCGGGTGGCCACCACCAGGGCTTCTGCCACCTCGCTCAAAAGCCGCTGCTCCAGCTCCATCGAGTCATAGAATATCTTGTTGGCGCTTTTTAGTTCCAAAGGATTCTTTTTGGGCTGACCTAGCCATTCCTTGTAAGCCGCCTCGCGCAAGTCGCGACTGCGCTGAATCCGCTCATCGAGACCCTTGTATGCGGGCGGCACCAGGGGTTTGCGCGTCTTCAGATAACTTTCATCCCACTCCTTTAGCGCACCCGCGCGCGAGTCTTCCAGCGCCTTGTAAAAATCTTTGCGGTTAAGCGCTCGCGCCTTAAGGGCCTCCGTGGCGCTGATTATAGAATTACCCTGCTCCTTCTGGACGTTCATATATCGCGCCGCCGCGAACAGATAGGCCATATCCTCAGACATGGCAGGTTCGGCCGATGCCGCAAAACCGACCGTCCAAAGGACGAAGATCAAACTAAATTTAATAAGTGTCTGTCGCATAGAACCTCTGGGATGTTTGGAATCAAATTTAGGGCACCTCTAAAAATGCGTCTTTTGTCTTTAATGCGGCGTTGGAATTCTGCTCGAAATGCTCATGTACTGCCGTGCCCACTCTGCTGGGCAGGGAGCCCGAATGTCGCGGGCGCAGGGATGCGCAGGAGCGACCGCTTTCTCGCAGAATTCCCCCTTGCCTAAAGACAAAATCCACTATTTTTAGAGGTACCCTTTACATTAACGCTGACGACTACTTGCAGTATATCCCCGCATCTTCCTTATACTCTGAGAGCTTGCGCTTAAGTGTTTCCGCGCGCTTCGCCTTGTAGCCCTGCCACAACTCCTCCTCCACCTCTGCGATATGCCGCTTCGCACTACGGCATAATTTCGCATCCTGCTTAGCACTGCGCAGCGCGGCCTTCTGTTCCGCCTCACGCCGCTGGTTCTCCTTCCGCTCGGCGGCCTCCCTGTCCTTGATATCACGCAGCCATTGCTCCTCACCCGGCCGCAATCCCCCGACCGACGCATCCGTAGCAGACGGCTTCACCAGCGGCCCCACCTGCCCACAAGGACTGTCGCTATACACGACCTTGCCCTTGCCGTCCTGGCATTTATACACCTCATACACCTCGCCTGACACCGGTCCCGCAACCCAACACAGCGTCAGCAAGACCAGTCTTTTTATCATCAGGCGGGCAGATTTACCCCTACTCTCTTTGCGGAGGCTGTGCAGCTCATGGCGCTGCGCATATGGTTGAGAGGTCACAATCTTAAATTCCTTAGTATGAATCTTGCGTTTTTGCATTGAACACCTTATCGGGGCATTATCCCTTTATCTGGGTGTCCGTGAAATCAGGGGTGCCTCACATTGTTATGCATCACCTAGACCGCTGAGTTGCATGACTCTTCCACTGCTGAATGGAGTCGCTGACAGCCTTCTTGACAGCGGCGATATACGATGGATCGTTGAACACGTTGATGCTAAATGTATTTTCAGCGTATGGCGCTAATGCCGTACTAGAAATATCTCGTCCGTCCACCGTGGCTTCGATTACACAAGCAATGAAGTCAGAGTCGATAGGACTAGACTGCGCAGCAATTGCAGCGGCATAGGAGATGCTCGCAAGTGCTGCGGCCTGGCCTCCGCGTAGTCGCTTGGCGTAGGAATCCACGACATCGAACTTTCGAAGAATGACTTGGCGTGGAGGCTTGTCGAATACTTCAGAGACGGCCGCTTTGAACATCTCAAGGCGGCTAGGCGTAAAGATAGCGTCTCCATGATAATAATGGGAGTCTAGTACCTGCTCCTTGCCACCTTTCCGCGACAGTTCAGAGCGCGCATCAGTCACTGGAACTTCGTACCGCGGGGATCCGGCAACTTCGACAAGGTTAAAACCATTTGTAGCGCAGCCACTTACAATCGCGACCAAGCCTAGTAGAATTGCAACTCTGAACATGCCTGTTATCTCCTGTGATGCATGGCGGGACGCGCTTTGAAGCGCACCCCGAGTGATTAAGGATACACGAAGTGTATCTTTAACGATGAGCGGGCGGTAGCCCGCGCAGCACGGTGTCGGCTCGAATGATGAGATGGATTCCTCCCATTTTTATTCGGCATCAATGTGCCCTGATCGAGCTGCTGCACTGGCCGTACCTCACCCGCCGCTCAACGCTTGCACGATCAGCACCTCATCGTGAGGAGAAAGCAAATGCGTCATCCCGAACACCTGTTCGCCGTTGACGAAGAACCGCATGTGCGGCCGCATCCGGTCCTGCTCATCAATCACGCGGAATCGCAGACCGGGGTATTGACGGTCGAGGTCGGCAAGCAGTTCGGTAATGGTCGCGCCGGTGGCTTCAACCTTCCGCTCCTTGGTATAGGAGAGCAGCGGACTGGGAATCAACACTTTCATGAACCTAGCCTCGATTCAACGACATTCGCCGCCACGGAGACGGCAGCGTCATCATACCTCGGCGGCCTCCACTGCGTAAATTTCGGGAAGATGCCGCGCGATGCAGGTCCATCGCTTACCTTCGTCGCGGCTCATCCACAGCTCTCCGCTCGTCGTCCCGAAGTACAGCCCCACGGGATCCTGCGCGTCCGCGGTCATGGCCTGGCGCTTCACCGTCCACCATGCCTGACTCGTGGGCAGGCCGGAATCGAGACGCTGCCATCTCTTTCCGCCATTTCGGGTGACATAGACCGAGGGCTTGCCGTCGGGGCTCGTACGCGGCCACACGGTCGTGCCGTCCATCGGAAACACCCACACGGTGTCCGCATCGCGCGGGTGCACCACTATCGGAAAACCGATGTCGCCGACCCGCCTTGGCATGCTCTTGCCGATGCGCACCCACTGTTTGGACGGCCGATCCAGCCGGTAGATGCCGCAGTGATTCTGTTGATACAAGCGGTCCGGGTTGCTGGGACAGAGCCGGACGCAATGGGGGTCGTGGAAGGCGATATTACCCGCGTCGAAACCCTCGACCACCTCCATCCCTTGCACGATCGGCGCAAAGGTTCGGCCGCCGTTGACCGATTCGTGCACACCGCCGCCCGACATGGCCATGTAGAGGTGGGCGGGATCGCGTGGATCAACGATGATCGAGTGCAGTTTCGGTCCATCCGGCGTGCCGTCCTGCACGCTGCCCATCCACGCCCGGTACTGCGGATCGTCGTTAATGACGGAGAACGGTTCCCACGTGACGCCTCCGTCGTCGGAGCGGAAAAGTCCCTGCGGCGAGGTCCCCGCGTACCACGCGTTCGGCTCGTTCGCGTGACAAGGTGTGAGCCAAAACGTGTGATCGACCACGCGGCCCTTCCCGCCGTCCGGCACCTTGGCGAAAGCGGGCGGCCTGGCGGCTTCCTTCCAGGTACGGCCGAGATCCGTAGAACGAAAGATGGTCGGACCGAGGTGACCGGTTTTTGCCGCCGCCAAGAGCGTTCGCCCGTCGCGCGGGTCGAGCACGAGGTGATTGACGATGTGGCCGAGAAAGTGCGGTCCGTCGACCCGCCACGTCCTTCGTGTCGCATCACCGTGATACAGCCACGCGCCCTTGCGCGTGGCGACGAGGACCAGCGCCCGACGCAACGGGCGTCGGCGTGGGGCACGTCTGGCGCGAGCAGCTGGTTCCGGCTTTCGAGTTACTGACTTCTTGGTCGCGCGCACCATGATCACTCTTCCTCTGCGACATGCTCTGCCATAAGTATAGTCGAATGATGCTCCCCTAAATCAACAGTGGTGTGATGCCAAGCGAGACTCGTCTTACGTCATCTGCGAAAACTCAGGCCTTCGCCAAAGGAAGTCTTCCCGGTGGTATCGTCGTGGTGGGTGTTGCTACGGGCATTGCCACGCAAATGCAGGGACAGGCCTCAATACTGTTCACTTAAGCAATATTTCGCGCAGAAATGTCATAATAACTGATTGATTTGTAAGTTATATTCGTAATTAACCGAACAGTATTGGGACAGGTCTACTTTCTTGACATAATGGCTTGGCTACGTTTCTGTTTGTGGCAAGAAAGTAGACCTCGTATATTGACTCCGTCGGCGAAACGCACTGCAATAGTGACGTTGAACCGGCTGGGCCACAAGACACCGAGTAGACTTTAGGCCGTTGAGCCTGTGGGTCAGATAGGTGCTGTGGC
>Ga0184616_10000256_pt1 | contig 10555 bp, 11 predicted proteins | sample PLM4_90_coex_FD_133145 | JGI IMG/M metagenome (GOLD analysis project Ga0184616, IMG submission 133145) | Groundwater sediment microbial communities from an aquifer in East River, Colorado, USA - PLM4_90_coex | ecosystem: Environmental > Terrestrial > Soil > Riparian zone | place: USA: East...
AACCCGCACAGCGGGCAGGGAGATACCACTCGAAACACGAATCAGTCATTAGCCAACACGCTTCACGCAGGTACTTACAGGGGCCTGACCTGCACCTTGCGCCACTTGATGGGCCCTCCGGCGTACTGAAGCGCAAACGGCCCTTCGGCGAACTTGCTGTCCCGGACGTTGACAGTGACGACCCCGTTGAAAACGACGGTCAATTCCGGTCCCCTGGCCTTGATCTCGAAGGTGTTCCACTTGCCGCCGGCTTTATAGATGATGGGGACCGGTACCTTGGCGACATCGACGATGGCCCCCGTGCCATAACTGGGGTCGGGGCGCGTGTCCCAGATGTTTACCTCATAGGAATTGGCGGCGGTAATCTTGCTGGAGTCGGCGCAGCGGATGAAGATGCCGCTGTTGGTATTTGATTCGGCCCAGAACTCGGACCGAATCTCGAAATCCTTGTAGGAGTTCTTTGTGACCAGGAAGCTGCTGCCCTTGGTGGTGCTCATGTCGGCCACGATGGCTCCACCCTCCGGCCGCCAGTTGGCTCCGCCTACACGGTTCCAGTTTTCAAGGCCAGTTTCACCGTCAATCAGCGTGACCCAACCCATGCTTAACGGCTGGTGAGCGCAACCGGCAACGGTGAACGCGACGGCCAACAATCCGATAGTGATGCGAGACATGCGTTTCATTGTGCCCTCCCCATGGTTAATGACCATCAAACGATCGCGATGCTTCCCGATTGTTGATGTTGATAAGAACTCGCTTTGGGATGAGTTGAATATACAAAAAAGGGAGTGGTATGTCAACAAAAATCGACCACAAATATGGGAGAGTCCTCCTCATACTTTTGAGCGCCAACCGGGCAAGAAGAAGGACGCTGATGATTATCAATTCAAATCATGCATACTTGGTCAAAAAGCTGGGTTGTTGACTTCAGGAAGGAAGTTGGTATCAAACTTGTTGAGGTTTGGAAGAAAAAAACTCAACCCATTCGGGAGCGTCAAGGCTTTGGTGTGAGCCTTCGGCACGAGCATCCGACTGAATTCACACCGAAGGCTCAGGCCGAAGGTAAAACCAACATTCACGCTGGAGTGTTGAAGGGTTAACTATTTTTTAAGCTTCTCCAAAGCCATCATCAGATCCTCAAGGGGAGGTCTCTTGTTGATATCATGGACATCGATGTAACGAGTGATTCCCTTTTTATCGATGACCAACAAAGCCCTTTCGGAAACCCCATCGGAACGCAACACGCCATATCTTTTGGCTACCTCTCCATGGGGCCAGAAGTCGGAGAGGACTGGAAACCATAACTGACCCATCTGGTTGGTCCATGCATAAAGAGTCGGGATGTTATCTACTGTAATTCCGAGGAGGATGGCGTCGTATTGGTTGAAAATATCTTTTGCGATATTGTAACCAGGCCATTGATCGGAACAAACAGGTGTCCAGGCTGCTGGGACAAAGGAGAGGACAACATTCTTTTTCCCCCGAAACTGGCTTAAAGAAACCTTTTCCCCGGAAATAGAAGGGAGAATAAAATTGGGGGCGGGGTCCCCCACCTTCACTTTCAGTTTGCTGTCAATCGGTTTGAGCGTCCCTGTCTGATAAATGTTTCCCTTGTAGGCATCTGAAATGGCAAAGGGCGTTGGAATCGAAACAAATAAAGACAGAACGACAGTGATTAAGATGAGATGGGCTAATCTTTTCTTTTGCATGGCTAAATCCTCCTGCAGGGAAGTCCCGACTTTAAGGCGGGACAATATTAAAATTAGATTACCTTACCCGGAAGCAAGACTTCACTTTAATCCGGAAGCTTTAAGTACGAGTTCCAGAAATGGTTCGGCCCCTGGATAGCCTCCCAACTGATTGTGCACAATTTGGTGAGTTCCATCCTCATTGATTTTGACAACCATAAAGTACGGTGTTCTCACCTCCCCGCAAGCCTTATGGATTGTAAAATCCTTATCCGGGAAAAGCGGAAAGGGGACATTATATGTTTTTTTGAACACCTCAACTTCGTATGAGGAATTTCCTGCACCAATCCCAATTAATTTAATTTTGTTTTTAATGTCTGCATTATTCTCAATGAGGCGATACAGCTCATTAACTCCAGGCGCATCCTTCTGGCAGTAAGGACAGTACATGCTAAAAATTTCAACGATGACTACCCTTGCCTTGATCTGTGGGATTTTGAATAAACCGCTTCCGGAGAGCCCCAAGTAACTTCTTTCATCTGGATTTTTTGGGGTAGGAAGGTTCATGACAGGCAGCACCTCCCCTTTTTCGGGTGGCTTGTTGGCGGCCAAGGCAGGAAAAACGAGCATTGAAAACAATAGAGTCATGGCAGCTAAAAACATTAAATTTTTTTTCATTCTTCAACCTCCTCTTAGTCCAATTTTTAAGGCACTCAATGTGACCCCATGTTCTGGTTTCTCTGTGGGTTCCTCATCGCAACGATTCATTGGGATGGCTTTATTTGAAACATCAAAATTTCGATCACAAGCGCGATTTGATGATTGAGAGTACAAGCCAGAACCAACCGAAAAGAAATGCCACACCCCCAATGGGCGTGATGGCTCCAAGCCATTTTATACCTGTGGTCGCCAATGCAAAAAGACTTCCCGAAAAGAGAATGATCCCGACAAAAAATCCCCAACCGGCTGAGGAAAAGGAGATGTCTTTCGCAAGATGCTGTGAGACCCCGACGGCGAACAGAGCGATAGTGTGAAACATCTGGTAAAGGACCGCTTTTTCGTAGATGGATTTTCCGTACTCATCTAAGATATTTTTTAACGAGTGAGCCCCAAAAGCTCCGAAAGCCACACTTAAAAATCCAGAAACGGCAGCGGAGATCAACCAGAATTTAACCATTTTCTCTTAGGTTAGGCTCCCAGTTTTTCACCAATGGTTTTTCCATAATCATGACAGGCTTTCATTCCCTCCTTCGTATCTACGAGATGCTCCAATAGATTAAACGAACCTAAATCCACCACGTTCATTTTGTACACAAACTCCATAGTGTCGAAAATCATCTTGGGTGCATCGCCACTGTGGGTATAGGAACCGAAAGCTCCTCCGATCTTTCCTTGAAGGTTTGCTTTTTGGGCTAAAAAAAGAAAAGTTTCAACAAGTCCAGGCATACCTCTGTGATAGGTCGGCGCACCAAAAATGTATCCATCATATCCTGCCAATTCTTTTTCACTCTTTATGTCAGATATTTTCCTGAGTTCTGCTTCGTGCCCACTGATTCGGATTCCTTCAGCAATATATTCTGCCATTTGCTGGGTCTTTCCTGTTCTGCTGAAATATGAAATCAACACCTTCTTCATTAATCTGCCTCCTGTTTTTAATTTTTTAATTCTTTGATGACCTATAGACCATATGGGTTGGGGACACAGAGTTAAACAGAATTTACTTCTGGGACCCTTTATCCTATTATTAATCAGTCCATAATTGTATAGACATCGGAGACCAAATCCCTCCTTCCCTCCCTTTATAAAAGGGAGGAATTCCCCTCTTTGGCCGCCGGCCCATAGGGCCTCTGGCCCGGAGGGAAAAGAGGGGTTAGGGGAGATTTTCGGAAGAATGTGTCTGGTCAATTATGGACTCCTTAGTAATTATGACATTAAATTAATTGTTGTAAAGGAATTTTTCAATTTATGAGATCCACCTATTCAATGTAAGAAGATAAAAAATTGGCGTAGCAATTACAGAAAAAACCTGGTATAATAACTGTGTTAATAATCTGAAGGGTTGTTCGGATGAAGGAGGGGAAATGAACAATCTCTTTTTGGGGTTAATCACCCTTGCGATTATTGTTGTAGTGATTATTTTTATATGGGTAATGTTAGAGTTAAGAAAAACAATCAAAGCTTTAAAGAGACTTGTGAACACAACCGAGAATTCTTTGAAGCCAACGGTTGCTGAACTCCAAGAGACCCTTAAGAGCGTTAGGAATGTGGCGGATAATGTCACCGTGGTAAGCGGGGACATGAAAGTGCTTTCGGGAGCCTTGAAAGATGTTGGCGAAAATGTGAAGCGTGTGAGCAAGGACATTAAGCATATGGTTGACTTTGTTGATGGAATCACTTCAACAGCGGCTGTTGAAGCCTCTAGCTTAAAAGCTGGGGCGAAGGCGGGGTTTTGGTTTCTTTTGAAGAATCTTTCCAAAAAGGATTGAACGAGCGTAAATTGATTTTTTATCATAGAGCAAAAGGGAAGGAGGTAAGCCATGAGAAATGAAGAAGGTGGTCATAGTTCTGGTTCTCTTATTCTTGCGTTTTTCATTGGAGGGTTGGTCGGCGCTGGCGTCGCATTCCTATTAGCCCCCCAGCCTGGGGTGGAAGCCAGGAAGAAGATTAAAGAACTGGCAGAAGAGGCTAAAGAAAAGGCAACGGAATATGCTGAGCAGGTAAAAAGCAAGGTGACCTCAACCGTGGGAAAGGGTAAGGAAATTCTGGAAGAAAAAAAATCCTTAATCACAACGGCTGTTGAGGCTGGCAAAGAGGCATACGCAAAAGAGAAAGAAAAACTGGCGAAGGGTTAATAGGTCTATAGCCACTTTGGGCAAGATTTTCCGTCATTTAAAGAAATTTTAAAAGAGAAATTTTTAAGAAAGTAGGCAGGTGGGCTGAAAACGCTTCAGAAGTCCACCTGCCTACCTAACAATCAACATTAAGGTTAATCTTCAAAGGTCCCTTTCACAAGTATTTCATCCTCATGAACCATCAACCGTCCCTTCGCCATGACCCGTTTTATATTTAAATCAGAGCTCAAAATTAAGAGATCGGTCTTAAAACTGCAATCGTGGCACCCCATGAACCTGCTTCGGGGGGAGCCTGTTTGAATGATTCGATAAGGGGACTCTTTTTTAGAAAGGAGTGGACAATATTCATTTGAATCCCTTTCCCTTTTCCATGAATAATTCGAACCTCTTCAAAACCTTTCTTCTGACATTCCAGGAGATACTCCTCTAAAAGAGAAGGGATCTCCTTGGGAGAAAAAGTGTGAAGATCAATCCAATCCTCAATAGGTATTCGAACGGCCATAAGACCCCATGAGGTAGGGAATGGTTTCCCTCCGGGGCGGAAGCCCCTCTGGGGCGTAGCCAAACCGTTCCCTACTTCTCTTTCAATTTACTGCGGACTATTTTAAATATCTGACGAAACATCGGTTTCGTGAGTTTACCTGTTTGGGTGTTTTGCTGACTGGGATGGTAAGTCGTAATGATCGTCTGCCCGTTTGGAAGTGGATAAACTTTCCCATGTCCAAAAGCCAAGGAGGGAATATCGAGTCCCTTCTGTCTGAAGGACCTCACGGTTTGAGTTAGAGCAATCTGACCTAATGGAATGAGGATTTTAACATTATTCAAAAGGTCGAGCTCCTTTAAAAAATAGGGCCGGCAATTTTCTATTTCCTCGGGCAGAGGTTTATTTTTAGGCGGAGCACATCGAATGGTTGCGGTAATATAGCAATCGTCTAATTTGAAGTCGTCATCCCTTCGAAGGGAATTGGGTTGATTGGCGAAGCCGAATTGATAGAGCGCGTCAAATAGCCACTCTCCACTTCGATCCCCTGTAAACATTCGGCCTGTTCGGTTCCCACCCTGGGCAGCAGGAGCTAGTCCAACAATCAGAATCTGAGCATTCGGATCTCCAAAACTGGGAAGGGGTTTTGACCAATAATTCCAATCCCGATATCTTTTTGGTTTATGGTTCGAAACTTCTTTCAGGTGAGCAACCAATCTGGGACACTTCTGGCATTCGATAACAAGATTCTGTAAGTTTTTCAATTCCACTTTCAATTTCATCCTATACACCTCATCCCATGAGTCCGAAATCAAAAATTTAAAGTTTAAAGCCTATATAACCATATACCTTATACATTTTTCAAGGGAAAATTGACCCTTCGGTGATGCCAAGCTCTGCCCTCTAAGAGGATATGTAAAGTGCCGCTCAGAGCTTGCCCTGAGTGAAGTCGAAGGGGTCAATCCTAAGCAACCCCCAGCTTTTATGATGGGGAATCGAAGGATTGAGTTTTGACAGAAGTGTTTTTTCTTGTTAAAAATAAATAATATTGCCTTATTGAAGATGGGATAAATTAGACCCTGCTAAGGGCAGGGAAGGAGATAAACAATGCCAACCTATTCTCACTCTCAACTTTCCACCTATCAAACCTGCCCCCAGCAGTACAAACTCGCCTATATTGACAAGATTGAGGCCGAGACGGAAGGCATTGAAGCTTTCATGGGTTCAAGGGTCCACGATGCCTTGGAGAAGCTCTACCGGGACCTGAAGGTGACCAAACTCAATACTTTGGAAGAGCTCCTCAACTTCTACCATCAGAGTTGGGAAAAGAATTGGAATGATATGATTCAGATTATACGAAAGGGTTACAGTGCCGAGGACTACCGCCGTCTCGGAGAGAAATGCATTACGGATTATTACAAGCGTTATAATCCCTTCGATCAGGGGAAAACCTTGGGCCTTGAAGAAAACATTTATTTCCCTCTTGAAGAGGAGAAGGGATATTGGATTCGAGGGTTCATCGATCGTTTGACCCTCGTTGATAATTCCATCCTCGAAATCCATGACTACAAAACCTCCAACAGGCTTCCAGCTAAGGAATATGTTGAGTCAGACCGACAATTGGCTTTCTATCAAATGGGGGTGGCAGAAAAGTGGCAGGGTATTCAGGAGGTGAGACTGATCTGGCACTACCTCACCTTCGATACCGAAATAAATTCTTCAAGAACACCTGAGCAGCTCCATCAACTTCGCCAGGCGACCTTAGAACTCATCCGGAGGATCGAAACGGACAAACAATTCCTTCCTAAAGAGGGGCCTCTTTGTAATTGGTGCAATTATCAGGGGTTCTGCCCAAAAAGAAAACATTTCATTGCCGTGGGAAGCCTTCCACCCAATGAATATCTGAACGAAGAAGGGGTGATCCTGGTCAACCAATATGTAGAGATGAAAGAAAGGAAAAGGATCTTGAATGAAGAGATCGACGCTGAATTAGCCAAGATAGAAGAAGCCATATATGCCTATACTCAGAGGGAGGAACTGGAAGCGATTTTTGGAAGCGATCATTTTGCCAAGATCAAGATTGAGATGAAGGAGAAATATCCTTTAAAGAGTGACCCCAATCGAAAAATACTGGATGAGATGATCAAGAAGGCAGGAAAGTGGATGGAGGTTTCTGATTTAAATCCCTGGATGCTGGCCAGGGTGATCGGCCGAGGAGGTTGGCCTCCTTCTTTAGCAAGTAAGGTGAAGGAATTTTCAACCGTGGAGGAGAGTCGATCCATCACGGTCTCCAAATTGAAGGAAAGAGAATAGGAGAGGATGTTATGAAAATCCGAGTGGAGAGAGGAAAAACTGAAAAATTTCCATGTGAACTTCTTCTCCTTTTTTCTTTTGAATCTCCTGAGCAGTTGGAAGGTCCCATCCAGAATGTAGATCTGGAGTGGAAAGGGTTTATATCCACTCTGATGAAACAGGGAGATTTTAAAGGAGAGTTATTTGAGTGCCGCCTCTTTTACACACAGGGGGCCCTTCCCGCTAAAAGGGTAGTGCTGACTGGACTGGGCAAAAAAGGGGAATTCGATTTAGAGAAATGGCGAGGGGCTGCTTCAAAGGCCGGCCGGTTCATCCGGAATTCAGGAGTAAAACAATTTGCTTTTCCGATCAAGAAATTTAACAGCCTTTCAGAGGCGGAGCTGGCTGAATCCTTTGTGACCGGGCTTCTCCTTGGTGTTTACCAGTTTAATGAATTTAAGACACTCGAGCGGGATAAGATCAAGGAGATTGGAGAAGTGATTCTCCTCGGAGAGAAAGGTGAAGACATTAAATGGATCGGTGATGGCATGAAGACAGGGCAAATGATTTCAGAAGCGGTCTACCTGGCAAGGGATCTGGTCAATGGTCCCAGCAATCAGGTCACCCCCACGGTATTGGCTGAAAAAGCCCAACAGATTGCGAAAGAGCATGGTATGGAGATTCAGGTATTGGAGGTGAGCGAAACAGAAACCATGGGTATGGGAGCCTTTGTTGCCGTGGCCAAGGGAAGCCAAGAGCCCGGGAAGTTTATCGTTCTGGAATATAATAAAGGGAAAGGATTGGATACGATCGCTTTAGTAGGGAAGGGGATTACTTTCGATAGTGGCGGGATCTCAATCAAACCTTCGGAGAATATGGATCGAATGAAAGATGATATGTCAGGGGCTGCAGCAGTCTTAGCCACCATGCAAGTTGCCTCCAAGCTCCAACTTCCCTTTCATCTGGTGGGACTCATGCCAGCGGCAGAAAATCTCCCAAGCGGGAAGGCTTATAAACCCGGTGATATTTTGAAAACTCTTTCTGGGCAGACGGTAGAAGTGATCAGTACCGATGCAGAAGGAAGACTTATTCTTTCAGATGCCCTGACCTATAGCTTACGATATCAACCCAAGGCGATCATAGATTTAGCTACATTGACGGGAGCCTGTGTCGTTGCCTTAGGGGATTTTGTCATCGGCCTTTTTGGGAATGATGAGTCTCTTTTGAAACAGATCGAAGAGGCTTCTTCCAAGACAGGAGAAAAGGTCTGGAGATTACCTCTCTGGGATGAGTATTTTGAATATCTCAAAAGTGATGCGGCTGATTTCAGGAATGTGGGGACACGAGCAGCAGGTGCCATCATCGGAGCGATTTTCTTGAGCAAATTTGTGGAGAAGGTTCCATGGGTTCATCTCGATATTGCTGGGCCTGCCTCCATTGATAAGGAAAGGCCCTATATCCCACGAGGGGGAACGGGAGCCGGAGTGAGGTTGCTAATCCAGTTGCTCAGAGATTGGAAGAAATAGACTAAAGAAGTCATAGAGTCACTAAGTCATTAGGTTATGCATATGAATGAAGATCAATACCCATTTCTGAGGGCTTGCCAGAGGCAGAAGACCGAATATACGCCCATCTGGCTCATGCGCCAGGCGGGTCGGTACATGAAGGAGTATCGGGCGCTCCGGAAGAAATATTCTTTCCTGGAGATGTGCAAAAATCCTGAACTGGCAGCAAAGGTGACGCTTCAACCCATTGAAAAGTTTAAGCTCGATGCGGCCATCATCTTTTCGGATATCCTCATTCCTCTGGAACCGATGGGAGTGGAATTTGAGTTTGCAAAAGGGGAAGGCCCTGTTTTCCACCATCCCCTCCGAGAGAGGAAGGAAGTGGAGCGGCTGAGGGTCATTGAACCAGAAGAGGAAGTCTCTTTTCTCATGAAGGCAATTCAAATCGTCCGAAAGGAACTGGAAGGAAAGATCCCGTTGATCGGATTCTCCGGTGCTCCCTTCACCCTTGCGAGTTACATCATCGAGGGGGGGCATTCGAAAAATTACATCCTCACCAAAAGCCTGATGCACGAGGATCGTCCCACATGGAATGCTTTGATGGAGAAGATTTCCGAAGTGTTAATTCGGTATCTCAATGCCCAGATTCGAGCGGGCGTCCAGGCTGTTCAGGTCTTTGACTCGTGGGTGGGTTGTTTGAGCCCGCCTGACTATGAGGAATATGTTCTCCCTTATTCGAAGAGGGTGATCGACGGGGTCGATCAGAGCGTTCCTCTGATCCACTTTGCCACATCCAACTCAACCCTTCTGGAGTTGATGAAACGAGCCGGTGGGGACGTGATTGGACTGGATTGGCGGGTGGATATTGGTGAGGCCTGGGCACGTCTTGGGTACGATGTCGCTATCCAAGGAAACCTCGATCCTGTTATCCTATTTGGTCCAGTGGATTTGATTGAAAAGGAAGTCAAACGGATCCTTGATCGCGTTGAAGGTCGGCCTGGTCATATCTTCAACCTTGGCCATGGAATCCTTCCCAATACACCTCCGGATCATGTGGCCGCTTTGATAGAGGCGGTTCATGAGAATAGTTCAAAATAGAAATAGTCGAAGGTTAGAGGACCGCTGCCTGCCGCAGGCAGGCGCTTGAGGTTAAAGGTAAAAGAATTTGCCTCAGTCCTCCAGCCTCAAACCTAAAACTGAGGTATTTATGATAGCTCTTCTCCTCTTAGCATTTGGAGGACCCCGCTCTCTCGATGAGGTGGAACCATTTTTAACCCGTCTCTTCGAGGACAGAAAACCTTCTTCAGAACAATTGGAAAGGGTCAAGGAACGTTATCGGTTGATTGGAGGTTGTTCGCCTCTGCCAGAGATCACATTGAAACAAGCCAAAGCTCTGGAAAACAGTCTTAATTCGAAGGGCTACCAATTCAAATCCTATGTGGGAATGCGTTATGGACATCCATTGATTGAAGAGACGTTGAAAGAGATTATTCAGGATGGAATCCAGAAGGTGATTGCCCTTCCCATGGCGCCTTTTCGATCCCGTGCAAGCACAGGTGCTTATATTGAAGAAGTGAACCGTGTGAAAAAAATTTTAAATAAGGAGGTTGCGCTATCTTTTGTTATGGGCTGGCATTTGCATCCTTTATTTCTTGAAGCGGTTCGGGAACGGATTGAGGAAGGGTTGAAAGGGTTTGATGAGGAAGAAAGAAAGAGGGTTCATCTCCTCTTCACCGCCCA
>Ga0184616_10000257_pt1 | contig 10548 bp, 7 predicted proteins | sample PLM4_90_coex_FD_133145 | JGI IMG/M metagenome (GOLD analysis project Ga0184616, IMG submission 133145) | Groundwater sediment microbial communities from an aquifer in East River, Colorado, USA - PLM4_90_coex | ecosystem: Environmental > Terrestrial > Soil > Riparian zone | place: USA: East...
ACCCACCGTATTGATGAAATTACATCGCAATACCATCTACGTCGAAGACGCCGTCGTGCTCAGTCACGTTGCGTATCCCGGCAATCAATTTATCTTGCGGGTGCAGGCGCCGCAGTGCGCCGCGCACGCCAGGCCCGGCAGCTTCGCGCACCTGTCCTGTGATCCGTTGCTGCCGATGCGCCGCCCGCTATCCATCATGCGCACCGATCCAAGGCAAGGCTGGGTGGAATTTCTCTACAAGGCCTTGGGTGTCGGCTTGCGCCTGCTGGCGCAGCGTGAAGTGGGCGAATCCCTCAGCATGATGGGGCCCATAGGTGTGTCCTATACGCTGCACCCGGACAAGCCCCGCCCGCTGCTCATCGGCGGCGGCGTGGGCATTCCACCTATGGTGTTCATCGCGGACGTGTTGCGCCAGTCAAATGAATCTTATCACCCGTTCGTCATCATGGGCTCGGAGGTTCCATTCCCGTTTACTGCCCGGCCTTCACGGGTCATGACACCCGGGATGCCCGACGGCGTGATCGCGTCCATGCCCCTGCTCGAGGAATGGGGGATAGCGAGCCGCTTGGCCAGTCTGCAAGGCTATCCCGGTTGCTTTGAGGGTTATGTGACGGAGCTGGCGCGCGCCTACATCACTGCGCTAAATCCCGAACAGCGCGCCGAAGTGGAAATATTTGCCTGCGGTCCAACCGCGATGCTGGAGGCGGTGGCCAAACTCGCACGCGAGTTTCGTTTGCCGTGCCAAGTCTCGCTGGAGGAATACATGGCCTGCGCAGTGGGCGGTTGCGCGGGTTGTGTGGTCGAGGTGCAGACCCCGCAAGGCCCCGCTATGAAACGGGTATGCGTGGATGGGCCGGTGTTTGATGCCGCAACGATTGCAAGCTTTGCGTAGCGTGCCCTACGCGCACGATCAGACCGGCAAAAAATATCACCGCGGAGGACGCGGAGGGGAAACTATTTATTTTATTCCTCCGCGTCCTCCGCGGTGAATATTAGGCTAATATTTACTGGGATCCACCAAGGTCACCCCTTCAAGCGTGGAGCCGATCTTCTTCATTTTTTGCTCATCATGGAGCTTGACCATCAGGCGCAGGTCGTTGGCGGAATCGGCGTAGCGCACGGCGTCTTCGTAGGTGATCTCGCCTTTCTGATAAAGATCATACAGGGCCTGATCGAAGGTCTGCATCCCCGCCTCTGTGGAGCGTGTCATCAACGCCTTGATGTCATGTACCGCGCCCTTTAACAACAAATCGGACATAAGCGGGGTATTGAGCATAATCTCGATCGCCGCACAGCGGCCCTTGCCGTCGGCGCGTGGCAACAGACGCTGGGCAATTACCGCCTTGAGGTTGAGCGAGAGGTCCATCAATAACTGGTCGCGGCGATCATCGGGAAAAAAATTGATGATACGGTCGAGCGCCTGGTTGGCGCTGTTGGCGTGCAGCGTGGAGAGACACAGATGCCCCGTTTCGGCGAAGGCGATGGCGTGACTCATGGTCTCGCGGGCGCGGATCTCGCCGATCAGTATCACGTCCGGGGCTTGGCGCAAGGTGTTCTTGAGCGCCGTCTCGAAGGACTCGGTGTCCACCCCCACTTCGCGCTGGGTAATGATGCAGTTCTGATGCCTGTGCACATATTCGATGGGATCTTCGATGCTGATGATATGACCGCAGCTGTTCTGGTTGCGGTAGCCGATCATGGCCGCCAGCGAGGTGGACTTGCCGGTGCCGGTCCCCCCCACGAAGATCACCAGGCCACGCTTGGTCATAGAGATGTCTTTTAGTATCGGGGGCAGCCCCAGATCTTCCAGCTTAGGGATTTCGGTTTGAATCCTGCGCAACACCATCCCCAGGCTGTTGCGTTGCTGAAACACATTGACACGGAAGCGGCCGAGACCCGTGACGCCGATGGCGAAATTACACTCCAGGGTACGTTCAAACTCCGAGCGCTGGTGGGCGTTCATGACGCTCATCACCACATCGCGGGCCTGCTCCGTGGTGAGCACCGCCTCTGTCACCGGTTTGATCTCGCCGTGCACCTTGAAGCTGGGCGCCACACCCGCGGTAATGAACAGGTCCGAGGCGCCTTTCTCCACCATCATCTTGAGCAGATCGTTAAAGACCACGGTGACGCCCTCTAGTTAAATGAATCTTTGTTGACCGCCATAACGCGCGCATCGAGCTTGTTCACCAGCCCGGCGCGTACCAGCCCTTGCAGATTTTGATCGAGCGTCTGCATGCCGGTGGCTTGCCCCGTTTGAATTGCCGAATACATTTGCGCCACCTTGTTTTCGCGGATCAGGTTGCGGATGGCCGGCGTGGCGATCATGATTTCGTGCGCGGCGATGCGCCCGCCTCCCGTCCTCTTGAACAGGGCCTGCGAGATCACCGCGCGCAGGCTTTCCGACAGCATGGCCCGCACCATGTCTTTCTCGCCACCGGGGAACACATCAACGATGCGGTCTATGGTCTTGGCCGCCGAATTGGTATGCAGCGTGGCGAACACCAGATGGCCGGTCTCGGCGGCGGTGAGAGCCAGGCGGATGGTCTCGAGGTCGCGCATCTCGCCCACCAGGATGATGTCCGGGTCTTCGCGTAAGGCCGAGCGCAACGCCTCACTGAAGCCCAGCGTGTGCTGGAAGACCTCGCGCTGGTTAATCAGGGACTTTTTGCTCTCATGAATAAATTCGATGGGGTCTTCAATGGTGAGTATGTGAGAGAATTCTTTTTCGTTAAGATAATTGATAAGCGCCGCGAGGGTGGTGGATTTGCCGGAGCCGGTGGGGCCGGTGACCAGCACCACCCCGCGCGGCGCATCGGCGATCTCCTTGAAGACCGGCGGGCAGCCCAGATCTTCCAGGGTCAGCACCTTGGAAGGGATGGTGCGGAATACGCCGCCCGCGCCGCGGAACTGGTTGAAGGCATTGACCCGGAAGCGCGCCAAGGTAGGGATCTCAAAAGAAAAGTCGGTCTCGTAAAATTCCTCATAGTCCTTGCGCTGCTTATCGTTCATGATGTCATAGACCATGGCATGGACTGTCTTATGATCCAGGGCGGGAACATCCAGACGGCGCATGTCACCGTCTACACGGATAATAGGGGGTTGGCCTGCGGACAGGTGCAAGTCCGAGGCCTTGTTCTTGACGCTGAAGGCCAATAATTCGGTGATATCCATAATATTCCCCAAGTGTGCGCCGGTATTGCCATGGCGCCTGCAAGGCAACAGCTCCCCCTCTACCCCTACTCCCGCCGGCGTAGAGTACAGAAGCGTGGCGAGGACAGAGGATCTGTCCTCGCCGTTTAATGATTCCCCTCGAGCATCCCCGAAAGGTGAAATCAAAGTGGTTATCGGTAAACAATACCAGTTACTTGAGCTTAAGGAACCTCTGATTAAATCAGAGGTTCCTGCGGTGCAAGGATGCACCGCCATTTTACAAACACGTAAGTGTTTGTAAAATGAAGAAAAGCAAAAACCACGTTTTTTGCTTTTCGTCTCTGAAAAACTCAAGGATGGGTTTTTCAGAATTTTTATAAACTTACATCTTAAACCTCATGGACGCAACTGAAACTATCGCCAACAGGCTCGACATAGTGCGTCGGCGCATCGCGCAGGCAGCGCTGGAATTCGGCAGACAACCCCGCTCGGTGGCCCTCCTCGCGGTAAGCAAAGGCTTTCCGGCAGAGGCGATCTATGCGGCGGCGCTCAGTGGCCAGCACCGTTTCGGAGAAAATTATCTGCAAGAATCCATGGCCAAAATCAAAGACCCTCGCCTACAAAATCTGAGGCTGGAGTGGCACTTTATAGGCCCCATCCAGAGCAACAAGACTCCGGCCATCGCCGAACATTTCGACTGGATTCATAGTGTAGACCGGCTGAGCATTGCGGAGCGGCTCAGCCGTCAGCGCCCTGTTGACTTACCGCCGCTCAACATCTGTTTACAGGTCAATATAGATAACGAGCCCCGCAAGACAGGGGTAACCCTGGAGCAACTCCCGGAGCTGGCGGAGGCGGTGGCAGGGTTGCCGTGCCTGCGTCTGCGGGGCCTTATGGCGATCCCAGCACCGCGCCATGATTTTGCAGAACAGCGCGTCCCCTTACGCAGGTTGCGCCAGACCCTGGAGGAATTACAGGCCAGTGGTCTTAAGCTCGACACCCTCTCGATGGGCATGACGGAAGATCTGGAGGCCGCCATTGCCGAGGGAGCAACGATGGTGAGAGTGGGGAGGGGGGTGTTTGGAAGCAGGGACAGGGGCTAGGATCTAGGGGTTAGGGTTAGGGAAAGTTTTTCCCCTAGTCCCCAGTCCCTAGATCCTAGCCCCTGTAGTTCTAGCCCCTATAGTTCTAGTGCGTTACACTTCCAAGCTGACATAAATAAGGAATTCCTGTGGAAAACGCTATCCTGGCCTTCATCGGCGGCGGCAACATGGCGCGCAGCCTGATTGCCGGTCTAATCGCCGACGGCTATTTGCCACAAAATCTCTGGGTGGCCGACCCAAACGCGGGACAATTGACCGAGTTGCGCCAAAACTTTGGCATACATACCGCCACGTCCAATACAGAGGCGATGGAGCATGCATCTGTCGTGGTATTGGCCGTTAAACCCCAAGTATTGAAAACCGTGGCCCTGGAACTGGCGCCCACGATACAAAAGCACCGCCCGCTGGTGGTGTCCATCGCCGCCGGGATACGCGAACCCGATTTGAACCGATGGTTGGGCGGCGATGTCGCCGTCGTCCGAACTATGCCGAATACCCCCGCACTGGTGCAAACCGGCGCCACGGCGCTCTATGCCAATGCCCATGTGTCGCAGGAACAACGTAATCTGGCCGAGTCCATCCTACGTGCCGTGGGGCTTACATTGTGGCTGGAGGATGAGACGCAGATGGACGCCGTGACCGCTCTCTCCGGCAGCGGTCCGGCCTATTTTTTTCTGGTCATGGAGGCATTGGAAAACGCCGCCGTGCGACTCGGCCTCAACCGTGAGGTGGCGCACCTCCTGACCTTGCAGACAGCACTCGGCGCCGCCAAAATGGCATTGGAGAGCAACGAGGACACCGCCGACCTGCGCGCACGCGTCACCTCCAAGGGCGGCACCACGGAACAGGCGGTCCGGGTATTGCAGGAAGGCCGTCTGCAGGATCTGTTCGACGCGGCGCTCAAGGCCGCACATACACGCTCCATCGAATTGGCTAAGCTATTAGGGGAACTCTGAAAAACCCATCCCTGGGATTTTTCAGAGACGAAAAACGAAAAATGTGATTTTCGTTTTTCTTCATTTTTCAATCACCACAAGTGATTGAAAAATGTCAGCACATCCATATACTGCAGGAAGCCCTCAGGGGCTTCCTTAGGAGAATAAAATGGGAGGTTATTTCGGCAACGCCGCGGTGTTTCTGATTCAGACGGTGTTTGGGCTTTATATTCTGGCTGTGTTGCTGCGCTTTTTATTGCAGTGGGTGCGCGCCGATTTTTACAACCCTGTTTCGCAGTTTCTGGTGAAGATGACCACGCCTCTGCTGCGACCGTTGCGCCGCGTGATTCCCGGCTTCGGTGGGATTGATTTCGCCTCGGTGGTGCTGATGCTGGCGCTGCAGATCATAGAGCTGGTGCTGGTCATACAGCTGCTGGGTCAGCCCTTGAGCGTGGGCGGTTTGATGGTACTGGCGGTGGCGGGACTGTTGTCGTTGCTGATAAAAATCTTTTTGTTCTCGATCCTGATCCAGGTCATTCTGAGCTGGGTGCGGCCGGGCGACCATAGCCCGGTGAGCCTGCTGCTCTATCAGCTCAACGAACCGCTGCTGGCCCCCGCTCGGCGCATTATCCCGGCAATTTCGGGCCTCGATCTCTCACCCGTCCTGGTTCTGGTGCTGCTGCAGTTGTCGCTGATGCTGCTGGTCGCGCCGCTACAGGATTTCGGCATGCTGTTGAATCTTAGATAAAAGCTTCACCGCGGAGGACGCAGAGGAGAAACAAGTTATTTCGATCTTATCCCTATGCGTCCTCTGCGGTGTGCATTTTTAGATTGACGAATACAAGTGGCGGGCACAGAAACGGTGCCTGCCCCCTACCCTGACTACACCGCCCGGCTCAACGGCGCAGGCGGCTCCACGCCGCTGCGGATAACCTCCAAGGCCCGGCGCGCCGCATCAAACTCGCGCTGCGCCTGCTGACATTTTTGAGCAGCCTGTCGTAAGTCGCCGCTGCGCCCCATTTCTTCCAGCTCCTTACACAGGCTGGACAATACCGTCGCACCGAGGTTGGCGCTGCTCGATTTCATGCTGTGGGCGGAACGACGCAGGGCCTCCGCATCGCCGGCCGCCACGGCTCTATGGATGGCCTCAAGCTGAACCGGGGCGTCGCCGAGATAGCTCGCGATGATCTCGCTTAACAGGTCCGGCTCACCCTCCATCTGCAAGGCGCGTATCTTGTCCAGCGCCTTGTCATCCATCGCTGGAGACTTTGCAACAGGGGCCGGCTGATCCTCTATGATGGCATGCTGCGCGGCGGGCAGCTCAGGCAGCCAGCGTTGGATCTTGACGCGCAGTTGTTCGATGCCGACCGGCTTGGAGAGGTAGTCATCCATGCCTGCGGCGATACAGCGTTCACGGTCACCGGCCATGGCATTAGCGGTCATGGCGATAATCGGTGTGTGAAGACCGCTCTCCGTTTCCATAGTGCGGATTACGCCGGTCGCCTCATAGCCATCCATCTCCGGCATCTGGCAATCCATCAGTATCAAGTCATAACGGCTTGACCGTAGGGCCGCTAGCGCTTCACGCCCGTTGTTGGCCGTGTGTGCGGTGAAGCCGAGCTTTTTCAACTGCATCATGGCAAGCTTTCGGTTGACCGGATTGTCTTCCACCAACAGCAGCAGCCGGCTGGGATGCTCCGCCGCCTTTGCGGCGGGCGGAGGCGTAGACTGTGCTGCATAAGGCTGTATGGTGGTTGTATCGTACAAGTCTGCGAGGCAGTCGAACAGGTGAGATTGCTTCAGGGGTTTGGTCAAAAAGCCCGAGTAGCCGACCTGGATGGCCTGCTCGCGGTGCTCTTGCACATCGAACGCAGTCAGCATGATGAGCTTGGTGGCATTGAGGGACTCGTCGGAGCGGATCGCGCGCGCCAGTTGATAGCCGTCCATACCTAGCATGACCCGATCAATAATCGCGACATGGTAAGGGATCCGGCTTGCGGCCGCCGCGCGCAACAGACTCAACGCCTGTTCAGCGGACTCCGTCCGCTCGTTATGCAATCCCCACGACCTCAGATATTGATGCACCACCTCGCCCTGAACCGGACTGTCATCCACCACCAGCACCCGCACAGCACCGACCCCTTCGACGGCGGCGTGGTAGTCGTGGCGCTCGACTTCATGCTTGACCGGGCTGAACTCTTCCGAGCCGTGCATGAAGGGCAGAGTGAACCAGAAGGTCGTACCCTTACCCGTTTCACTCTCTATGCCGATCTCGCCGCCCATCATGTTGACCAGATTCTTACTGATGGAAAGACCGAGACCTGTGCCGCCGTATTTGCGCGCCATTGTCCCGTCGGCCTGGGTGAACGGTTGAAACAGCTTACCCCTGATCTGTTCAGTAATACCGATACCGGTATCCGTCACCGAGATGCGCACCGTGGTGTGCTCGTCGTCGCCCAACTCCAGCGTGACGCGCACCACCACACCGCCCTGCTCGGTGAACTTGATGGCGTTGCCGATCAAATTCATCAACACCTGACGCACCCGTCCCGGATCGCCTTTGAGCACGGGGACAATCTCAGGCGCCAGGTAGGACATCAATGACAGCCGCTTCTGATGCGCCGCCGGGGTAAAGGCCTCCAGCACCGATTCCACCACCTCCACCAACAGGAAGTCCACTCGTTCAAACGTCATCTTGCCGGCCTCGATCTTGGAGAGATCGAGGATATCGTTGATGATGCGCAACAGGCTTTCACCCGATTGCCGCAAGGTCTTAAGGTGGTCGCTCTGCTCTCCTGTCAACGGGGTGTCCTCCATCAGTTCCGCTATCCCGAGGATGGCGTTCATGGGGGTACGGATTTCGTGACTCATGTTGGCGAGGAATTCCGATTTGAGCCGCAACGCCGCCAGGGCCTGATCACGCGACTCCCTCAACTCCTGCTCGGCCTGCTTGCACGCCGTGATGTCGGTGCGGATAGCGACGTACTGATAGGGCCGGCCTTGCGCGTCCATATACGGTATCACCGTGGTATCCGTCCAATAAAAACCGCCGTTCTTTTTGCGGTTCTTCATCTCGCCGCGCCACACCTTCCCCGACTGAACGGTTTCCCACATCTCATCAAAAAAACTTTTAGGGTGACAACCGCGATTGAGTACATGAGGGAACTGACCGATCAATTCTTCGGGCTGATACTGGCTGATCTCGCAGGATTTTTCGTTGACGTGGATAATCCGTCCGGTAGTGTCGGCGGTGCCTACGATGCAATGCTGGTCGAGTGCAAACTTCATGGTTTGCAATTCTCTTATGACCTTACTGTTCTCGCGCAGGGTCGCCAGAAACTGCTCATTGCTCACCATGAAATCGTCGCGGCGTAGAGCGATCTCGCACACCCTGCGGAGCTGTTCGGCCTCGAAAGGTTTGGCAATGAAATCCGTCGCGCCGGCCAACATCACGATCTCCGATTGATCGAGGGTGGCGTTCGCGGTCATGATGACCACGGCCTGCTTGGGAGACTCGGCAAGGATGGCGCCCAACACCTCTACACCGGAGAGCCTGGGCAGCATAATATCGAGCAGCACCAGCTTGTGACGGCCTGCGCGCCACGCCTCCAGGCCGGTTTGGCCGTCGCCGGCGGTCTCGACCTCGAAGCGGCGCTGCAATATTCTTCGTGCAAGAATCGCCGTATCGGGATCATCCTCGACAATCAATAACGTGGGTTTACTGAGACCTTGATCCCGGCCGCTCAGGCAATCGCTCACTGCACTCAACACCGCCTCATAGCCTTGTTGCGGTAACAGCGGCACAAAGCGGTTGATGCCGTACTCGCGCGCCGTGACCTCGGCGATGCGGTCGGTATAGGTGCCGGAGACCACAATGATCGGTATGCCGCTGCTGCAGCGGAACAACCCGGAGCGCACCATGCGCGCCAGGCGCCAGCCGTCCAGATAGGGCATGTGGACATCGGTAATCAATAAATCGACCGGGTGCAGACCTAACTGCCGGATTGCCTCTCTGCCATCGCCCGCCTGGAGTATGTTGTCAAAACCGGCCTTCATCAGCGCCCTTTTGAGTAATAACAGAGTATCTTCGTGGTCGTTGACCAGCAGCAGGCAAGGCTTGTTAGGGGTAACCGCATCAGACATGGAATGTCCTCGTTCGATAAGGCGAATTTGAATCGTTTTGAGATCTTGGATTTGGATAATGAATAATGCGTTCCAAACGAGAATGCAATTTAAGTGCCAGACATGTTAGGCCATGGTCCGGCCAGGTTTTATATGGCATAAATATTGCTCTTCTATACCAAATAACTCAGCATCTCTTTCTTCATGATCGACATCCGACTATAAAAGCATGCGCCACACACTGCTCTCTGTGTTGCTGTGCTGGTTATTACTCGCACGGCTGGCATCTGCTGAACCCGCTGCCATCGCCGTGATCTACCCCAACCTTCCAGAACCTTACCACAGTGTTTTTGCCGATATCGTAAGCGGAATTCAGTCCGGGACCAGGCTGGAGGTGAAGGAGTACCTCCTCAGCAATGACGGCCAGGCCGGTGCTCTGCCGGAGTGGCTGGCAAAGGGACACTACAGCGTGCTGGTCGTCCTCGGTCAGCGGACCCTGGATGCGGTACAGGCTGCGGTACAGGCGTTGGGGCTCAAGATCCCGATCGTGGCCGGTGCGGTAAAAATCGCGCCCGAACAAAACCCGAATGTCACGGCGATCAGTTTAACGGCGGCGCCGGACCGCGTATTCGATCTAGTACGCACCTTCACGCCGCAGACCAAAAAGGTGCATGTGGTCTACGACCCTGTGCGCCAGGGCTGGCTCATCGCCTTGGCGAGGCAGGCGGCCGCCGAACATGGTCTCACGCTGGTGAGTTATGAGGCACAAGACCTGCGCAGCACGGCACAGCGCTATAGCGAGCTGTTCAACTCGAACTCCGGACCGGGCAACGCCTTATGGCTCCCCAGCGAGGACAACGCCGGGCAGGAGGCTCTCTTGGCCGAGGTTCTGGAACAGATTTGGCGGCGCGGCTGGCCGGCCTTTTCGAGCAATCCGGGACTGGTCAAGCGCGGCATGTTATTCGCCCTGTACCCCGATAACCGCGCCATGGGTGCAAGTCTGGCAAAACTGGCTGCCCAACGGATCGCGGATGCCAAAGCAACGGCGGCGGTGTTACCGGTGACGGATTTGCTGACCGCCGTCAATCTGCGTACCGCCGATCATCTCAACATTCAGTTCAGCGCCGAACAACGGCAGGGCTTCGAGCTGGTCTTCCCCGTACCTTAACCATGCGCCTTCTGCGACGTCTCATCCCCGCCAACTTGACTCTAGGCAGACAGCTTACCGTCAGCCT
>Ga0184616_10000258_pt1 | contig 10524 bp, 7 predicted proteins | sample PLM4_90_coex_FD_133145 | JGI IMG/M metagenome (GOLD analysis project Ga0184616, IMG submission 133145) | Groundwater sediment microbial communities from an aquifer in East River, Colorado, USA - PLM4_90_coex | ecosystem: Environmental > Terrestrial > Soil > Riparian zone | place: USA: East...
CGGCACCACCATCTTGAGCACGCTCCTAACCCTGGACAACACCGAGAAAACCAGCACCACCGCCGCCGCCCCAGCCGTGATCAGCGACACCGCCCTCGCCGACGACGCCGAAATCACCTTCAGCGTCACCCAAGTCGGAGACGGCACCGCCGCCGGAGGCAAAGTTTATTTGATCGGCTACCGATGATCAGGATCCCCCTTTTAGCGTTTCAGCTTTTTAGCTTTTTAGCTTTTGTAAGCGCCGCCTCGGCCGCAGCGACGATCATCTCCCCCTTCGGCAGCCCCTCGACCCTCAACGTCGGCCTGACCGCCTACTTTCAGCTTGAGGAAGGCTCCGGCACCCGGATCGACTCGGAACCGACCGGCACCCCGCACGCGATGCAGGACAACGCGACGGTCTCCCAGGCCGCAGGCAAAGTCGGCAACGCCGCTTTGTTTGCCAGCGCCAGCAGCGAATTCTTGAGCGAGACCGACTCCGTGGACATTTCGGTCGCCAACAACGATTTCGCTCGAACGCTCTGGATCAAATTTGCGTCGATTGGATCGAGTCAAACTCCCTTGGCCCATTGGAGCACCACGAGTGGGAACCGCTCCTGGCGCGTCCATTACGATTCAGGGACAGGCAAGCTTCAATGGATTGTGTCGGACGACGGCCTCGCCAGCGTCACCAGGGAGGCCACCAGCTTCGGAACGCCCACCACCGGCGTCTGGTATTTCGTTTATGTGTTCCACGACGCCGCGAACAACCTGATCGGCATCTCGGTCAACGACGGCACAGTGAACACCGTCGCCCACACGACCGGAGTGCATAACAGCACAGGCGCCTTCACCATCGGCGCGACCGCCAACACGTTCTTTTTCGACGGCGCCATTGACGAGGTCTGCCTCTGGAACAGCCGCATCCTAACCACCGCCGAAGTCACCGAAGCCTACAACGCCGGCCTGAACGGCCTCCAAATCGGTAGGTAGGGGAGCACGCCCGCCTCGGGCGTAGTTTTCGGCGCCCTCGCCGGAAACATTCCTAGGGCTGATCCGATTGACTTGTCGGGCATCCCCGATGCCCAGCTCCAGCAACTACCCTCACATCCTCAGCAAAGTCCTCCGCGGAATCTGGGTAATCACCGACGCCAAATTCCAGGCCATTGAATCCGTCCTAGCCAGCCGGCTCTCCGGAGAATTCGCGCAGGACGCCCTCATCGATGGCGATTCACCAACCGCGGAGCCACACACCATCGCCCACACCCTGGTCGTCCCGATTTACGGGATCATCGGCAAGCACCTTTCCCTAATGGAAATGATGAGTGGGAGCTGCGACCTGGACAGCGTCAACAGCGCCCTGGCCGTCGCCGAAGCCGATTCAAACATCGAGAAAGTCATTTTAGATTTCCGCTCCCCCGGAGGCACCGTCACAGGCGTCCCCGAGACCGCCCGCCGCATCGCCAACCTTGCCGAGAGCAAACACGTCGTGAGCTTCACCGACAGCGAGTGCTGCAGCGGAGCCCTATGGCTCGCCAGCCAGGCATCAGAATTCTATTGCACCGAAAGCGCCGAAGTCGGCTCCGTCGGAGTTTACCTCGCCCTCTTGGACAAGAGCCGCATGTATGAAAACGAGGGAGTGAAATTCAACGCGATCAGCGCCGGCAAATACAAACTTTCCGGCGCCAGCTTCCGCCCCCTTTCCACCGACGAGCGCAAGATGTTCCAGGCCCAGGTCGACACCATCCACGAACAATTCAAGACCGCCGTCCGGACCAACCGCAACGTCCCCGACGAATCCTGCGAAGGCCAAGTCTTCACCGGAGCCGACGCCATCATCGCCGGCTTCGTCGACAGCCTAGTCGACGACATCGAAGACCTGCTCTGAAGGTAGGGCGAGCTGTCCCAGCGACGCCGTCCCCTTTTAGCTTTTTAGCGTTTCAGCGTTTCAGCGTTTTCCCCCAGTCCCGTTGACTTCTTTTCCGCCTTCATAATGGCCACCTCATTTTTCAACGTTGTAAAGGCGAACGCGCACATCGCCGCCCTCGAAACACAAGTCGCGTCGATCACCGCCGAACTCGCGGAAATGCCCGCGCAGTTTGAAGCCAGCGCCGAAGCCAACCGCACCGAGCTAGCCCAAGCCCAAGCCGACCTGGCCACAGCCAAGGCCAGCATCGCCACCCTCTCGGTCGCCGCGGCCGTCCACGAAGCGACCGTCAGCAAATACACCACGCAGATCACGGAGCTGAACGCCGCGCTCGCGCTAGTCCCCGCACAGATCGAGACCGCAGCGGCCGCCAAGTCCGTCGCGATAGTCGCCAGCCAAGGCGCCCCCGCTTTGGAGATGAAGCCCGCCAACCCGGCAGCCAACGCGCCGGCCAAACCGGAACTCACCGGCTTTGCAAAAGCGCAAGCCGCCATCGCCGCCCAGCTCGCAACCAAAAACTAAGCCCCAGCCCCAACACCCTAACCACCACCCCAAATGGCCTACGCATACCTTACCCTCCTAGACATCGCCAAAGTGTCCGGCCAGGACACCACGGTCGGATTGATCGAGGAGAACCTCAACATCGCCCCCGAAGTGAAAATGTTCCCCATGAGGACCATCTCCGGGACAAGCTTCTCCACCGTCCAACGCGTCACTCTGGCCTCGCCCGCCTTCCGCTTACCGAACGAAGGAACCGAGCCCAAGAAAAGCGTCTACGCGAACAAACTCGTCCAGACTTACTACTTTGACGGCCAGCTCGAAATGGACGTCGCCATCGCGGCCGCAGACGACCAGGGAGAAGCACACGCCCTCGCCCTAGAGGCCGACGGCATCATGCAGGGAGCCCTGCTCAAGCTTGGTAGTCAGATTTGGTATGGAACAGGCAGCGGAGGAGACACAAAAGGTTTTCCTGGCGCAGTTTCAGTCGTTGATTCCGCTTACGTGGTCGACGCCGCAGGCACGACCGCCACAACCGGATCCAGCGTCTACGGAGTCAAACTCGGCTCCAACCAAGTGACCTTAGTCGGCGGAAACAATTCCGTCTTCTCGGTCGGCGAATGGACCAAGCAATACATCACGCGCTCCTCCAAGGAACTCCAAGCCTGGAAGAACAGCATTCAGGGTTACGTCGGCTGCCAATGGGTGAACAAGAACAGCGTTTGCCGCATTAAGAAACTTACAGCCGACAGCGGCAAAGGATTGACCGACGCCCTAGCGGCAGACCTGATCGCGCTCCTCCCCGCAAACGTCGTCCCCGACTATTGGTTTATGACCCGCCGGAGCCGCCGCCAGCTCCAGGCGTCCCGCGCCACCGCGACCAACAACGACTCCGGCGCCGTCCAATACCCGCCCACACCGACCGAAATGGCCGGCATCCCGATTGTCGTCACCGACAGCTTGCTCAACACCGAATCGTTGACCCTCTGATCCCACCCCCACACCCACACCCAACAAAATTATGGCCAACGAATTTGCACCCAATCTCCAGGACGCGAGCCTCAACCCCGCGACCTTCACCCTGCCCAGCGCCGCGAGCACCAGCACGACCAGCGCCGTGATCGACCTCGGCGCAGACACCGCGAAGCTAGCCAACGTTGAAATCGAGCTCGCCGTCCCCGCGCTCACCACCACGATCAACCCCGGAACATCGACCGCCGGCGTGACCTACGTCGTCGAGACGAGCGACACCGACGTCTTTACCGCGATCCGCAGCATCATCCGCTCGCAGAATTTCGCCGGAGACACCACGACCGCCCTGGTCGCCAAAACGATCCGCGCCGCCATTCCGTCCAACTGCGAACGCTATGTCCGCGGCAAAGTGACCCTCGGCACCACGACCGCCGACGCGTCCGCCCTCGCCGCGACCGTCACCGTCCGTTTCGGCAAGAACTAATTGACTAGAACGAGCTAACCAGACAGCGGTTTTTCATTTTTCCCCGCTGTCCTACTCGCATAACTTCCCCGCAGGCGCCGCCAGGCGCCCGTGGGGATTTTCTTTTAGCGTTTCAGCCTTTCAGCCTTTCAGCTTTTTCTTTTTGGGGGGAGCACGCCCGCCTCGGGCGTAGTTTTCGGCGCCCTCGCCGGAAACATCTTTTGCCCCTACTGTTGGAGCGTCATGAAAAAGATCTCCCTTTGTTTGATTTGCGGGAACGAGGACGCCCACATCCTCCGCCTTTTGGAATCCGCGAAGGACCTGATCGACGAGCTATGCATGGTTCGCGCCATCGGGACCGCGGAGGAAGACTGGACCTTCATCGAAGCCAGAAACTGGGCGATCATCAACGCCAAGTCTTTCAAATTCGCCGAGTACAAGAACGAGATTGACGGCCTGCCCCACGTCGATCATTTCGGCAACGCCCGCAATATGTCCTTTGCCCTGGCCACCCAACACTGGCAGCTCTGGCTGGATTGCGACGACGTCCTCACACCCGAGACTTGCCAAGGGATCCGCGCCCACGCCGAAGACGACCGTCACGACTGCTACCAATTCGGCTACACCAAGCCCGACGGATCCACCTGCCCACGCGAGCGACTGATCCGCCGCGGAGCTGGCCTCTGGAAAAGCCGGATCCACGAGACGTGCATCATTGCCAGCGGAGACCTGGGACGCGATGACAGCATCGTCATCGAGCACAACCCGACCGGGATCGACCGCCCCGCAGCCCGCGCGCGCAACCTGACCCTGTTACAGCTCGCGCTCCAGGACACCCCGCTCACCCAGGAAGACAAAGCCCGCCTGGAATTCTACTATCACAGCGAACTTTTCTGGCTTTGGGAACAGGACCGGACCAACGAGAACAACCGGCTGGACGCCGTCGCCGCCGGCAATCAGGCCATGATGGACCTGGCCGTCGCCAAGCATGACGACCGTTACAAGGTCCTCCTGCAGTTAGCCGAGCTTCAGCCCGCCCTGGCCCTCCGCCATTTGCACTACGCCACGGAGATCAGCCCGCAGCGCCGCGAAGCCTGGGCATTAAAGAGCCAGAAATCCCTTCGAGAGAACGCCGTCCACCACGCCGCCGCCTGGTTCACTATGATGGACGCCCTGCCCAAGCCATTCCCACCACCCTGGAACCACGACCGCATCTGGGACAAAGGCGAATGGGGACGCGACTATCTCCGCGTGAAGATTATGCGAGCCGACCCCGCCCAAGCCGAGGCCGCAGAAATCGCCCACGCCTCCAACCTGAAACGCCCCGCCTACGCCGCCGCCGTCGCCGAATACGAGGTAGGGAGCACGCCCGCCTCGGGCGTAGTTTTCGGCGCCTCGCCGGAAACCTCGTAACCCCAACTGACTCGAATTGACTTCCTGGGCATCGCCGATGCCCACGCTCAAGCTCCTCCCCCTTTTAACGCTCCTCGCCCTTTCGTCCCCGACGCACGCCGCCATTACCGCCGTCAACGTCGGCGCCAGCGCCAACGACATGACCGGCGACGTCATCCGCCGCGCCTTTCAGATCATCAACACGAACTTCTCGAACCTTGACGCCCAATTCGGCACCGTCACCAATTTGTTGACCGTCCCCACAATGGCCGCCCTTCGAGCGATGCCCGCGACCAACTCGACCACCGGCTACCAGCTCGTCGGCTACCTGACCGCCAACGACGGAGGCGGAGGCCGCTTTTACGTGGACCCGCTCGGCATCGAGGACGACAACGCCGGCACCATCATCACGCCCAACAACAACGTCGGCCGCATCCGCCGCCTGGAGGACAACTCCGACGTCTACCCGCAATGGTTTGGCGGAGTGATCAACAACGCGACCATCAACGCCGCGATTTCCTACGTTTCAACCCGAGGCCATGGAACCGTCTGGATCACCGCCGACACCGCCATCGACCCGATCAACGACCCGATCACCATGCGGAGCAACGTCGCCCTCTTAGGCGCCCCCGGCGGAGGCCTCCACTTTGAAGGATTGCAGCCCGCGAGCTGGACATTGATCACCGTCCCCGAGGGAACGACCAACGGCGCCATCTGGAATTTGAAATTGCGAGGAAGACTCGAGACCCCCGGATCCACGAATAACACCGGATACCTTATCGACCTGGGCGCCGTGACAAACTTCAGCATCGGCGGAATTCAAGCCCGCGACTGGTACACCGGCTATCTATCGCCCCTGGACGGCAAAGCCTTTTCCAACCTGCAAATCTTCGACGAGAACGGCCAGGACACCGTCCTCGGCTACGGCGCCGTCCGCGACGGCTTCACCGATGACACCGTCGCCTTCCAGCAAGCCGTCCACCACAAACAGCAATTCAACGGAAAAGTTTTTGTCCCCCGCGGCCCCAGCCCTTATTTCGTTTGCAGCATCTGGGTCACCAACGGGAGCGTCTCCCTGATTTCCGACGGCGCCACCCTGGAGCAGCACTACCACAACCCCGAGGAAGGCGTCGTCCCGCGCATTTCTTCCGTGTTCACGATCTGCGCCCACAACACCGTCGTGGAAGGTTTCACCTTCCGCCAGGCCGGCCTCTACCCCACGACCGAGACAGACAACGTCACCGGCTTTTGCAGCCCCGTGAACATCCACCTGGCCACCAACGTCGTGGTCCGCAACAACCTCTTCGACACCGGGACCGGCAAGGGAATCTCCTGCAGCGGCAGCTACCCCCAATTTATCAACAACAGCTTCGTCAAAAGCGGAATCACCTTCGGAGTCGGCCAACGGCTGGACTGGCTATTTTACGAAGACGCCTCGATCACGCCAGGCGATCTCAGCACCTACAACAAGGAGCTGATCTACCGCAGCCCGCTCAGCCCGCTTGTCCAGGGGAACACCTTCATCGGGAGCAACCCGAACAAAATCTGCGTCCTGTTTAGCGCCGCGCCCGGCTTCAAATTTCTCGATAACGTCATGATCGACATGGACACCCCGACCGGCTCCGTCGTCATCTATTCAGGAGACGCCGGCTTTACCGACTTGAACGGGACGAACATTTACAACATGCCCGGCCTGGTCCGAGGCAACACCATCACCGGCTCCTTCGGCGACAACGGAGCGATCAACCTGCGGATCAACACCCCCACCAGCGACTACGTGCAAGCCGGCTTCATCGTAACCAACATGACCAGCTCCGTCGTGATCGAGCAGAACGACATCCGCGGGACCGGACACGGCATCGAGATCAACAGCGCCCCAGGCACCATCGTCCGCAACAATTACGTCAAAGTAACCGGCTCCCCGCTTTGGCCCGGAGGCAATTGCACCGGCCTGGTCTTCGATGGAGGATATTACGAGAGCACCACCGCCGGCCTCGGAGCCACCATCCCCGCCAGCGAAACATATCTGCGCCCGCCGATCATGAAGAATATGATCTTTCGCAACCTGACCCTGGTCAGCTCCGCCGGAGACGAATACGCCATGCGGAACGTCGAACCCATTTTTTATGAAAATCTGACCGTGGACAACGTCACCTTTGATTTCCGCGGAGCCGCCGGATCAGGCGACCCGCCCAAGGTCCTCCAGTTTTCCGCGAGCAAAGGTTTTATCAAGGTGGTCGATTCGACCTTCATCATCACTAATTCGATGAGCAAGCGCCCCATCGCCTTCATTAGCGGAACCGCCGCCGTGGACTTCAGCCGGAACATCACCATCGCGCCGGACGGAGTTTATCCCCGCGGAGCATCCCTCGCCGGCCGGAAGGTCCGCATCGAGGACAACAACGTCGGAGGATTCGAGATCACCGGGACCACCCTGCTGCAGATGAGTGGCAACCAAATCGAAAGCTACCCGGACTCGCAAAGCCCCCTGGTCGTTTCGACCACCGGCCGCGCCATGATCGTGAATAATTACATCACGAACAATTCGACCACCGCGACGATTTGCGCCGATATCGGAGTCACAAACGGAACCTTCAGCGATAACATCGTCATGGGGAATTCGAGCAGCGACATGGTCCGATCCACGCTCGGCCGCCTCCTGACTTTCAACAACGTCATCCTCAACGCCGGCGCCGGATTCAACTATCCGACCGCCCACTTGACCGGGACCGTGGACGACACCGCCGGCGACCGCGCCCTGCACGTCGACATGGGAGCGCAGACCGGCTACACCTTTACCTTGCACCGCGACGGGAGCCCTGGCTGGTTCGGCATTCACCAGGACAACTACTTCGGCGCATCGAGCGACCGCGATGCCCAATATCACGTCTGGCCCCTGGAAGCCGCCTACCACGCCGGCCATGCCTTTTTTGTTCACACCGCCGGCGACCCCACCAACACCCTCACTTACGGCTTTGGGATGAACGGCTCGAAGCAATTCCTCGTGAACGGCTCAATCGAAACGCTAGTCGCCGGCCAAGGCGTGAGGATCAAGGAAGGATCCAACGCGAGGATGGGCCAGAGCACGCTCGTTACAGGCACAGTGACCATCGCGAACACCTCGATCACCGCGAGCACGCGCATCTTTGTTTTCCCCGCTGCAGCGGGAACCCTAAACGGCCGCATCCGAGTCGCCTCCCGCGTGAACAGCACCAGCTTTACCGTCACATCATCGGACGCCGGAGACACCGCCGCCTTCGACTGGCTCCTAGTCGAGCCAACTCCGTAAATTTCAGCGTTTCAGCCTTTCAGCGTTTCAGCTTTTGGTTTGTCGGGGGAGCACGCCCGCCTCGGGCGTAGTTTCCGGCGCCCTCGCCGGAAACACCTTTTGTGGCGCATTGACTTTCCTTGGGTAGCCGATGCCCAAGACCCTCACCTTTCTTTTCGCCGCCTTTCTCATTTGCGCCACCCAGGCCGCGACCTATCGAACCCCGCGCCCGTCGACCTCCGGCTTCGGCAACATCCTTTCATCGAGCGTCCAGATCGACGTCACCGACAATTACATCGTCGGCTTTCCCACCAACGCGCTTTTATCCGCGATCACCTCGGTCGACGGCAGCACCAGCGGAACGAGCACCGAGTGGAGCTACATCGACTCGCCAGGCGTCGTCACCTTCACCCCGAGCACCGGGACGAACGTCACCGCCGCCTTCAGCGCCGTGGGCAGCTACACCATCCAAGTCACCGGCCGGAAAGGAACCTATTACAGCACGAACACCTTCAAAGTCTTCGTGATCGAGCCCGCGATCCAACCGCCGCCGATTGATCCCCCGCCGCCGCCCCCCATGAACATCGCCCCCGTCGTGGTGATCACCGCGCCCACGAACGGCGCCACCTTCACCGCGCCTATTTCACTGACAATGGAAGCCACCGCAGACGATAACGGAGGACAAGTCACATCGGTCCTTTTCCGGGACAACGGGCAGGACGTCCTCACAGTATCCAATGCCCCTTACGCCGCGGAGCTTCCACTGATGACACCTGGATCGCACGTCCTGGACGCGATCGCAACCGACAACGCCGGCGCCACGACCATGGTCTCGGTCGCCATTTCCGTCCTTCGCCTGCCCAACGTCCCGCCCACAATCGTCATCACCAGCCCGACCAATACGCAGCAATTCGCCGCCGCCGCGAGCGTGAGCATCGCCGCCACCGCCAGCGATACCGAGGGAACCGTCGTCAGCGTTAGTTTCTTCCACGATGAAACTTTAATAGGGACTGACACCAACGCCCCCTTTGCCCTGACCTGGACGCCAGGCGCCGCCGGCCTTTACCAGATCACCGCCCAGGCCACGGACGACGAGGGACTGGTCGGAGCCAGCGGAGCTGTGACAATCGATGTCCTACCCCTGCCCGTCGTTCCGAATGTCTTGCCCGTCGTCGCCATCACGAGCCCGACCAACACGCAGACCTTCATTGCGCCGGTCACCCTGGCCATCACCGCCAGCGCCTTTGATCCGGACGGCACAATCGCCAGCGTCCGCTTCTACAACGCCGAAACGCTGATCAGCACCGACACCACCTCGCCCTACACCGCACAGATCGCCTCCGCCGCCGCCGGCAATTACCCGATTCATGCCGTCGCGCTCGACAATTCAGGCGAAATCTCCACCTCAATCGCAATCAACGCCTTGGTCGTTCCCAACAGCGTCCCCACCGTGACGCTAACCGCCCCGACCAACGGCCTCTCCTTCCTAACGCCCGTCACCATCCCGCTCGCCGCCACCGCCACCGACAGCGACGGAACCATCGTCAGCGTCAAATTCTACAACGGCGGAACTTTACTGGCCACCGACACCAGCTCGCCCTTTACCCATTCGATCCCCTCAGCGGCCGCCGGCAACTACAGCTTCACCGCCGTCGCCACGGACGACCGCGGAGACACCAACAGCAGCGGAGCAGTCACGATCAACGTCAGCGCCCCAGCCGTGAACATTCTCCCCGTGGTAGCGATCACGAGCCCAGCCGACGCCACCGTCTACATCGCGCCGGCCACGATCAACATCACCGCCACCGCCACCGACGCCGACGGCACAATCGCCAACGTCAAATTCTACAACGGGAGCACCCTCCTGGGGACCGACACCAGCTCGCCCTTCACCGGGAGCGCCGCGGCCGTCCCCGCCGGGACCTACGCCATCCGAGCCGAGGCCACGGACAACAGCGGAGCCATCGTCAGCAGCGCCACGATCAACGCCATCGTAAACAACAACGCAGTCCCCGTGGTCACCGTGAC
>Ga0184616_10000259_pt1 | contig 10518 bp, 9 predicted proteins | sample PLM4_90_coex_FD_133145 | JGI IMG/M metagenome (GOLD analysis project Ga0184616, IMG submission 133145) | Groundwater sediment microbial communities from an aquifer in East River, Colorado, USA - PLM4_90_coex | ecosystem: Environmental > Terrestrial > Soil > Riparian zone | place: USA: East...
CCTCCTTTCCGGCCTCGCCAGTCTCTGCCATGGCAACCTTGAGGAACGACTCGGCCCGCGCGTAGCGCCTGGCTTGCTCTGCCATCTCTTGAGCCTTGAGGCACCGGTTCCTTACCTCAGCGAAGTCGTCCGCTTTCAGGGCTTCCTCTGCCTTCTTCAACTCATCCATAGCCTCGGATGGGTCGGCCCCTCGCTCGCGGCAGTACGTCACCTTCTTCTTTGCGGCCTCCAGAAGGCTCTCCGCCCTCTTGTGGAGCTGTGCCTCCTGCTTGCGGGCACCCGTGCGTCTGAGGAGCCTCTCGGCCCCGCCGAGATCTCCGGCATCGATTGCCTTCGTCGCGTCAATCAGGCTCTTCTCCAAGGCGAGCGTCTCGACTCCGGCCGCTTTTGCCTTTTCCACCGTGAGTTTGGCCTCAGATAGGCGCGCTTGGATCCTCGCCTTGCTGCCAGCTATTTCCACCGCCCTCTTGGCGGCCTTCGCTGATTCAATTGCAGTGTCCAGGTCGTTCTCGGACCTGGCTTTGTCAGCCTTCTGAAGGAGGCGGTTCGCCACCGCAGCATCGGTCCCTTTCGCCCCCTCGAGGCCTACTGACTCATGCGCCGCCGCATGGGCCTTCTCGAACTGTTCGATGGTAGCTCCGCTGATAGGCTTACGGCCCACGGGTGTCCCGCAGGCAACGCAGGCTTTCGCGCCCTCGGGGAGGGGCGAATCGCAGATGCGGCAACTTGCCATAATGCCAGACCCGTCCCTAAACTTGAGACTGAGCCAGTCTTGAGTAGCCAATACAGGATTCGATATAAAAGTAATCATGGGGTTATCTCTTCAGATAGCGAGAGCAGCCAGCAAGAAAGGTTAAAGTAATGTGGACGCTCTTCGCGCCTACTGGTCGCGAGACTGACCGCCAAGGGTGGTTCTCTGCGTTCGGATGACAGGCACGAGCTGATTGGGAAGCAAGTTATCGACACCGACGGTATCGAGGTCGGCTATGTGGTCGACGCGGACTCGCGCTTTCTCCGCCTAGCGGAAGGCCCGATCGGGAATGTCGGCCTTGGCCGCAGATTCGTGAAGCAGGTCACCGACAAAGTGGTGCTTGGCGGGCCTGCATCGGAGATCTTCTCCGGCCTCAACGTGATCGATTCATCGGGGGAGTTCGTCGGCATAATCAAGGATACCGTCGAATCCGGGGATGTCCTCGACAGCCTCATCGTGGAGGATGAGGAGGGTGGGATGCTGGTAGTGGTGATGGAAGATATATCCGTCATGGATGAGTGGGTGGAACTCCGCGTCTCAGCCGAGGAACTCGAAGAGAAGCAGTGATCATTCCTCTGCCGGGCTCAGCATCAGGATCGCGAAACCGAGCCAGACGAGAGCGACCATCGTCAGAAGGATGTTGCCGTAGGTGGGGAGGAAGCTCACGCCGATGAGGATTACGGGGACGATTATCCCTATGAAGAAGTAGAGCATTTTCCGGGATGTTTCCTCCATGTTGTTCCCCCGCGCTAACAATTGCTTTCGTTAAATACCTTGGCCTTCGGCGACTTTCCTGAGGTTCCTCGTCCTCTGCACGATGTTGCCCCCGAATATCGCACTGCCGGCCACGAGTATGTCCGCGCCGGCGGACGTGACCTTCGACGCGGTCTTCATGTTGATGCCCCCGTCAACCTCCAGCTCGACACCTGCATTCTCCCTGTTGATATGCCTCTTTGCCTCCCTGATTTTCGGCAACACCTCAGGCATGAACTTCTGTCCCGCAAAGCCCGGGTTGACGGTCATGATGAGGAGGAGGTCCACGTCTTTGAGGAACGGGACGGCTTTCTCGAAAGGCGTTGACGGGTTGATGACGACGCCGGGACTCTTCCCCTCGTTCTTAATCGACTTGATTGTCTTCCTGACATCATGCGCAGCCTCGACATGCACCGTGATTATGTCCGCATCGGCATCCGCGAAGGGTTTGATCATCCTTTCCGGGTGCTCGATCATCAGATGCACATCAAGGGGACGCTTCGTGCACCGCCGCATGGCGTGGACGATCACAGGACCGACCGTGATATTCGGGACAAAGTGGCCGTCCATGATGTCGATGTGGAACAGGTCTGCCCCGCCACTCTCGGCGAGCTTCACCTGCCTCAACAGTTCGGTGTAGTCGGCAGAGAGTATTGAAGGAGCTATCTTGACCATCGCGACTGAGAATGGACACCGCGAATTAAACTTTGCCCGCCCGTTGAAGCAATCCCGCCTTGACAACGAGCACCGTCAAGTTGTCAGGAGTCTCCCTTATCGCCACCGCCTCATGCTGCAAAGCTTCGGCGACCGCACGCGCGGTCGTCATCCTCCTCGCGATGGTCGCAGCCTCATCGGGGCGCATCACATCCCAGAGTCCGTCGCACGCTGCGATTATCCAGAGATCGTCCTCACAAAGGCGGGCGTTTGCCAGGTGGGGATCGGGGATGATGCCGATGTCTTTGAATTCGTGATCACCCAGGCTGCGAGTGCATTGCAGCCCATGCCCCTCTAAGTCCATCACATAAGACCCATCAATCTGTCCGCCGGCATCGATGATCCGCATCTTCTCATCTTGGTTCGAGAGCCGATGGAACTCGGAAAGGATTTCATGGTCCGCCTTCGAGACTGACAGCAGCTCCGCGTCCCCGGTGTTGGCGACTGCCAAATCGCGTTCATCAAGGAAGAACGCCACCGCCACGCAACCCGATCGTCTTTCAATAACCTCCCTGTCTATCGATAAGAATGCCCTCTCCAGTGCCTTATCCGCGGGGAGACCGGCGGCGAAGGCATTTTGAAAGAGGCCGGGGAATCTCCTGCCCGCAAGATTCGCGACCTCGGAACCGCCATGGCCGTCGAAGACGCCCCCAATCACCCTCCCCGGAACGCCGCCAAAATCGAATACCAACGAGTGTGTGTCCTCCAATCTCGCACGCCCTCCGATGTCCTCGACGGCCCATGCGTCTTTCTCTCGGCCCTCACCCTTCATGTCATTCGGTGAAGAACTCTCACCCGCCTAAACCTTGGCACTGGGGCGACAGTTGCTTGTGAACATCATGTGAAGAACTGTTAAGAGGGACACGGCGATTCCCGTCGCGTGAGACTCAAGGACCTCGTCAGGGAGCGAAATGGCATTGTCTCTTTGGCGGTCGTTTTTATGATGTGCAGTGTTTTTGTTCTCTCCCATCCCCATTCTTTCGAGAACGCGACCGTCCCTGACGAGAAGTCGTACTACGGCTGGGCTCGGCTCTACAACGAAGGCATCTACGACATGCCACTCTATGACTGGTTCGGAGTCCAGGCGGGCCTCGACTACCATGTGAACGCAAGCGGAATCCATTACCTAGAGCTCCATGAGAGGCTGATCCAAAGCGGTGGCGGCACGCTCAGCCTCGAGATCCGCGTGAACATGCAGGACGGCGATGATATTGCGGGAGCGCAAGTCCACCTGTTCTTGCAGCGAACCCGCGTCGACTTGAGCGGAATCACCAACTCCTCCGGAGCCGTCCTCTTCTCAAATCTCCCGAATACGCCGATGTCCATCGCGGTCCACTACTCCAAGGCCCCTCAGGGAACGCAGCCCGCAATCGATCTCGGGGCTTTCGCGCCTTATGATACTAGCGGGATCGGTGAACCGTATCAGACGCGGATCGATGTTGTCAACTATTCGGCTACTGGTTCGGAATACGAGCTGGCCATACGTCTCGTTGATTCGCTCGGCGATCCTGTCCCAGGAGTCAACCTCACGTATGTGGTCAGGGGTGGTGGACAGCCCCAGCCAATCGGGGTAACGGATGGCGATGGGGCCTACACGCTCACGTCTACCCGGCAAGGTAGCCAATCCATCATCGGCAAGAAGGACTCCAGACGAGGGTTGGCCCCCATAGCCTCGGTGGTCCCTTATGGAGACAGCTATGTTGCGGTGAACCACTGGGCGCCGGGCTATTCCATGATCCTTGGCATCCTCGACAGGGCCCGTCTGGCGGATTTCACTGGAGTCTTGATGATGGCCATGGCGCTCGTGGCGACCTACATGCTCGCGCGCAGGCTCTTTGGCTGGAAAGTGGCGATGGTCTCCGGAATCCTGCTGTTGACATGCGGCGTCGCTCTCTTGTTGATCTGGACGGTGGGCATGGCGGACTACGCATCGATGGCCTTCGCTCTCGTGGGAATCTGGCTATTGACAGAAGCCATCTTGCCGAAGAGAACCTGGTACCTATCCATCCCATTGGGTTTCTTTGGCGGTGCGGCTTTTGGCGTGAGCATCTGGATACGCTATTCCACCGCCTCGCTCTTGCTGGCATTGCTGTTCTTCATCCTCGCTCTCTCGTTCAAGGACTGGAAAGAGTTGTGCGTCAAAGGCAAGATCGCACTCCCCATGGCCAAGCGTTTCATCGCGCGGACGGTGCCTTTTGCTGCTGGGCTCGCACTGCTTCTGGTTCCTCTTGCGATCTACAACTCGACGTACCTCGGCGGGCCTTTCGGTGCGAGCCACAACTACGGCGGCCAGATAAGCATCGATAGCAGCGGCGGCAATGTCACCGCCAGCGTCGTCACCGGGAGCGTCTACTCGAACTTCGATCCGATTGACTCGATCCCGACCATGGCGGTGCGGCTTCACTGGCTTTTCACGGTGATGCCGTTCCTTCTCCTTCTCCCGGCCGCGCTCTACATTGGTTGGCGGCGGCTGCCAGTCCTATTCCTCTTCGCCTGGGTGCTCTCGAATCTTCTCCTCTACATGTTCATCCCTTGGGTCGCGAGCTGGTGGGAGGCGGCCAGAGCAATGGAGGACACCAGATACTTCCTGCCTATCGTGCCACCCGCGGCCATACTGGGCGGATTGGCGATCACGCAATGTCTTCTGGTTCCGAAGAGACGCAGGGCTCTTGGCGTGATCACCCTCGTATTCTTCGTCGTCGCTGGGTTCGCCGTCGCACAAATCGCTATTGACGCACAGGTTGAGAGATCGGCCAACCAGCCGGGAGGCGGGCCCGGTCCAAGCGGTCCGCCGAATCCACCGCCAACACCAGAAGAGAACTACACCGTCCTGACCGTCCGTCAGCTCTTGGGAGGGCCAGGGGTCTATGGCGACACGCTTGTCGAGGTGCGCAACTGCACGTTCGATCATTGGATCGACTCTTCTTCCTTCTTGTTCCGCGACGCCAGCTCCCCGGTCCTGCTGAGGGTCGCGCTGCTGTCCGGTTACGCTCCCCCGGCGCTCTCGCCAGGCACCGTGTTCCATGTCAAGGGAGTGTTTCTGTGGAATGACAACAATGGTGATACGATTCCGCAGCCGCAGGAACTCTTGATCACGGTGAAGGCGGGAACGACCGACTCGATCGTGCTCGGGTAGGAATCAGCCAATATTGCTCGCGGAGGAGCGAGACGCAACCAGGTTGATTGCAATCTCGGCCAGGTCGGACGAATAGTGAGCGGTCCTCCCTATGCTCTCGACGACGCCGGCCAAGGCGAAGACATCCCGGCCTTTCATCGTGCGCATCGCCTCGGTTATCCGGTTCATGGTCTTGTCGAACTCGCCGATGTCGTCGATCGCACTGTTCGCATCTTCCACGCTGCCGCTCAATAGCGAGGTGAACGACCTGTCGAACATGCTCAGGGCCTGCACGCTCGCTGCGTCGAGCGTGTCCATCAGCTTCTTATCCACCCCCTTCTCCATCGAAAGTACGCTGGCGGCGATGCGCTCGGCGTGGTCTCCTATGCGCTCGAGGATCTTTGCGGCCTGGCGGTAGGAGCTGCTCGTGCCTAGGTCTATGCCCTGCTTGGCGGCAAGGCCAGCATCCACGAGCATCAGGTTGAACTGCTTCGCGGTCATCCAGAAGAGCCTATCGATGTCCTCGTCCCTCGCTTGGACGTCGCGGGCGAGCGACAGATTCAAAGTACGGAGCGCGGTCATCGCCTCCTCGTGCATCGATCTGATGGTGAGATGCATCCGCCTGAGACACTTCTCCTGTGAGAACTGTGCGGGATCCGAGAGGTCTTGAATGACTATCGCGTCCTTGGTCTCCTCAAGTATCTCGGGCCCTATCACCATGCGTGTGAACTCCCGCACTGCCCTTCGCAGCTCCGGCTCGTGATGGCCTTTGAACACGACCTCGAGTATCTCGTTGCCTGCGATATAGGCGGCGATCAGGCGACGCAGCAGATGCTCGCGCCTTTCCGGCTTGTCGACGACGACGAGCGCCTTTCTCGGCCCCCGTTCCGCGCTCGGCTGGGCTTGGACGTACAATCCCCCATTGGGCGTCCTGGCGAAGAACACCATATCCCCAGCCTTCAGATGCGTATCCGTGACCCAGCGCTTCGGCAAAGTCACGAGGTAGGTCGAACCCCCCGTCATCTGCAACTTACGTGCTTCAAGGGTCATGTCTACTCATGCCTCCATAGTCTTATTCCAATCTCCATAGTCTCTGTGGATATAAGCTCTGTCTTCAAAGCCAAATGGAGAACCAACAACATCCGCAATCTGCGTCCTTCATGCAAAGATTAGTAGGCAACGGAAGGATGCAATGAATGCCTGCGTTACCGCCACGTCAACAGGCAGAGGAAGGAAAGTTGAACGTCAAAGACATGGAGAAGGTCGATTGCGAATACTGCGGCGGCATCTTCCTGATGGCCCAGGCAGTCGTGCTCGACGATGACGGTGAATTCAGGTATCACTGCAGCAGGGATTGCGCGTTCGGGAAATCGGGCCCGAAATCATCGATTCCGAGGCCCACGATCAGGAACATAGGCTAAGCCTGAACCGACCGCCGATCTCTGAAGTGGCGACGCTTCGCCCAAAGCGAGATGTTCATTAAATTCACGAAACCCGCCACGATACGCCTTGTGTCCGGCGGCATCGGAGGCAAACCGGTCGCTCGCTCCCCGCCAAGCCTTTATACGAAGTCAGAACCTTTCCCCGCCGAGGGGGAACCCATGAAGAACAGGGTCAAGCAGATCTATCGCAACCTCGACAGGAATGTGGACATCGTCGTACTCGCGAATTCGACAGACCCGCACATCGACGCCACATTCTACTATGCCACGGGGATCACCACGGGTCTCTTTGAAGGGTGTGCGGCGTTCCTGCACCCGGACGGGCACATAGATCTGCTCGCGTCGCAGCTTGAGGAAGAGACGGCCAAGAAGGTGGGACTCCCGATCACCCCATTCATGACGAGGAGGCAACTGATGAGGGGGCTCAGGAAACACCTGGAAGGACACCGTCGAATCGGGCTTAACTTCGAGGAGATCACTCACAATTACTACGACCGACTCAGAAAGCTGGCGCCGAAAGCCAGATTCATCAATGTCTCCGAGGCCGTGAGAGCGGCGCGTTCGGTCAAGGACGAGCACGAGCAGGAATTGATAGAAAAGGCGTGCAGGATCGCGAGCGACGCATTCGAGGACCTGATTCCGATGATCGGGAAAGGCATGAGGGAGGACGAGCTGGCGGCGGACCTGGTCTACCTCATGCAAAAGCATGGGGCTGGCGGTGCTTCATTCGAAACCATTGTGGCGTCGGGCCCCAATGGCGCTGAGCCGCATTACACTGCGGGAACAAAGAAACTCCAGAAAGGCGAGCTCGTAGTGTTTGATTTTGGCGCGAAATATCATAAGTACGTCTCGGACATCACACGTACCGTCGTCGTCGGCAGAGCGAGCGAGCGGCAGAAGCGTATGCACTCCGTCGTCGAGCGAGCGCAAGAAGCTGCCCTCGCGAAGATGCGGAAAGGGGTGAAGGGCGCGGCGGTTGACAAGGCCGCCAGGGACTTGATAGAAAAATCCGAGTTCAAGGGGCGCTTCATCCACAGCTTGGGCCACAGCATCGGCCTGGCGGTCCATGATGGCGCGGGTCTCGGTCCCGCAAGCAAGGTGGTGCTCAAGCCGGGCATGATCTTCACGAATGAGCCGGGAGTCTACATATCTGGCTATGGCGGCGTCAGGATCGAGGACAACGTCCTGATCACGGCCGGCAAACCGAGGACACTGACGACCGCGACGCGCGAACTGATCGAGGTGTGAGGTGGTGAAGTGGGAGAACTAGCGAGATCCGCGTTGAAGGTTTTCGAGAAAGCGGGGGTCGACTTCGGCGACATCAGGACAGAGGAGAGGAAGTCGACCACCATCAGGATAGCGAACGAGCAGTTGCAGGCGCTGTCCTCGGTTGTCCGCAAGGGGTTCAGCGTCAGGGCGTTCCACCGAGGGGGCTGGGGGTATAGCTCGGGCACGAGCTTCACGCTCGATTCGGTCAGACGCGCGGCCGAAGTCGCCGCGAGGATCGCCCACGCCAATTCAGCAAGGGGGCTGCCACGCGCCTCCCTCAAGGGCATCAAGCCGATGAAGAGGAGACTCAAGCCTGTGATGCAGATCGATCCCGCGAACATCGGCCTCGATGAGAAGACCGAGCTGGCGATGACTGTGTCCAGAGCGCAGCGAATCGGGCCCAAGGTCGCCAGCACGTTCGCGATCTACGGAGAATGGGACTACGCGTTCGAGGTTGCGAACACCGTCGGCACGGATGTTTCCTGGAGAGAGATGAGGACGCGGATTGGCGGTCAGGCCGTCGCTGCCGAGGGGGACAAGAGGGACTTCGCGTACGATTTCGCAGATGGGACTGGCGGGTACGAGATAGTCAGGGCTGTCGACCCGAACGAGATGGGCAAGACGATTGCGGGGGAGGCGATCGAGCTCCTCACCGCCAAAAGACCGCCCAGCGGCATGATGACGGTCATCACGGATCCTGACATTTCAGGTCTCCTCGCTCATGAGGTCATGGGACATGCCTCGGAGGGGGATGAGATAACGAAGCGCCGTTCTTTCCTCACGGACATCGTGGGCAAGAAGGTCGGTTCGCCCCTCGTGACGATGTACGATGATGGGACTTGCCCCGGAGCCCATGGAACGATTCAGTTCGATGGCGAGGGCACGCCGGGGCACAAGACTAGGATCATCGACCGCGGTGTCTACGCGGGCTACATGCACAGCCTGGAGACCTCAGGCACGTTGAAGATGCCTTTGACCGGGAACGGACGGGCCGAGAACTACAGCCGCCGCGTCTGGGTCAGGATGACCAACACCTACTTCGCCCCGGGAGACGACACGTTCGATGAGATCGTCGAGGAGACGAAGGATGGGCTGCTGACACACAAGTCGATCAGCGGCATGGAGGACCCTGTTGGCGGCGGCTTCCAGGCTGTGGCCCTCATGGGTCACCTCGTGAAGAACGGAGAGATCGGCCCCGCAGTCAGGGGGATGACCCTCACCGGCAAAGCCCTGGAGATCCTGAAGAGCGTGGACATGGCCTCCAAGGAGTTCAAGCTTTCAGGCGGTTTCTGCGGGAAGGGAGAGGAGGACTACGTCCCCGTCTCCAGTGGCGGGCCTTACATGAGATCCAAGATAATCGTGGGAGGCGGATAGATGATGCTGCTCGCTCTGGCCGATGACGCGGTGAAGAAGGCGCTCGCCGCAGGCGCTCAAGGGGCCGAAGCATTCGCCATGACCTACCGCACGAAGTCCGTCTACATCGAGCAGGACGTGCCCAAGGTGGCCGAGGAACGGACGGAGGCGGGAATCGGCCTGAAGGTGGCAGTTGGGAAACGGGTTGCATTCACATCGGCGAGCCTTGAAGGTCAAAAGGATGTGCGGGCCGCCACCGCGACCGCGATGAAGGCGGTCAAGATGGTCCCCGAGGACCCCGACTTCCCCGGCTTCACCTCTTTCAGGGTCATGGGGAAGGTGGAGAAGACCCATGACGCGAAGACGGCGGAGACTCCTGTCGAGGAACTCGTCGAGATGGCACTCGAACTGACTGCGGCAGGAAAGGTCCGAAAAGATGTCACGGTCCCGAAGGGGATTTTCCGCGTGCAGGACTATGAGCTCAGGGTTGTAAATTCGGAAGGGGCTGAGGGTTCACACCGCGGCACCCTTGTGTTCCTCTATTTCACCGCCAAGAGTGGCACGAAGACCAGGGCGGGCGAGGGGATAATCAAGAGCCTGGGAGTCTCGCTGTCGCAGCAGGACTTCCAAGCGATCGGCAAGAGGCTGGGCGCTCGATCGGTGGAGAACCTGGAAGCCTCCGCCCTCCGCGAGAAAGTCGCGGGGACCGTCGTCATGGACCCGCTCGACCTCGGCGAGATGCTGATCCAGACCGTCGGCTCCGCCGTCAACGCGGAGGACGTGAGGAGGAAGAGGAGCCCATGGCAGGACAAGAAGGGTCAGAAGGTCGCCACGGAAGGACTCAACATCGCCGACATGCCGCGACTGCCGGCAGGGCTGTCCTCCTGCGCTGCCGACGACGAGGGCAACCCGACCGCTGACAGGCCCCTGGTGGCGGATGGGATCCTGCGCGACTTCGTCCACGACCATTACAACGCTGCCCTCCTCGGCGGAAAGGGCGGGAATGCGTTCCGCAGGGCTGTCGCCACCGTCGAAGGGGCCTACGCCCGGCCTGCTCAGTGCAGCATCAGCAACCTTGTCGTTGAACCGGGGACGCAATCGCTGGACGAGATCATCGGATC
>Ga0184616_10000260_pt1 | contig 10494 bp, 10 predicted proteins | sample PLM4_90_coex_FD_133145 | JGI IMG/M metagenome (GOLD analysis project Ga0184616, IMG submission 133145) | Groundwater sediment microbial communities from an aquifer in East River, Colorado, USA - PLM4_90_coex | ecosystem: Environmental > Terrestrial > Soil > Riparian zone | place: USA: East...
GGGCGACAGCTTCACGGTGGTCTACGAGGAGCACTACATGAACGGCGAGCGGCTACGCGATGGCGCCATCCTCTCCGCCGAGTTTGCCAATCAGGGCAAGATCTATAGCGCGCTACGCTTCAAAGACGGCGACGGGAGCTTTAGTTACTACACCCCCGAGGGCTTAAGTATGCGCAAGGCCTTTTTGCGCACACCCGTAGACTTCACCCGGATCAGTTCCGGCTTTTCGGTGGCCCGCTATCACCCGATTTTGCACCGGATGCGCGCGCACATGGGGGTGGATTACGCCGCGCCCAACGGCACGCCGATCCGCGCGGCGAGTAATGGTAAGGTGGCGTTCAAGGGCGTGAAGGGCGGGTATGGCAATACCCTCATCCTGCAACATGCCGGCACGTACAGTACCCTGTATGGACACATGTCGGGGTTCGCGCGCGGCATTCGTCAGGGCAGCCCGGTGCAGCAGGGCCAGGTGATCGGCTATGTGGGACACAGCGGCCTCGCCACCGGCCCGCACCTGCATTACGAATTCCGCATCGCCGGCGCGCACCGTGATCCCTTAAAGGTCGCTCTACCCAAGGCGGAACCGATTCAACCCAAGTACAAGGCCGAGTTCTCCAAGCAGGCGCGCAGCCTGGTCTCGCAGATGGATCTGTTCAAGAACGGTTCGAGAGTCGCTGCCGCCGCCAACGGGCCGTGACGGCCTTGGCCGAATGATGTTGGCCGAATAAATTCGGCCCTACAGTCCTCTTACATGCCAGAGTTTTTTATCGGGCTGATGTCCGGCACCAGCATGGACGCGGCGGATGCCGCGCTGGTGGATTTCAGCGCCGGCAAATCCAAGCTCATCGCCACCCACCGCACTCCGCTCACAGCGGAACTGCGCGCGGCCCTGCTCGCGCTGTGCGTCCCCGGCCCGAACGAGATCGAGCGCATGGCTGAACTCGATGCGCGGCTGGGCGAACTCTTTGCCGAGGCCGCGCTTGCGCTGTTAAAAAAATCCGGCGTTAGCGCTACGGACGTACAAGCCATCGGCAGCCACGGCCAGACCATCCGTCACCAACCCACCGGCCCTTATCCGTTCAGCTTGCAGATCGGCAATCCCGCAATGATTGCACAACGCACCGGCATCACCACCATCGCCGATTTCCGCCGTGCGGACATCGCAGCGGGCGGCCAAGGCGCGCCGCTGGTGCCCGCGTTTCACAACGCGGTGTTGCGCTCCTCCGGGCATGATCGCGTCATCGTTAACATCGGCGGCATCGCCAATATCACTATTCTTCCCAAGGACGCAAAGCAACCCGTCACGGGTTTTGATACCGGGCCGGGCAACGTGTTGCTCGATGCGTGGGCCGAACGTCACCTCGGAAAACGCATGGACGAAGACGGCCGTTTTGCGGCGACTGGCAAGACGCACGGGGGATTACTTGCCGGCCTGTTGAGCGATAGCTATTTTGCACTCGCCCCGCCCAAGAGCACGGGGCGCGAGCATTTCAACATCGCGTGGCTTGATGCCGTGCTGCAAGAGTACGCGGACATCACCGCGCAAGATGCACAAGCGACACTGTGCGAACTCACCGCCGCTTCAATTGCTGTCGCCATTCAAAAACATGCCCCCACATCTAAAGAGATATTGATCTGCGGCGGCGGCGCGCATAACGTGCATTTGATGCAGCGCCTGCGCGCGCGCCTAAGCCAATGCTCAGTCGAATCCACCGAGAAACACGGCATCAACCCGGACTGGATGGAGGCGATGGCCTTTGCGTGGCTCGCGAAACAAACGCTGGAGGGTAAGCCGGGGAATCTACCCGCCGTCACCGGCGCAAAACGCGCGGTGGTGTTAGGCGCGATTTACTCAAGATAGAGGTGTAGGGTGGGTTAGCGGAGCGTAACCCACCTGAACAGAAATCAGCAACCAATGGTGGGTTACGGCCTTCGGCCTAACCCACCCTACGAAAGCTTTTTTACCTTGCATCTTTATATAGATTGACCTCAGTTGCACGGTGCAATGAGCGAAGCGATACGGCACCATGTTGGCTGGAGCGAATGGTTATCCGTCGCTTTCTCACTGATAGATCAGCCAACACGATATACCAAACCCAGCCCCGAGTAAGAACCACAGAAACAGCAGCATCTCTACAGCACTTACTCGAGGCTTTTCACCTCTAGCTTCTCGGAATACTTTAGACAGCTTCGCGTAAGTACGTTCGAGACGATCTCGGCGCTCTTCAATCGATCCGTGAAGCTTCCAGAGAACCCAGCCGGCGATCAATGAGACGAGCAAAGCTACTGCGCTTAGTAAGAGCTGAGTACAGGGATTGAGATGGATAGAATCGAGTTGAGACACGCCCGCGATTGCGGCTAAACCAATGACTGCATAGTTCGTTAATGTCCACTGCTGCGATTTGAAGAAAGCCAAGTCTTGTGTAGTGACCTGATAGTGGGTCAACAACTCTTGGCGCTCTTCGTCGCTTATTGATTTGTTAATGTCCTGCATGGGTTCCATTGTGGACTTCTAATTTTTATCTGTCTTTCAACGGCACATACTCGCGCAGCGCTTCGCCCGTATAGACCTGCGTCGGTCTAAAAATGCGGTTGTCGGCGATCTGCTCGCTCCAGTGCGCGAGCCAGCCGGCGGTGCGCGCCACGGCGAAGATCGCGGTGAACTGATCGGCGGGGATGCCGAGTTCGGTATAGAGGATGCCGGAGTAGAAATCCACGTTGGGATACACGCCCTTAGCGGCCAGGCGGTCTTTCGCCGCTTCTTCGAGCGCGTGCGCTATGGCGTAATAATGGCTGACTTCACCGCCGCGGTGCTGTACCAGTTTTTCTATCAGATCATGAAGCACCACGGCGCGCGGGTCTTTGACCTTGTATTCGCGGTGACCCATGCCCCAGATGATTTCCTTCTGGCTAAGTTTTTTATCCAGCCAGCCTTCCACCTTGGCGGGCGAGCCGATCTCATCCAGCATGTGCAGCACGCGCTGGTTGGCGCCGCCGTGCAGCGGGCCTGAGAGCGCACCGATAGCCGAGGAGATTACGCTGTAAGGGTTGGCGAGCGTGGACCCGGTGACCATGGCGGCGAACGTCGAAGCGTTGATGGTGTGCTCGGCGTGCAGGATGAGACAGGCGTCCATCAGCCGCGCCATGAACGGTTCGGGCTCCTTACCGGTAAACATATAAAGGAAATTGGCGGCGAAGCCGAGATCGGCGCGCGGCTCGATCAGCTTTTCGTCGCGGCGCTGGCGTTCCCAATAGGCGACCAGCAGCGACATGCGCGCAGCGATCTTGACCGACATGGTGCGCACATAGTCGGGGTCGGCATAGCTGCGTGCGCTGGTGGGTTGTGAGATTTCGTCTGGATAGAACATGCCAAGGCTCGCCACCACGCTCTGTAGCATGTGCATGGGGTGACCGTCGCGCGGCAGGTTGCGCATCATGCCGATCACTTCGGGTTTGAGCGCACGCTGGTTACGTAGCTCGGTGTCGAACGCCTGGAGCCGTGCGGTATCCGGCAGCGCGCCGTCCAGCAACAGCAGCGCGGTTTCTTCGTAGTGGCTGTGCTCGGTGAGCACGTCTATGGGATAGCCGCGGTAGGCGAGTATCCCCTGCTCGCCGTCTATGGAGGAAATACTGGACTGCGTGGCGGGGACGCCCGCAAGCCCGCGTGCGTGAGCACTCATCGTTTGATTCCTGACCTATCTAAAAAAGCTAAAAGGAGGCCTCGGCCTCCTTTTAGGGTAACCTCAAAGCAGGCCGATTTCACACGGAGAAGGAGGAACCGCACCCGCAGGTGGTGGTGGCGTTGGGATTGCGGATCACAAACTGTGCACCTTCTACACCCTCGGTGTAGTCAATCTCGGCGCCAACCAGGTATTGGTAACTCATCGGATCAATCAACAAGGCCACCTCTTGATTAACCACCTTGGTGTCGTCTTCATTGATCTTTTCGTCGAAGGTAAAACCATATTGGAAGCCGCTGCAGCCGCCGCCGGTGATAAACACACGCAGCTTTAGGGCGTCATTGCCTTCTTCGGCAATCAGCTCGCGCACCTTGGCCGCGGCGCTGTCGGTAAAGACCAGCGGACTCGGCATTTCACTGGATAACTGGTTTGCGGGTGTACTCATAAGATTCATCTCCACTGACCGGTACTATTCACCGGTAAAGAATCATTATCCCCTCTCCACTGGGGGCCGTCAATGAGACGGAAAGCCGCATTGTAGGGGTGTTTCTAGAAGGGTTAAGGCATCAGCGCGGCGCTGGTAAGGCCCACGCATTCATCCAACCCGAACAGGATATTCATGTTCTGCACGGCTTGTCCGGCCGCGCCCTTCACCAGGTTGTCTATCACGGACAGCACGACCACCGTGTCGCCACCTTGCGGGCGGTGGACGGCGATGCGGCAGACGTTGGCGCCGCGCACGCTCTTGGTCTCCGGGTGGGCGCCTTGGGGAAGCACGTCAACAAACGGGTCGTCGCGGTAGCGCTGTTCATAGAGCGCTTGTAGGTCGGTTTTGCTGTCCTTGAGTTTCGAGTAGAGCGTTGCATGGATGCCGCGTATCATTGGTACCAGATGCGGCACGAAGGTGAGCGCAACCGGCTGGCCGGCGGCCTGCGCAAGACTTTGCACGATCTCCGGCAAGTGGCGATGGCCGGGCACGGCATAGGCCTTGAAATTCTCACCCGCCTCACCGAGCATGAGATTCATTTCCGCCTTGCGGCCGGCACCGCTGACGCCGGATTTGGCGTCTGCGATGAGCTGTTGTATATCCACCAAGCCTTGCTCAACGAGCGGCAATAAACCTAACGTTACCGAGGTGGGATAGCAGCCCGGGTTGGCGACCAGCCGCGCCGTTTTAATGGCCGCGCGGTTCAATTCCGGCAGGCCGTACACGGCCTCACTCAAGAGCTCAGGACAGGCGTGCGGCATGCCGTACCAATGCTGCCAAAGCTTGGCGTCCTTGAGTCTGAAGTCGGCGGCTAGATCAATGACGCGCACGCCCGCGCGCAGCAGTTCCGGCACCTGGGTCATGGCGGTGCCGTTGGGGGTGGCGAAAAATACTACGTCACACTGCGCGAGCATTTTGGGATCGGGCGCTGAAAATTTCAGCGCGACGTGGCCGCGGAGGTTGGGGAAAATGTCCGCGACCGCAGTGCCCGCCTCGGCGCGCGAGGTGATGACCGCAAGTTCGACACTCGGATGTTGACTGAGCAGGCGCAGTAGTTCGACGCCGGTATACCCGGTGCCGCCTACGATGCCTACCTTGATTAAATCTTGCGCCATGTCTTTCACGTTTCACCAAAACCTTCGCTCTCAACATGCTTATTATACAACTACTTATGGCCGCAATCCGGCCCGAGTTTTGCACTTTTTTTGATTTTGGGCTATTTTGAACGGCTATGAAGAACAACAATATCAAGCGATCGGTGTTGGCGGGCGTTGCCTTGTGGTGCGGGTGGGCAACCGCCGAGGCCGATATTTACAAATTCGTGGACGAGAATAACGTGGTGCACTTCAGCAACGTGCCGGACGACCCGCGCTATACCGTGTTCATGAAGGAGCCCCGTTACAAGACGCGGGTTAATGGGGCACAGAGCGCGGCGGCCGCAGCCGCCAATCGCGAGCGCTTCCGCCCACTGATCGCCAGCATGGCGCAGCACTACAAGGTGGATGAGGCGTTGCTGCACGCGCTGATTCTGGCGGAGTCCGGCTATAATCCGAACGCGGTTTCTCCCAAGGGGGCGACAGGCTTGATGCAGCTGATGCCGGACACCGCCAAACGCTACGGCGTCACGAATATCGCCGACCCCACCGCCAATCTGCACGGCGGCACGCGCTATCTGCGTGATCTGTTGCTGATGTTCAAAAATAACGTCCACTTGGCGTTGGCGGCCTATAACGCCGGCGAAAATGCGGTCATCAATAACGGCAATCAGATTCCGCCCTACGCAGAGACGCGAAACTACGTCACCAAAGTCATCGGGTCATATTACAACTCCAAAGTCAGTACGCAGTAACAGCCTGTCGAGATCACGTCTCACGCAGGCTAAGCAAGGGTGGATGTCGAAGCACGGACAGCAGCCCTAATGTACCGGCGATTCCTACCCCGATTCCACCAGCGCTAATCCCCATCAGCCACACCCAAGCATTGAATGTGTACGGCAGGTGCAAAACGTACTCGGCCAGGACGTATCCCAGGACGCTCGCTGCCAGCGCGGCCACCAGACCGGCCAACACACCCAGAGTAATAAATTCAGCGAGCAGACCCGAGATGATCTGACGGCGGCTGGCGCCCAATGTCCGCAGCATGGCGCTGTCGTGCAGACGTTCGTCCTGAGTCGCTTGAATCGCGGCATACAAGACCGTCAGGCCCGCCAACAAGGTAAAGACGAAGACGTACTCCACGGCAAGCGTGACGCGCTCGATGATAGTGCGCACCTGCGCCATGATCGCGGCGACATCAATTACGGTAATATTGGGAAAGGTTTTGACCAGCCTGGTCAACACCTCTTGGCGCTCCGCGGACAAATAAAAGCTGGTGATATAGCTGGTCGGATACGGACTCAAAGAACCGGGCGTTGCGATGACGAAAAAGTTCACGCGAAAGCTGTCCCAATCCACCTTGCGCAGACTCGCCACCTTGCCGGAAAACTCTTCACCGGCGATGAGGTAAGTGAGGCGGTCGCCCACCTTGATGCCCAGGGTTTCGGCGATACCTTGTTCCACCGAATAAAGATTTTTTCCACTATCATCAGGCCGCCACCAGCGTCCGGAGATGATTTGATTATCATCGGGCAATATTTCGATCGAGGATAAATTGAATTCACGCTCAATCAAACTTGCCGCGCGTTGATCCTGATAATCATTTGGGGAGACGGCCTTGTCATTGAGCCTCACCAAGCGCCCGCGCACCATCGGGTAAAGTTGGATTGCAGGCATGCCTTCGTCCGCAAAAAACCTGTGCAATGAGGAAAGCTGTTCAGGTTGGATGTTGATAATGAAACGATTGGGCGCATCCTGCGGCAAACTCCCCTGCCAGCCCGCCAGCAGATCCGCGCGCACCAGGGTGAGCAACAGCAAGGCCATGAGGCCGATGCCGAACGCGAGGATTTGCGTGACGCTGTTTGCTGGGCGCCGGGCGATGCTGGCGAAACCGAAACGCCATGCCACACCCACCCTCTCCCGCAGTTGGCCAAGCAGCCGGACCAGCAGCCATGCCACGGCGCCCAGGAACGCGAGTGTGGCGACTGTGCCCAGCACGAGATAGAGACCCAACTTCACGTCGCCCGCCTGCCACACCATGAGCGCCGCGAACACGACCCACCCGATGCCATACACCGACGCACCGCGGATAGGCAGGCCGATTTCACGACGCAATACACGGAGGGTGGGGACGTTTTTTAATGCCAGCAACGGCGGCGCGGCGAAACCCAACAGCGCGACCATACCTGTCAGCAGGCCGAATCCCACCGGACGCCAGGACGGCGGTGGCAATTGTGCGGCAACCATGCCGCCTAACAGATCGGTCAGTGCGCTGTGCGCAGCGTACCCTACGGCACACCCTACAATGCCGGCGACCAGGCCCAGGGTGAGGAGTTGGGTCAAATAGATCCAGGTAATGAACGACTGACGCGCGCCGAGGCAGCGCAACAGGGCGCAGGCATCCAGGTGGCGCAGACTGAAACGGCGCGCCGCAGTAGCGATGGCTGCGCCCGCCAACAGCACGCTCACCAGGGCGGCCAGGCCCAAAAAGCGTTTGGCGCGCTCCAACGCTGCACGTACCTCTGGCCGTGCGTCACTGACCCCTTCTAGTTTCTCTCCAGGACCGAGCCGGCTGCTTACCCACTCGCGATAGCGGGCGATGCCGTCTATCTCGCCAGACAGTAACAGACGATAGCGCACCCGGCTGCCGGTTTGTATGAGCTTGGTCGCCGGCACATCGCGGAGATTCAGCAGCAGGCGGGGCGCGATGCTGAACAAATCGCCGCCCCGGTCGGGTTCGTGAACCAGCAGCGCGCTGATTTTTAATTGAGATTCGCCCAGCTTGATCGTGTCGCCGGGCTTGACCGCAAGTTGCGTGAGCAGCCTGCTATCCGCCCATGCTGTACCGGGCGCCGGGATACCGGTGACCGGCGCCTCCGGGCCAAACAGCCCCTCGGCAACGCGCAGTTCTCCGCGCAGGGGATAGGCTTCGCTCACCGCCTTGACCTCGGCAAGCTGGTTTTTATCGCCAGCCAGCAGCATGCTCACGAAGCTCGTAGTCTCGGCGCTGCGCAATTTATATTCATCGGCAAGCTGTCTGAATTGATGATCGACGGGATGATCAGAAACAATCAGTAAATCCGCACCCAGCAGTTCATTGGCCTGATACTGAAGGGCCAGCTCCACGCGGTCTGTGGCGAAACCGACGGCGCTGATGCTCGCCACCGCAATGACCAGCGCAAGACCCAATGCGCGCAGCTCTCCTGCCCGCCACTCGCGGCGCAGCAGCCGGAAGGAAAGCAGCGCGGCTTGCATCATGCAACCAGTCTCCCTGCTTCAAGTTTGAGACGCCGGCGGCAGCGTTGCGCAAGCGCCTCATCGTGGGTGACCAAGATCAGTGTCGAGCCCTGCTCTCGATTAAGATCAAACAGCAGATTGATGATGCGCTCGCCGGACGCCTGATCGAGATTTCCGGTCGGTTCGTCGGCGAACAATAACTTGGGTCTGGGCGCAAACGCGCGGGCGATGGCGACCCGTTGCTGCTCGCCGCCGGAGAGTTGTTTCGGGTAGTGATGCAGGCGATGAGAGAGGTCAACGCGCGCCAGCACCTCGCTCGCCGCCGTGCGCGCTTCACGGCCGCGACCGGCAAGTTCAAGGGGCAGCATGACGTTCTCCAGCGCGGTGAGGCTGGGTAATAATTGAAAGGTTTGAAAGACGAAGCCCGTCAATCGGCCTCGCAACTCGGCGCGGCCGTCTTCGTCCAGGGCGAAGAGATCGCGTCCGTTGAGCGTCACTCGTCCAGTAGTAGGCGTATCGAGCCCTGCGAGCAGGCCGAGCAGTGTGGTCTTACCCGATCCGGAAGCGCCGACAATGGCCACCGCTTCTCCTTCCGCCACCTGGAGATTGATATCCTCCAGTATAACGAGCATACCCTCAGGACCGGCGACTTGCTTCCCCAGGCCTTCTGTCTGCACAATAGGTGATGCTGAAACGTCCTGCACTACACTATTTCCTTTTTGTCTTTGCTCTTATATTGCCGGCGGCGATCAACGCCGGCAATGCAAAAATTCTGGTGTTTGGCGACAGTTTAAGCGCGGCCTACGGCATCGAGCAAAACGCCGGTTGGGTGAACCTATTACAACGCCGTTTACAGCAAACCGCGCCACGTTATCAAGTCATCAATGCCAGCATCAGCGGTGACACCACCAGCGGCGGACTTGCCCGCCTCTCGCGCGCACTCGATAAACATCAACCGGAGATTGTGATCGTCGAGTTGGGTGCGAACGATGGTTTGCGCGGCCTCTCGCTCGAGGAGACCCAAAAAAATCTGGCTGCAATCATCGAACAAACCCTAAGCCGCAAAGCGCGGGTGCTGCTCGTCGGGATACGCCTGCCTCCCAACTATGGCCCTTATTACACGCGAAAGTTCCACGAGATCTATTCCAGCCTCGCCAAGCGTTACCGCGTACCGCTGACGTCCTTTTTGTTAGAAGGCGTGGCCGGCAACCCGGATCTGATGCAGCAGGATGGGCTCCATCCACGCGCCTCTGCCCAGCCTATCGTGCTGGAAAATGTTTGGCGTGTGTTGCAGCCGATGCTTTAAGTACCCTGTTGTCGCTGCTCGAGGGTCAGCGCCAGTTGATCGCTCGCGGCCAATTGTACCCTGTCGCCAAGATGTATCTCGCCGCCTTGCAACACGCGCGCCGTGATGCCACCGTGACCGCGCATGGCGTGATGGCCTCCCACCCCGAGAGCATCCTCCATGCGGCTGCACGGGTCACACAAACCCGTCCCCTCCAGTAGCGCATGGCCGATATAAAACTGCTGAGTCTTGAGCGCCAGCAGATTGATGCCCGAGATCACCAGGTTGCGGCGTAATAATTCGGGTTGCACCGTCTCGCGACCGCACAGCGCAGCAATGACGGCCAGATGTTCAAATTGGATCAGGGTGACTTGGCGATTGCCGCCCTGTTTGGAGTAATGATCGCCGGACAGCCCCAACGCCCTTTCCAGCCTCGCCGATGACACAGCGACGAGCGACTCGCGGTGAGCGGGTCTCAGACCTACCCACTCGACACGGCCAATTTGCGGGAAAACGTTCAGCAATTCAGAGAAATTCCGCATGCGTCTTGACAGAATGTGCAGCGATTGGCAAGGTTAGGTACTATTAAAGGGTACCTCTAAAAATAGTGGATTTTGTCTTTAGGCAAGGCGAAATTCTGCGAGGAAGCGGAGTGTACACGACAGTACATGAGCATTCCGAGCAGAATTTCAACGCCGCATAAAGACAAAA
>Ga0184616_10000261_pt1 | contig 10493 bp, 9 predicted proteins | sample PLM4_90_coex_FD_133145 | JGI IMG/M metagenome (GOLD analysis project Ga0184616, IMG submission 133145) | Groundwater sediment microbial communities from an aquifer in East River, Colorado, USA - PLM4_90_coex | ecosystem: Environmental > Terrestrial > Soil > Riparian zone | place: USA: East...
GGGGTCTCCGGTGGCTTCCTTAATGCCGATGATATTGGGGATGGCCGCCAACCGTTGCACCGTTTCCGGCAGCATGTCACAGGCGGTGCGGCCGGGGACATTATAGAGGATCTGCGGGATAGGCACCGCCTCGGCCACCGCCTTATGGTGGAGATACAGGCCCTGCTGGGTAGGCTTGTTATAGTAGGGCGTGACCAGCAGACAGGCATCGGCGCCGGCCTGCATGGCGCATCGGGTGAGGTCTATGGCCTCGGTGGTTGAATTGGCGCCCGTCCCGGCGATGACCGGGATGCGCCCGGCGGCGAATTCCACCACCTGACGGATCATCCTGCAATGCTCCTCCTCGTCCAGGGTGGGCGATTCGCCAGTAGTGCCCACCGCCACAATGGCGTCGCTGCCCTGCTCAATGTGAAACTCGACCAGGCGCCGCAGGGACTCCGGGTCGAGCGCGCCGTCCGCCTGCATCGGCGTGACCAGGGCCACCATACTGCCGTGAAACATATTTTGCTCCGAAGCCTTCAGGGTGCCTCTAAAAATGCGTCTTTTGTCTTTATGCTACGTTGGAATTCTGCTCTAAATGCTCATGTACTGGCGTGTACACTGCGCTTTCTCGCAGAATTCCACCTTGCCTAAAGACAAAATCCACTATTTTTAGAGGCACCCTTTTTATAGACAAACAAGCATGGTACTTGGAGCCTCAAGCTATGACAAGTTGCCGCTCGCCGGCTATTGGCTATTTGCCATGCAATAATCTACTATTAAGCAAGCTCTGATATATCAGAATTTCCTTAAGTTCAAGGCTGAACGGTACGATATTATTAGATCATGGCCATATCAAACGTAAAACTCAATGTTAGCGGATTGGGTCGCCGCCTGGTCCAGGACGGCCTGTTGACCGAGGCCCTGGCCCAGCAGACCTACGAACAGGCCCTGCGCAGCAAGGTTCCCTTCGTCACCTACCTCGTGCAAAGCAGAATCCTGTCGAGCCGAGCCATCGCCACCGCCGCCTCCCAGGAGTTCGGCGTGCCGCTTTTTGATCTCAATGCGATGGACATGGATCAAACCGCCTCAGCCCAGGTGGATGAAAAACTGATGCGCGAGCATCACACGCTGCCGCTCTTCAAACGCGGCAACAAGCTGTTTGTCGCGGTGGCCGACCCCACCAATGTACGCGCCCTCGATGAGATCAAGTTCCATGCCGGCCTCAATACCGAGCCGGTACTGGTTGAGGAGGACAAGCTCGCCAAGACCATAGACAAGGTCCTCGAGGCTCGCGACAGCGCCATTTCAGTTCTGGACGATGTCAGTCTGGACGACCTCCAGATCACCTCCGGCGACGAGCAGGCCGCGGCCGATGCCTCCGAGGCGGATGTGGACGACACGCCGGTGGTGCGGTTCGTAAACAAGGTCTTGTTGGACGCCATCAACAAAGGGGCGTCGGATGTCCACTTCGAGCCCTATGAAAAGGCGCTGCGGGTACGGTTTCGCCAGGATGGCGTGCTGCGTGAGGTGGCCTCGCCGCCGGTGGCGCTCGCCAATCGCATCGCCGCACGGCTCAAGGTGATGTCGCGGCTCGACATCTCGGAGCGGCGCGTCCCGCAGGACGGCCGCATGAAGATGCAGATCTCCAAGAATCGCGCAGTGGACTTCCGCGTCAGCAGTTGCCCCACGCTGTTCGGCGAAAAGATCGTGATGCGCATCCAGGACCCGGCCAGCGCCCAACACGGCATAGATGCGCTGGGCTACGAAGAAGAGCAAAAGAAACTTTTTGTAGAGGCCGTCCACCGCCCCTACGGCATGGTGTTGGTCACCGGCCCCACCGGCAGCGGCAAGACCGTGTCGTTGTACACCGCGCTCACTATCCTCAATACCGCCGACCGCAATATCTGCACCGCCGAAGACCCGGTGGAAATCAATCTCCCCGGCATCAACCAGCTCAACGTCAACCCCAAGGCCGGCCTGACCTTCGCCTCGGCGCTGCGCGCCTTTTTGCGCCAGGACCCGGACGTCATCATGGTGGGTGAGATTCGTGATCTGGAGACGGCCGAGATCGCCATCAAGGCCGCCCAGACCGGCCACATGGTGCTCTCCACCCTGCACACCAACGACGCCCCCCAAACTTTGACCCGCTTGGTGAACATGGGCGTAGCGCCGTTCAACATCGCCTCCTCGGTTTCGCTCATCATTGCCCAGCGTCTCGCCCGGCGTTTGTGCGCTCACTGCAAAAAACCCTTGGACATCCCGAAGGAGGCGCTGCTCGAAGAAGGCTTCAAGCCGGAAGAGATCGGCAACTTCAAGGTCTACGGCCCGGGGGCGGGCTGCGAGAACTGCGCCGAGGGTTACCGCGGCCGGGTCGGTATCTATCAAGTCATGACGGTCTCCGAGGAAATGGGGCGTATCATCATGGCGGATGGCAACTCCATGCAGATCAACGATCAGGCCAAAAAAGAAGGGGTGTCCGACCTGCGCGAGTCGGGGCTAAAGAAGGTTAAACAGGGCGTTACCAGCCTGGAAGAAGTCAACCGTGTCACCAACGAGTAACATCCTGAATCCCATGCATAGAGTTCATACGATCATTCTTAGAGAATCAGGCTTTAAAGAAAGTCAAAATAGGGTGTTACCAGTCAACCGGGTCACCAACGAATAAAATGTCACCAAAACACTAAAGTTATATATTCTCCTGCCGCTAATGTAGGATAAGGCGTGGTTTGTCTTGTGCCGCACACGGATGTGCTAATGTCGCGGGAGGCAGGATGCCGGGAGCGACCTGTGTTACACGAGAGGTCTTGAACAGTATGGCTGCGAAGGCGATAAAACAAGCTATCTTTGTTTGGGAAGGTTCCAACAAACAGGGCAGCCGTATCAAAGGCGAGACGCGCTCCTCGACTATTGCGCTCGTCAAGGCGGATCTGCGCCGGCAGGGTATCAACCCCATCAAGATCAAAAAGCGTTCTACCTTCGGGCGCCGCAAGAAGAAGATCACCCCCAAAGACATCGCCGTCATGAGCCGCCAACTCGCCACCATGATCTCGGCGGGCGTGCCGCTGGTGCAGTCTTTCGAGATCATCGGGCGCGGCAATACCAACGCCAGCATGCAGGAGTTGATGCTCGCCATCAAGGGCGATCTGGAGAGCGGCACCTCACTGACCGAGGCGCTGGAAAAACACCCCTATTACTTCGACGAATTGTTCTGCAATCTGGTGCGCGCCGGCGAACATGCCGGTATTTTGGAAACCCTGCTGCACAAGATCGCCACCTACAAGGAAAAGATCGAGAACCTGAAAGGCAAGATCAAAAAGGCCTTGTGGTATCCCACCGCGGTGCTGGTGGTGGCCTTTGTTATCACCGCCATCCTGCTCATTTTTGTCATCCCGCAGTTCGAATCGCTGTTCAAAGGCTTCGGTGCCGACCTGCCGGCTCTGACCCGCTTCGTCATTGATCTCTCGGCGGCCTTCCAGCAGTGGTGGTGGGCGATCTTCGGCGGCATCATACTGGCCGTCATGGGACTCGTTCAGGCCAAGCGCCGCTCGCGTAAATTCAGCCGGCTGCTCGACCGCATGCTGCTGAAGGCGCCGATCATCGGCGACATCGTCACCAAGGCCACCATCGCCCGCTACGCGCGCACCCTCGCCACCATGTTTGCCGCCGGCGTGCCGCTGGTGGAGGCCATGCAGTCGGTCGCCGGGGCGTCGGGTAACATCGTCTACGCGGACGGCATCCTCAAGATGCGCGACGAGGTAGCCACCGGCCAGCAGTTGAACCAGGCCATGCGCCAGTCCAACCTGTTTCCGAACATGGTGGTGCAGATGGCCGCAATCGGAGAAGAATCCGGTGCGCTAGACACGATGCTCACCAAGGTCGCCGATTTCTACGAGGAAGAGGTGGACAACCAGGTGGACTCTCTGAGTAGCCTGCTCGAGCCGCTCATCATGGTGATACTGGGCGTGCTGGTAGGTGGTTTGGTGATAGCGATGTATCTGCCGATATTTAAATTGGGGTCGGTGGTATAAGTTTGAGTCGCCTTTGGCGACGGTATGTTAATGCCGGGGGCAGCCCGGCGGCTGGGTACTTTCTTTTGCGTGGCCAAAAGAAAGTACCCAAAGAAAAGGCCACCCCAAGTCTGCGCCCGCTGTCGCGGGTTCTCTGCGCGCCTCGGTCGGCTCGGGGGTTCGCCAACAGCACGTACCTGTGCTGGTGGCGAACGCGCGGAATCCCTGCCGCGCCCCTTACGGGCCTTGTCCTCGCCTCCCTCAGTGCTCGGCTTGACTAAAGGGGAAAGGAAAAAATACTTAGCGTTCACAGGATTTATTGATTTTTGAGTCCCGTTGGCGCAGCCGAGTAGCGCAGCCGGATAAGGATCAGCCCGTCAGGGTTCGGGTAGGGATACCCGAACGCGACCATCAGGCCAGGGTAAGGTCTGTTGGGCGCGCCCGCCGGCCGGCGAGCAACGCAGGGTAGTCGCGTTAGCGACCCAGCCTCCGGGGGCAGCCTTCTTTTTGGGCACTTTTTCTTGGCCACGCAAGAAAAAGTACCTCGCCTTCGGGGGCGAGACCCCGATTAAAATAAAACTCGCCAACTCGCCAAAGGCGACACACTATACTCACCCCATGAACCTACTCGCTCTACTCCAAACCAACCCAGTACTTTTCATATTCGCCGCCGGCCTGCTCGGCCTCATTGTCGGCAGTTTTTTGAATGTCGTGATCCACCGGCTGCCGCAGATGATGGAGCGCGAATGGCGCGCGCATTGTGTGGAGTTGAGTGGCGCACCACAGACCATCGCACCGGCGCGCTTTGATCTATTGCACCCGCCTTCACACTGTCCGCAGTGCGGCAGGGGCATCAAGGCCGCAGAGAATATCCCCCTGTTGAGTTACCTGCTTTTGGGTGGTAAATGTGCAGGCTGTGGGGCGCGCATAGCGCTGCGCTATCCCATCGTCGAGGTCTCGACGGCGCTTTTGTCGGCGGTAGTTGCATGGCATTTCGGCGCCGGGGTGGTGGGACTCGCTGCGCTGCCGCTGACCTGGGTGTTAATCGCCTTGAGCTTCATAGACTTCGATCATCAACTGTTACCGGACAGCATCACGTTGCCTTTTTTGTGGGCCGGTCTTGGCTTAAGCCTGTTTAATGTGTTCGTGGATAGCGAGACCGCCATCATCGGGGCCTTGGCGGGTTACCTCAGTCTGTGGTTGGTCTATATCGTGTTCAAGCTGGTCACCGGCAAGCAAGGCATGGGGCACGGCGACTTCAAGCTGCTCGCCATGCTGGGAGCCTGGCTGGGCTGGCAGGCGCTGCCGGTCATCATATTGCTGTCCTCCCTGTTGGGGGCGTTGGTGGGTATCGCATTGATTCTGTTGCGCGGCAGGGATAAAAACGTGCCCATCCCATTCGGCCCGTATCTGGCTCTGGCGGGGTGGCTCGCGCTGTTGTGGGGGAAGGATCTGACCCAGGCCTACTTGCAGTTTGCCGGGCTGGCATAAGGGCACCTCTAAAAATGCGTCTTTTGTCTTTATGCGGCGTTGGAATTCTGCTCGAAATGCTCATGTACTGTCGTGTACACTCCGCTTTCTCGCAGAATTCCGCCTTGCCTAAAGACAAAATCCACTATTTTTAGAGGTACCCTTACCCCAGATGATTTACAAGGTCGGCCTGACCGGCGGCATAGGTAGCGGCAAATCCACCGTGGCAGGGCTGTTCGCCAAGCTCGGGACGCCGGTGCTGGACGCCGATGTCATCGCGCGTGAACTGGTGATCCCCGGCACGTCCGCCTTGGCCCGTATCGTTGAGGCCTTCGGCGCAGACATCCTCACCGCTCAAGGCACCTTGGACAGGCCGCGCCTGCGGCGTATCATCTTCAGCGATCCCGCCCGCCGCAAGGCCCTGGAGGCCATTTTGCATCCACCTATCCGCGCGGCGATGCGTGAACGTGTAGCCAAACTTGCAGGTCCTTACTGTGTGCTATGCATTCCGCTGTTGCTGGAGACGGGGCAAGAGACCGAGGTAGATCGCATTCTTGTGGTGGATACACCTCACAGCCTGCAATATCGGCGCGTTATGGCGCGCGACGGGCTAAGCGCCGCCGAGGCCGCCGCCATATTGCGGGCCCAGATCGGCTGGCGTGAGCGGCTGGCACGCGCCGATGACGTGATCGTCAATGATAAAGGTTTCGCCGAACTGGAGCGGCGGGTGAGTGAGTTAGATAGGCTCTATAGGAACCTCTGATTAAGTCAGAGGTTCCGCGGTACATGGACGTGCCGCCATTTTTCAATTGCGTTAAGCAATTGAAAAATGGAGAAAAACAAAAATCACACTTTTCGTTTTTTGCCGGGCAGGAAGCCCTAATGCCGCGGGCGCAGGATGCGCAGGAGCGACCGTCTCTGAAAAATGTCATGGATGACTTTTTGAGAGCTTCCTATAAGGAACTCGCGGCGACGGGTTTGCCAGCGCGCGCCAAGTAATGGACAATAGCTCGTTTATGCTTTTGCCCCGTCCCCTTCGCTGGTAACGCTAGTGGTAGAAACGATTACATACGAACAACCGCTTAATGAAAGGGTACGCACCTTTCTGAGATTGGAGTTTCTGTTTCACCAGATCCAGCACACGTTGCAGGGCGACACGGAATGGGACAGCCGGGCGACGATGGGAACCCTGCTCGACATCCTCAATGTGTGCGGGCGCAGCGATCTTCGCACCGAGATTCTGAAGGAGCTGGAACGCCACGCGGCCACCCTCACGCGGCTGGAGCACGCACCCGGCGTGGATCAGCAGCGTCTCACCCAGATATTGGACGAGATTGATGTGCTGGTTGACCGGCTGCACACCCTCAGCGGTCAACCCGGCCAACTGGTGCGCCAGAACGAATTCATCACCAGCATCAAACAGCGCAGCGCCACACCGGGTGGTACCTGTGACTTTGATCTTCCCGCCTACCACTACTGGCTGCAGCGCCCCGCCTACGAGCGCCTCGGCGATCTGGAGCGCTGGCTCACTTCGCTGGACAGCGTGCGGTTCGCGGTGGGGCTGATTCTGCGCCTGGTGCGCGAGTGTGCAATGCCTACTCGTGAGCTCGCCATCGGCGGGTTTTATCAAAAGTCGCTCGATCCGGAAACGCCCTGCCAGCTGGTACGCATCCAGATACCTCAGGACTCGCCCTATTACGCCGAGATCAGCGGCGGCAAACACCGCTTCACGGTGCGCTTTATGGAACCGGTGGCCAACGGCCGAGCCTTACAAACCACCGAAGATGTAGAGTTTGAGATGACCTGTTGCGTAATATGACCGCGGTTAAATGCCCCACCTGCGGTAAGGTCGTGGAGTGGTCTCAGGAACAGCGCTGGAAACCTTTCTGCCGTGAGCGTTGCAAGCTCATTGACCTCGGTACCTGGGCCGGGGAAGGCTACCGGATTCCCGAGCGGGCGGGTAAAGAGACGGCGGGCGAGCAGGACACCGAAGACCTGCCCGTTAACGACCCTGAAAATGAGTCATGAATTCGGCCGGTTTGACACTTGACCAGACGCCGCGCACGGCAATTCCCTGCGCCCCGTGTTGATAGGCCGGATCGAGATGTTCCGGCCGCATCCCCCCTAAGGTATACACCGGCACGGTGGCCTGCTCGGTCAACGCCCGCAGGCCTGTCCAGCCCAATGTCGCGGCCCCCGGGTGACTTGTTGTGGGCAGCACCGGAGAAACCACCACAAAGTCCACGCCGATGGCGAGTGCATGGGCAAGTTCCGCCGCGGTATGGCAGGAGGCGGCGACCCGCTTTTCTTTCCCCACCGGCCGGTTTTCAAAACCCAGCAGTTGCGCACTGCTCATATGAATGCCGGGGGCGTCCAGCTCCATGACGATTTGCACCGGGGCATTCAAAAGCAGTTGCGCGTTATAGTTCTTGCACAAGGTCAGCGCGTTAACGGCCAGCGCGGCGTAAGCGTCTTCGTCCAGGGTCTTGGCGCGCAACTGAATCAGTCTCGCGCCGTTTTTCAACCACGCTTCGAGAGTGGAGAGAAAGGCGGCTGGGTCCGCGGGTTCTTCGCTGATGAGGTAGAGCGAAGGCAACTCCAGCGCCGTGATGACGGGAAGATTGGCCGCTGGATAGTCCTTGTCACGCAATCTGTTCACCGCCACCCATTCCAGGCGTTGATCTTCCCGGCCGTGAGCGTCGCCCGCAAAATCATCCACGCGCCACACATCCAATAGCACGGCCTTGGTCGCTCCCGGCGTCCTGCCTCCCGCGACATTAGCACCTCCTTGTACGTCATCGGGGTAACGATGCGGAATGCGGATCAACGGCCGGGCGCGAGTGACCGTGATCCCCAGTTCCTCGTGCAGCTCGCGGGCAAGCGCCGTGCGCACGTCTTCACCTGCCTCGATCTTCCCGCCCGGAAATTCCCACAAACCGCCTTGATGTAAATGCGCGGGCCGCAAGGCCAGCAACACCTTGCCCTGTTTGTTAAAAATCGCCGCTGCTACGACGTGTTGGTGGTTTAGATGTTCATTCACATGGAGAGTTAGCTGCGGTACTCGGCGTTGATACGCACATAGTCGTAGGAGAAGTCGCAGGTCCAAACGGTGGCGCAGTGCGTTCCGCGGCCGAGATCCACCTTTACGGTGATGTCTTCGCGGCGCATGACCTGCTGGCCTTGCTGCTCAGTGTAGTCCGGCGCGCGCGCGCCATTGCGCACGATGCACACGTCATCAAGGTGAAGGGTGATGCCTTCGATGTCGAGACCGGCGACCCCCGAACGGCCGATGGCGGCGAGGATGCGGCCCCAATTGGGATCGCTCGCGAAAAACGCGGTCTTGACCAGCGGTGAGTGGGCGATGCTGTAGGCGACGGCATCACACTCCGCCTCGCTCGCACCGCCGTTGATCTCCAGGATAATAAATTTTGTCGCGCCTTCACCGTCGCGCACAATGGCTTGAGCGAGTTCCACACAAACCTCAGTAATCACTCGAAGCATGTCGCCGTAGGCGGGATGTGCAGTACTGTCAATGAGGGCGAGCGCACTCTGGCCGGTGGCGATCAATACACAGGCGTCATTTGTGGAGGTGTCGCCATCCACGCTGATGCGGTTAAACGACACCTTAACAGCCTCGTTTAGGCACTGTTGCAAGACGTCACGAGAAATCGCCGCATCGGTCGCGATGTAGGCCAGCATGGTCGCCATATCCGGCCGGATCATGCCGGAGCCCTTGGCGATGCCGGTGACAGTAACGAGCGTCCCCATCATCTCAATCTGGCGCGACGCCCCCTTAGCGACAGTATCGGTGGTCATAATACCGTGTGCGGCGTCGTGCCAGCCGGTGACGCTCAAGTTTGCATAGGCTGCCGGCAGCCCCTCCACAATCTTGGCGACCGGCAAGGGTTCGCCAATCACACCGGTGGAAAACGGCAGCACCTCTTGCTCGGTACAGCCCGCCAGCCGCGCCAGCGCCTCACAACAGCTATGCGCGTCGCTGAGTCCCTGCGTGCCGGTACCCGCATTGGCGTTACCCGTGTTGATAAGCAGCAGGCGCGGCGGCGCCGAAGAAAGGTGCGCGCGCGCGACAGCAACGGGTGCAGCGCAAAAGGCATTTTGCGTAAATACCGCGGTAATGTGTGCCTCCTCGCAGATTTCGATAATAACCAGGTCGCGGCGGCCGGGCTTTTTGATACCCGCCGAGGTGGTGCCTAGCCGGATACCGGCGACAGGATGGAGGAGGGGTAAGGTTTTAAGGCCGACGGGCATCAAATTCACCCCCTAGCCGTCAAATATTGCAGCCCCAGATTAGCCTGCTGGGCAAACAGCTTGAAGCTCTCGTAGCTTTCTTCATCGAGCAGGCGGCCGCTCGGCACGCGGTCGGCGTAAAACAGTCCGATGGCCTGCTGGTTGACGATGATGGGGGAGAGGAAAAAGGCGGTGGCCTTGACGGTCTCGGCGAAACCGGGCGGGAGCTGGTTGAGATACTGAGGGGCGCGACTGTCCTCCACCCAGACACTGTCCTTTCGCTCCAGGGTCTTGGTGAGCAGGTTGAAATTTTGCCGGTCTATCTCGAGATGAAACTGGCTGAGCCACTGATCCTGATCGGCGCCCAGCGCGAGTCGCGGCCGTAGTAAGCGGTGGTCGGGCGTGAGCAGAGCGAATAAAGTGCGGTCCAAGCCGACACCACGGTAAATCCCTTCCAGTACCATCTCCAGGAGCACGTTGATGTTGGGGCGGGTATTTAGCAGTGATGACAATTCGCGCAGGATCTTGAGTTGCAGCATGGGGTCGGGGTGAATAAAGGCGGCCGGTGGCGCGATGTGGTCTTCTTTGACATCGGTGTCTTGCAAGGCCTCGGCGTGAGGTTCGGCTAACGGTATCTTCCGGGCCGCCGCCTTCATCCCGCAACCGGAGACCATCTGCACGGCCTCGCCCGCATTCTTGTGAAGAAAGGGTTTGACCTGCTCGACCGGCCGTTGCAGTTGCTGCGCTATATGCATGAAAAGGGGCTGGGCATCCTCGCTATCCCAA
>Ga0184616_10000262_pt1 | contig 10478 bp, 8 predicted proteins | sample PLM4_90_coex_FD_133145 | JGI IMG/M metagenome (GOLD analysis project Ga0184616, IMG submission 133145) | Groundwater sediment microbial communities from an aquifer in East River, Colorado, USA - PLM4_90_coex | ecosystem: Environmental > Terrestrial > Soil > Riparian zone | place: USA: East...
CATTCCCTCACCCTCCTGGCGATCAACTGGGTATACTGGGAACCAAAATCGAGGATGAGTATTTTATCAAAAGGGGTCTTCTGCTCCATAGCTTTTCACTTCCGAATCAGTCTGTGAGTGGAATGAGAAGAAAAGAAAATTTTATCCTTTGAACCTCCCCACCTCCCCTGCCCAAAGGAAGGCGGGCCAGGCAGGCCATCAGGGTGCGTCCCGGTCAACCCTTCGATTCACTCAGGGCAAGCTCTGAGCGCACCTATATTCCTGCTCTAAAGAGCAGGGTTTGGGCGCAGTCGAAGGGTCAATGTTTTAAATAGTATTTCCCATCCTTCATTTCATATTGATAGGAAACACCCTTTCGGTAATAGAGGTCATCCTTTTGAAGGAGACGGGCAGAAATCAGTTCCTCAATGCGATCGGGATATTTTCCATTCTCCATATAATAAATTTCTAAAGCATTCTTGATCTTCTTCAGTTGAGTCTTGTGGGCCAAATTCATCGGAGCTTCGATATCTGCTCTCTCAATCCTTGAATTCCCGAGATGATGCAAGACAGTGGGCTTGAAATAGACCAAGAACAAGATGATCGCCGCCAAAGAGGCCCCAAAATAGACATACGTCAAAGCCTCCCGAAAGCGGAAGGTACTCACTTTCTTGATCAAGCTGGGCCTCTCGATTCCAGCGCCTTCGATCAACCCTATCTCCATCAGGTCGGCTAGAATATCGCTCGCATTAAACTTTCCCAATAGGCTTCGGTCAATAATTTCCTGAACGGTCCGCGTCCCATCTACGAGATTATAGATGAGTTCCTGCTCCGAGGTCAGTTTGTCCTTTAAATACCCCTGCGAGGATAACGGATCGAGGGATTTTTCCTTTAGAACGAGGACTTTCCGGAAGACCAAGTTAGGGGAATAGACTTTTTTCTCAATCTCTGACCATTCATCCACCATGCGAAGGATGTTCAACAAGACCTGCTCGGTACTGAGGGCAAAGGGGATCTTCTTATAACTTTCGACCAGTTTCAGATCGAAGTTAAAGGTTCCGTCTTCCCACCAAAAGAGATCGTAGATGGTTTCATAAATCTGTGTGGAGATGACTTTTAACACATGGTCCTTGGTCAGTAGCTGAAGTTCGACGAGGATCTCCCCCAGATACTTGAGCGTCTCTTTTTGGATCCTTAAGACCCGCTCCAATTGTTCTTGGGTAATCAATTGAGCCTTCACCAAGATTTCACCGATCAGATCCTTCTTTCCCCGATAATTGGAGTAGACATGGACAATCATCCCGTCGACAAAATGGAGTTCAACCAAATCCTTTCCCCTGCGGATCCTTAAGACCCCTGTTTTGAGCTGCTGACCGATCAGCTGGATGATCTCTGTAATACTAAAATCTTTTAACGTTCCCTGCAGGGCCATGGCCTGACCTTTGTCCTTATTGACCTCTAAGTGATCTTTTCAATCTCGTACTTCGGTTTGAGTCGATAGACCCGTCGAATAGAAAGAATATAGAATAGAATAAAGAGCCCTCCCCAAAAGATCCCTCTCAAAAAGATCGGAGGGGACTGGGGGAAAAGAAGCGTCAACGCCCCATTCCAATAGACAAATCTGAAAATAAAAATAAAGAAGAGGAAGAGGAAAAGGAGCCCTTTGAAAGATTGTCCCCTCCATACGTCGCTGAAACCGACGAAAAAGAAAGAGAGAAACCGGCTCACGAAGTGGTTCGTCTTCTGAAATTGGCTAACCTGAAGGGACTTCTTCTCTTGAATCCTGGGGTGAATCTTTTCTTTTTGAATAAAAATCCGATGGCAATTGAAACAGATCGACTCCTGATCAGAAGTGCCCAAATAAAACCGGTACGTGGGGCTCCCACACATGGGGCAACGGCTCAGAAAACGTTTCGCCCGACTGTACCGCGATACCCCGATCAATAGCCCAAGAAAGAAGAGAGGCACCAAAAAGACTCTTGATGGGATCTTCTCGAACCAGGCTTTAAAGAGACGGTAGAGCACCCCTTCCCTTCCGATGAATTGGTTGAGTGACCTTTTCCAGAGTATCGGTAGGGTGAGAACTTCATCAATCACCATCCGATTATAGTGGGAAGAATCAATCGCCGAATAGTGATCCACGAGTGTGGGGTCCAACTGCCTTGCTTTTTCAAAGGCCTTACTCGTCTTCCCCGTCAGGAAGGTCTCTTGGGAATAGGCCCGGTAGAGATTATAGTAATAAGCTCCCTTGTTGGGATCGAGATCGACGGCTTGCTGATAGGAAGCGATAGCCAAATCGGGTTGTTTCTTGGCCAGATAGACATTCCCAAGATTGGACAAAGCTTCATGGAATTGAGGGGCCTGCTGTATCGATTTCCGATACCATTCTTCTGCCTGAGCGAAACGCCCCTCTCTCTTTCCGATCAGTCCAAGGGTAAATAGAACTTCCGGGTCATCGGGATGGGTCGACAACCAGGCCTCCAATTTTTGCTCAACGGTCTTGTCCCAATCCTCATGGTTTGCCTGGCTCATTTCCACAAGGACCTCTGAAGGGGGTCCATCCAAAAAAGTGGAGGCGGAACGGAGGAAGAAGGGGAGGTAGACCAGAAGGATGAAAAAGATCAGGAGGACTTGCCTCTCCCTCTTCATCATGTAACCCCATAAGAAAATGGACCAGAACATGATGGCCCACAGGATATCCAAACGGAGGAAGAACGGAATGAAGAGGACGAAAATTTTGGCACTGTTGATGAGAAGACCTGAAACCTTCTGGCTTAGATTTCTCCGAATATCGTAGAAGTAGAGGGACAGATATTTCACCATGACCACAATCCCAAAGACAACAAAGGTCATCAGGATTGCATTGCAAAGGATGAAGAAGAAATTAAAGAAAAATCTTAGGGAACTGGGATAATGCTGAAACTGGGCGAGGAGCCCCTTGAGGACTTCGGGGAAGATTTTATGAAGCTGAAAGGGACTTTGAGACCAGAGGGCTTTTGTCAGTTCAAAATAGAATGGCGGAAGGTCCGGGGAAAGTTTTACGGAATAGCTTGCAAGGGCCACGGCTTGATCGGAGTCCCCTCGTTCTCTCGCCTTCCGGGCCTCTCGACTTAAGAGGGTAGAGAGAATGGGAAGATTTCTGATCCCCTTATCCAATTTTAATTGGTAGAGTTGATCCAGCTCTTTGGTGCTCTTGGCCGGTGTCTTTTTATCACTCCCCTGGGATTTCGACACCCATATCCCTTTAAGATCTAATGGCCGATCATCGGAAGGAGGAGTCTCGACCGTGAAGAATTCCTTCGAAAAGGGGAGGGTCTCTTTCTTGGTCAGGAAGCCTCCATAGTAGAGAAAAGCAATAATTAAAACGATTAGGATAATAATTGCCTTTTTCAAGACTGTCCTCTCGAGGGTTTCCTATTCCAGTCGATAATTGGGAGCCTCTTTGGTGATGATGACGTCATGGACGTGGCTTTCCCTTAACCCAGACGACGTGATCCGAATAAATCTTGCTTTCTGTTGTAATTCTGGAATATTTTTTGCTCCCAGATATCCCATCCCGGCCTTGAGCCCTCCGATGAGTTGCTGGATACAATAGGAAAGACCTCCGCGGTAAGGCACCCTTCCTTCAATCCCTTCCGGAACCAACTTGGCTTCGCTTTCCACTTCCCCTTGAAAGTAACGATCCCGGCTCCCTTCTTTCATCGCCTCTAAGGATCCCATCCCGCGGTAAACTTTGTAGCTTCTCCCTTGATAGAGCACGATCTCGCCTGGGCTTTCATCCGTTCCAGCAAATAAGTTTCCGATCATCACCGAATGCGCACCAGCCGCCATGGCCTTCGTAATATCACCCGAAAATTTGATCCCGCCATCCGCAATGAGGGGCACACCATACTTTTCCGAAACCTCCGTCGCTTCCATAATGGCAGAGAGCTGGGGGATCCCCACTCCTGCAATGACCCTTGTGGTGCAGATCGATCCGGGCCCGACCCCTATTTTGATCGCATCCACTCCGGACTTGATCAGATCCAGAGCCCCCTCTTTCGTGGCCACATTTCCACCGATGAGCTGACAATCTGGAAGATTCTCCTTCGTATCCAGCACAGCCTCTAACACATCTTTAGAATGGCCGTGGGCACTGTCGAGGACCAAAACGTCCACGCCCGCTTTGATCAGCGCCTCTGTCCTTGCCTCTCTGTCCTTTCCGATTCCGATACCCGCCCCGACCCGTAACCTGCCGAGATGATCTTTACAGGAATTGGGATACTTTCTGATCTTCTCAATGTCTTTGATGGTAATCAAGCCCTTCAGATGATTATGGTCATCGACGACTAATAATTTCTCGATCCTATTCCTATGAAGGATATCTTTTGCCTCTTCCAGAGTCGTCCCCACAGGGACGGTGATGAGACGATCCTTGGTCATGACCGTAGAAATTTGGGCATCCAATCTCTTCTCGAATCGAAGATCCCTATTCGTCAGAATGCCAACGAGCTTTCCACTCTTCGTAATCGGGACCCCTGAAATTCTGTATTTCTTCATAATCTCCACGGCTTCATGAATCTTCTGCTCAGGCTGCATCGTAATGGGATTGAGGATCATCCCGCTTTCCGATTTCTTCACTCTGTCAACTTCCAGGGCTTGATCTTCGACAGGCAGGTTTCGGTGAATGATTCCAATGCCTCCCTCTTGAGCCATTGAGATAGCCGTCCTCGACTCCGTGACCGTGTCCATGGCTGCGCTGACCAGAGGAATATTTAATCGGATCGTCCGCGTCAATTGGGTGCTGACATCCACGTCTTTAGGCAAAACGGCAGAATAGGTAGGAATGAGCGATACATCGTCAAACGTTAAGCTTTCATCGAGGATTTTAGGATGGGTTCCCATCGTTTCACCTTACTCCCATCAGTAGATTTTTATTTCATATATCAAACGAATCCACATTTGTCAACCTGACACGATGAGAGTTCCAGACTTTTCCGGAAATCTCACGATAGGCGTCATCGGTTGAATCGCTTCCCTCCCACAACTTTTTCTCCAAAGCGAGGAAGAATTTCTCGAGGCTATTGGGTCGCAGGGCGCAGATAGACACTCCGTCATATTTTTCACACATGGCCTCAACCCCACTTTCTTGACCCAACCGATCTTCTTTGTTAAAGACGAGCAATCGGGGAATGGGATGCAACTCCAATTCAAAGAGGATTTGATGGACCGCTTCGATATGCTCCTGAAAACAGGGATTGCTGATGTCAATAAGATGGATCAATAAATCGGATTCATGCAGCTCATCAAAGGTCGGACGAAAGGCCACCATTAACTCCTTGGGTAGATTTTTAATGAACCCCACTGTATCCGTTATCACGACTTCACGGATGTTGCTTTCAGGTGTCAAATAAGTCGTAAACCTTAATCTCCGGGTGGCCGTATCTAACGTTGCAAACAGTTTCTCTTCCACATGGAATTGGCTCTTCGTGAGGAGGTTGAAAAGGGTCGTCTTTCCGGCATTCGTATATCCGATGATGGAGAGAACAGGGACTCTTGTCCTTCTTCGGCGTCCCCTCTGCTGTTCTCTCCTCTTGGCCAGCTTCTTCAACTCTTTTTCGAGAAGGTGTATCCGATCCCTCACCCTTCTCCGATCGATTTCTAATTTTGTCTCCCCTGGGCCCCTTCCTCCGATGCCACCGGTCAGCCGGGAAAGGGCGAGGGTCTTTTTGGCCAACCGTGGAAGAAGGTATTTTAGCTGGGCCAATTCAACTTGAACCTTACCTTCCTGGGTATGGGCCCGTTGAGCGAAAATATCTAAGATCAGCTGGGTCCGGTCCAGGACTCTTAATTCAGTCAGATCAGAAATGGATGCCATCTGGCCTGGGGTTAGATTTTGGTCAAAAATAATGAGATCCACTCCTAACTGCATACATTTAACCAGTAGCTCTTTCAACTTCCCCTCTCCCATCAAAGTGGTTGGAGAGATCTGCTGGGGTCTCTGGATGATGGAATCCACCACAAACACATCACTGGATTCAGCCAACTCTTTCAATTCCTCCATGGAACTCTCTAAGACCTCCCGATTGTCCTTGCTGATGCTGAGGAGAATCGCTTTCTCTTTTGATCGCTTTAGAGGGATCGATCGCTGCCCCCTTTGAAATTCGTCCTCGAGCGATTGAATCCACCGTAAAAAATCGACATCCAAAAGCCCGAAGGAAATAGGAGGGTCTACTTCCCACACTTTCTTTTCTCGATTGTCGGGAAGGAGATGGGCCAAGTAGATCAATCCTGGGTAGCCCTTTTGATTAACAGTGAGGGCAACCATCATATCCAATCTTAGGAAGGCAAGGTCTGTCAAATCCTCCTCTGTCAAAGGTTCTCCTTGAAGGTGAGTGTGAATGAGGCGAAGGCCCCTCAACCTTAAGATCCCTGCCCTATAGCGAGAGAGATCATGGATCGTAATCCCCTTCTGGTCTCCCACCATCACGGTTTCAATGGACCCCCTTCGCCCAACGAGAATACCAATCTGGCGTCGGATTTCACTGGATAGTTCTGTCAGAAGCCGTGCAATTTCAGGGGAAACGATCTTTTGAGATGGGATCTTCCTTCGATAGATATGTTCGATCTTTCGAATCTGGCTAGGTTTTAAACCGATGATATTTCCGTAGACTCTGTTAATCTATTCCTCCAGATCTATATGTTCTTAGAATTTTAGTATGAAAAGGATGCCAAGTCAACCCTTCGACTTATTGATTTATTGGGCTCAAGGTTGACCCTGAGCGCCCTTTATATGCGGCTTTGAAAAGCAGACTTGGCGGCGTCGAATGAGTCAAGCATTTCTATTCATTGAAAAATTCTACCCTTCCCTGCTCTCCCTTCTCCCCCCTTTGAACAATCTTCACATCAGAAAAATGTTGAACGACCCACAGGTTGGTTAAGAGATGTTCGGTGATTCGCATGGTGCTAAAGGACGAATGTCCTTTGGCCAAAACCAAGAAGGGGATCAATTGATCAGCCAGATGGGGATCGATACAGCCATCAGACTCGACATAGTCTTTCAGAGATTCGACAGCCTCTTTGGCAACCTCCTCTGCCGGTTTCCCTCTTTTGCCCAATGATGAAAAGCCTGCAATGGCTTTCTCAGATTCCGCCACTAAAAAGAGGAACGAACCTGGTCCATTTGCAGGAAGATCGTGGAGAACCGATATCTCTGCATTCACCTTCATCTCCTTCTCAATCCTCCTCAGGGCTTCATCCCTTTGCCTCTCTCCCACATGTTTTGGGAGGTGGGAAGTGGCAGAAATTCCGCGAATCTTCTTCAGCAAGCCCCGTTCGAGCAGTGAGATCGGTTTAAGATGGGAGATGGATTTAATTTCCACCTGAAGAATTCCACCCCCCTTGGGGTACCAACCCCATTGCTCAATCCTGGCCTCCACAGAGATCCCCATGAGGCTAAGTATTGGAAAAAGAATTTCGGAAAGAAAATGGAAGGGTGGACTCCATGGGACATGGGTACCACCCGCCAGGGTCAGCCGGGAATCTTTCCGGGAAATAGAAAGGGGTGGGAGAAGAGCCTGAAGCAGAAGGGTCACAGAACCCGCTGTTCCTATCGTGAATTTGTAATCTCCCGGACAAATCGCTTTGGGAATGAATGTCAGCCTCTCCGAACCGATGGCACCACCTTCCACCTCTGCTCCGGAAATTTGAGCCAACGCTTTTAAAGCCATCAGGTGCTGGTGACCCAGACCTGGTTTTGCTCTCTTTGCCCTGATATGATGGACAGTTAGAGATCTCTTAAAAATTGTGGAAAAGGCAAGAGCTGTTCTTAAGATCTGCCCTCCTCCCTCTCCAAAAGATCCGTCAATTTCAATCGGACTTTCTTCATGATCATCCATCTGTTTCAGACTAATCAAAACGGGTTATGCTGTCAATATTAATACAGAGGTATCACTTTAGCCTTTTGAAAAATGAATTTCAAAAGCCAAAGAAATTAAAAGAATCACCATAAAATCCCCCTCTATCCCCCTTTTCCAAAGGGGGAAGCTAACATCTCCTCCCTTTGGCGTCTTTTTCCTGCTGGAGGCAGGCAAAGGGAGGCAGGGAGGGATTTTCAAAGCGCTAAAGTATTACGAATTTACATTGAGATTCCGAAATCGAAGACCCACCACTTGATTCAGGGCAAGGTTCGGGATGACACGTTAATGCCCCCTTTGTCAGGCTGAACTTGTTTCAGCATCTCCTTTATCCAGACGTAATGACATCCTCAGAAAAGGGTTGTTCTACAAAATATTCATGCAAAGCTGCTCAAGGAGGATCGAATGAAAAAGATGGTTTCGATGGTTTGGGGATCGATCGTAGTCCTTCTGTTGATCTTGATGCTTCAAGAATGCCTTGCCGGGGTGACGATTGAGCAGGTGATGAGAGACGGAGAAGGGAATGCATCTAAAGTTTTTATAACCTTCTCTGAAAACAAGTTTCGAACTGACCATCCGGAGGGTGGCATGACGACGATCATAGACTTTCAAGGAGATCGGATGGTGATGATCGATCATCGGTCCAAGCAGTATGTGGAGATCCGATTCTCTCAATGGGAAAAGGAGGTTTCAGAAAGATTGAAGAAATCGGCTCCAGGCACGAAGGCAAAATCGAGGAAGATCCTTGTGAAAAGAACCGGTGAAACAGCCATCCTCAATGGTTTTCAAACAGAGAAGGTCGAAATTTTGGCGGATGGAAAGTTGGTCGAAGAGAATTGGGTTACCCGAGATGTGGAGATGAAAGAAATTGAGAAGGTGATGGATAGAGTGGCCCAGAGATTCTCAAAAGAGTTTCGATCCGAGATGAAGGAAGGAAGGGAGATTTATGAGAAACTGAAACCTTATGGGTTCCCCATTTTGATTAAAGACTATTCGATGACCCATGGATTAGGGGGCATCGATGCTTTGGAGGTCAAGAAATTGGAGAAAAAAGAGTTGAAGGATGAGGTCTTCCTTCCTCCGAGCGGTTATCAACGGATCATGCCTGAGCCATCTAAGAAATAATTTGGTTACCATAAAATGGTGCGGCGGCATTTACTGCCGCCGACTTTCCTTTCCACCCTCTACACGGAAAATTTCACATCCATTTGATTGATTCTGGGATCAAGCCCTGCCTGGATATCAGTATCTTCGACAACTCCGATCACTACGACTACCTTCACGGAGGTGATGACCCCGGGGACGAGATGTCCTCCCAGGGTGACGACACGATCCCCGATTACAGTTGAAGCAGAAAAGTGTGCATGGACTTCTAAATCACCGTCCTCTTTTGTGGCAATCCATCCTGTCAGGGAGACGATCTCCATGGGCTGTTCTAAATCGAGGTAGAGGCGGTGATGTCTCTCCACCTTGAGATCCGGAGGTAGAACCTTGAGGTTCCGGAAAGTGGCTTTTTTCAGGGCTCCGATACCCGACAGGATCACCCCAGTTCGAATGCCTTCTCTTTTAACCAATTCGTGAATTCCTTCTAATAGATCGATATCCATCTTCAACTTTCCCATGACAATTCTGTCGATCCGTCCCCTACCAATCCCCTCCAAGAGACGATGGCCACTCTCCATAGTTCTCTCCTTTTGAAAAAGATAATTTAAGTATGACAATTACTTTTTGAGCTTTCTACTGAAGAAGGTTCCTCAGCAAGATGGGATAAAGACCGTTAAAAGGAGTCTCATCACGATTTTGTATGGGTATCCTTTTTCCGCTTGAGGACTTTGAGAATTTTAAGGTCTTCGAAACAATGGCTCCGATGATGACAAACTCTACATTATGGTCGTTTAATGATCTCAAAAGGTGCTCGGTGTCCATGAGGAGACGTAGCTTAGTTCAAACTCAACTTCCTTCTCCTCATCGTCTGCAGACAACTTGAGAATCGCCGGATTCTTTTTCGTGATAAAAGGTTATCAATTTCCAGTATAAAAATCAATTGAAATCCATATCCATATGCAAATGTAGGAGCTGTATTGCTTGAGACGGGTTGGCGTAATGATGCCGGAGAGGGACTCAAGAAAAGGGCTGAGAAGTTTCATGAAGATGAGGAGATAAGGAAGTTGCTAAGAGAGGTTGAAAATGACACCGATGACCCTGATGGGGAAAAGCGGCCCTTTTCCGTCTGATATTGCTTACAGCACTGCCACAAGCTCTCTTACGGAAACTCTCTTACGGAAAGTATTGAATCCCTTCTCCAATAGGATTAAAATGGGGATCGGTGGGGACACCAAAATTCTTCCTATCATATAAGGGATAGATGGCGACTTCAATTTTAATAAAGGATATTAGCTTATGTTTCCCTCATATTACCCTTTTAAAGGCATCTGCAGGGTCTGGGAAGACCCATGCCCTTACAGAGAGATTTGTTCAATTCATCCTTTCCGAGAAAATTCCCCGTAACAATCTTAGAAATATTCTTGCCATCACCTTCTCAAATAATGCCGCCAAAGAAATGAAGGAACGGATCCTTTCATGGCTTAAAGAGATCTACTTCAG
>Ga0184616_10000263_pt1 | contig 10475 bp, 10 predicted proteins | sample PLM4_90_coex_FD_133145 | JGI IMG/M metagenome (GOLD analysis project Ga0184616, IMG submission 133145) | Groundwater sediment microbial communities from an aquifer in East River, Colorado, USA - PLM4_90_coex | ecosystem: Environmental > Terrestrial > Soil > Riparian zone | place: USA: East...
CTAAAGGGGGGTTGGGGGGATTATCCGGAGGAAAATCTTGGCAACAGGAATGATCGAAATCGACCCGGAATTGTGTAAAGACTGTAAATTGTGTATTTCTGTTTGCCCTTATCGTTTGATAGAGTCTTCTGATCGAATGAACCCAAAAGGATACTACCCTGCCTTTTTTATTGAAAAACATTTGAAAAAAGAAGGCAGGAAATGCACGGGGTGTGGCCTCTGCGCCATTGCATGTCCAGAAATTGCCATTGAGGTGTATCGTGCCTAAAGTACTGATGCGGGGGAATCATGTCGTTGCAGAATCAGCCGTCCGCGCGGGGTGCCGATTTTATTTCGGATACCCAATCACCCCCCAAAATGAGATTCCTGAGTACATGTCTGAGAGGCTTTCCAAACTGGAGGGAGGGGTATTCATCCAAGCGGAAAGCGAAATTGCCGCAATCCATATGGTGATTGGTGCCAGTATGGCTGGAGGAAGAGCGATGACTTCCTCTTCGGGCCCTGGAATTAGCCTCAAACAGGAAGGGATTTCTTTTCTCGCAGCGTTGGAGTTACCGGCAGTCATCGTCAACATGAGTCGGGGAGGCCCGGGCCTGGGCAACATTGCTCCGGCCCAATCTGACTATTTTCAGGCCACAAGGGGAGGAGGACATGGGGATTACCGCAATATCGTCCTGGCCCCCAACTCCTGCCAAGAGCTTGCCAATTTAACCTATGAAGCATTTGCTCTGGCTGATAAATACAGAACTCCCGTCATCATCCTTGGAGACGGGATGCTCGGGCAGATGATGGAACCCGTTGAATTGCCCTCTGAGATTCAAATAAATAAGTTGCCCCATAAAGACTGGACCCTGACAGGCGCCAAAGGAAGACCCAGCCGATTTCTTCGATCACTCATTTTAGACCCCTTTGAGGAAGAGGAGCATAACTGGAAATTGATGAGGAAATATGAAAGGATTACCAAAGAAGAGGTGAGATGGGAAACAGCTTTTGCCGGTGACGCTAAATTGATGGTGGTTGCCTTCGGGATCGCAGCCAGAATTGCAAAAGGGGCGATCAAGAGGATGAGAGAGGAAGGGCTGAAAGTGGGACTCATCCGACCCATTTCTCTTTGGCCTTTCCCCTATAAGGCCATTAAAGAGTTAACGAAAAAAGTGAGGCACTTCTTTGTATTTGAAATGAATATGGGCCAAATGCTGGAGGACGTTAAATTAGCACTCGAAGGAAACGGCGAGGTCCATTTTTATGGTAGACCTGGAGGAATTATTCTAACCCCCTTGGAAATTTCAAGAGTGATTTCCAGCTATTATTATCAGAAGAAAATAGGATAATATTGATGAAAAAGGTATTTTCCAGACCGAAATCTCTCAAGAGAACTCCCTTTCACTATTGCCCGGGATGTGGGCACAGCGTCTTGCATCGAATCATTGGGGAGGTCATTGATGAGATGAACCTTCAAGAAAGAATCGTTGGTATCCCGCCGGCAGGGTGTGCGGTATTAGCATACTTTTATTTTGACATTGATATGGGAGAGGCCTCACACGGAAGGGGAGCCGCATTGGCCACCGGGATGAAGAGGGCGCTGCCGGATCGTGTGGTTTTTACCTACCAAGGGGACGGAGATATTGCTGCCATTGGGACGGCTGAGACCATTCATGCAGCCTCTCGGGGAGAGAACTTTTCCACCATCTTTGTCAACAATGGAGTTTACGGGATGACAGGCGGGCAGATGGCTCCGACGACGATTCTGGGCCAAAACACCACTACTTCACCGGGGGGAAGGGAAGAAAAAAGAGATGGGTTTCCGATCAATCTCAGCGAGATGCTCGCCGTTGCCAAGGGCAGCGCATATATTGAGCGGACAGCCGTGAATAGCCCTGCGAATATTTTGAAGACGAAAAAAGCGATTTCGAAAAGCTTTCGCGTTCAAATGGAAGGATATGGGTTTTCGCTTGTCGAGGTCTTATCGCCTTGCCCTACCAACTGGAAAATGGAGCCTGTTGAAGCCTGTAAATGGATCGACGAGGTGATGGCCGTCCATTTCCCTCTCGGAATTTTAAAAGATGTCACCGGGGATAAAAAAGATGCTCATTAAGACGGTTTTTTCTGGATTTGGCGGCCAGGGCGTGATCATGATGGGTTACCTTCTGGCGATCGCTGGAATGTATGAGGAGAAAAATGTCACCTGTTTACCTTCTTACGGAGCCGAGGTCAGGGGGGGGACCGCCAATTGCACTGTCGTCATCTCTACAGAAGAGATCGCGTCACCGGTTGCTTCAGAACCTGAATTTGCCGTATTGATGAATAGTCCTTCCTTGTTTCGATTTCAGAACCAGGTCCAATCAGGGGGAACGATCTTTTTGAATTCGAGCATGATTGAGTCAAGGCCCATCCGGGGGGATTTAGAGATTTTTGAAGTTCCAGTCAATGACCTGGCCAAAGAAGGTTTGGGGAGGAAAGTGGCCAATATGATTATGTTGGGAGCCTTTGTCAAGAAGTCTGGTCTCGCTTCTCTGGACACCATGCTTCATGTGGTGAAAGATACTTTTGGAGACCGAAATCCAGGAGTTTTCAAATCCAATAAAACCGCTCTGCAATTGGGATTTGACTACCTAAAATGATTAGGAGGAGGGGGCATGCCTGTTAAACAAATCTCTGTGAGTCTCGAAAACGTTCCCGGAAAACTCTCCGAAGTGAGTGAATACTTAGGTGAAAACGGCGTCAATATCATCGCCTTAAGTGTCGCCGACACCGCAGATATCAGTGCTGTTCGATTTGTGGCGAACGATCCTGAGAAAGCAGCGAATGTCTTAAAAAGCAACGGTTATTCGATAAGAATGACCGAGGTATTAGCGGTGGAAACGCCCAATCATCCAGGAGGGTTGAACGCCATTCTAAAACCCCTTAAAGAAGTTTCTATTAATGTGAATTATCTCTACACCTGCCTCGGAACAGGGGAAAAGACGGTACTCATTGTGGGCGTGGATAAAATGGACGAAGCCGTGCAGGTTCTAAAGAAGAATTGGGTTCACATGTATGATGAGGAGCTCTATCGCTTTTAAGCGGCTAAGCATAACTATGGAGCCCTGAAAGAATGTAATTGACGCCAAAATAGGTAAATAAGACCGCGACAAACCCAACGATCGACAGAACGGCGGCCTTTCTTCCCCTCCAATCTCTTGTAAATCGAGCATGCAAGAAAGCAGCGTAAACAAACCAAGTGATGAGAGACCAGACCTCTTTGGGATCCCAACTCCAGTAGCTCCCCCAAGCATAATTAGCCCATGCAGCACCCGTAATGATACCCAGGCTCAACATGGGGAAACCGATCACAATGGATTTATAGTTGATTTCATCCAGGATCTGGGTGGAAGGCAGCCATTTTGAACCTTCCTCTCTAGGCGAGCCCTCTCTGTCCCGGATTAAATAAAGGATACTGACTCCAAAGGACACGGCAAAGGCGGCATATCCAAAAAAACAGGTGGTCACATGGATGGTTAGCCAATTGCTCTGGAGGGCAGGCATCAGGGGGGTGATCTTTGCGTTTATGCCCGGGATGATGGAGGTCAGGGCGATCGCCAAGAAAGCAAAAGGAGTGATAAAAACCCCGATGATCTTCTGCTGGTATTTGAATTCCAGAATCAGATAGATCAAAACAATGGTCCAGGAGAAGAAGATCAAGGATTCATACATATTGGACAAGGGAACATAGCCATAACCCGTCTGATGTGTTTCCAACCAGCGGACGACAAGGCCTCCTGAGTGAATAAGAAGTCCGATGATGAGTAGGGAGGTGGAGAGAGTCCCGAGCATCCTATTTCTTGAGGCTGTAAGGATGAGATAACCCAGGAAACAAAAGAGATAGATACCCATTGAAATATTAAAAAATGTTTGGCTTGATAAACCCATGTCTGTACCCCAAGAGTGTAAGTTGAAGAATTAACTTAAAAATAACCGATTAACGTATTGTTGTCAATTTTATTGTTTGAGATTTGTGAAAAACCCACAGAAGTCCCTGAGGGTGAGTCAGGGACCTCTGTGATAGAGGAAAGAAGGAGGAGAGGAGGAAAATCTATTTTTGTCCAAGGATTTTTTCTTTTTCGAAGGGCAGGGGGGGAGAAGTCGCCCTTTTCCTTGTTTTGGCCATTTGGGTGATTTGGATCTTATAGGTTGCTTTCAATAACAATACCCCATCGTCTTTATGGCAGTGAATGAATTCCTCCATTGCCAAATATTCCTGTTCTTTGAAAATATGGCGGCAGTTTCTCAATAAATACATGACACGGACATCGTCTATTTTATAATAGACCTCTAGAGGATGGTGAGATTCCTCGGGAATCCTTTCTAAATCTTTAATATCGACGTCTTCAACAATAGCACCCATTAACTTAAGAAAGGCATCCATTTTGTCTTGAGAAAGGGGAGGTTTCAATTCTCTTTCTAGTTGTCTGGAGATCTCCTCAGATTGAATTTCTACGGCGATGCATTTTGGAGAATAATCTCCAGGGACCAGCTGGTATTTCAACGGTTCATCGATTCTCTCTCTAAATTTCTTGATTACAAATTTTTCTCTTCCATTGGTGGCCTTAAAAAAGGAGGTTTTGATAGGTTCGGAGTAGGCCTTTTCGCTGACGTAAGAGTCTTCAATGATTTTCAAATTTTCTAATTGGTGGCCATGATGGTGGATTAAGAAATCTTGGAAATCGTTTCTTTCAGTACTTTGAAAATTCTCAAGGGGGCGGTCGGGACCTAATTCGTATTCCGGATATTCGTCATACGGGCTTTTCATGAAAAGTTGGTCACAATTCTTACAACGGATGAGCTGGTTCATTTAAATCTCCCGGACCATTCTAATTAATGGGATACCGCAGGAGCTCTGAGATGGTCTTTCACGAGGAAGACATCTTCCATCTCCTTCAAAACATCTAAGAAGAGAGCGACTAACTTCGGGTCAAACTGTTTTCCGTCGTTCTTCACCAATTCACTCTTCGCATCTCCGTTGGTGAGAGGTTTTCGGTAGGGTCGATCAGAGGTCATGCTGTCATAGGAATCGGAGATCGCAATAATTCTTGCCCCCAAGGGGATTTTCTCCCCTGCTAATCCGTCCGGATAGCCTGTTCCATCATAACGTTCATGGTGGTGTTGAATATAGAAAATGATGTTAGAGGAGAGATTTAAGGGAACCAAAAGCTCGATCGATTTTCTGGTATGTTGCTTAATGACAGCCCAATCGGTTGGGGTCAGGGTTCCTTTTTTATTAATGAACCGATTGCTAATGCCGATCTTCCCGATGTCATGGAGATAGGAAGCAATCTGCAGTTCACTCCGCTCCTTAGGTGAAAGGGAGAGGCGTTTGGAAATGAAATCCGAATAGTAACAGACCCGCTCTGAATGGCCTGAGGTATAAGGATCTTTTTCTTCAAGGGTGTAGGCCAGGACCTTGGCAAATTCCAGACAACTTTGTGTGTCTGAGAGGTTAATCTCATCCCATTTATAATCGGTGACTCCTTTGTTTTCTTCTTGGAGTGGGGAATCAGAACCGGCCACAGGTTCTTTCAGCAGTTGTTGATTCAAACAGTTAGCAAGAACTTCTTTCACCTTCAGGTTCAGTCTTCGTCGTTGAATGGATTTATCAATGATGGATAAGATTTCGGGGACGTTGAAAGGTTTGGGGATATAATCAAACACACCATAACGAATAGCCTCAATCGCGGTTTTTAAAGTTCCATATCCTGTGATAATGATCACCATCACATCAGGGGAAATCATTCGAATTTCTTTCAAGGTATCGATTCCATTCATGCCAGGCATCTTGAGGTCTAACGTCAATACATCCATGTTGACTTGTTGAATCATCTGAATGGCGGCGTATCCGTTTTCAACGGTATAGACATTATGGTTTGGTTTTAGAACCATCCTTAAAGATTCTCTTGGCCCAATTTCATCATCTACAATGAGAATATTAGATGCATTGGTTTTTGCTTCCATCGCCTCTCCTCCCAAATCCTAAATAAGAATTAGATAAAATAGATACCTAAGCAAAAAGTTTGCCATATGCTGGCAAAAGACATCATTTCATTAAATGTGTAAGTATTTGGAATTAAAAAGGATTCGTCAAGTAATGTGGAGGGGCACGCTATCGCGGAGGAAACCTGGATCAAGATTCTTCAAAATTGAACGGGAATTAACAATTTTGTAATGATTTTAGTAATCTTTGAGCTTACTCTGATTGATGCCTAGTTTATCCATTTTATATTTCAAAATTCGACGGCTAATCCCTAAGATTTCTGCAGCATGGGACTGGATATAATTGGTTTTTTTCAAGGCGTCCAGAATGACTTCCCTTTCGAACTCCTCTTCCGCTTGCAGGAAAGATATTTTTCCGCCTAAAACAGATTCTTTTAATCCATCGACTTGGGGACCACTTTTGAAAAAAGGAGGTAATTCATTCAGCTGAATATGTTCATTGGATATCAAAGTAATCACACGCTCGATCAAATTTTCTAACTCCCGAATATTCCCAGGCCATTCATATTGCATCATCACTTCCAAAGCCTCTTTACCGATCCCTTTCACATTCTTTTTATTTTCAACACTAAATTTATTTATAAAATGATCGATTAATAGAGGAATGTCCTCTTTCCTTTCCCTTAAAGGGGGAATCAAGATGGGGACCACATTGATTCGATAATAGAGATCCTCACGGAAACCTCCCTTTTTAATCAGTTGGTTCAAGTCTTTATTGGTTGCCGTGATCAGCCTCACATCGACTTTAATCGTCTTCGATCCTCCCACACGATTGAATTCTCTTTCTTCGAGAAACCTGAGGATTTTGGCCTGCGTGGTCAAACTCAATTCACCGATCTCATCGAGGAAGAGTGTCCCTTGGTGGGCGACCTCGAAGCGACCCAATTTTTTCTCGATGGCATTAGTGAAGGCCCCTTTTTCATGTCCAAAGAGTTCACTCTCAATCAGTGTCTCCGGAATGGCGGCGCAGTTAATGGTGACAAAGGGATAGTTTTTGCGATTGCTATTATAATGGATGGCCCGAGAAATCAGTTCTTTTCCTGTTCCACTTTCCCCCATGATTAAAGCGGTGGATTTCGAATCAGCGATTTGTTTCACCACCTTGAAAATGTCCTTCATTGATTTGCTTTTCCCGATAATATTTCCAAAATCGAAACTTTTATCCATCTCTTCGCGACGATATTTAACCTCTTGTTCAAGAGCCTTGGTGGATAAAGACCGACTGATAATGAGACGCAATTCATCAATATCGAAAGGTTTGGTCACGTAATCATAGGCTCCGAGCTTCATTGCTTCAACGGCCGTTTTCACCGTTTTTGTGGCCGTAATCATAATCACAACCATATCCGGGTCACTCTGCTTGATTCTTTCCAAAACTTTTAAACCATCCAGGTCGGGCAAAATGATATCCAGGAGGATGACGTCTGGGGAGTGCACTTTGATTTGAAGAAATGCCTCTTCCGCGTCTTTGGCTGAAAACACCTCATAATCATTCTTTAAAATCATCTTGAGAGATTCTCTGGCCCCGACCTCATCATCAACAACCAAGACACTTCTCACCTTCTCGTCCACTGGCAATGTCTCCTTTTTTTTAGATTTCTGAAAAATCCAGAAATCTCTGAACTCATTGATTATGAAACGATACCACAAATTTAGAATGCATCGAAACCAGAGAAAACCTGTTTAATCATTTTTTGAAATCTTTGTAATCAAGAGGGCATAGAGTCGTTTTTCACAGCTCTCTTTTTAGACATTCGCAGGTTGATAATAAATTAACTTTCTTCTTTCAATTGGGAATTTCAAAGAAATCACCGTCCTCGGTTTCTTTTCATTCACTTCGAATTTCATCATCCCTTCGTTCTTTTGAATAATTTCTTTGATAAGTCTTAATTCCAATTCAATGGCCTCTTCTTTTTGAACACCAGGAATTCCCAATACGGTTTCAAATTGCTCAAAGGGTTTCTTATAACCCGTAAAAACGATCAATATTTCAATATATCTCCCACTCCTCTGGTGCGATGTCTTCCCGGCGGCGGCTTCGGTCTCCGCATCAAAAGATTTGGTTAAGAATCCGATGCTCCCATTGGAGGAGATGAAAGGGATGGCGTATTGAAGAAGAGCATTTAAGATGTATCTCAGCTGTTCGTCATGAACAATCGTCTCAGGGAGATCTTTTTCAAATTTCCTGAATAGTTTTATCTTTTTATCTTCCAGTTGTGATTCATGTTTCTTTAAAACATCTTCGAGGATGGAGTGGATCGTGTCCTTTTTTTCAATCGGGGTGTTGATTTTAACGTAACGGACAAGACCATTCATCACGGCATCGATCTTTTCGATATCTTCTGTGACAATCTTGTAAAAATGTTCTCTAAATTCTCCATCGTTGAATTTTTCTCGTAAAAGCTGAGTAAAGGTTTTAACGGAGACTAAAGGATTCTTGATACGATGGACCAACTCCATTAAAAAAAGTGAAAAAAGATGGCTATTCTGGTCAGATGAGAAGTTCCTGGGTTTAGATTCGGTTGATCTCATGTCGGCCTTTTTCAAAAAAGCGGCAAAGGATTTGTTTTCATTTTCGGTCTCAAACAGAAGGTCTTTTTCCGTCAGAATGTTACCCTCTGAAAACATGGCGCTTCGAACAATGACTTGCTGCAATTCCCTCAGGTTCCCCGGCCACCAATAGTTTTGAAGTAATTCCAATACGGTGTTAGAAATTCCCACTTTATTTATTTTCATTTTCTTAGAATATTCTTCCAAAACATATTGGACGATCGGTGAAATCTCTTTGGCGCGGTCTCTCAGGGGGGGGATATGGATCGATAGAGTATTGAGTCGGTGGTATAAATCGTCTGAAAACCTGCCCTGAGCCATTTTATCTCTCAAATCCTCTGAAGACGATGCAATGAATCTGAGATTTTTGATGATCTTTTTCTCAGTGCCCGGTTGAAAAAGGCCGTCTTCAACCAGTTCCAACAGTTTGAGCTGGATGGGTTGTCTCAACTCCCCCATTTCTTTCAGGTAAACCGTAGCAGGAATGGTTCCGAAATTGTTTTCATTAAAGATACGGAGTAGCTGGCCATTGAATAAATCCTCTGTTTGCGTTTTGCAATCGATCTTATAAAAACGATAATACTTCCAATCTCCAGCATTGTGGATGATCTTCGCAATTAATTCTTTCTCTGTTCCATGCTCCCCCTGGATGAATACGGGAACACTGTTATGAGAGGCCTTCTGGATGAGCGAAATAATCTGAGATGGAATGATTGGGGAATGAATCAACTCTTGGTAGTTCATCGTTCCTCGAAGATATTGGAAATATTTTTGTTATTTTCTAAATCCCTCGTTCTTCTCCTCGGATGATCTTGATTGACCGGCAAATTGACAAAAAAGGAAGATCCCTTTTCCAACTGACTCTCCACGTCAATATATCCTTTATGGTCTTGAACGATCTGATTCGAAATGGATAACCCCAATCCGCTCCCGGTGGCTTTCGTGGTAAAAAAAGGATTGAAGATGTCTTCTAAATGCTCTCCTGGAATGCCGCAGCCTGTGTCCGTAAACTCAATCTGGACATAGGGTTCTCCGTCTGGCTTTATAAAGGATCGGGTTTTAACCGTAATCTTGCCATTCTCGGAGGTGGCGTCAATCGCATTCAATAAGATGTTCAAAATAACTTGTTTAATCTGTTCCCGATCAATCTGAGCAGGGGGTAGATTGGGGGCATAGTTTTTGATAATGGTGATTAGTTTCTTCTTCGTCTCTGTTGAAATCAAGAGCATCATTCCATCCAAAATCGTGTTGATATCCTCCAACGCCCACTTGGGATCGGAAGGCCTGGCAAAATCGAGGAGCTCATTGACGAGGGAAGAAATCCGGTCTACCTCTCCGGAGGCAATCTTCAGAAATTGGTTTCGAAATTCCTCATCGTCAAGGCGTTCTGGCAATAACTGAGTTAAGGTCTTGATGGCCACCAGGGGGTTACGAATTTCATGGGCGAGTCCGGCCGTGAGAGTTCCCAGAGAAGCAAGACGGTCTGCTCGGCGGATATAAGATTTTGATCTCTTCAAATCCTCATAAAGCCTTGCATTCTCAATGGCGATCGCCGTCTGGTTTGCCAGGGTGCCAAGCAATTCAATATCCTCCTGGGAATAAATATCTTTAGTGAACTTATAGCCCAGGTTAATCATACCCACGAGTTGTCCCTTTGAAATGAAGGGGATAGTTACTTCGGCTTCTAAGAGAGACATTTTATTCACAACATCTTTCAATGGTGGAATATTGGCTCCCTTGGCCAATTCTTCTCGGATAATAATCTCTCCCATTTTTTGCAAATAATGGGGTAGGGGATCGTCCTTGGGAATCTGAGAGGTTGAAGCAGTCATGCTAATATTTTTTGATTCGAATAGAGAATAGCCTGCTTTTTCCTCATTCCATAAAAATAAAGACCC
>Ga0184616_10000264_pt1 | contig 10467 bp, 9 predicted proteins | sample PLM4_90_coex_FD_133145 | JGI IMG/M metagenome (GOLD analysis project Ga0184616, IMG submission 133145) | Groundwater sediment microbial communities from an aquifer in East River, Colorado, USA - PLM4_90_coex | ecosystem: Environmental > Terrestrial > Soil > Riparian zone | place: USA: East...
CGCGATGCTGCGCCAGTCCGGCGTCTTCCGCGTGGACCAGGTCGTCGCCGATCGCGTGATGGACTCGATGGACCTCGAGCGCGAGCGCGGGATCACGATCATGGCCAAGAACACCTCGGTGCAATACGGCGATATCAAAATCAACATCGTGGACACGCCAGGCCATGCCGATTTCGGCGGCGAAGTGGAGCGCACCCTCAAGATGGTGGACGGCGTGCTGCTGCTGGTGGACGCTTCTGAAGGCCCGCTGCCCCAGACCCGTTTCGTGCTGAAGAAGGCCCTTGAACTCGGCCTGCCGCCGATCCTCGTGATCAACAAGATCGACCGGCCCGACGCCCGCATCGCCGAAGTGGTGGATGAAGTCTACGACCTCTTTATCGACCTCGATGCCAATGATGCCCAGCTCGACTTCCCGATCGTCTACACGAACGCCCGCGACGGCCTCGCCAAACTGAATATGGAAGATGAGGCCACGAATCTCAAGCCGCTCTTCGACCTCATTATCAAGACCATCCCGCCGGCCGAAGGCGATGAGACCGCGCCCCTCCAGCTCCTGGTCATGAACATCGATTACAATGACTATGTGGGGCGGCTGGCCGTGGGCAAGATCTTCGCCGGCACCGCAAACGTTTCCGAGCCTATCGGCGTGGTTACGAGCACCGGCGCCGTGGTCAAGACCAAGATCACCTCCATGTTTGCGTTCCAGGGCCTGAAGCGCGTTGACATCGCGACTGCCACGGTCGGCGACATTGTGTCCCTTGCGGGCATTGAAGGCGTGAACATCGGCGATACGATCACCGACCCCGAAAACCCGAAGCCCATGGCGCGCATCCACGTGGACGAGCCGACGATCTCGATGATCTTCTCGATCAACAACTCCCCCTTTGCCGGCAAGGAAGGCAAATTCGTAACCTCGCGCCACTTGAAAGAGCGCCTCGAAAAAGAGCTCCTCTACAATGTGGCCATCAAGGTTGAACCGGGCGATGCAACGGACTCCTTCAGGGTCCTGGGACGCGGCGAGCTGCAGCTTGCCATCCTGATCGAGATGATGCGGCGTGAAGGCTACGAGCTTTCGGTCTCCCAGCCCGAGACCATTACGAAAATCCGCGACGGCAAAACCTTCGAGCCCATGGAAAACCTGGTCATCGACTGCCCCGACGAGTTCATCGGCGTCGTGACCCAGAAGCTCGGCTCCCGCAAAGGCCGCATGACCAAGATGGCGAACAACGGACACGGCCGCGTCCGCCTCGAGTTCCGCATTCCCGCGCGGGGCCTCATCGGCTTCCGGTCCGAGTTCCTGACTGATACGCGCGGCACCGGCCTCCTGAACCACCTCTTCGACGGCTACGAACCCTGGCAGGGTGCGATCGCCAAGCGCGGCACCGGCGCCCTGGTGGCGGACCGTGCAGGCAAGACCACGACCTACGCCCTCTACCACATTCAGCCGCGCGGCGAGCTCTTTATCAAGGAAAGCACGGCGGTCTACGAAGGCATGATCGTGGGCGAGAACTCGCGCGAGACCGACATGGACGTGAACGTGATCAAGGAAAAGAAACTGACGAATATGCGCGCTTCAGGCGCCGACGAAGCCCTCAGACTTGTGCCCCACCGGCAGCTGTCCCTTGAGCAGTCGCTCGAGTTCATCAAGGAAGATGAGCTCGTGGAAGTGACGCCCACATCCATTCGGCTTCGTAAAAAGGTGCTCGACCAGAATAAGCGGCCGAAAAGCCGGGACAAAATGGATTAAGATTGCCGGCAGGTTATTCGCAGAAATGTAATCAATAAAAAACGGGGTCATCACATCGATGACCCCGTTTTTTTGTTCAACCCACCTGGTCGTGAGTTACTTCAAACCATCTTCGATTGCTTTGTCCACGGACCACTTTCCGCCGCCCTTTATCATCAGGACGATCGTGATCGCGATGACGAGGAGATGATATTCATACCCCTCTCCCTTCTGATTGCCGAACCAGTTCATGAAAAATCCGTTCTGAAAATGCAGCAGGTAGACTGCAACCGCCATATTCACGGCAATTCCGAAAGCCGCTACACGGGTCAACAGGCCGGAGATCAGGCCTAATGCGCCGAGTCCTTCAGCCATGATTGCCAAAAAAGCAAACACCGCCGGTATTCCCATTTTGTCCGTAAACATGCCCATCATGCCCGAAAATCCCGGGCCGCCGAACCAGCCGAACAGCTTCTGCATCCCATGGGGAAAGAACACGATGCCGAGCATAAGCCTCAATACCAGTGCAGTCACATCGTCTTTTGTATGAAATAGTTTTTTAAGCATAGGTGCCTCCTTTTTTTAAATTAATCCTTACGCGCCTGTTGCCGAACCCTGTTTCTGTAATCCCAGCTTTCTGCAGAGGCGGCCCAGCTCCTCCTGTTCAGCAATGCTCAAAGCCCTCATTTCCGCTACGATCATCTCCGCATGACGGGGAAAGATGCTTCCTATCAGTTGTCGCCCCTCGGGGGTAAGCTGGATGGAATAGAATCTCCGGTCATCGTGCTTTCGCTCCCTTTTAACCAATACCCTCTTTTCCAGGTTGTCGATCACCATCGTAATGTTCCCGGTGCTTTTGAGCACTTTTTTTGCTATCTCAGCCTGACTGAGAGGTCCCAGGTGAAACAACGCTTCCAGGACTCCAAACTGGCTCACCGACAATCCGGCATCCGTCACATGACTTTTAATACGAGAGGTCATTGACTCCGACGCTCTTACCAATTTGACATAAGCACTGAGAGCTCTTACTTCTTCTTTTGTTCCCTTATAATTCGTTTTTCTCATACCAGCCGCCCCATCTAGTCAACGTCTTACTATTTAACGTTAAATTAATTATAACTCGGAAAACGCCTTCTGTCAAGGCAAGGGGTTGCGCGGAGCGGCTGACCTGAATAGCTGCGAATCTTTTTTATTGGGGAGGTAGCGGACTGGCGAGGGGCCATGGACGGTTGTCAGGCGTGAGCGCTATCATCAGGAAAATGCAGACCGGTAAGATAGAAATGCGTGTTTTCTTGTTTTATCCATCGGATCGTTGCGGCACGAAACTTAATAGGAAGAACGCTCTTGATGAAAATCCGCTGCCCTTCGGGATAAGGCCTAAAAACGTACACGGCCATTCCGTTATCGCTGATATTGATTGCGACCCCTCTGTGCACGTCCATGGAGTCCGGCGATTCAAGGGTATATTCGATCCTTGACAGGAAATCGAAGCGTTTATCCCCTCTCGTATCCGTTTTTCCACCAGTTTCGCCGAACATTCGCCGCTCCTGACGATTTCAAAGAGAACTTGAAGAGCAACTCACTTTAATATAGAATACACTCTCGCGTCAATGGGTATTTTCAGAACAGGGCAGGCCTGTCTTCATCCGGCGTTATCAGAGGGTATCTTCGTCCAAACGCTTTTTCAAATTTGTGCAAGGTGAGCGATCATGAGGGATGATATTCAGGAAATACTCTTCGATGAGCGGAGGATCGAAGAAAAGGTGCGGGACCTTGCCGGCCGCATTTCAAGGGACTATGCAGGCAAAGAACTGGTCCTGATCTGCGTCCTGAAAGGCGCCGCGATTTTCACCGCCGACCTGATGAGGCGCCTTACCGTGCCGGTGACCGTGGAATTCGTCCAGGCGGCAAGCTATGGAGCGTCAACAACGTCGTCGGAAACGATAACCATTAAAAATGACCTCGACGCCGATATCAAAGGAAAGCACGTTCTGCTGGTAGATACGATCATCGACACCGGGGAAACCCTGAATCACCTCTTCACCTTGTTCAGAGAACGAGGCCCCGCAAGCATTCAAGCAGTTGCCTTGCTCGATAAAAAAGCCCGCAGGTCCATTCCTGTCCCCATCGCATACTCCGGGTTCGAGATTCCCGACGCCTTCGTGGTGGGATACGGCACGGACTTCGGTGGAAAATACAGGAACCTGCCCTACGTAGCCGTACTCAATCCGGCTTCCGGAAAATAACGCCTGACCATGACAAACCGAAAAAGTATCTTCGCATCATGATAATTTACTGCTCCCGCTTTTCCCGCGATCCATAAGGCGCAACATCCCCGGCGCCAGCATCGGCACCCTTTTCTTGTACGCCCGGTACCGCTCCCCGAATATTTCAAGGAACCTCCGCTCTTCGATAAAAGCGCCGAAGAGAAAATAGAGTACCGCAAGAACGGTGAACGTGAGACCGTTGACCGTGAGGACCGGGTTGAAAAGAACGATGATGATCCCCGCCAGGTACAGAGGATGACGGACGATCCCGTAAACTCCTGTGGTAACCAGTTCCCTTTCCGTCACCCCCTCCATCGTTCCCGCTACTTCACGGCGGGAGAAATACCTCCGTATTTGCGTGGTCCCCAGGAACTCCCCCCTGTCCAGATGGGCGAATGACCTTGCGCCAAAGACAAGAGCGGCGAGCTGGACCCCGCGCATCACCCAGTGGAGCCAAAGCGGGGCATTCCAGACAGCGTGGTCAGGAACCAGCGAAATCAGGCCCAGGGCGGCGGCAAACGTTGCCGCGCTGATCAGGTTATAGAACCCGCGATAATAAACGCCCATGAATGTGCCGCCGAAACGCTCTTTGCAGGCCTGCTTGAACTTCCCGGAAGCGGTAATGCTGTGGATGGATGCGAAGATGAGGAAGATGAGGATTATGAGTATCATCATGAAAAACAGTAAGGGTATGCATTCGCGATGAAATTTTCTAGTATTTCAAGACCCCAAACTCCGAACTCATCGCTCCGAAGGACAGGGCTGCTACTTGCCCGCCAGCAGCTCCGCGGCAGCCTGCTGGATATCGTCCATCCGGTCGTATGCCGCGATCCGGACATCGGCGTCCTTGAATTGGTCGAGAAGATAGGGGCTGTCAAAGGAAATCACGATCGATCTTCCCTGTTCCAGCTTGACGGTCTTGAGGATGTTTACCGCCATGGCCCGAAGCTTGTCGTCGATCCCTGAATGTCCTTTTGAAGCGGAAATCCTGGAATAAACGGCCATGACCACGAACTCCGAGGCCCTGATGCTGTCATGCACGAGGGATTCGGGAATTTCCGAGCCAGGGGTCAGTACGATTACCAGAAAATGCTTGAGGCGTTCTCTCATTTCCCGGATAAATACATCTCCCGATTCAGTGTTATTGTCATCGTCAAGAATGAAGCATGCAACTCCGCCATCATGGGGCAGGGGAAAATTCTTTTTTTTACCATCCAGGATATCGAGTGCTTTCCGTCCAATCTCCCGGGCGATGCCCCGATGTTTCTGATAGCTGATCCGCGGGATTTTCGTCGATATTTTGTCAAACAATCCCAGGCGGGTCTTTGCTTCCATGATCCGTCCGACGGATTCGCTGATCCGCTGGCGGGTCAGCCTTCCCTGCTCCACCGCCGACACGACAGCGTTGATGGTCGCCAGCGCGTCCAGCGGGTGAAGCAGGATATCCATTCCGGCTTCGACGGCGCGCACGGCGATCTCTTCCTGAGAATACTTACCGGCAAGCGCTCCCATGTCAAGAGCATCGGACACGATCAGTCCGTCAAATTCCATACCCTCACGCAGGAGAGCGGTAATGATCTTCTTTGAGAACGTCGTAGGCTTGTCCGGATCCAGCGCCGGCACAAGCAGGTGCGCCACCATGACCATGCCCACGCCGTCTTTGACCGCCTCCCGGAACGGAGGAAGCTCAACACGGTTCAACCGACCCTTGTCCACCCTGATCTCCGGCAAGAGGGAATGGGAATCCTGGTCCGTGTCCCCGTGCCCGGGGAAATGCTTGGCGCAGGCCAGGAGCTGAATTCTGTCCTTCCCTGATTTTTTTTGAAGCCCCTTGATATACCGGGACCCGAACCATTCAACAACCTCGGGTTCGTCGCCGAACGCCCGGGTGCAGATAATGGGATTGTCGGGATTGTTGTTTACGTCGACTACGGGAGAGAAAACGGCATGGATACCCGCGGCGCGCGTCTCGGTGCGCACGGCGTCGAGCATTTTGTCAAGCAAGCCAACATCCTTTTTGGAACGGCGGTTGATGGCCGCCGAAACAGCTCGTTGACTGGGGAAGCGGGTCCCTCCGAAGAGTTGCTGTCCAAGCCCGCGCTCAACATCAGACGAAATCAGGAGCGGGATCACGGCCAGGGACTGGAGGTCCCGCAATTGCAGAGGGGTGTGTTCGACGGAGCCGCCGAAGAGGATGAATCCGCCGATGCCTTCCCGGATAAGGGCCGTGGCCTGCTCGAGATATCGTGGATCTCCGAGCTTCCCGCCATCAAGCCGCGGCATGACCATCTGCGCGACTTCCTGCTTGAGCGTTAACTTTTGCATGGTTGTTATTTTCTCTTTTTCCCGGATGTATTGCAAGCATTTTTATTTTCGTTTCGCCGTTGACAACACACGTTCCTGAGATATACTTTTAGTGAAACCGGATCTTTCGTGTTCGTTCTTCGCGCCTCACGGCATGCGGATCATTCCCCTGGGACCTGGACTCTTCCAATGATGAAAGACACAAACACGTTCTCCTACGGCAAACCTGCGACGACCCTTCAGATCGTGCATTTTCAGTCTCGTTTGCTGGAAGAGCTCTCTTTTTCCACGAACAGTCTGAAAACCTGGAGAAATCAGATAAACAGTTTGCTCTCCGATGCTGCCGGGGTCATCGGCGCGAGTTTTTTATGCATTTTTTCCCCCGATGAAAATGATAAATTCGTTGTTGAATTTTTCTGGCGGGGAACTCCGCTGCCCGGAAGCAGGGCGAAGGCGGAACAACTGGTGAAAGAGACACTCGCCCGGGACCCCGAGTTCCGTAACCTGTCCGGCTTCCCTATTGTTCATACTGAAGCAGGCGCCGCAGCCGCCCCCCCTGAGCCCGCTGTTCACGATATCGAGCTCCAGACCAGGAGCTTTTCCCTGAAAACCGGTCAGGGACGCGGCATGGTCGGGGTCGGGCTTCCTGCTCGGCCGAAGAGGCGCCATGATGAAGACGAAGCGCTGGGCGCCGGCAGTCTGTTGACCGCCGTCAGCAACGTGATCGGGTACATCAAGTCGCTGTCCGCATACACCAAGGATGTGGAGCGGTTCGCTACGCGGGATCCTCTCACCAACCTCTACAACCAGATATCGTTCTGGGACCTGCTCGAATACGAAACCAGCAGGTCGCTGCGGCAGCAGTACCGGTTCTCGCTTCTCGTGATCGACATCGACAATTTCAAGGCTATCAACGATGCCTACGGCCACGAGATCGGGGACACCTTCCTCAAGAACTTTTCCCGCCTCTTGATGCAGGCCGTGCGGAGCGGGGACATCGCGGCACGGTACGCCGGCGACCAGTTCACCGCCATCCTGCCGGTATGCGATGAAAGTCAGGCCACGTTTGTCGCCTGGCGTATCATTGAGAGCCTGCGGGATTATTCGTTCCCCCTGGCCAACGGAGGAGAAATCAAGGGGACTGTCTCCGTTGGCGTTGCGATGTTCCCCGACCACGCCAAGGATGCCAAGGACCTTTATCTCCTCGCGGACAACATGCTGTCACAGGCTAAATCCTGTGGAAAGGACCGCTTAAGCCTTCCGAGCGAGCAGGACGATATCGAGGCCTTTAAAAGCATGGGAGAAAAGAGCATCCTGATCCTCGAAGCCCTGGCCCAGCGCAGGATCGTTCCCTATTTTCAGCCGATCATGAACATTCAGGACGGAAAAATCGAGGCCTATGAGGTCCTCACCCGGATCCTCACCCACGGCCGGGTGATCGCCGCCGCCGAGTTCATCGAAACGGCGGAAGATATGGGCGTCATCGGCAAGATCGATTATCAGCTCTTCGAGCAGGCGCTCGCCAAGGTGCGGGAGAGCGGGTATTCGGGCAACCTGTTCATCAATCTCTCGCCCAAGGCCCTTGTGCTGAACGAGTTCATGCCGACGATCCGGAAACTCTTGCGTGACTACGGGCTGGATCCCTCCAAGCTGATCTTCGAGATCACGGAGCGGAACACGGTCAGGAACCTGAGCCTGTTCGACAAGTTCATTCACGAGCTCAAGCATGATGGGTTCCGGTTCGCCATCGACGACTTTGGTTCGGGCTATTCATCCTTTCAGTACATCAAGACCTTCAGCATCGATTTTCTCAAAGTGGACGGACAATTCATCCGGAACATGGTGGGTGGCAACGGCACGATCGAGAAACACATCGTCACCAGCATCGCGACCCTCGCTGGAAACCTGGGGATAAAAACCATCGCGGAATACGTCGAGTCACAGGAGATCCTGGTCGAGGTCGGCGCCGCGGGCATCAATTACGCGCAGGGCTATTACATACAGAAACCATCACCCGGCCTGCTCTGACGCAAGGCGGCAATTCGCATCGCTTTTCCCGCTTCACTCTTTTTCCCTCCCATGGTATACTATGCCCCGTTTCAAGCACCGTCCAGACACCATGATGAAAAGGAGTTCCGCTGTGGAAAAACTCAGATACGATAACGGATCTTACCGGACGGGTCCTGTCCGCATTTCCCTCATGGCACGCGCGCTGACGTCGCTCAGGTTTTACGCCAGCCTCGTTTCCATCGTTGTCCGGGGAAGCGCAAAGGCGAAGCGCGGATTATACGGCAGGGCTGAATGGTGCAACGACAGCCTCGCCACGCTCCGGGCGCTGGAGGCGGTGGGGGTGAAGATCGAAGTCATGGGCATCGGGCCCTTCACGTCTGTCGAGGGCCCGTGCGTGTTCATCGCAAACCACATGAGCACGCTCGAAACCTTTATTCTCCCCAATCTCATTGCCTCCTTCAAAGACGCGACCTTTGTGGTGAAACAGAGTCTCGTCGACTATCCCGTCTTCAAGCACATCATGCGCGCCCGGGACCCCATTACCGTCGGCCGGACAAACCCCCGCGAGGACCTGCGGGCCGTGCTCGAGGGAGGCGCGGAACGGCTGAAAGCAGGCATGTCGATCGTCATCTTCCCTCAAACCACCCGGACGCCTGCCTTCGACCCGGAGCAGTTCAATACCATCGGGATCAAGCTCGCAAAGAAAGCCGGCGTGCCCGTGGTCCCAATCGCGCTCAAGACCGACGCCTGGGGCAACGGCGCCCTGCTCAAGGACTACGGCAGGATCGACCCGTCGAAAAAGGTGTACTTCGCATTTGGGAAACCGCTCCTTATCAAGGACCGCGGCAACGAGGAACACCAGGAGATCATAGAGTTCATCGCGGGAAAACTGAAGGAGTGGGAAGCGGAGGACCGAATCAAACACCCCTGAGCTCATCAACGTTCTTCAAAACAAAAAGGCCGGCCATCAATGGCCGGCCTGATTTGATCCAGGTAGTTATTGCGCCTTGATTGACATCAGCTCGACTTCAAAGATCAGAACAGCGCCGGGTCCGATGGGACCGCCCGGTGTTCCATTTTCCCCATAGGCGAGGTTCGCCGGGATAACGAGCTGCCATTTGGAACCTTCCTTCATAAGCTGCAACGCTTCGGTCCAGCCCTTGATCACGCCATTCACCGGAAACGACGCCGGTTGCCCCCGTTTGTAGGAGCTGTCGAACTCGGTCCCGTCGATCAGCGTGCCGCGGTAGTTCACCGTCACGGTATCGCTGGCCTTGGGGGATTTGCCTTTCCCCGGGGCGAGGACCTTATACTGGAGACCGCTTGCCAGGGTCTTTACGCCGTCCTTGGTCTTGTTCTGGGCAAGAAAAGCCTCTCCCTCTTTTTTATTTTTTTCTCCAAGGCCCTTCATCTTTGCCTGCTGCTTGGCCTGCATGTCCTTTTGGAGAGCCATGAGCGCTATCTTGACTTCCTGCTCCGTCATCAGGGTTTTGCCGCCTGTCAGGACATCCTTGATCGCTTTTCCGAGAATGTCGGGATCAACATCAAGTTCATTTTTTTTCAGGCTGCTGCCCATGTCAAAACCGATCGCATAACTCGCCTTTTCCTTCTCGGTCTTCAGTTCCTTCTTTTCCGCGGATATAACGGGACTTGCCGCAAGCACCATGCACAAGATCATTGCCAGACGTGACTTCATGTTTTCTCCTTTTTTCCTTGTTAAATAGTAACATCGCCAAAATTACCATCATTTATTCAATTTGTCAATACACCGAGCCATCCCCGGCCGCCGGGCTAGAACAGAACATCGAGGAGCGTGAAGATGAATATTGTTACGCTGATATAGCCATTCATATTTAAAAAAGCCATATTCAGCTTTGACAGGTCGTCTTTCCTTACCAGGATGTGCTCATAGATTATCAGGCACAGTGCGATGACCACTCCCAGGAGATACGTGAGGCCGAGCGAGAGCAGCGCGGAGAGCCAGAAGAGCAGGGCCATCGTGACTGCATGGGAAACCCGCGATATCCAGAGCGAGCGCCCTGTCCCGAAGCGCTGGGGGATTGAGTGAAGCCCGGCTTTCCGATCAAAGGCCTGGTCCTGGAGCGCGTAGAGCACATCGAAGCCGAGGAGCCAGAACAGCACCGCCGCGCCGAGCACAAG
>Ga0184616_10000265_pt1 | contig 10435 bp, 11 predicted proteins | sample PLM4_90_coex_FD_133145 | JGI IMG/M metagenome (GOLD analysis project Ga0184616, IMG submission 133145) | Groundwater sediment microbial communities from an aquifer in East River, Colorado, USA - PLM4_90_coex | ecosystem: Environmental > Terrestrial > Soil > Riparian zone | place: USA: East...
GGTTTTCCGCACGCCTCTTGTCCGATACCTTCCGCGGCCTTCAAAAAAGTATCCGGGGCACTCAATGAAACTCGATCAGGTATTCGGCGGACTGAACATCAGCTCCGCCGGTCTGAGCGCGCAGCGTCGGCGCATGAATGCCATTGCTGAGAATCTTGCGAATGCGGAAACCACCCGGACGGAAAACGGGGGGCCGTACCGCCGCAAGATCGTGCAGCTGAAAGCAAAGGGCGTCCAACTGTTCGCGGGAATGCTGCGGCAGTCATCGCTTCCGCTGGCGACAACGCAGGCCGGACACATCAACACCGGTGCGCCGTCCTGGGGAGGTGATTCGTCGAATAAGGCGGTGGTCACTGCTACCGAGGCCGAAGATCCGACACCTCCCCGCATGGTGTACGATCCCGACAATCCGGATGCAAATGCAAACGGCTATGTGGCGATGCCGAACGTCAACATCGTCACAGAGATGGTGAATATGATCTCGGCGTCCCGGGCCTTCGAAGCGAACACCGTGGCTGTGAATGCCGCAAAGAACATGGCGAAAGACTCATTGGAGATTTGAGCATGGATGTGCGTGCGATTCATACACCTCCCCTGACCATCGGAGCACCCGTGCAGCACCAGCGTCCCGCCGGCGCCCCTCCGACGGAAAGTACACCGGTGCGTGCACAGCAACCGGCAACCACGCCGCGGCATCCCGTACTGACCGCCGAAGAACAACGATATTTTGAGGGACTCTTCCCCGATGCGGCACAGGACCTTCAGGGACATCTGGCGTACACGGGCGCAGGGGCCCGTTCGCAAACGCAATCAGGTACCATTGTAGACCGGAGGATATAAGGCATGAAGATCGGGCAGGCATTAACGCTGATGCCAAATGTCGGTCAGGCCGGCAAGAACTCCTTTATCGACAAAACACTGAAGGAGACGAATGCCTCATTTGGCGAAACCCTTCAACGTGCCATCGCCGATGTCAACGGCCTGCAAACGGAAGCAGGCAAGGCCGTGGAAAAGATGGTCGTGGGCGAAGCCGTTGACCTCCATGAGGTCATGATCGCCGTGGAGAAAGCCAAGACGAGTTTTGATCTCCTCATGGAGATTCGCAACAAGACCATAGATGCCTACCGCGAAATCATGAGAATGCAGGTGTAAGCCATGGCGGCGTCCAGAGCAACGGTGCAACAGCAGTTCACGAGTCTCTTCTCCAGGTTGACCGGCACGCAGAAAGTGCTTCTCGGCGCAGTGGCCGTCGGGGCCATCGCCGCCATCGTCGCGCTGGTCTCCTTCGTGAACACTCCAAGCTATGCAACCCTCTTCACCAACCTCAGTCCTGAAGACGCCTCGAAGATTGTGGACAAGCTGAAGGAAAAGGATACGCCCTACCAGTTGGAAAACGGCGGGAAGAGCATCCTGGTCCCCAAACAGAAGGTCTACGAGCTGCGACTCGCGCTGGCCGGAGAGGGACTCCCGCAATCCAGCGTCATCGGTTATGAGATCTTCGACCGGACCAATCTCGGGATTTCGGATTTCGTTCAGAAAGTGAACTACCGGCGCGCATTGGAAGGTGAGCTCGCCCGAACCATCCTGACGCTCGAAGAGGTCGAGGCGGCACGGGTCCACCTTGTGGTCCCCGAAAAAGTTCTCTTCAAGGAAGATGAAAAGCCGGCGACCGCCTCAGTGGTGCTCAAGCTGCGATCGGGCAAGCCGCTCCAGCGGGAGACGGTGCAAGGGATCGCCCATCTGGTCTCCAGCAGCGTGGAAGGGATGGAAGCGGGAAACGTGACCATCGTCGACTCGAAGGGACAGCTATTGTCCGATGCCCACCAATCCAACTCCGTTGCCGCGTTGACATCCACCCAGTATGAACTCCAGCAGAAGGTGGAATTCTATCTCGGTCAGAAGGCGCAGCACCTCCTGGAAGGGGTCGTCGGTTCAGGAAATGCACTGGTGCAGGTGAACGCGGATCTGGATTTCCGGCAGGTGGAACGCACCCTGGAACAGTATGATCCCGAAAAAACCGCGGTGCGCAGCGAGCAGATCACCGAGGAAAAGACCGAGACGGGCGACTCCGTTCCCCCTTCCACTCGCGCCAACACGGTTACCAACTATGAAATCAACAAGACCGTGGAACATATCGTCGAGAATCTCGGCACGATCCGCCGGCTGACGGTCGCCGCGCTTGTGAATGGGGTGCCGAAGACGGTGACGCGCCAGGGGGAACAGGTAACCGAAATCGTCCCGCGTTCCGAAGAGGAAATGAGCCAGCTGACAGACCTTGTGCGCCGGGCGGTGGGGTACGACGCATTGCGAAATGATGAAGTGTCCGTGACCAACCTGACCTTCGGACATGATGTTCAGGAACAGGAGTTTGTTTACAAACCGTCGCCGCTGTCAAACTGGACGGATTATCTCGACGAACTGTTCCTGGTTCTCTCCATGCTCGGCGCAGTGGCGGTCCTGTGGTCGCTGCTGAACCGCTTGCGGAAAGGGATCGACATCCCGACCGTGGAATCGACCATCGCAAACCTGTCCGGACAGATCCAGCAGAAGAAACCGGTCGTGGAGTTGCCGCCCGTGGACGAGGAAATGAGTCCGGAAGCGCTCCTCCGCGCCGAGCGGAGAAAACAGGTGGCCCAGTATGTTCGCGAGAAGCCGACGGAAAGTTCACGGTTGTTGAAAGTATGGCTAGCAGAGGAGTGACAGGCAGCGCATGTCTCAACCCACGAGTTTACAGCGCTTGAGTGCGCGGCAGAAGGCAGCGATGCTGATGTTGTCGCTGGATGTCGAAACAGCCACGCGCCTGATGCGCCAGCTGAACCAGGAAGAAGTGGAGCAGCTGACGATCGAGATCTCCAATGTCCGTGGAGTGCCGTCGGTGGTTGCCGATGCCGTGACGGAGGAGTTCTATCACATGATCACGGCACAGGAATACATGATTCAGGGAGGGGTGGACTACGCAAAGAAACTGCTGGAGCAATCGCTGGGGCCCAAGAAGGCGGGCGACGTCCTCGACAAAGTGCGCGTGCTGACGCACGTGAAAGGTTTCGGCATGCTCAAAAAGGCAGATTCCCAGCAGTTGGCGAGCTTTCTCGGAAAGGAGCATCCGCAGACCATTGCGCTGATCCTCTCCAACCTGAGTGCCGATCAGACTGCACAGGTGTTGTCGGAATTCAGCGAAGAATTGCGGAACTCGGTCAGCTACCGGATGGCCACTCTCGGCAAAGTCTCTCCGGCATTGTTGTCGGAGGTGGAGGACGTTGTGGAGGACATCGCACGGACGGAGATCAGCCAGAGCATGAGCTCGACGGGCGGCGCCAAGGCGATGGCGACCATACTCAACAAATGCACCAATGCAACGGCCAAGGCGATCCTGGAGCACATCGAACAATCAGACAACCAGCTCTCCGGGGAAATCAAACGGCTGATGTTCCTGTTCGAAGACTTGCTCTACGTGGATGACCGCGGCATCCAGCGGATGCTGCGCGAGGTGGACAAGCGCGAACTTGCCATGGCCCTCAAAGTTGTGGACGACAAGCTGAGGGATAAGGTGCTCCGGAACATGTCCGAGCGCGCACAAGAGCTGCTCAGGGAAGAGCTGCAATACATGGGGCCGGTTCGACTCAGGGAAGTGGAGGCCGCCCAGACCCGCATTGTGGATATCGTGAAGCAGCTTGAAGACCAGGGCGAAATCCTTGTCGCCGGTCGCGGAGGCTCGGAGGAAGTCTTTGTCTAACATTGTGCGGATACACAAGCCGCCCGGAACGCGGATACGTCTGCTTCGCGTCGACGCTCCACGCACGGTTGCACCATGTCGGACGGCGGACCATCACCTGACCGCCGAAAGCACACCCGGAAGCGTGGCTGCAGAGAAGAAGCAGGAGCAGACCGTGGCTGTGCCGGTCGATGAGAACGACTCGGCATCCCGTCTTGAACGCGCCTATGCGCAGGGCCGCGCAGAAGGGCGGGCTGAGGCAGAAGCGGAAATGCAGGAACGCCTGGCTATCGCCCGGACCGAGGCTGATGAGCGCATTGGAGCCCTGATGGAAGGGATTGCCCGACAGGTGCGGGTGTTCACGACAACCCTGGAACACGATGCCTATGCCTTCTCCCTTGCGGTGGCGGCACGTATCGTGAAACGCGAAATCTCACTCGATGGTGAGGCTGTGGTGCGCCAGGTCCGTGAAGCACTGCGCCGGATCGTCGGCGTGGAGACCATCAAGCTGCGCATCCATCCCGACGATGAGGTGTTGATCCGCTCTCACCGGACGACGCTTATGGCTTCCTCCGATGCTCTCCGCGAAGTCGTGATCGAACCTGATGCCGCAATTGAACGGGGCGGGTGCATCATCGAAAGCACGTCCGGGAATGTCGATGCGCGTATTGCCACACAGCTCCGTCAGATCGAAAATGCGTTGTACGCCGGCGACTTGGCGCTCCAGGAGCGTCTGCCATGAACCAGGCCGCACCCACGCACGGATCGCCCTTGGTCGAAGAAGGGCTGTGCGCCCCCCGGATAGACTACCTCAGCCGGCTTCGTCACTTGGACCTGCTGAAAGTGAACGGCAGCGTCAAGCAGGTGATCGGGCTGGTGATCGAGTCCGTCGGGCCGAATTGTGCCCTCGGGGATGTGTGCGTGATCAAATCAAAGGACGGCCAGGATCTGTGCCTTTCAGAAGTAGTCGGGTTTCGTGACAACCGGGTGCTCTCGATGATTCTTGGCGATGCGGCTCGTGTCGGTCCCGGCAGCGAAATCGTGGCGACCGATCACGTCCTCTCGGCACCAGTGGGTGAGGAATTGCTCGGCAGGGTGCTTGACGGCCTTGGACACCCTATCGACGGCAAGGGGCCGATCGTGACACGGGAGGTACGATCCATCTACAACGCGCCGCCGAATCCTCTGGAGCGTCTCCGCATCCGCAAGCCGATCATCACGGGCATCCGATCCATTGATACGCTCCTGACCTGCGGTGAAGGACAGCGCGTGGGCATCTTCGCGGGCAGCGGCGTGGGGAAGAGCGTCATGCTCGGTATGATCGCCCGTAATACCAGCGCCGATGTCAATGTCATCGCCCTGGTCGGCGAACGCGGCCGCGAGGTGGCGGAGTTTCTGGATCGTGAATTGGGCCCCGAGGGATTGCGCAGATCGGTGGTGGTGGTCGCGACCAGCGATCAGGCGGCAGTCATCCGCCTGAAAGCGGCATTTCTGGCGACAACGGTCGCTGAATACTTCCGCGATCGAGGCCTGAACGTCATGCTCTTGATGGATTCAGTGACACGTCTGGCGATGGCGCAACGCGAGGTAGGACTGGCGATTGGCGAACCGCCGACGACAAAGGGATACACACCGTCAGTGTTTGCGATGCTGCCGAAATTGCTCGAACGCGCGGGCACGGCCAGGCAGGGTAGCATCACCGGCATGTACACCGTCCTTGTAGAAGGTGATGACATGACCGATCCGGTGGCGGATGCGGTCCGTTCCATCCTGGATGGACACATCGTTCTGTCCCGCCGGCTGGCGTCGGCAGGGCACTATCCGGCGGTCGATGTCCTGGAGAGCGTAAGCCGTGTGATGCCGCTGGTGACAACGGAGCAGCACCGGCAGGCGGCACATCGCCTGGTGGACATGATGGCAACATATCGAGAGGCGGAAGACCTGATCAATATCGGCGCGTACGTCAAGGGGAGCAATCCACGCATTGATGAGGCGCTGCGGAACTGGGACCGGATACGCGACTTCCTGCGTCAGACGGCTGATGAACGGGTGGAGTATCTCCCGAGCATCCAGGAACTGATCACCATGATGGCCAACTGAGGACCATATGCGCGCGCGGCATTCCCCGCTGACGACAGTGATTCGCGTCAAGGAACACATGGTGAAGAAGGCCAAACGTGAACTTGCGGTCATCAGGGTCGCGCGGGAGAAAGAAGAAGGAGCTTTAGAAACATTAGAGGGACGGCACAGCTCCGCCATGAACAGTGCGGTGCGGAAAGCGAAAACCCGTGCCGCAGATCTGCAGACAAGCCAGGCCTTCCTCCAGCGTCTCTCGCGGCAGGTTGAACGCCAGGAGGTGAGAGTTCGAGAAGTCACCTCGCGTGAAGAAGGCAAGCGGGGAGAACTGGTGGAACAGTCCCAGTCGAAAAAGATGATCACGAAGATCGATCAACGCCGGAAAGATGAAGAGACGAAAGAACAGGAACGCAAGTCCCAGCGGATCATCGATGGATTTGCGCAACGCATGAGATCGGAACACTGAGCACATGAAAAAGATCGCTCCCTATCTTGTTGTGTTCCTGCTTTCATCGGGCGCTGCGGTGATGATGGTGGTCGCCCTGCTTCTGGCGAAGCCGGAGCTGATGCCCGGCGTGGCACATGGTTCCCCCGACTCGCTTCGCACCGCCGATCGGGAACGCGGCGCGGTGAAGCAGGCGTCGTCTGCAGGCCGAACCGTGATGCCACCGGATTCGGTGCAGCGAGAGTCCCGACCGACATCCCGCCCTTCAGATATTCCTGAGATGGTGCTCGCGTCAGAGCAAAGGAATTCCGCCACGACGGCGGAACCACTCCGCACGTCCATGGATCGTCCTCCGAGCGTCGTCACTGCCGCGGACAGTGTTCAGAAGGAGGAAAGAAAGTCCATGGCAAAGGTCCTGGAAGCGATGGATCCGGCGAGCGCAGCCCGGATTCTCAAGGACTTCCCGGACGGTGATGTTAAACAGATCATTCTCACAATCAAACGAAGGCAGGCGGCGAAGATTCTGGCTGCGCTCGACCCGGATCGGGCTGCCCGCATCATGAGGTGATTGCTATGAACAGTTTCCCCGTACTCCTGCTCCCAGGGGGTGAGCAGGTGGACGTTCCGGGAACTGGCGGCAAACCACCCGGTACCGACGACACGACGGCAAGCGGTGACGTGTTCCAGGGAGTTCTGCAACAGGTGCTGCTCGGCGGCGCTGTGCAGATGCTCCAGGTGACACCCATACCGACTGCCGATGGCGGCTCCTCCGATTCCGGAGCGGCACTTCCGCCGGGGACAGGTCTGTCGATGGGAGGAGTTGGCGTCCTCTCCGACAGTGTCTCCTGGACGGAACAGCTCCGCACGATGATGATCGGTGGATCTGCCCTGTCTGATGTATCATCCGGTGCTGTGGCGGAGAGTCCGCCGGGGCTTAGCTCCTCCATTGTCAGCAAGGGATCGGAAGGTTCTTCTCTGACACCTCCGCTGATGTTCGACACTCTCCCGGATGTCAGTGATCCGCGGGAGGGTGAAGCAGCAAAGATGTTGACCCTTCTGGAGGAGAAGGGCAAGCGTGCAATCGAAGCATCTCGGGTGCCAGCAGATGCACATGCCACTGCTGAAAGCCGCAACCCGGGTCGTCCTGCGGACAGCGTGATGCCCGATGCTGTTCTTCCAACCATCCCGGTCTCCCCGAAGGAGGGGGATGTGCCGCCGACACGAGTGCAGGAAGCTGCACCGGCGGCAATGAAGGACGCAAAGGTGATCGCTGTGGAAGACAGGAAGGAAGGGGTGCAGTCTGCCGTTCTTCGGGAGACCGAAGGGCAGGGGGTCAGACAGATTGCGGGTGCGAATGTCTCCTCTCAGGAAAATGCGCTGAGTAACGGTTCCGGACAACGCAGTCCGCTCCTGTACGCAGCGCCGCAGTTTGCAGCTACTCCGGGAGAGGTGTTGCGCACCGCGGACGTGGCCGGGACAGTTTCCGGTATGTTCTCTCAGCTTCCCCCGGATATCGCCCGTAGCGTGATGAACCAGGTTGTAAAGGGGTTTGCGCTCCAGATGAACGGAGGACATTCTGAACTCCGCGTCAAGCTGGAACCGGAATCCCTAGGTGAAGTGGTCCTGCATGTGCGTATGGATGAGGGGAAGATGCAGGCCCAGATTGACGTCACGCAGGCGGGTGTGAAGGCGGCGCTCGAAAGCAACCTGCCGCAGTTGCGGCTCTCCCTGAGCGAACGGGGGATCGATGTGCAGCGTCTGGATGTCTCGTTCACCGGTGATCATCCGGCGAACGCATCCGGACGCGGTCATGGAGAGGGCACATCACGCCAGGGGCTCCGCCGCAATGCGGAGGTGGAAGCGATTGAGCAGTACGCCACGGGACGGCTGATGGGATACAATACCATGGAACTGGTGATGTAGGAAAGGAGGCCCTATGACAACAAGCATCTCTCAAACGCTTTTGGGGAGTTCATCGTCCGCCACGGAAACCACCTCGTCCGGCATTCTCGGCAAGGATGATTTCCTGAAGCTCCTGATCACGCAGTTGCAGTATCAGGATCCGATGAATCCCCTCGACGGGACCGAATTTGCAGCGCAGCTCGCGCAATTCAGCTCTGTCGAACAGTTAGCCAACATGAATGAAACGCTGACGGCAAGCATCGCCACGAACCAACTCATGGCGCAGTCGATCGGCAACGCCCTTGCGGCGACCATGATCGGCAAGGACGTGAAGGCGTCGGGGAACACCGTACAATGGACCGGTGCCGGCGATGCGCGCTTCGGGTACACGCTGGGATCTGATGCCGCGACAGTGACGCTGAAGGTGTACGATGCCAACGGCACGCTGGTGCGGACGATGACGGACACCAATGTGTCAAGCGGCGACACCGCAGCGACGTGGGATGGGAAGGATGATGCAGGTGCGACAATGGCAGCAGGCACCTATACCATCAGTGTTGAAGCGGAGGATGCAACCGGCGCAACCGTATCGGCGTCAACGTTCTTGTCCGGCACGGTGAGTGGCGTCCGTTTCAAGAGCACAGGGACCGTGTTCATTGTGGACGGGATGGAGATTCCGCTTGCCAATATCCTTGAAATACTGAATGGGAAGAACAATGGCTGACACGTACGTCAATGGAGTGCGGGTGCCATTTCTGCCCGCCCGTGGAGTTGACGGGCTCAAAGAGCGGACGCAAACCGGGGGTACGAACGCATCGGCCTTCGAAAACGTCCTGCAGGAAGAACTCCGCGGCCTAACATTCTCCCGTCATGCCCGGGAACGACTGGAAGCACGGAACATGCAGCTGAACGAGGCTGACATGACCAATTTGCAGCTGGCCGTCAACCGGGCGGAAGAAAAAGGTGCACAGGACTCACTCGTGCTGCTGCGCGACATGGCGTTCATCGTCAGCGTGCGCAACCGCACCGTGGTCACAGCAATGGATAGCGAACATCTGAAGGAGAACGTCTTCACCAATATCGATAGTGCGGTGATTGCGTAGTGCCGTTCGGATGGAAGTTCCGGACGCGCGCCGTTCTTGTGGCAAGGTGGAGGTATGAGGTCATGAAGGATCCGGGTCGACGATCCGGCAAGGAAGTACCGGGGCTGGCCCTCTTCAGTGTGAGGAGGCCCCTCCGATCGGGTGGAACGACTGACACCCGGTCTATGCAGAACATCATTCACATTAACGATGCAGGAGGGTATGTATCATGGCATTTCTGAGATCACTCTTCGCCGGTGTGTCCGCGCTGCGGAACCATCAGACCATGATGGACGTCATCGGCAACAATATCGCAAACGTAAATACCGTGGGATTCAAGGCGGGTCGCGCTACGTTCAGCGAGCTCTATGCCCAGACTCTGCGCGGCGCCACAATGCCGACCGCAACCAATGGCGGGACCAATCCGATGCAGGTCGGACTCGGCATGGCGGTGAACACCCTGGACACGCTCTTCACGCAGGGGAACATCGAGACGACATCCAATCCGTTTGATCTGGCCATTTCGGGACAGGGGATGTTTGTGGTGAATCAGAACGGTCAGACAATGTACACGCGGGCGGGCGATTTCGGCCTGGATGCAGAAGGACGGATTGTCACAGGCACGGGCGCGATACTGCAGGGAAAGATGGCAAATGCTGCCGGTGTCATTCCAGGCGGAACGCGCCTGGAAAACCTCATCATCAATCAAGACCTGCGGTCACTCGCACAGGCCAGCACCTTCGTGGAATATGCCGGAAACCTCGATTCATCTGCGGCGGTCGGGGCGACCAGCGAGTCCTCCGCGAGCGTCTATGATTCGCTCGGGAACAGGATTACACTGACACTCACGTTCACCAAAGTTGCAGAGAACCAGTGGAGCTGGGCGGCGACCGTTCCGGACCCGGCTGCTCCGGCAACACCCAGGAACGTCGGCGCCGGGACGCTGGCGTACAACACCGACGGCACGCTCCAGTCGGTGACGGGAAACACGATCACCTTCACGCCGTCAGGAGGCGCCAGCCCGCTGACACTGGAGCTCCGGTTCGGAACAACGTCTGCTTCGGCGCCCGGCGTCTTCTCCGGGATAACCCAGTCATCAGGCAGCTCCTCCATCAGCCGGCGTAACTATGATGGACATGCCTCGGGCATACTGACGGATGTAAAGATTGACGCAACCGGAAAGATCCTCGGATCGTTCTCCAACGGGATCATTCAGAC
>Ga0184616_10000266_pt1 | contig 10420 bp, 10 predicted proteins | sample PLM4_90_coex_FD_133145 | JGI IMG/M metagenome (GOLD analysis project Ga0184616, IMG submission 133145) | Groundwater sediment microbial communities from an aquifer in East River, Colorado, USA - PLM4_90_coex | ecosystem: Environmental > Terrestrial > Soil > Riparian zone | place: USA: East...
CCGCGCTCTTTTCCCGGCCCTACATGCGCATCGAGCGCTCGCACGGGCGCGTGTCCGACGCGGGCATGCGCCTGTACCACGCCATGTACCAGCTGTTCTGCTTCACCATGCTGCTCGTGCTCACGACCAACAATCTCGGCGTGATGTGGGTGGCGATGGAGGCGGCCACGCTCACCACAGTGCTGTTGGTGAGCCTGTACCGCACACCAGCGAGTCTGGAAGCGGCGTGGAAATATTTCATCCTGTGCGGCGTCGGTCTCGCTCAGGCGTTATTCGGCACCATCTTGCTTTACTTCGCCGCGGAAAAGGTGCTGGGGTCAGGCGGCACGGCGCTGTTATGGACGCACCTCAATTCCGTCAAGAGCCAGCTTGAGCCCACGGTACTGTCACTCGCGTTCGTCTTCATGCTGGTCGGTTACGGCACCAAAGTCGGGCTGGTGCCTCTGCACAACTGGCTGCCTGATGCGCACGCCGAAGGCCCGACGCCAGTCTCCGCAGTGCTTTCCGGATTGCTGCTCAATGTCGCTTTGTACGCCGTGGTGCGCAGCAAGATACTGGTGGATGGTGCATTGGACAACAGCCACTTGGCCGGCAATCTGATGATGGGATTCGGTCTAATCAGTGTGGTGGCGGCCGCATTTTCCCTTTCGCGGCAAAAGGACATCAAACGCCTGTTCGCCTATTCCTCGATTGAGCACATGGGGCTTATGACCTTTGCCTTCGGCATGGGCGGGCCGGTCGCTACATTCGCAGCATTGCTGCATATGACCGTGCATTCGCTGACCAAATCAGCCATCTTTTTTGCCGCTGGCCATGCCGCACAGAAAACCGGCACGCAGCTTATGGACAAGATACGCGGGCTGATTCAGCACAGCCCGACCGTAGGATGGGGGTTGATGCTGGGGGTGCTTGCCATACTCGGCATGCCGCCGTTTGGCGTGTTTACCAGCGAGTTCATGATTCTCACCACCACCATGCACAGCCAACCCTGGGCCACGCCGTTTTTGCTCATTGCACTGGGTGTGGCGTTTGCCGCGATCTTCGGCAAGGTGCAGCCCATGGTGTTTGGCGAAACCACTGCGCAACGCTTGCCGCATCCCCCGGCGCTGATACCCGTTTTTATGCACCTCAGCCTGGTACTGATGCTGGGTTTATACATACCTCCGTATCTTGCGGACTGGTACAGGGAAGCCGCGCGTTTGATCAGCCCTTAAAGTCACCGGACGAATAATGCAACTCGAAGAGTTTCCAATTGAACTAAACAAGATTTCCGGCGCTGTACCTGCCTGGCAGGGCACGGTGAATGCAGAGCAGTGGCGTTCGGCCTGTGCAGGGGTACATAAGGCGGGGGGGCGTCTGATTGCGCTGTGGGGCAGTGATGAGCGCGAGCGCGGCGGGGGTTACGCCGTGTATGCAGCGCTCAGCGTGAACTCGGGGCTGGTATGCTTGCGTCTTGACGTGGAGGAGGAGCGTCCGGCGTTTCCCGACATCAGTGATCTCTTTCCGTCGGCCAACCGCATGCAGCGCGCCATGCACGACATGCTGGGGCTGCATCCCAGCGGCGCGGCGGATCACCGCAAGTGGCTGCGGCATGGGACCTGGGCCGGCAATCAGTATCCGCTACGCAGGGATTTTGCACCAGCCAGTCACTTTGCGTTAGAAGACGATAACTATCCCTTCATCACGGTGATGGGGGAGGGTGTGCACGAAATCCCGGTCGGGCCTGTTCACGCCGGCATCATCGAGCCGGGACATTTTCGTTTTCAAATAGTCGGAGAAAAGATTCTGCGGCTGGAAGAGCGCCTCGGATACACGCACAAGGGCATCGAAAAACTTTTTGAGAATGTGACGCGGGGCGAGGCCGCCAAACTGGCCGGGCGCATCAGCGGCGACAGCACCGTCGCCTACGCCTGGGCCTACGCGATGGCGCTGGAGGGCGTGTGTCAGGTTACTCCGCCTGCGCGCGCGCTGTGGCTGCGCGCCCTGCTCCTGGAGCGCGAGCGCATCATGAATCACCTGGGTGATCTCGGCGCCCTGGGCAACGATGCAGGATTCGCCTTCGGCCTCGCGCAGTTCTCGCGCCTCAAGGAAGATGTGCTGCGCACCAATAGGGCGTTATTCGGCCACCGCTACCTGATGGATGTCATCATTCCTGGTGGTTCCGCGCATGACCTGGATGCAACTGCAAAAGAACAACTGGTAAATGAAATCCGGCGGCTGCATGATGAAGTAACCTTACTCAAAAATATCTACGATGAACACGCTGGTATGCAGGATCGTTTCCTGATGACCGGGCGTGTCACACCGGAGTTGGCGGCACGACTGGGCCTCACTGGTTTTGCGGGGCGCGCAAGCGGGCAGGCCTGGGATTTGCGTGCGCAATTTCCTTGCGCGCCCTATGACCAACTCGAGGTGCGCATGGCAACGCACCGCAACGGTGACGTCGCAGCGCGTGTCACGGTGCGCTTCGAGGAAATCTTTGAGTCGCTGCGACTGTGCCGTACCCTGCTGGAACAGTTGCCGGAGGGCATTATCATCGCAGATCTGCCTACCGCCCCGGAAGGTGCGTTCGGCGTGGGCTGGGTGGAAGGCTGGCGCGGTGAAATTTTCATTGCGCTCTCTGCCGGTAAAGATAACGGCATACGTCGCCTGCATGCGCACGATCCTTCCTGGCAAAATTGGCCGGCGCTGGAATACGCGGTGATCGGCAACATCGTTCCCGATTTTCCGCTCATCAATAAATCCTTTAACCTGAGCTATAGCGGACATGATTTATAGTCCCCATTTGCGTTAAAAACGATACCAATTTTGTAGGGGGTACGTTCCACGCATCGGTATCATTGGGGCGCATGGAGCACCCTATGATATTTCACTTTTGATCGCGAATAAGGCGCGTTGAGTTATGTATCAAACCATTAAGCAGATCTTGTGCACCGGCATCAAGACCGAGGCGCCGCCTTCTACGGATGACGCGCTGCGCCGGCAAGTGCAGCATCTGCACACGGATATCCTCGCCTGTTTCGGCCGGGCGCTTGCGATACGTCACGTGGATGCCGGGTCATGCAACGGTTGCGAATTGGAGATTCACGCCCTGAGCAATCCCTACTATAACATCGAGGGTTTGGGTATACACTTCGTCGCAAGCCCGCGTCATGCCGATCTGCTGCTCGTTACCGGGCCTGTTTCCCGGCACATGCAGATCGCGCTGCAACGCACCTATGATGCCGTGCCTGATCCCAAGTGGGTGGTTGCGGTGGGTGATTGCGGTTGCACCGGCGGTATCTTCGGTGTGAGTTATGCGAGTTGTGGTGCGGTGAGTGCCGTGATTCCGGTGGATGTCGCCGTACCGGGTTGCCCACCCACTCCGGTAGCGCTGTTGCAGGGTATTTTGACCGCAGTCGGCAAGGAGCACCCCTAGCAGATTGTTGAAAAAGCCCGTCCATTGGCTTTTTCAACTCGCAAAGCAAAAAGTGCGATTTTTGCTTAGCTCCATTTTTCAAGCACACACACCGTGCTTGAAAAATGGCGGCGCATCCGTGCGCCGCACGCAGGCTGTTTTTCAACAGCCTGCTAGCTCGACTTACACATCCTGTCTTGTGCCAAGCCGTCTCTCCACCGGAAACTCTGGAGCCTGCTGGGTAGTCGGCATTCCCAATGGGGTGCAAATCTAGAAGCCTCTAAGCATCAGCCCCGCTATTACGGCCCCTGACAAGGCACACAATTATTTGCATTCGTCTTGAAAATGTCGCTTAATAAATGTGGTAGATTGACACCAACTTGGCAATTGACCTTGTTAAATAAGGAGTTGAACATGGATATCTTGTGGACTATTGCTGTAATTCTGTTGATTCTATGGGCATTAGGGCTGGTCACCTCCTACACCATTGGCGGATTTATCCATATCCTCTTGGTGATCGCTATCATTGTGATACTGATTCGAATCATCCAGGGCCGCAGGCCGATATAAATCCAAATGCAATAATCGAAACAAGGAGGCTATGCCATGAAATCAGCAACGATGATCGGTATTGTTCTTATCGTACTTGGGGTTGTTGCTCTCGCCTATCAAGGAATTACCTACACAACCCAAGAGAAGGTCATTGACATTGGTCCCATCGAGGCCACTGCCAAAACCGAGAAGACGATACCCCTCCCGCCTATATTAGGGGCATTGGCGCTGGTAGGAGGAATCGTACTGGTTGTGGTAGGGGCAAAAAAATCGTAGCCTTCCAAGAATAAATCGCCGCGAGCCTTAAGCGTTCATTCTAAACGGCTTCATCCCGGCATGCTGCCGGGATGAAGCAAAGCGGTATCCCCCTGGGGGCGGGGTGGTCAATCAAGCTTTTTATTCCTGGATTCCGCTGCGTTACATCCAGGCTACACACAGCTCACGTTTTAAAATCAATTAAAAAGTTGCACTTCTGAAAGTTGAATCTGCGGTATAATGTCGCCTTCGTTATACAGTTAAATGCTTCGTGACGGCCGGACAACTCCTCTGGCTGTTTCCTGTTATCCCTGTCAGTACACATCCCGCCGTCACCTCATGTCCACCCCCATGCCTAAGGAGGTATACGATGCATTACAACATTCACTTTCGCAGTCTCTCCAGCAGCTTCCGGCATATTGTGGCGCATATTGTCATCACGCTGCTGGCCATTGGTATGGCTTTTTACTTGCCGGTGGCGGCTAAATACATTCTTTACTATTGGTGGCCGAAAGTGGAATACGATTCCCATTTACTGGTCATCACAGAGATCGGCTTTGCCGCCGTCCTGGTCATGCTGTTTAACATTTCCATAATTGCTTTGGACGGCCGGCGCAGCTTGCGCATGAACAAGATCGCCTCGCTGGTGTATGCGCGCGAAAAAACCGGCTGGCTTTCCCGTTGGGGCGAGCGTGCGTTGCGCAAAAAATTTCTTTGCGCGCGGGATGTCTCTATTTTTTCCATCACCGGCTATGATACGTTCAGCTCGGAAAATTGCATGCTTCAGCAACCCTTGGAACACAGCTACGAAATCAGGGTAATGCTGATGAATCCGAATGGCGAGGGCGCTGTTAAGCGCGTCAGCTCGCTAAACGACCCGGAATTGCTGCTGGAAACATACCGCAGGGAAACCGAAACCAGTATTGCCTACCTGAAGAAGCTGAGCGCTGCAGGCAAGAAGATCACTCTCAAGCTCTATGACGACCCGCCGTTCTGGAAGCTGGTGGTGACGGGTGAGTATGTGTGGGTGCAGTATTGCCATGATGGCTATGAGGTCAAGAATCAGCCGGAATACGTATTCGCCCTGCAACGGGACTACCCTACCCGCGGCTTCTTTGCCCCCTTCTACATGTACTTTCTTGACCAGTGGAATGATCCCCGTCACCCCGAATACAACCTGGAAACGGATGAACTGGTTTACCGCAACGCAGAAGGCAATGAAATCAAGCGGGTCGCTTTCAACCGGCCGAAAGAGTTGCAGGCGGAGTTGCCCAGTGAGATTCTTATTCCCGCCCGCCTGGCCAGGAACGGATGAGGAGCAAGGCGCCGATGCCTCCGAGCAACCAGGTGAGCACGGGCGCATTGCCGATCATCATCGGTGCATAGCCGTCCAAGCCTTTGATCACTGCGGCACTGATAATGAAGGCCGCGCCTATCGTGGCGGTATAACCCCGGACCATGGCTTGCCGCATCTCGCGGCGGATCTCATCAAGCTCCTTCGATTTCCATTCGATTTGCAGCTTGCCGTCGCGCGCCTGTTCCAGGACTTCGTGCACTAGCAGAGGAATATCGGGCATCTTTTCCGCCCACTGTGGGGCGTTCTCGCGGACGGCGCGCAATAAGGCGCGTGTTCCGACCTGTTCGCTCATCCAGCGTTCCAAAATCGGCTTCGAGGTAACCCACAGGTCCAGCTCGGGGTATAGTTGCCGGCCAAGTCCTTCGATGTTGAGCAAGGTTTTTTGGAGTAGCACCAGTTGCGGCTGCACCTCCATATTAAAGCGGCGCGCCGTTTGAAACAGACGCAGCAACAACTGCCCGAAGGAGATGTCTTTCAGCGGGCGTTCAAAAATCGGTTCGCACACGGTACGCATGGCGGATTCAAACTCATCTACTCGCGTAGTGGACGGCACCCAACCTGCATCTACGTGTAACTGCGCGACGCGGCGATAGTCCCGGTTGAAAAAGGCCAGAAAGTTTTCTGCGAGATAACGTTGATCGGCAGGGCTGAGCGTACCCATGATACCGAAGTCCACCGCGACGTATTGCCCCTTGGGCGAGACGAAGATGTTGCCGGGGTGCATGTCGGCGTGAAAGAAGCTGTGGCGGAAGACCTGGGTAAAAAATATTTCCACGCCGTGTTCGGACAGCTCCTTCAGGTTGATGCCTGCTGAGCGTAGCCCGGCGACATCACTGATAGGGATGCCGTGAATCCGTTCCATGACCATGACGTCGCGGCGCGCCAGTGGCCATTCGATTTCCGGCACATAGAGCAACGTGGAATTCAGCCAGTTGCGGCGTAACTGGCTGGCGTTGCCCGCCTCGCGCAGCAGATCGAGTTCATCGAGTATGGTCTTTTCGTACTCCGCGACTATTGCGCGCGGCCGCAGACGTTTTCCTTGTGACCAGTAACGCTCGGCCATGTCGGCGAGGGCGTAAAGCAGGCTCACATCGCGGCGAATCACCTTTTCGATCTGCGGACGCACCACCTTGACGACGACCTCGCGACCGTCGAATAACCGTGCAAGATGAACTTGTGCGATAGAGGCGGAGGCTAGAGGTGTTTCCTGAAATTCCTGGAACACTTCACTCAAGGGATTCCCGTAGGCCTGCTCAATGATGGCGCGCGCCTGATCGCCGGGGAAGGGTGGTACCTGATCCTGAAGCAGCGCGAGTTCCTTGGCGATGTCTTCCGGCAATAAATCGGGTCGGGTGGAGAGCATTTGTCCAAATTTGACAAATACAGGGCCGAGGTCTTCCAGGGCGCAGCGGATGCGCACAGCGCGCGACGGCAGATCGCCGCGAAGCCAGTACCACGGTGCAAAATAAAGCAAAAAACGCAGCGGGCGAAACAGGTGTGTAGCGAGAATGATTTCGTCCAGACCATGCCGCAGCAAGATACGATTGATATAAAACAGGCGGAAGAACTGGCCAGGGCGTATCACGTTTTTTTATCCGTCGAAGATTCCAGGCGGCGCCGCAGGCGCCGCACTCGTTGCTCCAGGCGTTCGACGTCATCGCGCAAGCTATCCACCGCACCGATAAAGTTCCGCACAGCGTCCGGGCGCGCCAGATTGTGCGCTTCCTCTTGTTGATACTCGGCGAAATCCTGACCGAGCGTGGCGGCGGCTTGCCGGGCCCAGCCCTGCGCGGCGCGCGCGGCGTTGCCGAGTTTGTGGGCCAGCAGATCGCCTACAAGTCCTGCGAGATGTTCTTCCCAGTCTATCTCGACGGCGTCGAGGATCTGCTTGAAGCGCTGCCCCAACTCGACGTCGCCGCCGATCCGCACCGCCCCCAAGGCCAACGCCTCACGGGCCGCGCGGCTATCGCTCTGCAGGCTGCCCATGCGTAACAACGCCCACAGCGTACCACGCAATGTCGCATCGGGAACGCCCGGATAATCCGCAAGGATGCCGACCCCATCCGACTCGGGCGCAAAGTATATTGTCCGCCCCAGACCTTCCAATTCCACCGCGATGATCTTGCCGGTGAGCGCGGCGAAACGCGACGGGGTATCGGGGTCGAGATTGAGATAGCGGTTCAGTGCGCCTTCCAAGGCGCGGATGTGAACGGGTTGCGGGGTATTCATGCGCGTTGGGTAGGTTCTGGTGGCCGGGCTCAGAACTTATAGCCCTTGTGCAAGGCCACAATGCCGCCGCTCAGATTGTGGTAATCACAGCGTTCAAAACCGGCGTCCTGCATCATCCCTTTAAGCGTTTCCTGATCCGGGTGCATGCGGATAGACTCGGCGAGATAGCGGTAGCTGTCGGCGTCGCGCGCGATCAGTTTGCCCATCAGCGGGAGGACCTTGAACGAATACAGATCATACAGAGGTTGCAGGCCTGGGACGCTGGGCTTGGAAAACTCCAGTATCAAGGCGCGGCCGCCCGGCTTCAAGACCCTGTAGATCGCGGCCAGGGCGCGTTCTTTATGGGTGACGTTGCGCAGACCAAAGGCCATCGTGACACAGTCGAAATAGTCATCGGGAAAGGGTAGACATTCGGCATCGGCCTGGAGATATTCAATACCCGCCACCACTCCGCGGTTCACCAGCCGTTCACGCCCTTCCCGCAACATGGCGGCATTGATGTCGGCGAGCATTACCCGGCCGCGTTCGCCAACGCGCTCCGCGAATTTCTCCGCCAGATCACCGGTACCGCCGGCGAGATCCAGCACCCGCTCTCCTGCCCTGACACCGCTCAGGTCAATGGTGAAGCGTTTCCACAAGCGATGCACGCCGAACGACATAACATCGTTCATCAAGTCGTAGCTGGCCGCCACCGATCCGAACACACCGGCGACCCGCTCCGCCTTTTCCTCGATGGGGACTTGTTGATAGCCGAAGTGGGTGGTACGTTGTTTTGTCATAGCCCCCAGCCCTTAATCCTCGGCCCCTCTGTTATGCCCCGCCTGCCGCAGCCGCTCCAGATAGGCCTGCCACTTTTCCTGCTGATGTGCACCGAGGTCATAGAGCAGATCCCACGAATAAAGCCCCGTGTTGTGTCCGTCATCGAAATGCAGGCGCACCGCATAGCTGCCCACCGGGTCTATCGCACTGATGTTGACCTGCTCCTTGCCCACCTGCAATACCTCCTGACCGGGGCCGTGACCGCGCACCTCCGCCGATGGCGAATACACGCGCAGGTACTCGCAGGGCAGATCGAAATGTGCGCCGTCATCGAAGCTCACCTCCAGCATGCGTGATTTTTGGTGCAATTTTATTTCTGTGGGTCGCATAAAAACAGGGCAAAGAAGAAGGGGAAAGAAAAAAGCCGTGTACCTCACGGTGGCTAGTTACTCTTAAATTTTCCCCTTTCCCCTGATGTTAAAGTATATACCGGCTCAAATCCTCGTTCTCGGCCAGTTCGCGGAGATGTTCGTCCACATACGCGGCGTTGATCTCGAAACTCTGACCCGCTTGCTCCGACGCACCGAAGGAGATCGTCTCGAGCAGACGCTCCATCACCGTATGCAAACGGCGTGCGCCGATGTTCTCGGTGCGCTCATTGACCTGCCAGGCGATCTCGGCGAGGCGGGAAATGCCATCCGGCGTGAAACTCAAGTGTACACCCTCGGTCGCCAACAGCGCGCTGTATTGCTCAGTGAGTGAGGCGTCCGGCTCGGTCAAAATACGCACAAAATCCTGTGCGCCCAGCGCATCCAACTCGACCCGTATCGGCAGGCGGCCCTGTAATTCGGGGATAAGATCGGAGGGCTTGGAAAGATGAAACGCGCCCGATGCGATAAACAGAATATGATCGGTCTTGACCATGCCGTACTTGGTGGACACCGTACTGCCCTCCACCAGCGGCAACAGATCGCGCTGCACGCCTTCGCGCGAGACATCCGCTCCCATGCGTTCCGAGCGCGAGGTGATCTTGTCTATCTCGTCTATAAATACGATGCCGTTCTGCTCGACATTTTGTATGGCGCGGGTTTTGAGGGCCTCTTCATCTATGAGCTTGCCCGCCGCCTCGTCAGTCAACAGCTTGAACGCCTCCTTGACGCGCAGCTTGCGGGTGCGGGTGCGGCTGCCGGCGAGATTTTGAAACATCCCCTGCAACTGACTGGTCATCTCCTCCATGCCGGGCGGCGCCATGATCTCCACGCCAATGGGAACGGCGCTGAGTTCGACCTCGATCTCACGATCATCGAATTCGCCTTCGCGCAGTTTTTTGCGAAAGGTCTGGCGCGTAGACGATTCCTCGACAGCCACCGCCGTATCGGACGAAACAAAGGCCGGCTGGCGTGCGGGGCGCAGCAGGATATCCAGGATGCGCTCCTCGGCGCTCTCCTCGGCGCGGTGACGCACCTTTTTCATTTCTTCCTCGCGCGTCATCTTGATGGCGGTGTCCAGCAGGTCGCGGATGATGGATTCCACATCGCGCCCCACGTAACCCACCTCGGTGAATTTGGTGGCCTCGACCTTGATGAACGGCGCACTGGCCAGCTTGGCGAGACGGCGCGCGATCTCGGTCTTGCCCACGCCGGTCGGACCGATCATCAGAATATTCTTGGGCGTGATCTCATTGCGCAAGTCCTCACTGACCCGGCCTCGCCGCCAGCGGTTGCGGAGCGCAATCGCCACCGCGCGCTTGGCCGCACCCTGGCCGATGATGTGTTTGTCCAGTTCCTGAACGATTTCGCGTGGGGTCATTTCCGACATAACGGTACTCCTAACAGGTTGCTGAAAAACTCCCTCTCCCCGCGGGAGAGGGC
>Ga0184616_10000267_pt1 | contig 10419 bp, 10 predicted proteins | sample PLM4_90_coex_FD_133145 | JGI IMG/M metagenome (GOLD analysis project Ga0184616, IMG submission 133145) | Groundwater sediment microbial communities from an aquifer in East River, Colorado, USA - PLM4_90_coex | ecosystem: Environmental > Terrestrial > Soil > Riparian zone | place: USA: East...
GCTGCTGTACTTCATGGAACTACGGTCTCTTGTTAAAGAGAAAGAGGTCGTCGATGAGGTCATCAACGAGGAAAAGAGCCACATCATGTGGCTGGACTCATTCAAGAGGGGTCTCGTAAAGTAACTGTATTCTCCTGCTGATAATTCCATTAGCAGGTTGTTGAAAAACCCTTTATTCACCCTTCGACAGGCTCAGGGAGACCGGAGGGAATATTGAATACATTGGTTTTAATCCGTTCGTGGTGAGCCTGTCGAACCACCCAAATTACTTTTTCGACAGCCTGTTAGACTGCAAGATCGCGCCATGAAAAATTTCGGCATTTTTGATTTCGATGGACGGCTCTTGCAGTTTATTTGGACATTCCTGGCGTGTTCTCCCTGGCACCTTATAACTTCGCCCTCATCCCTGCAGGAATAGCCCAACCTAAGTATTCAGTATTTTGTTTCACTTCCCCATCTTACTCGGCTGTCGCTCAGTCTATCCAACAACGTTCATCTTCTCGAATAATGTGATTACCATCATCGCCTGCTAAGGGCACTGCCTTTATGTGTGCTTTACAGCAGGCCTTCTGATCGTAAGTCCATGAAAAAAAAGATAGCTTGGTTTTCGAGCATATCCCGCGGAATCAAGGATGTATGTTATTGTGATGGATTCAAAGGCTGTTCGATGCCATCGCTTCCGGTTCGCTTTCGCCGGATCAGTATTTTGAATTTATTAACTAAAGAATCTAAAAAAAAGTTCGATAAGTTAAGTATAATTAAGATGTGACAAGTAAATAACAGAGCGGGAAGCGGGTATACAGGGACAATGAGTCGGGGTATATCGCACCATCCTCTGCACCCCAAGGGAAGACTTTTTATGCGACGTCCCGAACAACCGGTAATTAAGAGGCTAATCATGTTTTTCAGTGAGCAATTTCCGACAACTGGCTCATGTTCGCACAATCTATGCTTCATGGAGGTGGAATGATGTATATAATATTTCTTATTACCGTGACGGTCGGGCTCATCGCTACGGCAGCCTATTTCTCCGTATTCGGCATCGCCAGCATGTTCGCCTATAATTATATTCCGGCCATGATCATGGGCATCACGCTGGAGGCGAGCAAGATCGGCGTAGCGGTTTATCTGTTTCGCTACTGGAAACCGATGACGCGCCTGTTCAAGTCCATCCTCATTACCTTTCTTGTTGCGCTCATGTTCATCACTTCGGTGGGCATCTTCGGCTTTCTGAGCCAGGGATATCAGAAGACCTCGGAAGAATTCAACATCATCTCCCTGGAGCTGAAAACGCTGGAGGACGAAAGCAAGGCCAAACAGGCCCGGCTGGAGGAGATCAACAGTCAGATCGTCTATCTGCCGTCCGCGTCGGTGACGAACAAGATCCGCCTGTCCCGCGAATTCAGCGACGAGCAGGCGGAAACCCGTGACCGGCTGGCAACGCTTGAGCCGCGTATCCAGGCGTTGAAGGTCAAACGCCTTGCCTTTGAGTCCCATATCGGGCCGATAGCCTATGTGGCCCGCATAGTAAATATTCCCCAGGACAACGTGGTCTTTTTTGCCATCCTGATACTGGTATTTGTGGCCGATCCCCTGGCCATTACGCTTACGATCGCAAGCAACATGGTCCTGATTCACTATTGGGAACATGCCCGGGTAAGGCCCGCAGCCTCGGGAGGGTCGTCTTCCATAACCTTTGACGATTTTCTGGGCAAGGCGTGGTCCACGGCTGTAGACGCATTCAGACACTCATCGAAAAAAAGACACGTGCGCGTGGCCGCCAGAAAGAGCCACGTCTCTGTTGCCGCAAAAGCCAAGGAGCAGACACGGCTGAAAAGGGTAAAGTGACGAGAACGGAAAGGTGAGAACGGCATGAGAAGACTGATCGTTTTCCTGCTTATTTTTACAGCCGGCTGCGCCACGCTTAAAACGAGCGAGCCCGTGGTTCCCGAGCTTGCTCTTCAGACAACGGAGCAGAAGGAGCCGCTGCCGGCGCCGCCCGCGGAACCAGGCACGCCGCCGAGCATTATTCCTGAAAAAGCCGTCGAACCCGCGCCAACAGCGCCTGTCACAGCGGAACCGATCCCGCCCGAGCCTGCCAAACCGTCAACGACTGCGAAAATAACGCAGCCGGTTATCCCCCGGCATAAAACGAAAAAAGCCGCGGACGAGGGAAAAACGCCTCCCATTTCCGATCGTAAACTGCAAAGCCTCGTGGAACTGGCGGAGCGGAACGATGAAAAAATCATGAATGTATTTGTGGGAATGTATCAGAATACGGTGAAATCGATCATGAGTGACCGGCAGAATCCGTACAAGCGCCAGACGATCAACGGCTCCGATGATCAGGTCTACGAGGTGGTGTTTTATTTGACCCGGGAACCGCGGAAAGGAAAGCCCATATCCGACAGGATGCTGACCCCCGTCATCTTCAGGCAAGGGAAGGTAGTCGCCATCGGCGCGTATCAATACAAGAAACTTCAGCGCACGGGAAGCATCAGCCGCCAAAAGCCGGCAGGTACAACCATACGGGATGCTTCCTGAACGCGCGGATAACCGTACCGTGAAAAATGAGCCGCCCGGCCGGGAATCCTCGCTTCCTGCCTGTGAAAGGCCCCTCCGCATCAATTCTTGAGCAGCTCTTCCACCGTCACGAGGGTGAATCCCTTGTCCCGCAGGCCCTTGATGATCTGCGGAAGCATCTCCGCGGTATGCACGCCTTTTTTGTTCATATGAAATACGATAATGCTGCCGCCCTTTGCGTTCCGCAGTATGCTTCGTAGTATCCGTTCCGGAGAAAGGTTCGGGTCCGGATCCCCTGAAGAGATGTCATACTGGATTGTCGTGAGCCCCGCCTCTTTTGCAAGCTTCGCCACCCGTTCATCCACTTCGCCGAAGGGCGGCCGGAAATAGCGCGGCGTTTTCCCCGTCGTCTTTTTGATGATCGCCTGCGTCCGTTTCATCTCGCGAAGGACGCGGGCGTCGTCCTTTTCGAGCAAATGGGGGTGATAGTAGCTGTGAGCGCCGATTTCGAATTGCCGTCGGCTTGCGACGTATTTGGCTTTTTCAGCGTTTTTTTCAACCCACCGGCCGCTTAGAAACAGCGTGGCATGCACGTCTTCGCGCCGTAATACTTCAATAACATTTTCATCATACTCGTCGGCCCGTCCCGTGGGGCAGGCATCAAAAGTCAGCGCAATCCGCTGTTTGTCCCGCCTGCCGTGCTCGATGATCAGCGTATCCGGCGGATCGGCGAATGCCGGCTGCGCCGATTCCACAAGCGTCAGCACGATCAGGAGCGTGACTACAGTGAAGGATTGTTTCCACACCCGGAGCGCGCTGTATTGCATCGGAGTCCTCGTTTTATTCATGGTGATAGTTCCTTGCTTATCGAATGACGGTCAAGTCTGATGACCTCGGAATAAGTCAGATTTAACCGCAGGGCCGCGAAGGACGCGGAGGAGGCCGGTTAATCGTTATTTTTTCTCTGCGCCAGCGCCTCAGCGGGAAACCTTGACTGGCTGCGATTACCGTCAAGCCGGGGCGCCGGCTGAATCCTGCTTCTGTGCCGTCAACCTGGCGGGCAGGCGCACCGTAACGGCGGTTCCCACGCCTTCCTCGCTTTTGACTGTTATCGCTCCCCCGTGGTCCTGAACGATCTTCTTGCATATGGCCAGGCCGAGGCCCGTGCCTTTCTGTTTGGTAGTGAAGAACAAATCGAAAATTCTATCCATGTTTTTTGCCGCGATCCCCATTCCCGTGTCGGTTATTTTAAACAGGAGTGAAGGGCCTTCATGGATAAAGCGGACATTGATTTCTCCGCTGGTCTCGGACGCGTCCAGCGCATTGCGCAAGAGGTTCAGGAGCACCTGGCGGATCTGGTTCGCATCGAGACGGCCTGTCATCTGGCCGGAGTGGAGATCGCCGGTGAGACGGATGCCTTTTCTGTCCAGTTCGTCGCGGTGAACGGCGATCACCTCGCCCCAGATTTTCGTCAGGTTGCAGGGCTCCAGGTTCAGCTTCATGGGCCTGCCGTAGAGGAGGAGATCCTCGACCAGGTTGTTCATCCGGAAGGTTTCGGACAGCAGCGCGCGTATCAGTTTCTGGTGGGCCGGGTTCGGCAGTTCCCGCTGCAGCACCTGGCCTATGGAACTGATGCCGAAGAGCGGGTTCCTGATCTCATGGGCGACGCCCGCAATGACGCGTCCCATGGCCGCGAAACGCTCCTTGCTCAGCAACTCGGTCTGGAGGGTCTTGATCTCGGATAGATCGCGATATACCACAATGGTGCCTTCCGGTTCTCCCGCCGCGCCGCGGTAAACAGTGCTCGAATACCCCACGGGCACTGTTGTGCCGTCATTGAGCTGGATCTCGATTTCCTGGTAGGGCCCCTCGCCGGAGTGGAGGAAGGCCGCTGTTTCCGGAAAGAGGGCGGTCAGCTCCCTGTTCAGCAGGTCGTCGCGGCGGGCGCGCAGGATGGCCGCGCCGACCTGGTTGACGAGCGAGACGACTCCGTGGCGGTCGAGCAGCATTACCCCGCTCGACATGCTCGACAGGATGCCGCTTACCAGATTCGTGTGCCCTTCGAGTTCCCGGTTCCTGTTTCTCAGTTCCCCGTTCAGGAGGCAGACATCAATGGCCATGGACGCCTGGTTCGCCAGCAGCATGAATGCGGCGATCTCGGTCTCAAGAAAAGGTATGGCGTCCCGTTTATGGACCGAGAAAATGCCGAGCGGCCGGCCTTCGCTCTTGAGCGTTATGGCCATGAGCGAGCGCAGGCTATGAAAGGCCGCGGCGCGGCCGAGCCGCGTCGAGTCGTTCTCCGGCACATTGTAATCGATGACCAGACTGGTCCGCTGGGATAAGGCTCTCCCGAGGATTCCTTCATCAACCGGAACGCGGTCGGGACAGAGATCGGAAAGACCGCCCCCATCGCTGCATCCGCCTGCTTTGCGGACAAGCTCCCTGTTGTCGGGGGAAATGAGCCAGAACGCACAGGCATCAAGTCCGGAAAATTTCATGGCCGAGTCGGTGAACACCTCAAGCGCCTTTGCCAGCGAAAGACCGCTCAACGCCGACGCCGTCACCCGATGAAGCTCCAACAGATCGCGCACCATCTGTTGATTGTCGTCATGGAGACGATGATTTTCGAGGGCCGCCGCCATCTGGGAAGCGAGGATGCGCAGCACGCTGATATTCCTGTTGCGCGCAGGCTGGCTCCGCTTGTCGAAGGCGACGATCAGCGCGCCGATGACGGGAAAAACCCGGCACGTCAGGCAGTAGGCGAGCTTGTTGTCAAAGGATTCCCGGATCGGATTTCCGCAGAGCGTTCCTTCGAGGTTCCAGCAGGACGTTTTTTGCGCCTGGTACGCGGGGCAGTCCGTCTTGATGCAGCTCGTTGCCTGCCAGCACGGTTTGTTGTGCCTGCGGTTTAAAAGAGGGATGAAGAAAAAATCGCGGTCAACCTGCGCCGCGCCGCCGTCCTTGTCGCCGTCCGTTCGCATGAAAGCACTGCCGTCCAAAGTCACGACGACGGCGTTCCTGACGAGCTTGATGAGCAAATTATCGCCCAGGAGCGAACCGTCTTCGAAGGGCAGGATTGAGCGAATACCCGTGTCCCGCTTGATATCCAGGCGCATTCGTTTGCGGTCCACCAGGCAGAGCATCATCTGCCGGTACCCGAGCCCCCGGGTAACGCCTTCCATGAACTGATCCAGGAGTTCGTCGAGCGACATTTCCGCGTCAATGACTTTTGCCGAAAGCCGGGAGATCGCCGCCATGTTGCGGCTGTAGCTGTAGAGCCGGGAAGCCTTTTCCGACAGGTCTTCCATGGTGTGATGCAGCTGGATGGACCGTTCCGCGACCATGCGTTCGAGATCGGAGTAGGTATTTCCGATCCGCGCGCTCATCGTGTTGAACGCCTGGGCGAGTTCCTGGAACTCGTCCCCCGTGGACAGGGCGATGCGAAAAGCCAGGTCGCCCCTGCCCAGTCGCTCCGCGCCGTTATGGAGCGAGGTAAGCGGTTTGAGTATGAACTTTCTGATGACGAGATAGAGCGTAGCGCCGATGAGCGCGATGAATACGATGAACAGCATTGTGAGCTGGCGCGTGCTGCTCTGTATTTCCCGGTGCGCTTCGAGATGGGAAAGCGAGATCAGGAGCACGCCGAGGACCGGGCCTGCCTTGCGATGACATTGTCTGCATTCGGGATCATTGGTCAGCGGAGTGAGGATGGTATGAACGGGAACGGGCAGCTGCTCTTCATAGGAACTTTCCCTGCTCCCGGCAAACACGCCTTCAATGCGGCGGTCGATGATCGCGGCCCTGTCCGCGCCAAAGGCCGGCGAGCCGTCTTTCCTGAGCACTTCCAGCTTTGCCAGGCCCTGCATTCCCCGCAGGGTGCCGATCAGCTCCAGGGTGCTGCGGGGCGTCCCCTTGATCATGTTGGTCCGCAGGTCGGAGACGACGGCAGCGGCGATCAAACTGTGTTTTTCCCCTGCTTTTTCCGCAAGCAGGCTGGCTTCCCGGCGCACGATCACGTAAGAAAGAATACCGAGGAAAAGAATGAGACTTCCGAGGATGAGGATCAGAAATTTCGCGTTTAATCGCAGGCGGAACATGCTGGGACAATACTATACCTCTCAAAAAGGGAGGTCAATGGGAAAAAAGAGGGAAGAATTTTCATCCCGGGCAGTTTGGGTATTCGCAGAAAGGGCTGGATTTTCCCTGGAAGAGAAGATCAAGGCGCAAAGGCGGTATCGGGAATTGCCGGATTGATAGTGTACGTCTTCATTACAGTCTCGGCTATCTTATGGCCGCCGGCGTAGCTTGTGACCTTAAACGGAAACACCGTATCACCCACTTTTCTGAAATCGGAAAATTCAGAGGCAAGCGCGGTAGATCGTCCGTCTCCTACCGAAAAATAGCCGATGACTTTTACGATGTAAAATGTCTTGGCATCAACATACACAACCATTGGAGGGCCTTCTTGATCCAGGAGATGCAAGACCTCCGCCCTGCTCCCGTTGAGTTCCTCGCTCCCTTTCCTGCTTATCGAGTAAGGATCCTTTAAAAAACCATGGAGGATGTCGAAATGTTTATACTGGTACACCATGGCGAGAAAGCGGTGGTCTTTGACTTGCGCGAGAGGGTCCTGATCCGTACCCCGGTATCCGTTGTTGCCGTTTAAGATTCTTGTTTCGAAAGACCGCTGGTACTTCGTATCGACCCGAAGTTTCCGGGGCCTCTTAAAGGAAAGTTCGTAACTGCCGTGATCCTGCCGCATAAGCGCATTGATGTCCCCGGCCGCGAAAATGCTTGTCAACCCCTCGATGACTTTTTCTCCGCCATAGGCAGCGATGATCCTTGCGATAAGGGATTTGTCCTGTTCAGGCAGGCCGTGAGTATCGGCGGCAACAGCTGTCTGGGTGTGTGCTGATATATAAAAGAAGAAAATAAATAAATAAAAAACATGCTTCATGCTTCGGAACCTCCTGGCACGGTATTGCTAAGTTCACCTACTACTGTGGACCTGAGACTCACTGGAAAAGGTGTGATGTTCTGGTTGAAACGTGTATGAACGCGGGGATGAGACGCGGACGCCGCTCCGCGTCGTTCTCGATCCCCTCGTTAATATTATTTGTCCTTCAAGTACAAACTGCTTCGCATCGTCAGCGGTAGTTGATTCAGCTTATGGCCGAGCGTCAGATAAATCGCATGGGAAAACAAGCGATACAAATCATAAAAGATTTTGCTGAGCGGGAAAAGCATGCTGAAAGCAAAAAAATATAAAAAGAAATGAAATTTAGGCATGTCAAAAAAATACATGAGGTCGCTGGTAAATAGAATGCCGATGAACAACCCCGTCATTTAGACGCGTTTTGATTTTTTCAGGCGTGATTCAATTTCACCGTAGGGTATGGATTTTTTATGGACGACAGAGACGAAGGCTTTCTTGTCTTCCAGCTCTTCAAGGGCATGGATCAGCCTTTCATACTCTTTAATGTCAAGGATAACGGCCTTCTTCTTCCCTTTTCCGTCGGTAATATATTGCGTCTGTGTTTTCATGAATAAATAGTACAGATTATAAATATCGCTGTCAAGAGTGTTACCCCGCAAGACCCGCATCCTTGAAGTCAGCCGACTGCGTCCGCATATACGTATGGCAGGCTTGAAAATTGCCATTCTGGCATAGCCCCATTTCCTGGTCCTCGGTCCCAGTAGCGCCGCGTTTACCCCAAAATACCCCATTCGATTGCATTGACAGAAACGTAAATCAAGCATATATTTTTAGTACGACGGGGAGATTGCCTACCCCTTGCCAAACGATATACACTGCAAATCCGGTATTATCCCGGGTGAAATAGTCAATCAACATGCATACTGCGCAACTATAACAGGCAAGAGAGGAAATACCATGGACCTGATCCTGAACGATATCGGCAAACTGATATTGGCGGCCGTAGTCGGTGGTGCAATCGGATTTGAACGTGAGTCTCACGGACAGGCGGCCGGGTTCAGGACGTACCTTATCGTCGGTGTCGCGTCCTGCCTGATGATGATGCTCTCGCTGCATATGGAGGAAATTTATCGAGATCTTGCCGTGGACAAATCAGTGGTGCGTCTTGATCCCGGCAGAATCGCTTCCTATGCAATCGCAAGCATGGGTTTTCTGGGAGCCGGGGCGATCATTAAAGGCAGGGGGTCGGTGAGAGGATTGACCACTGCCGCGGGGCTGTGGTCTGTTACCGGCATCGGCCTTGCCATCGGCGCAGGCTACATTGTTGCCGCCATAATCACGACGTCCATTATTCTCGCGAGTCTCTACCTTGCCTATCCGGTAAAAGCCCTTTCCCACCGGAGAATATACACAACCCTCACGGTGAAGGCTGTCACAACGGAAGGACTCCTGAGCCGCATCAAAGAACTGCTTGCCGAATATCACGATGTGTCTCTCCAGTTTGTCAACTACCACAGGGACATTTCCGCAAATACCGTGACGTACAGCATGCGGCTGCATCACAGCGACGAGAGCCAAAAACACTGGTCTGATATCGTCAGGCAGCTGTCGGCTTTTCCTGATATGAAGGAAGTTACGTGGGAAGAGAGCAATGTGCCTTGATAGTTGCCGCTCGGATCGGAATTGAATGTCACAGGACAGGCGCGGCTTACAACGGAGAGAAAAGGATATGCCTTGAGTTTTGAGTAGTTACGAGGCTGGTTCCAAAGTATGCCTCAGCAGATGCTTTAGGCTACCCTCTCTGTGGCTGGTGAGGGCTTGCACACCGCATGATGCATGAAGGCATTTTGTCTACTACGGTACCTCTCCCCTCAAAACCCAAGGCAAACTGGTTAACGCGAAAGACGATTTACTCAAGCATCTGGGTGATAGTATAGCACAGATTGTCAATCTCGCCGGTTTCTGCCGTGGATTCCCGCCAAGCTCGGGATTACCACCACTTAACAAACAGTTATCGTAATCCTCTAGCCTCCAAACAGTGAGTGAGTTATAATTTCCCATAACATTTACAGGAAGGCAGGACGCGCGAAATGGGCATTATCAAAAAGCTGGGTGTACTGTTCAGCGCCAAGGACGAGGAAATGCCGCGGGTGCGGCCCGGCAGGAACGAACCCTGCTGGTGCGGCAGCAACAAGAAGTACAAGAAGTGCCATGAGCCGGAGGACGACAAAAAAGCGTCGAGCGTTTGTTCCATCAATTGCGGTCCCACGTGAAGCTCCAAATGAGCTGAGTTCAGCTCATTGCAAGCCGCAAGCAGTCGAGAACGACTCGGGGCGTTGCTTCGATTGTATCCATTCTCTTTTGACACGATTAGCTGATTCTGATATATTGAAATCACCCTGAACTGAATTTATGTATACATGAGCCATTGCTATGAGCAGAGCGGAATTATTCAAAAAAGAAGTGAAGCGGTCTGTTGATAAAATCAAGACGCTCTATAAACCGGAGAAAATATTTGTCTTCGGTTCTTTCGCACGTGGCAAAATAACCTCAGACAGCGACATTGATTTTTTTATCATCAAGAGGACCTCAAAGGTCAGGCGCGAAAGACAACGCCTGGTGTCCAGGATGCTGATCGACAGGCAGGTGCCGGTCGATATACTCGTGCTTACCCCGGAGGAAACGGAGAAAAGAAGAAAGATCGGCGATCCGTTCATTCTGGATATTTTGAATTCAGGCAAGCTGGTCTATGCAAAAGAATAACAAAAAGATCCTTGCCGGGGAATGGTTCAAAAAATCCCGCGACGACTCTAGATCGGCAAAAGTTGTCCTGGAAGAAGGCGGCTACTACGGCACGACTTGTTTTCTCGCCCAACAGATGGCCGAGAAATATCTAAAAGGGTTTTTGGTCTATAGCGGCGGAAAACTCGAGAAAGTCCATGACCTTATCAAGCTGCTGA
>Ga0184616_10000268_pt1 | contig 10388 bp, 8 predicted proteins | sample PLM4_90_coex_FD_133145 | JGI IMG/M metagenome (GOLD analysis project Ga0184616, IMG submission 133145) | Groundwater sediment microbial communities from an aquifer in East River, Colorado, USA - PLM4_90_coex | ecosystem: Environmental > Terrestrial > Soil > Riparian zone | place: USA: East...
CAGCTTCAGTTCCAGACGCATACCGCCGGGCAGACGGCGCGGCCTCAACGCATCTTGGTCGGAACCCAATATCTGCCAACCCTTGGCCTCCAGCACCAGGAATTGATAGCCGCTGCCTTCCTCGGTCAATTCCAATGCCAGTTCCTTGGCCTGTAGCACCGATTCCTGTCCGGCGAGACTCAGGCGCGCCGCCAGGCTTTGCGCCTCCTGCTCGGCGCGCTGTTCCTGATCGCGGTTATTTATCGAGAGCGCGGCAAAGGTGAGGGTGATGCCGATGATGAAGATCACCACAATCAATTCGAGGAGGGTAAAGCCGCGGGCCGGTGAGGCGCCTTCGGCGAGTAAGGCGTGAGGCGTGAAGTGTGAGGTGCCTGCGGCCGGTGAGGTGTGAGGTGTGAGGTGTGAGGTGTTGCTACGCCTCACTCCTAACTCCTCACGCCTCACGCCTAACCCTTCACTCATTACTACTCCAAATTCCAGTTGCCGATGTCGGCGTTCGGCCCATCGCCGCCGAGCTGGCCGTCGGCGCCCAGGGTAAAGATGTCTACCGCGCCGTGCGTACCGGGGCTGAGATATTGATAAGGCCGCTGCCACGGATCTTTCGGCATACGGTCAATATAGCCGCCCTGTTTCCAGTTGCGCGGTTCGGGCGGCGTAGTCGGCTTGGCCACCAGCGCCTCGATGCCCTGTTCGGTGGTGGGATAGACGTAGTTATCCAATTTATAGAGATTGAGTGCCCCTTCCAACGTCCGTATATCCTGTTTCGCCTTAGTGATGCGCGCGACATCGGGCCGGTCCAACACCCTGGGCACCACAATCGCGGCCAGGATGCCGAGAATCACTACCACGACCATGACTTCGATCAGGGTAAAACCGCTATGACTTTGTTTAGCATCTATCTTCATGTTCATTTCACCATTTGGTTCAAATCGAATATGGGCAACAGGATAGCAATGACGATCAACAACACGATACCGCCCATTGCGAGGATCAGCGCCGGCTCAAACAGGCCCACCAGCGCGGCCATCAGGGTTTCCATCTCGCGCTCCTGACTCAGCGCCGCCCGTTCCAGCATCGCATCCAGCTTGCCGCTGCTCTCGCCGCTGGCGATCAGATGTATGGTCATCGGCGGAAAGTAACGGCTGCGCTCCAGCGCCGCATGCAGGCTGGCGCCCTCGCGCACCCTGGCGGAGGCCTCCTCCACGGCCTTGCGCATCGGCAGATTGGACATCACCTGCGCGGAGATGCGTAAACCTTCCAGCACGGGCACGCTGCTCGCGGTGAGAATGCTGAAGGTGCGCGCGAACCGCGCCGCATTGAGTCCGCGCACCAGCCGCGAAATCAGCGGTGCCGACAACAGCAGTTGGTGAACACGAAAGCGCGGCCCGTCGTAGCGCATCAGTATCCTGAAACCCGCCACGGCGGCAACGATCAGCACCAGGATCAGCAGGCCGTAATCGCGGATAAAGCCGCTCAATGCAATCAGACCGCGCGTCAGCACCGGCAGTTGCTGGCCGATATTCTGAAACACCTGCACCACCTGCGGCACCACGTAGGCGAGCAGGGCCGTCACCACCAGGATGGCAACGCCGGTGAGCAGTACCGGATAGATCAGCGCGAGCATCATCTTCTGGCGCATCTGCTGGCGCGCCTCGGTGTAATCGGCCAGACGTTCCAGCACCACGTCCAAATAGCCCGACTGCTCACCCGCGGCGACCGTGGAACGAAACAGGTCATCGAACACGGACGGGAAATCGGCGAGCGCGGCGGCGAGCGAGTGGCCCTCCAGCACGCGCGAGCGCACCGCCATCAGCATGTTGCTGAGGCGCGCCTTTTCGGTCTGTTGCGAAACGGCGCGCAAACTCTCTTCAATCGGCAACCCGGAGCGCACCAGCGTCGCCAGTTGCCGGGTGATGAGCGCAAGATCGCTGGCGCTGACGCCGCGCTGGAAGCTGAATTGCAGACCGCCACGATCACGCGCCTCTTTCTGACGCACCTCCTCGACGCTGAGCGGCGTCCAGCCCTTTTCACGCAACTGCTGACGCACCTGACGCGGGGTGTCGCCCTCCAGCACGCCCTTGCGGTTGCGTCCGGTGGAATCTAGTGCGGCAAATTCAAAGGCGGCCATTTAATAAATACAGGGGAAAGGGGAAAGGGGAAAGATACAAGGGAGGGTACAGCCTAAACCTGCGTCTTCCCCTTTCCCCTTTCCCCTTGTCTCTTTTCCCTGCATTTTAGTCTTCACGAGTTACCCGCAGCACTTCTTCCAGCGTGGTATCACCCGCCAGCACGCGGCGCATGCCGTCATCGCGAATGCTGGCGGAGTGGGTGCGGGCATAGCGCTCCAGGCCGTGCTCGCCGGTGCCGTCGTGAACCATCTCGCGCATCTTCTCGTCCACCGTGATCATCTCGTAGATACCGGTGCGGCCGCGATAACCCAGTTGATTGCAGCGCGCGCAACCTACGGACTTGTATAACGTGGTGGGTGTGGCGGGCGCGATGCCGAGCGCCGCGCACTCCACCGCGTTGGCCTGATAGGGCTTTTTGCAGTGCGTGCACAGCAGGCGCACCAGGCGTTGTGCGAGCACGCCGACCAGGCTCGACGAGAGCAGGAAGGGCTCCACACCCATGTCGCGCAGGCGTGTCACCGCGCCCACCGCGCTGTTGGTATGCAGAGTGGACAGCACCAAATGCCCGGTAAGGCTTGCCTGCACTGCGATCTGCGCAGTTTCGAGATCGCGGATCTCGCCCACCATCACCACGTCGGGGTCCTGGCGCAGGATGGCACGCAGGCCGCGCGCGAAGGTCATCTCCACCTTGGTGTTGACCTGGGTTTGACCGACGCCGTCCAGAAAATATTCAATCGGATCTTCCACCGTCATCAAATTGCGCTTGCTGTCATTGATGCGGGTGAGCGCGGCGTAGAGCGTGGTGGTCTTGCCTGAGCCGGTCGGGCCGGTCACCAGTACGATGCCGTGCGGCAGGTGTATGAGTTTATCGAGGGTAGTCTGCACCTCGCCCGGCATGCCCAGGTGTTGCAGATCCAGGCGGCCGACCTGCTTGTCGAGCAGGCGCAACACCACGCGCTCGCCATGCCCGGAGGGCAGGGTGGAGACGCGCACGTCCACCGGCCGGCCAGCGATGCGCAGGCTGATGCGTCCATCTTGCGGCAGGCGCTTTTCGGCGATGTCGAGCTTCGCCATCACCTTGATGCGCGACACCAGCAGCGGTGCGAGCGCGCGTTTCGGCTCCAGCACCTCGCGCAACACGCCGTCCACGCGGAAGCGCACCACCAGGCGTTCTTCAAACGGTTCGATGTGGATGTCCGAGGCATTTTCCTTGATGGCCTCGGTGAGCAGGGCGTTGATGAGCCGGATGATGGGCGCATCGTCCTCGCTCTCCAGCAAATCCTCCGGCTCGGCGAGCTGCTGGGCGACGCGGAACAGGTCCATGTCTTCGCCAATCTCGCCCATCATCGCCATGGCTTCGCTGCTGTCGTTCTCGTAACCGCGCTGCAGTAAAGTCTCGAAGGCCTCGGCCGTCACTTTTTGTAAAGTGATGGGCTGACCCAGCAGGCGGCGCAACTCGGCGAGGGTGAACGCCGTCACGCCGGGACGGCAGGCGATGACGATGCGGCCGTTGTCCACAGCCGTCGCCAGCACGCCGTGCCGCTTGGCATACACGAACGGCAGGCGCGGTGTGCGCAGCGCGGCTTCCGGGGCCGGCGCAAGCGCAGCCGTCTCGCCCTGCGCGGGCGGGTCTACGGGTGGCGTGATGGGGGTCAGTAGTCTCATTGTATTACGGGCGGGGTGTCTTCGCCGGGCACATCAGGGCTGGGTCTCGGAGTCAATGAACGATCCTCGACCGGCGGCAATTCGGAGGGCCTTTCACCCGGCATGAGCGAGATGCCGTCTGCCGTGCTCTCCAATTGCTTGGCACGGATGTAATTATACTTCTCGTTGGTCAAGCGGTCACCGGTGGCGGCATCGCGGATAATGGAGGGGTGCAGAAACACCATCAAGTTGGTCTTGCGCAACGTGCTGCTGGTGGTACGGAACAGCGCGCCAACCAGCGGCAGATCGCCCAGGCCGGGGATCTTCTGCACGCTCTCCAGTTGATCGTCGCGGATCAGGCCGCCCAGCACCAGAATTTTACCATCGTCAACCGTCACACTGGTCTTGATGGAACGCTTGTTGGTAATTAAATCGCTCGCCCCGGTTACCGAGGCCGCTAGACTGGAAACCTCCTGGCTGAGATCCAGTTTGATCGCATCGCCTTCGTTGATCTGCGGCTTCACCTTCAGCGTGAGACCGACATCCTTGCGCTCGATAGTCTGAAAGGGGTTGGTCGCGCCGCTGGTCGCGCCGGTATTGGTGAACTGGCCGGTGATGAAGGGCACGTTTTGCGCGACCACGATCTCGGCCTCTTCGTTGTCCATGGTTACCAGTGTCGGGGTGGACAACACGTTGGTATCGGCATCGGAGGCCAGCGCCTGCAGCAGCAGGGCGAAATTGGTGGCGCCAGTCACTTTGGCCGTCCCCAAGGTGATGCCTGAACCGATCGAGGGAACCTGATTACCGACTATACTGGTTATGATGCCGACCAGGCTGTTGCCGGAACCAGGCAGGTTGCTGATACCCACCGGGCCGGAGCCGTCGCCCGTGCCGTCGTAGGCCCATTGGATACCCAGATTGGCGGACTTGTCCGTGGAGATCTCGGCGATCACCGCCTCGACCAACACCTGGGCGCGGCGCACATCGAGTTGCCTTATCACCGATTCCAGGGCGCGAAATATCCCCGCCGGCGCGGTGATGACCAAGGCGTTGGTGCTCTCATCGGCCTGAATGCTGACAGACACATTGGGGCTACTACCGCCGCCACCGATGACGGGCTCAGGGATGAGGGGGGTAGGCACAGGCGGCTGGCCCGGAGCAGGTGCGTTCGGCGAGGGGCCGAAGTCCACCGACCCCGAGACGCCCGACGCGGGAGACGCCGCACCCGCAGCCTTTGGGCCGGTGCTCACCACGGGTTTACTCTTGGCCACCCCGGTCAGCACCGGCACCAGCTCAGAGGCCTTGGCATAACGCAGATAGACCACGTGGATATTACCGCCGCCGTCCTCGGTCGGCGTGTCGAGGTGTGAAATCGTGGCGCGCAAGCGCAGCCGGTCTTTGCCCTCGCCGTTAATCAAAATACTGTTGGTACGCTCGTCAGAGAGGATGATGGTCTGTTTGGCGGTGGGATCGTTGCGTTTGCTCTGCTGTTCCAGTGTGGTCAGGATACGCGCCATCTCGACCGCCGAGGCGTGTTGCAACGGGATGACCTCCAGCTCATCGCTGCTGGGCAGATCAATACGGCGAATGATTTTGACCAGTCGTTCGATGTTGGCGGCGCGATCGGATATTACCAGCATATTGGCCTGCGGAAACGCCGCCATGTGCGCCTGCGGGCTCGCAAGCGGCCGGATGATCGGCACCAGCTGGGCGGACGACACATTATTGAGCTCGACCACCCGGGTCACGAGCTCATCGCCTTCGCCGGGTTCGGCGTCGGTGGTGGTAGGGATGGTGCCGAACTTGGCATTAGCGTCTGGCACTATTTTAATGACCTTACCGCTCGGCACGGCGGCGAAACCGTGCACCTCCAGCACCGATTCGAACAGAGCGTAGATGTCCTCCTTCTCCATCGGCCTGGAGGAGACGATACTGATCTTGCCGTTGATACGCGGGTCCACGATAAAATTTTTACCGGTGATCTCGGAAACCGTACCAATCACCGCGCGGATATCGGCATCCTTAAAATTCAGCGTCACCGGCTCGGCCAGCGCCCAGCGGCTGACGCCGAGCAATACTCCGAGCAACGCCGCAACCAGAGCTAATTTTTTATTGCACATGAGTGGGTCCAGTTCATTGGTTAAGGTTAAAGGACAGTGTCCTGGGCTGGCCGTTACGAAGAATACTGATGTTCACCTGACTGGCGGAGCCCAGTTTCCCTACCGCCTCCAGTCCCTTGGCCGGATTATCCAGCACGACCCCATTGACCGTCGTGATTATATCCCCAGGTTCCAGGCCAAAGCGCGGCAAAAGGGTGGCGTCGTTGCCGGCGTTGATACGATACCCCAGTTGCCGGTTTCCCTCAGTCACCGGCTCAGCCTTTGCCACGCGCGCCAGCACCCGAGGATTGGTCTGCAATGCATCACGATAATTGCGCAGTATCGAAAGGGTCGCCGCATCCTGTTCTGGGCTGGGCGCTTTAGCCCCGGCGGCAGGCGCCGCAGGGACAGGAACAGGGGCTTGCTGCTGTGGCTCGGGAATAGGCGCGGGCGGAGGAGGCGGCGGCGGCACAGCATCGACCGGCACCGCCACCGGGATACTCGCATCCGTACCCTCCCTGGGCAGACGCAACACTTCATCCTGATTATTGCGCACCAGGATGATCCGGTCCGTGTGGATTTCCTTTAGCTTCGCCCCGCCGGGCAGATCGGCGTTGATGGCATAATAATCTTCCTTACCGCCTTGATCCGCGATGATCGCCCGCGCGCTGGCCGGATTGTCGGCGGCAATCACCCCGCGCAGGGTAAGATTCAGCGGCGTTACGGGTACCTCCGTCGGAGCGACCGATGCCTTGGGCGGCTCAAACTTGCCGAACAGGTGCAGGGCGCTGATCTCCGGTAAGGCTTGAGCAGGCGAGACCGCAGGGCCGGGTCCGCCAAGCGGTGTGACGGGAACCTGGTAGGCGTAACGCGGCCCCGACCAGAGCGCCCAGGTCAACTGCGCGAGGCTGTGCCCCACCCCCAGCGCCAGCAGCAGACCCACGATGACCGGTAAATAGTCAAGATAGGGGCCCTGCCACTGCGACGGTATCAAGGCGTTTTTCCAGTTCAATTTCAATCTAACGCGAGCCTAAAGGTCTGATTAAGATAATAATTGTTGTGGTAAGACGATGAATTATAACATAGTGCCGCGCTGGATCCGGCGTATACAGAACAACGCGCTAGGGTGAGAAGACTGGCCTATGGGAAAACCTACAGCAGAACTGCGCCTAAAGATAGCCTAGTTATCAGTCCGATTCCACCCCCTCCCTGGGGTGCAGCGGGCTCAAGGGGCCACTTGCATTGCTTAGCGATGACGCACAGAGTTCACTCCCGTACAGCCTACATAACCTGTCTAATTCCAATTTGCGTTAAAAACGGCAATAAATTTGTAGGGTGCGTTCCACGCACCATTATCATTGGTGCGCATGGCGCACCCTACGATATTTCACCTTATGATTGCGAAATGAAATAATGAGCATAAGCATGGGGCAACACCCGACCGCCAAAGTTCCGATCCGCCCGCGTTATCCTTGGGTGGATGCCGTGCGTGGAACCGCCATCTCACTCATGATTGCTTACCACTTGTGCTTTGATCTCGTTTACTTCGGCGTGTTGTCCATTGATTTTAATCACAGCCTGTTCTGGCTGGGCCTGCGCAGCCTGATCGTGAGTCTGTTCCTGGGAGTGACGGGGATGAGTCTCATGCTCGCCACGCGGCATGGCCTGCGCTGGCGTCCCTACCTGCGCCGGCTGGCGCTGCTGCTGGCCTCCGCCGGGCTGGTGAGCCTCGGCAGCTATCTGTTATTCCCGGCCAGCATGATTTTTTTCGGCGTGCTGCACTTCATCATGGTGGCCAGCGTACTCGCTCTGCCGTTGGTGCGTTTTTACTGGATCAATCTCGTTGCCGGCGCAAGCCTGATTGCCTTCGGCCTCATTTATCAACACGACTATTTCAACCAACCCTGGCTGCAATGGGTTGGGCTGATGACCTACAAACCCGTCACCGAGGATTACGTGCCGCTGCTGCCGTGGTTTGGGGTGGTGCTGATCGGCGTATTTTTAGGCAAGGCGATTTACGGCCGGGGGCCTATTCCTGCCTTTGCACGCTGGCGACCTGCTCGCCCGCCGGGCGAAATTCTGAACTGGGCAGGGCGGCACAGCCTGATGATTTATCTTCTCCATCAGCCGGTATTACTGGGGGGGCTCTATCTGGTATTCAGGGCGTAACCTCAAGCACCGCCGGATAAAATGAGGAATCGCTCAGACTTGCGCATTTACGCAATTTTCGTATAGTTTGCAAAATCAACCGAGTCCGACCATTGATTTAATCTTCGGACGGCGAAGTCAGGTGGGTGGGAAACTCAAGGGCGGCACAAGGTTCCGCTATAGGCTGCCCATTGACCTATACTGTTGCCGACCACAACCACGCTGCCTGTTGTACCGGCCAGCTCATTGGTCCCGCCCGTGACCAGCAGTTGCTCTGTGGTTGCATCGGGCGAGGCGATGATCACATCGGCGGTGCGCAGGTTGCCTTTACTGGTGGACAGCGTGGTGCGCGCAGTGAGTAGCTGGCGTGAGCCACCCGTAGGCAAGCCTACCACCCCGGACTCCAACAGAACACTAGGCGTTATAGTGGTGGCACCGTTGGCGCCAGCGATGATTTCCTGGCTCAGGCCCGAATAGCCCTTACCTTTTAAATCACCGCGAGTGGTGACGGCAAAGCAGGTGCCGGGGGCGCCCACAAAGTGCACATCGGGGTAGGCTGCAGCCACTTGGCAACTCGTATCGGGCACTAACAGCACTTGTCCCTCCACGGACGTACACGCGGCGGAGGCTGCCAGTGGTTGCGCCAAGGCTGCACTGCACAGTAAAGCAGTCCATATATCTCTGTGGCTTTTCTTCATCGTGGTTCATCCTTCATGTGTGATGTAATCAAAAAAATAAGAAATCAAGGTCAGGCTCGATAGCTTTTGAATCGCTCCGATTTTCTGTCCCCACCTCTGGCCTCTGGCGCAACTCGCCTCTCCAATTGCTTTTGAATGCGTAGCTTGAACCGATCATTTCCTAACACCCAGGCTTGATTTGTCGCTTCTCTATCACGGTGACGCTTTTCTCAGCTATGTGATGCTTGAATAGCTGGCGGAAGGCGCATAACAAAGCTGTAACAAAGCTGGGGTCAGATTGAGGCACCCCCGATTTAACGGACACCCAGATAAGGGGATAATACCCCGACTAGCCTTTGACCCTTGTCCCGCCGTTTACTAACGAGCTAGTCGTAAAAATCTTGCTCTCTCTCGCAACCTTTACTTGAATATCGGCCGCGCTCCGCTTGAGATCTTGAGCCGTGCCGCCAGCCGGGATTTTAAAGCCTACCCAACGCCCCGACGATGATGCTCTAGGTTTATTAGCTTGCTTACTCACAGAGTTTCTCCTTAAGTAGGTAGAGGCTGTGTTCCAAGTTTAAGCGCAACGCAAACCGTTGCAGACTATGTTCATACAGATCAGAAAATATACTCTTGAAATATTTATCTTCGTCACAGTGAATTGAGATCACGTATGGGATAGATCTAGTTTCACTGTGTATCACTGGATAGCAAATTAAAGACCCCACATTGTCTTCTGCGCTTCCTGCATCGACAAACCGACGCTTACGCGCGGGCCTCTGTAATTCATTCCCGATGCTATCAATAACGACAATTTTCCTGCTTCTATAAGCTGTAAGTATGGTCGAACTACGGTTATTCAACGCGTCTTTTGCGGCCAGAACCGGCTCATCTTGAGGATAATGTATAGGTATTTCAGCGATTTGTCCATTCTCGATAACAGCCAGCGTAACCTTGATCAAATTATGGTTTTTTGATGTTCTCAAGGCGTTAAAGAGACTGCAGATCGCTCGCACGATTTCGGCAATCTGAGTCCGGGGCTGTGTAATCGTGCAAAAGGCATTCTCTTTTGTCAGATTGCCAGGGTTTTTGGCGCGTTCCGCGAACCGGGTTCCCTTGCATCCAACGACTTCATCAATCGAGGCCACCAGCGCAAGGAGTCCATCTACACGTAGTCCCCTCGAATCGACCCGCTTAACGACCGATTTGGCGAATGCGAGAAGGATTGCCGGGTAAAAAAATGCAAACGCGATGGCCAGCAGCACTTGATTCGTTAGGACGGTGGCTATAGCAGGCATGTATTTGACGATTACAGACTTGAATGCTTGGTTCCCATAGAAGGTGGTAATGAACAGAGGCAGAAGTCCGATTACTACAGGGGCAACCATGTATTGAACCCAAGGACTCTTATAGCGCTCGAACAGCCACCTACAGAACCGATTATATGGATGTGAGCTACCCTTCGGTACTTTCATGCCCCGCCGCCGCAGCTTCTACCACTTCAATTGTTAAAGTTTATCACACTAGCCGGATCTGTTCCGGGGGAACCTTAGATAAAGGGGACGCACTGAGGTATCCCCAGTTTCACGGACACCCAGATAGGCACATAATGCCAGAAGGAGGATGTCCGATGAAGAAGCGTCCGTTGTTTACCAAGGAATTCAAGCTTGAAGCGGTGCGATTATTGGAGC
>Ga0184616_10000269_pt1 | contig 10378 bp, 19 predicted proteins | sample PLM4_90_coex_FD_133145 | JGI IMG/M metagenome (GOLD analysis project Ga0184616, IMG submission 133145) | Groundwater sediment microbial communities from an aquifer in East River, Colorado, USA - PLM4_90_coex | ecosystem: Environmental > Terrestrial > Soil > Riparian zone | place: USA: East...
CGAGATTGGTGTTTGTTCATGACTCAGCCTTCTTACTCTTGTACTTATCGTACAAGTCGAATGTTTTTCCGAGTATATGTAGAGTCAGGACTGAAACGAGTGTCATTCCTATACAGTAGCTTGCGAGGATTATTACGGATTTCATCGAATCTCTCCCTTTAGAAATGTCTTGAGTTTCTGGGCACAGTCGCTACATAGGTTAGCAACTATAACATGCGAGATCATTATCTCAATCCAGCCGTTTGGAGGCGGAGCGCAGTGACCGTCTGTAGTCTCGGACTTGACCTTGCATCTATCACAGATATACGTTGAGGAATGAGACATCAGAACTCCAATTCCATCTGTGGCGCTCGACGTGATTGTCTGAGATGTTTCTTACAGCGTACTCTACCAGGAACAGCGGATTCTTTACACGTTGCGTGTATACAGATTCCATTCTGTTTTCTATAGTAGTAGAGTGCAAGTTTGAGGATATGAAGATTCAGTCCTTCAATCTTGAGAATGATTTCCAGGGCCCTGGCCTCGTCAGGTGTGCCCAGCTTGCGGCGCTCAGCGGCTGTCACCCTGCCAGCACTTCCCCGTGCTCATCTTGCACGAACCATCCGACCGCCGGAGCAATGTCCACGATTCGGATCTTACCCATGACCAACGCATTGCTGTGTGCTGTGCGATACGACCAGTTTGCATTCACATAGTCCGTTGCATGAATGTACTCGATGACGCTTTTTTTGACTTCGCCAACCCTGTCTAAAACCTCGACACACACTGCGTAGAGGATTTTCCCCTTCTCACCTTTGGGGGCTTCACTCATGTTCTGTCCGATAATCATAGCTCATGTCCTCCCGCTGCATCATCTTCGCCTGACATACCGTTTGTGAGTGCTTTCGCCGCTGATTCCTCTGCTTGTTGCCTTGCTTCGGCAAGTTCCTGCATACGTGCCATGAAGATCCCTTGTACTTCAGCCGGAAGGGTTTGCATCAGGACTTGTACAGTTTCGGGCGTCGCAGAGCGAGCCAAGGTGTCTATGAGAATGGTGTCCGCTTTGGACACTGGAATGACTTCCTTGCCAGTGAGTGTATTGAGTAACAGCGGCGCGAATTCGACGAGCTTGGCGAGCATCATTTCCTCACGTTCGCCCTTCTGCCGTTCCATCTCGAACTTATGGCGCTCTGTCAAATCTCCAAGCACCATGGAACGTAACTGTTTGTGCCCATCCATGATTTCAGCTTCTTGGTCCTTGACACGAGCCATCAGCATTTCATTGAGGTTAGTCAACGATTCTGCAGCAAAGCGCACCATGCGATTGGCTTCCGATTGCTGCACTTCGAGATGGCGCATCGACTGTTGCACTACGCCTTTGTCTGTAGGCCCTTCAGTGGTCAACCCATTGAAGTCTGCTTGTGCAGCAGCAATGACAAATGGATGCCTTGCTAACGGGTCGTTACACCCTTCGTAGAAAGCCATCAAACAGTAGGTCTGTGCGCCAGGTAAGTCTTGGCCAAAGAATCTTGCACGAGCATCGAATGCTTCGGCAAGTTCCTTAGGAGTCCACTTCCTTGAGCCGCTGAATGTGATTGTGTGTAGTTCGTTCTGTCCCGAACCTACCATGTGCATGAGCTTGATTTGGGTACAACCGCCGGGCTTCTCCCCGTCGGTCATGGCCTCATCAATCCACTCTTCTAGGGTCTGCCGCTTGCCGTAAATAGCCATCGAGGGGCCTTTCCCACCGGAAGGCCCCTCGAGAGTACTTCTAAGAAGAGTACTAGTAACTACGAGAAGACGTCGGTGTCTTCTTGTTGTACCAGATTGCTCCTAGGATGCTACCTAAAGCAACTGTCCCCATTGCCCATTTGACGGCCGCGGGAAGCTTCGTGAGGCCGGTAGCACTGAAGATTGAAGCTGTCTGGACTTGGGCATTCTGTAGAGCGTTCGTCAACGAAGCGACTGCCCCGCCTCCACTGGGCGGATTCGACAGGTTGACTCCCCAGGTAGCTGCGCCAACTACGCCATCAGCAACCAGGCCATACTTGGCCTGCCACTTCTTGGTCGCTGCTTGTGTCGCTGCATCGAAAACACCCGTTTGCGCAATCCCTAGAATAGCCTGCCAACGCTTGACAGCCTCGCCCGTACTCCCGAGGCGCAACGTCGGCGTGCCGGGACTGACAGCTGTTGCACCTGGCTTCGCCTGTGATGGCGATTGAATCTGGGGAGCTGCAGATGGTTTCGGTGCCGGAGCAACCGCATTGTTCAGATCGAAGTTCTGGACCACTGCAGAAGTTGCCGGCGCAGGCTGAGTGATGATTGGAACCAGTAATGACGTCACTGCATCCTTGGCTTTGCCACTCGTTCCAAGTGCTGCAGTCCACGTTGCAGGGCCCACTACGCCGTCTGCTTTGATGGCATGCGCAGCCTGCCACTTCTTAGTTGCAGCAGCAGTTGCAGGTCCGTAGATACCATCCTGTTTGACACCGAGAATTGACTGCCACTTCTTGACGGCATCTCCTTTCGATCCCTGACGAAGGGAACCGTATTGAATCGCAAGTAGTGATGCCGGAGGACTCACTTTCACCTTTGCATTTGCGGCAGCAACCTTTGCTTTTGCAGCTTCAGGCGTAAGCCCAGTGACGTCTACGCCAGGCATGTTGGCGAAGTACGCTGACTCCTCAGGAGTCAACCCGCCATCATCATTGCGCTTCACTTCGCCGTTCGCTGCATCGAATGCAATACGACGCTTGGTAGCTTCGGCGAGAGTATCGCTAGTGAAAGACTTAGCCATGAACGACAGACCGTTCCACCACTGGGTCCACGAGGCCTTTGCGTCCTTGCCCGCTTGTGTCTTTCCTGGCATACGATTGAAGTAATCGTTGATGGCAGACATGTCGTCAGCTTGCATAGTCATAGAATTTGCCTCTAAATTACCTTGAGTTTCTTGAGAAGAACGATGACGAGCACGGCACTGCCGCCAGCTGCGATTGCGTACTTGTACGGCGTGGGAATAAGCGGAGTCTTTGGAGTCGGATCTTTGACTGCTGCAGGGATCTGCAAAGAGGTTACTGCATCAGCAGGCGTAACGCTAGGATCAGGTTTGCGCCCCGGCAGAATACTGTTGAGCTTGTCGCGATAGTACTTCGCTTCGCTAAGTACCCCTGCTGCATCGAATGTGCGGCGATACAGACTAATGCTACTCAACCACTTGGAGTAGTCTGTAATGAGCTGCGCAGCTTCCGGATATGTTTGCGCCTCAGTCTTGGCATTCGCCATGTACTCGGTAATGGCATCGATATCTTGCCCTTGACTTGCTGCAGCTACGATACCAGTGCCAGAAGATGGCAACTCGGTGTTTCCTGAAGCCGCAATCTTGGCAACCTGGTTCACTGCGAATCCGAGTGGCGTGTAATCAATCCAGCTCATGGCAGTAACCTCAGTGGGGACGCAGGAAAGGTCTTACGAAACGTCTTCGAACGATAGACTTTGGGGGCGTAGTACAGAACCGTTGCGCCCATACCAATACCTAGCAATGCAGTGCCCAGTGCAGTCAAGAATGTTGCGCCATACTGCTTTGCTTGTGGCATATACGCAGTTACTCTGTTTTGCAATGTCTTCAGATACTGTGCGGGGTTTGCAGTATAGTACTTAGGAGCTGTGGTAAGACCTGCATTGAAGGTAGCTACGTTGCCAGAGAGAAGTCCGTTCCACCAATGCGGACGCTTCTTCAGTATCTTGACATACGCTTCGGCGCCGTCTTCAGGGGTCTTGTAAGCTGAGAATGCACATTCAGGTGCCGGCGGGTCAAAGAAAACTTCTTTTCCGTTGAGTATCTCGGAACAACGGAAGAATTGGTAGTAAGTGTCAGACGAACTACGCTTGGTGTTGCCGAAATTGTAGTTGTGAACAGCACTACCATTGCCAGTCTCCAATGCCCATTGTCCGAGCAACAAGGCGAGTACTGCAGCAGAAGGCTTCTTGCCAGTCACTTTCTGGAAACCGATTGCAAGTGCCTTGGCAGCAATATCGGGAGTGACCTTAGTAATCTTGTTCGGGAGTTCAGTTTGCCCTGCTCCAAAGACAGAAGCATACCAAGTGGATTCACCACTGATATGCAGACGTTCAAAGGAGTAGGGGTAAGAAAAACTCATGCTTCCATCACAATGAAACGTACAATCTCTTTGGGTCCACTGCCTTGACGATGCTTCTGGATGCTTTTCGCATGCCTTACTGCATCAGCGTCCTTTTTGAACATGAAAGAGTGTTCTTCCGTTGTCCCGTCGAGGTAAAAGTAGAGGATTTTGAAGGTACGCATAGCGTTCACCAATCATCGGTTCGTTCAATAACTTGGAACCGCACGATAAGTTCTTTGACTTTACCTGCCAGTTCTGTAGAGCGCTTAGTACGTTCAGCGAATGCTACAGCTTCGCCCTTTGACGAGACTCCGTAATCATATTCAAATGTATTACCGTCTGCATAGTGAAAACGTACATAATGATACAGAGGTTTAGCCATTACTCAAACCGCCTCTCGCGGAAGTACATCGAAAGCAGACTGTGTGACTTCCTTCTCGACAATCTGAAACGGGTGCATTCCGTGACCGCCGAAGACAAGCCTCTTCATCTGTAGATGGTTGGACGCCCAAAGCATCGCTAGATTGTACGAAGGATAGAGGGGCGACCTGTGCCGCCTCCCATCCTTTGCGTACTGCACTAGATATGCTCTGGGCATCTCCTACCTATGCACCAATCGAGTACTTGGAATGCGTGTACCCTTCACCATTGATGGCCGTTTCGTCGTAGGTGTCTGATCCCTCGTCGGCCGTCTCCGGAGTCTCTTCCCCACCTTCAGCTTCGTAGTCATCCATCGCGGCCTCGACCTCAGGGGATGCTTCCATTTGCTCGGGCGCTTCCATCTCTACAGGCTCGGGAGCAAACCCATCGTTTGCCGCTGGTGCCGTCATCGTCTCATCAAACGGTGCAGAAGGACCCAACGGTGAATCTGTCTTGGTTGCTGTCGTACGAGGCGGAGTTCCGGGACGCGCTGCAGCTGGACGTGTTGCTACCGGACGCTTTGCAACAGGGCGTGGCGCAGGGCGTTTCTTTGCAGCAATAGCTTTGCGTTGCTTCTTCGATGCAAGGCTCAAACCGCCTGTAAGAACAGCAGCGCCAAGAGCACGACCTCTCTTTGAGGCAATCTTCTTGCGAGCCTTCTTCGACGCCGCAAGACTCAGACCGCCTGTAGATACCGCCAAGCTTCCCTTAGCGAATGCCTTCAAGCCTTTCTTGATTTTGAACTTTCGCTTCGATGCGCCGAATTCATCGCCGAAGTCATCGGTTCCAAAATCATCGCCTTCCACAGCGTCGTAGCATTCATCCGCTGCAACAGTTGATTCGAGATCTTCTTCGAAGGGATCATCGCCAAAGTCCCCAAGAAAATGAGTCTCATCTGCAGCAATGCGAGCACGGCGCGCAGCCATGATAGCTTTGAGTTGAGCTGGGGTTCGACGGGCTTTCCGTCCACCGAATTCGCCGCGCATTCCGCTCAACACCAACGCACTTGCAGCTGCATCGTCAGCAGCCTTCTTCTGAGCAGCGGTCTGTGCCGGGCGTGCTGCGGTTGCAGACGCAGGTTCGGTCAACCAGCGCTTGAAACGAGACCAGAACCCTTCACCTTCGAAATTCGACATGTCGTCTTCTCCTGTCATACGAGACTGGTTGATGAACTGCGCATCGTACACAGCTTGTGATGCAAGCTTCACCGGTTGAGGTTGCTTGATAGGTACGATGGTTGAGATCCCCGGATGCCAGATAGGCTTTCCAGGCTTCGTCACATGGTCATCGTAGTGCCCTTCAGTGACGAACGCATAGAGCTTCCCGTCGACCTCAGTTGCTTGCAGCTTACCAAGTGGCAGACATTGCTGCAGAGCCCGCACTGCTGCGCGTTGCACCTTCGGAGTGATTTCCTTGGGCAAGGCACGGCGGTAACCCGCTGGCAGAGGAACAACTTTGTAGGGGTTCTTGGGGCGTGCTTGTGCCATAGATGCCTCTCAGCGTACGAGCGTTTCGGAGCCAATGATTTGGTAATGCAAGTTCGAGGGTTCGAGCCAAATAACAGCCCATGCTTTCGCTGCATCGACTGTGCTGAATGGGCCTTGTGAATACTCCTTGCGCTTCTCGCCTTGACGGCGTTCGAACCACGCAACTCGGTATTCCTGGGTCCAACGCATGTTCATTCCTCAATGTGAGTAATCACCAACCGATTGAATGTACCAGTTTTCAGCAGCGTACGGACCGTCTCATTCGCAACAATGCGAGAAAACCGGTCCGTACGAAGAACGGGGTGGTAGATAGGCTTTAGGCCGTGGCCGGTGTCCCCGTAAACACGGAAAGCCGGGATTGTTCCGGCTCGGGTTCCGTGCTTGGATTTAGGGTGGGAGCTAGCCATCGATGCCTAACAGTAAAGTGAATACGATATTCGGAACACCAGGACCAGCTGCTTGAAGGTTGTATAAGAAAATTCTGTCAGTATGAGGATGCAGTGGAACCCAACCAAGATTCGTAGGATTGTACGCCTTGACTATATTTCCACCGAAATTGATATGTTGCGCTTGCGCCAACAAGTCAGTGAGAATGACAGGAGTTGTTTGTCCGGTACTGGCAGTAATACAGACAGCAGTAGCGCCAATGTCTTGAGGTACTGTAAGAATTCCAGTACCGCCTGGGGGTACAATCGCAGAACCGGGACGGAAAGACAACACTCCTCCTACATCAATCCCTAGTGGAGCGTAGTAAGGAACTTGTTGAGTCGCTGGACGTACTCCTGGTACTAACAATACCGAAACATCATACTCGGTAGCTTGACCAACATCTGCTGCAGGGGTCTCATCATAGATCTCAACCTTACAGCCCTGACCTACACCAGAAACAGACAGACCGTTGACAACGCTAACAGTTCGGCGTACTTCATTCCCTTCTACAGACCATACAATATCTGCTGTAGGAGTAATGTTGCCAAAGGTAGTACCAATAATCGGTGCAATCAGTCTCTTTGGGCCGACAGAGAACTGTACCGTGTATCCACTTGCGTCTTCTTGGTTGCCATCGTTCTGAAAATTGGCTTGCAGATGAACAGAGCGCCCAGCAAGATCTTCAGAGGAAAGTGTCCCGTTCGCAGACCATCCGGTATACAGTTTCATACTTTCCTCGTCAATCGTGCCTGTCTCGCCGTCGCCTAAAAAAGGTTCCTGGCATCCCAGCAAGGTTACCAGTACAAGAAGTATCGATAGGTATCTGGTCATTGGAGGCTCTCATTCTAGCTCCCATGCGGCATCCTCACATAGGATGGAGATAGGAACGTTTGGGTAGGTCACTGCCTGTAGTCTACGCGCACGGCCAATGATGCTTCCCAATGCAAGCGCCTTCAATTGTTTTTTGTTCAGATTCCTTGCAGTCTCTTCTAATACCTTCGGCTTGTTCGTGTTTTCATTGCCAAAATCAAAGATACTGGTCAGATGGTCGGTCTGTAAAGCGTCCCTGACCGAATGGACAATCGGATTCGGCTCGTCGTCCAACATAAGTAGCGTCGGGCCATGGGCGAGCACCCCGACCGCGTAGTCCCCGAGCGTGAGAAGGAGGATGGCAAGCCCCTGCCCCGACCAGTTGCCGGTATGCAGGTTGCGCTTGAGCAGACAGGCATCGCCTACGATGCTTTCCTTCTCAGGCTTGTCCACACCAAACACACAGCCCTGTTGAAACTGTTGAGGGTTCTTCTTGGTGTAGTCCAATACCTTGCGCCGAATTTCCATTGCGCGAGGCTCGCCCTTGTCAGCCCGTTTCCCAATCACCACAAGCGTTGCAGATGCAACTTGGTCACCAAGGCGAGCCCTAGTGACTACATCTTCAATGGTCTGAGAAACAAGGTCTTTGGTCATCGACTCGCGACCTTCACGATTTTGTATTGCACAAGTCCAATGCTATTCGCCCATTTGTGGGCTTGTGGAATCGACACGAAGTAGATAGGCGACTCTTGGTTACCATATCGTACGACGTATCGGTTTGAACGTGCCATGAGAGTTATGGCGCAGGGCCCGTCCCGAAGGATACGGGACCCTGCGGAGTGCTAGGGAGCTGCGGTTTCCACAGACTGTTCAGTTGGCGTAGGCGAAGCTTCTATCTCTTCTTCATCCGCGCCGCCGTCGTACTCACTGCCGTCTTCGTCGGTGTCTTCGTCGAGCTCGTCTTCGTCTTCTTCTGGGTCAACCCCTTGGTCGTCTTCATCGACACCCGGAACTACTTCATCGTCTTCCACGTTGGCAGTCGCATCGTCTTCTTCGCGACCCGCCATCACTGGAGACACTACCATTGCTTCTGCCTGTTCTACCAGCGAATCAGCATGAGCATACAGGTTAGCAGCAGCACCTGTGCAACCAGCTGCGCGAAACTCTGCTGCAACAGCACGAATAGCAGGAATGTTTGACGACTGAATCGCTCGACGAAAGATTGCGCGCCGTTCTTCACGCTTGCTCTTGGGAAGTTCTCGAATTGATGCTCGCTTCTTGAGCAAATCCGCCTCAGCTATGAGCCCTTCACCTTCGAATGCAGCAGCAAGCGCACGAAGCTTCTCGGGTTGCTTCAATGTCACGAGCGCTGATTCGTAGATCTGTTGACGCTTCCCCGTCATACCCACCCTTCGTGGACGACGATAGATGCGATACAGAGTGGCCGTACCTAGGACGACTGCGATAGGGATCAACATGAGGCGGGTTCCTCCTTCAACTGCTGGAATCGACAGATGCTACAGCAACTTGCCGACTGATGCAGTATACGCCGCTTTGATGGCGCCTGCCATCGTTGCGTAGTCCGTGGACGTGGGCGATACGATGTAGCGACCATAAACCACGCCAGCAGTGATGCCTTGCACCAAGTCAGCTTCCTTGACACCAACATCGGCCAGTACTGCAGTATTCACTGCGTCCGCCAATGCCTTTGCAGCAGCAGCAGCCGTATTGTAGTCAGCAGCGACGGCACTGACGTTCGAACGGGCCGCGAGGATACCGCGCATTGCACCAGCGACGACTGCATTGTTGTTGAGAATGAATGCCATGGGTACTTACCTATTTCCTTGGTTCAGAATCGAGAGTGAATGAGTGTTGTATGAGCTAACTTAGATCACGTTGACTACAGAAGCTTGGTTGCCGCGGATGTATACGCAGCAAGGATTGAATTGGCCATGACAGCGTAGTTGGTTACATTCTGTAGAGGCCTGTTTGCAACCTCACCAGCTACGATTGACGCCAACAGGTCAATCTTGGAAGTGACGTCAATCAAGACATCAGTGAAACCTGCAGTTCCAAGTGCCAACGCCAAATTGGCAGCTGCCGTGGCCGTCGAATCATACGTTGTGGATACGGCACTGACGTTAGAACGGCCAAGAACCATTCCTTCCATTGCTCCGGCGACACATGCATTCGTAACATTGACAACTGCCATTTGCGTTTTCCTTTCACAGAGATCAGGTTAGCATCAACTTCTTCAGGTTGGCCTTGACCATTTCCTGGTCCAGGACACCAATAGACATAGGGTCCGAAATGAGGGCTACTTCATCAGCACCCATTCCAAGGACCTTGCTCGGATCTTCGTAACCGTTCTTTGTCTCGACCAAAATGTGGAAGTCTCGAACGACCTCCGGAGCATGCTTACGAACAGCCCATCGAAATGCAGGCTCGCAAGGTACTCCGTTATGACGATACTCAGCAATCAAAGCACAAGCGAGTGACTTGCAATCTCCGTAGCCCTGCAGGTAGAGCGCTGGGATTGGAAGCCACTCGTCGGTCCGCTCGTACACTACACCAGCACGATACAGGGGCAACGTGCGTGGATTGTACTTGTAGTATGCTTGATTGAGCGAAATCAAGCAATCGAGTAGTGCGCGAAGTGCATGCGCATTCTCAACCGGGGAGGTATCCGGCTGGAACCAGTGGTTCAGATCAAATGGGATGATGTTTCGCACAGGCACTTGCACTTCAATGGCAACACTTCGTTGACAACACTACACGCTCGGCATGGACTAGGCGATGACGCTTGCCGGGCCCTTGAAGGACACGGTGAAGAACGTGCCAAAGCCAACGACCATACCACCCGGGATGAGCCCAGTGTACGAGCCGAGCACGCTGGCACGGTTCGCGGGACTTAGGGTCGGCATATCCAAGGACTGGCCGACGCCATTCGCATTGTAGTCGTACGCATCTTCGAATCCGCCGCCGACCGTAACGCTGACGTTCGCCACCTTGATTTCCGCCACGAAGGCGAACATCTGGCACGGCGAATTCATGGTCACGCGCTGTGGACGGATATTGACGTCAGGCGAACCCGTCAACGCGAGAGCAACGCCA
>Ga0184616_10000270_pt1 | contig 10360 bp, 7 predicted proteins | sample PLM4_90_coex_FD_133145 | JGI IMG/M metagenome (GOLD analysis project Ga0184616, IMG submission 133145) | Groundwater sediment microbial communities from an aquifer in East River, Colorado, USA - PLM4_90_coex | ecosystem: Environmental > Terrestrial > Soil > Riparian zone | place: USA: East...
AATGTCGCTGACGCCGCTTCGCGGGAAATACTCAAGAGAACGCCGGCGCTGGTTCATACGTTCGGAATTTCCACGCCCGCGGATATTTGTCCCGCGGGGCCCATCGGACACGGCATCAGCGGGCTTTCCTTTTCCGTGAAGACGCCGAAGGGTGTTTGTGCCGTGGAGTCTCCGCTCGTCGGCAGGCACAATGTCTACAATATCCTGGCAGCGATCGGTGTCGGCGTGGCCCAGGGCTTCGGCGCCGATATTATTGCGGAGGGCATTCGGAACATGAAGGCGGTCCCGGGCAGGATGGAGAAGGTGGACGAGGGCCAGCCTTTCGGCGTGCTGGTGGACTACGCCCACACCGAGGACTCCCTGATTCTCCTTCTTGAGGCGGTCCGGGAGATGACAACGGGCAGGGTGATCACGCTCTTCGGGTGCGGTGGGGACCGGGACAGGACAAAACGTCCCAAGATGGGAAAAGCGGCGGCAGAGGGAAGCGACGCGGTCATCATAACAACGGACAATCCGCGGTCGGAAAATCCACGGCAGATCATCGGAGAGATCGAAGCGGGCATGCCCGCGGGACAGCACTACGAGGTCATTCCCGATCGGGCTGAAGCGATCAAGGCCGCGATCGATCGCGCACGGCCCGGCGATGTGGTTGTGCTTGCCGGGAAGGGCCATGAAGACTACCAGATCATCGGAGAAGAAAAAATCCGCTTTGACGATCGGGAAGTCGCCCGTGAAGCGATCCGGAAACGGCAGGGATCAGGTGATACATGACAGAAGACAGAGGACGGATGACAGACACAAGGCAATAGGATTTCGATTTAGTCTGCGCTCTGAACGTCTGAGTTCTTTCCGCTGTTTTCCAAGGTGAGCATCATGAACAAATCTGAAGGAATGTTTTTGAAGGAGATACTGGATACGATGGCGAGGATGGAGATCAGGGGAGTATCCATAGACTCACGGACAATTCAGCAGGGCGAACTTTTTGTGGCGATCAAGGGCGATCGCTTCGACGGCCATGACTTCGTTCCGGCGGTGCTCCAAAAAGGGGCCTGGGGTGCGTTGGTCGAGCGGTCAATGCTTGAGAGCAGGTATGCCAGTCTCGGCGGGCTAAAAAATGTCCTGCCCGTGGAAGACACGCTGTACGCGCTCCAGGAGATGGCGTATATGCACCGCAGGAAGTTTTCCCTTCCCGTCGTGGGCATCACCGGGTCGAACGGCAAGACCACGACCAAGGAAATGCTCGCCTGCATCCTGAGCCAGAAAGGCCCGGTCCTCAAAAACGAGGGGAACCTGAACAACCATATCGGCGTGCCGCTCACGCTCCTGAAGCTCAATGCAACCCATACAGCTGCTGCCGTGGAAATGGGGATGAGCGCGCTGGGGGAGATCGATACGCTCGCGCGGCTTGTCGGTCCCGACGTCGCAGTGATCACCAACATCGGTCCGGCGCACCTCGAATTTCTCAAAACCATGGACACCGTGGCTCAGGCGAAGAGCGAGGTGCTCGATCATTTGACGCCGGGCGGCTCGGCAGTGCTGAACGGCGACGATCATTACTTCGAGACGCTCAAAAAAAGGTTCAGCGGACCCGTGCTCTCCTTCGGGATCGACCGTGAGGCTGATGTCCGCGCAACGGACATCAAGCAAGGCAGGGAGGTCGCCGGCTTCACGCTGGCATCCGGCGGCTCGCAAGCGCACATCCGGCTGCGGGCCGTGGGAAAGCACAACATCTATAACGCTCTCGCGGCGGCGGCCGCCGCGCTGGCGACAGGCATGCCTGTCGCTGGGGTGAAAAAAGGTCTCGATGATTTTGTGCCGTCTGCCTTGCGTTCGGAGCTGCGGGAGGTTGCGGAAAGGACCGTGCTTGTTGATTGTTACAACGCGAACCCCGCTTCGATGGAGGCCGCGCTCAGGGCCTTGGTCTCTCTGCGGTCCGGCGGCAGCGTGATTGCCGTACTCGGCGATATGCTTGAGTTGGGAAAGGCCTCAGTCGAGGCGCATCGAGCGGCGGGCGCGGCCGCGGCACGGCTCGGCGTGGACCTGGTGATCACCGTGGGGCCTCTGTCAAAAGACATGGTGGAAGGCGCGATTGACGCCGGCATGGCGAGGGGCCGGGTGCTCGAGGCCGGGTCCCATGCCGAGGCGGCTGCTCTGCTCAAGAAACATTCCCGGCCCGGAGACGCGGTGCTGATCAAGGGTTCCCGCGGCATGAAAATGGAGAAGATCCTGGAGGCCTTCTGATGCTGTATCACCTGTTGTATCCGTTGCACGACGCATTCGCGGGTTTTAACGTATTCCGGTATATAACGTTCCGGAGCGCCGGCGCGGTCCTGACCGCGCTCCTGGTGAGTTTTCTGCTGGGGCCGTCCATGATCGCCTGGCTGCGGCGGCTGAAGGTAGGGCAGCAGGTGCGCGATGACGGGCCGAAATCGCACCTCACCAAGCAGGGGACCCCGACCATGGGCGGGCTTATGATCATTGCCGCCCTCGTGACGTCGGTGCTGCTCTGGTCTGACCTGAGGAACAAGTACGTGTGGGTCGTGCTCTTTGCCACGCTCGCCTTCGGCGGCATCGGCTTCTGGGATGATTATCTCAAGGTGGTGAAAAAACGCTCGACGGGGCTGCGGGCTTTTCAGAAGTTCGGGCTTCAGATCGCCGCATCGCTGCTCATCGGGATCTTTCTCTATAAATTCTCAGGCGATCACCAGGCAACCTTCCTATCCGTGCCTTTCATGAAGCGTTTTCTGCTCAACCTGGGGTGGTTCTATGTGCCCTTTGTCGCCGTAGTCATCGTCGGGTCGTCGAACGCCGTGAACCTGACCGATGGTCTGGACGGACTGGCAATCGGCCTCGTAGGCATCGCAGCCACGGCGAACGCCGTGATCGTCTATCTGGGCGGGAACAGGATCATTGCGGACTATCTGAAAATTCTCTACATTCCCGGGAGCGGAGAGCTCGCCATCTTCTGCGGCGCAATGCTCGGCGCGAGCCTCGGGTTTCTGTGGTATAACGCGCACCCTGCCGAGGTGTTCATGGGAGACGTGGGCTCGCTTTCCCTGGGCGGCGCACTCGGCACGCTGGCCGTGGTGACCAAGCATGAGCTTATTCTGGTCGTCACGGGCGGTATTTTCGTGATGGAAACCGTCTCCGTGATCATGCAGGTGGCGTCGTACAAGCTGACGGGCAAGCGGATTTTCAGGATGGCGCCCATCCATCACCACTTTGAACAGATCGGGTGGCCCGAATCAAAGGTGATCGTGCGGTTCTGGATCGCCGGGATCATTTTGGCGCTGATCTCGATCGGAACGCTGAAATTGAGGTAACATTGAACCAAATGCCAAATAACAAGCACCAAATAACAAATAAGCTCCAAATACCAAATACAAAATTCCAAACAGTTTGAAATTTGGAACTTTGAATTTGGATATTATTTGAGATTTGTTATTTGGAAATTTGAATTAGTGGAGGTCGGATGAAAGCGGACTTTGAGGGCAAGAGGGTAACGGTCGTCGGTCTGGCGCGGAGCGGCATTGCCGCGGCGCGGGCGCTTCACGCTTCCGGCGCCATTGTCACGGCAACGGACAAAAAGCCCCTTTCCCAGCTGGCCGCTCAGGTGCAGTCTCTCGGCGACCGCATCAGCGTCGAGGCGGGCGGCCACCCCGATCGCATTTTCCTTGACGCCGACCTCATCGTGCTTTCTCCCGGCGTGCCGAAAATACCGCAGATCCTGCAGGCGCAGCGTCATGGTGTGAAGGTGATCAGTGAACTCGAACTCGCGTGGCTCTTCTCGGACTCGCCCTACATCGGGATTACGGGCACCAACGGCAAGTCCACCGTCACGACCCTCGTGGGCTTGATGCTCGCACAGGCGAAGAAGAAGGTGCTCGTGGCGGGGAACATCGGGAACGCGCTGACCGAAGATGTTTCGCAGCTCACGGACAAGGACTGGATCGTGGCCGAGCTTTCGAGTTTCCAGCTTGAGGACATAGAGACGTTCAGACCGCGGATCGCGGCGATCCTGAATGTGACTCAGGACCATCTCGACCGGTACGCCGGCATTGATGATTACGGCGAAGCCAAGGCCAGGATCTTCATGAACCAGAGAAAAGAGGACCTGCTGGTCCTGAACTTCGACGACCCGGCGGTGAAGTCCTATGCCAAGCGGACGCCAGCTACAATCGTCCCTTTTTCGCGCTTGCTGAGGTTCAACCCCGGCGCGTGCGTCCACAACGGACACCTCATGTACGACGGGAAGCGTATCTGCACCCTTTCCGAGATACGGATCCAAGGGGTGCATAACCTTGAGAACGCCCTGGCCGCCGCCGCGACAGCCTGCGCCGCCGGGGCGGACGTTGCATCGGTGGCCGCCGTGCTTCGCGAGTTTCCCGGCCTGGAACACCGGCTGGAGTTCGTTCGCGAGAAGAACGGCGTCACGTATATCAATGATTCCAAGGGCACGAACGTAGGCGCCGTGCTCAAGTCTGTCGAAGGATTCACCCGGCCCGTAATTCTGATCGCCGGGGGACTGGACAAGGGAAGCGATTTCAGCCCTCTCTTCGATCTGTTCAAGGACAGGGTCAAGCTCCTGATCCTGATCGGCAAGGCCGCGGACAAGATGGCGAAGGCCCTTGGCGCGTCGACGGAAACCGTGTTTGCCGCGACCCTGGAGGCCGCGGTGACGCTTGCCTCCTCCCGCGCTGCGCGCGGCGATGTGGTGCTGCTGTCGCCGGCATGCGCCAGTTTCGACATGTTCAGGGATTTTGAGGACCGGGGAAGACAGTTCAAGTCAGCGGTGAACAAACTATGATACAGGGCCAAGGACCGGCGATGCAGAGCGTGAGGGCTCATCAGGGACACGGTGATTCGCCGCTGCTTGTCGCCATCCTCGTCCTTTTAGTGGGCAGCGTTGTGATGGTGTACAGCTCAAGCAGCGTCGTTGCGCTCACGACCTACGACGATCCGGCGTTCTTTATGAAGCGCCAGATCATGTGGGCCGTCGCCGGTCTCGCGCTGATGGCGATTGCGATGCGCACAGACCACCGCGTACTCCAGGACAAGCGGGTGGTGCTCGTTCTGTTGATCGCGTCGCTCGCGCTGCTCGCGGCAACGCTGGTGCCGGGCGTGGGGAGGATGGTCAACGGGTCCCGGCGGTGGCTCCGTTTCGGAATGTTTTCCTTCCAGCCCTCGGAATTTGCCAAGTTTGTCGTCGTTGTGTACCTGAGCTACTACATCGCGAAAAAGGGAGCTGAACTGCGCAATTTTATGAACGGCATATTCCCGGTCTATGTGGTGATCGGGGTGTTCCTGGTTGCGGCGGGCCGTCAGCCCGATTTCGGCGCCGCCATGACCGTTGCGGGTGTCGCCGGCATCATGCTGTTCGCCGGCGGAGCGAACATTCTTCACCTCGGCGGCACCGTTGTTGCGGCGCTCCCGCTTGTCTATTTCGCCGTGGCCCACAGTGCATACCGATCCCGACGGATCTTCTCCTTCCTCGATCCCTGGGCCGATCCGCAGGGCTCGGGCCACCAGATCATTCAGTCGTTCCTTGCCTTCGGCAGCGGCGGTCTCTTCGGCCGCGGACTGGGTGAGGGCAGGCAGAAGCTTCTATTCCTGCCGGAACGGCATTCGGATTTCATCTACGCGGTGATCGGGGAGGAGCTTGGCCTGGCCGGCGCTCTTGCCGTGATTGTTCTTTTTTTGATCATTCTGTGGCGGGGGGTGCGGATCGCCCTTGCCTCGGGAGATATGTTCAGTCGCATGCTGGCGTTCGGCATTACGGTCCTGATCTGCTTCCAGGGGTTGATCAACATGGCGGTGGTGACCGGGCTGTTGCCGACAAAGGGCATCGCGCTTCCACTGGTGAGCTACGGCGGCTCATCGCTCGTGATCACCTTGCTGGCGCTCGGCGTGCTGCTGAATATCTCGAAGGAAACGGCGTGATAAGACAGTTCGGAGTTCGGAGTGCGGAGTTCGGAGTGAAAACCAGTATGAAACGTGGGGCAGGAGTATGAAGGTCGTGATCGCGGGCGGGGGAACCGGAGGGCATCTGTACCCGGGGATCGCCATTGGCCGCGAAGTGCTCAAAGAGAGCGGCAACGAGGTCCTGTTCGTGGGCACGGCGCAGGGCATCGAGGCCAGGGTGCTGCCGCAGGAAGGATTGCCGCTCCGCACTATTTCCGTCGGCAAACTCAAAGGCATGAAGCTCCTGTCGATCATGAAAACGATCGCCCTGCTGCCTATGAGCGTGTTCCAGTCCCTGATGATCCTTCGTGACGTAAGGCCCGATGCGGTGATCGGCGTGGGAGGATATTCATCGGGACCCATGGGTGTGGCGGCATTGGTTGCCGGGTTCCCGCTGTTCATTGTGGAACCGAACTCCTATGCCGGGCTCGCAAACAGGAAGCTGGGGAGGCTGGCCGATAAGGTGATTCTTTGCTTTCCGGGCAGCGGTTCGCAGAGGTTTTTTTCTCCCAAGAAGACCGCAAGCCTTGGTCCTTTGGTCAGAAGGGGAATTGATCAGGGAGATCGCGGCAAGGCGCTTGCCGGTTTCGGGCTTGATTCGGACAGGTTCACGGTCTTTGTGATGGGCGGGAGCGGCGGCGCCCATGCTATTAATATGACGATGACGCAGGCGGCCGTACAGCTTGCGGCGGTGCGGAACCTTCAGCTTCTTCACCAGACCGGGGAGAAAGACGCACTTGAGGTTGCAACTGCGTACAAGGATGCGGGGGTGAAGGCGGCAGTGTTGCCTTATATCCAGGATATGGCCGGGGCCTACGCCGCCGCCGATCTGGTGATCGGCCGCTCGGGCGCAACCACCGTGGCAGAGCTGGCGGTTTGCGGAAAGCGCGCCGTGCTGGTCCCTTTTCCCTTTGCAGCGGACAACCATCAGGAGTACAATGCGAAGACGCTGGCAGCGCGCGGTCAGGCCGAGGTGATTATCCAAAAGGACCTGACGCCGGAGCGGCTGGCCGGTATTATCAAACAACGGGCTGCAGCGGGGTCTGCCGCAACAAGCGCGGCGCCCATGGGAAATAATGCGGCGGAGGAGATCGTACGGATCTGTAACGACTATGTTCAAAAAAATTAAACACATCCATTTCGTGGGGATCGGCGGCATCGGCATGAGCGGCATTGCCGAAGTGCTCCTGAACCTCGGGTACAAGGTCTCGGGCTCGGACATGAAAGAGTCGGACACAACCGCCCGGCTGAAGGGCCTGGGCGGCGAGATCTTCATCGGCCATTCTGCGGAGAATATCACGACACCCCATGTGGTGGTGATCTCATCGGCGGTGAAGAACGACAACGTCGAGGTGATCGCGGCGCGGGAAAAGCAGGTACCCGTCATCCCGCGGGCGGAGATGCTCGCGGAACTCATGCGGCTCAAGTACGGCGTTGCCATTGCCGGGGCGCATGGCAAGACGACAACGACTTCCATGGTCGCCACGGTGCTGGCGGCGGGCGGAATCGACCCCACCGTTGTGATCGGCGGCAAGTTGAACAGCCTCGGAACGAATGCCAAACTCGGCCAGGGCGAGTTTCTGGTGGCCGAAGCGGACGAGAGCGACGGGAGCTTCCTGAAGCTTTCCCCGACGATCGCCGTGGTCACGACCATCGATGAGGAGCACCTCGACTATTACAAGGACATCAGCGAGATCAAAGAGGCGTTCCTCTCTTTCATCAACAAGGTCCCGTTCTACGGCGTATCCATTCTGTGCCTGGACCAGCCCCACGTCCAGGCCCTGCTCCCCTTGGTGCAGAAACGGTACCAGACCTACGGAATGAGCTCGCAGGCAGATTACCAGGCCCGTGATGTTTCTCTCAAGCCGCTCGGTTCGAAGTTCAAAGTGCTGCACCACGGTCAGGACCTCGGCTGGTTCGAACTTTCGGTGCCGGGCGTCCATAACATCAACAATAGCCTGGCGGCCATTGCCGTGGCGAGGGAGCTGGACGTCGAGCTCGAGGTCATCAGAAAGGCGCTGAAGGACTTCAGCGGTGTGCAGCGGAGGTTCCAGATTAAAGGCGAGGTCGGCGGGATCATCATTGTCGACGATTACGGGCACCATCCCACCGAGGTGAAGGCCACGCTTGCCGCGGCGGCGGCGGGCATGGAACGGCGCGTGGTCGTTCTGTTCCAGCCTCACCGCTACACACGGACACAGCACCTCCTGGAGGATTTCTCCACTGCATTCAATGAAGCGGACAAATTGGTTGTCATGGAGATCTATGGAGCGGGGGAAAAACCCATCCCCGGCGTGTCGGGCCAGGCCTTGTACGAAGGGATCAAGAAGCACGGGCACAAGGACGTTACCTTTATCGCAGAGCGGGAGAAGATCGCAGAGCACATGGCGGCGGTCCTCAGAAAAGGCGATCTTATGATTACGCTCGGCGCCGGCGATGTGTGGAAATTGGGCGAACAAGTTCTGGAGAGGTTAAAACATGGAGATCAAAAACTTTAAAGGCGAGATCAAGCGGAACGAACCGCTGAGCAGGCACACGTCCTACGGCATTGGCGGGCCGGCGGACATGCTTGCGTATCCTGCCGACCGGGAAGACCTTCGGGTCCTGATGCAGGCGATCAGGGCCGGGAAGCGGAATTTCTTCATTCTTGGCGGCGGCACCAACCTCCTGGTGCGGGACGGAGGGTTTCGCGGAGTGGTGATCACCCTGCAGCGCATGAAGACGATCACGATCGAACGGGAATACCGGTCGATCGGAGGTTCATTTGTCGTGGTCTGCGCCGAAGCCGGCGTGTCCCTGGCCAAGCTCCTCTCCTTTGCCGTGGACCAGGGGCTCACGGGACTTGAATTTTCCTCGGGCATACCCGGTACGCTCGGCGGCGCGGTTTGCATGAACGCCGGCACGTCTCTCGGCGAGATGGGTGACATCATCGAGTCAGTCACCCTGATCGCGCCCGACGGCGGGCCGGTCGCCAGGAACCGGGAGGAGATGGGGTTCGGCTATCGCACCTCCTCGGTCCCCGAAGGGCATGTGGTGCTGGAAGTGAGAATCGTCCTTCGGCGTGACGAACAAGAAAAGATAAAGGGAAAGGTCAAGGAACTGCAGGACAGAAGAAAAAAGCAGCAGCCCTGGGGGTTGCCGAGCGCGGGATCGATGTTCAAAAATCCGCAGGAAGAGTCGGCGGGCAAGCTGATCGAGAACGCCGGGCTTAAGGGCGCAACCGTCGGCGGCGCGCAGGTCTCTGAAAAACATGCCAACTTTATTGTGAACACGGGCAAGGCTACAGCCGCGGACGTATTGGCGCTCATGGACACCGTCAGGGAAAAGGTGCTTGAGGTCCATGGAGTACGGCTTGAACCGGAGATCAAGATCATTGGAGAAGATTAACGAACGGCAAATCTCAAGCACCAAATACCAAACAGTAGGGAGGAAAATTCAAATCTCAAACACCAGATAAACTAAGCGCCAAATATATTCCAAACAGTTTGAAATTTGGAACTTTGAATTTGGATATTATTTGTAATTTGTTATTTGGGATTTCGGATTTGATGTGAATCACATGCGTCTCGTGACCGAAAAAAAAATAGGCGTCCTCATGGGCGGCATGTCGTCCGAGCGGGAAGTTTCTCTTTCGAGCGGAAACGCGATCCTGCGGGCGCTCATCGGCAAGGGATACAACGCCACGGCGATCGATGTCGGCCGCGATGTCGCCGAAGTGCTGCGGAAATCCGGCGTCGAAGCCGCCTTCAACGGTCTCCATGGCAAGTTCGGAGAGGATGGCGCGATCCAGGGACTGCTGGAGGTCATGGGTATTCCCTATACAGGCTCGGGCATTCTTGCGAGCGCCATGGGCATGAACAAGGTCCTTTGCAAGACCGTGTTCAAGGCCTATGGTCTGCAGGTGGGGGCATTTGCGGTTGTTTCCGACGGAGATACCGGCTCGCTCGAGACCGTGAACAAAGAGCTCGGCTTTCCCCTGGTTGTCAAGCCGAGCTGCGAGGGTTCAAGTGTCGGCGTGAGCGTTGTGAATACGATTGCCGAGCTTCCCGCCGCGGTGAAGCTGGCCTTTACCTATGACCGCGAGATCCTGATGGAGAAATACATTCGCGGGATGGAGGTGCAGGTCGGCATCCTGGGTGAACGCGCTTTGGGAGCAATCGAGATCGTGCCAAAGGACGTTTTCTACAGTTACCAGGCAAAGTACGAACAAGGGATGTCGGAGCATTTCTTCCCCGCGAGGGTCCCCGAGGCAGTATACAGGCGGACGCTAGATGCGGGCCTTGCGGCGCACCGCGCCCTGGGTTGCAGGGGCTACAGCAGAGTGGATTTTATCATTGATGCGGCCGGAGATCCCTATATCCTTGAAGTGAACACCTTGCCGGGCATGACCGCCACGAGC
>Ga0184616_10000271_pt1 | contig 10345 bp, 6 predicted proteins | sample PLM4_90_coex_FD_133145 | JGI IMG/M metagenome (GOLD analysis project Ga0184616, IMG submission 133145) | Groundwater sediment microbial communities from an aquifer in East River, Colorado, USA - PLM4_90_coex | ecosystem: Environmental > Terrestrial > Soil > Riparian zone | place: USA: East...
GAAGGGGAATCGACTCGATCAAAACGTGGAGGAAGTTCAGCTGTTCGTGCAATTCCCCCTCCATTTTCTTCCGTTCAGCGCTGAATTCAACTTCCGCTTCGAGCTGCCTTCGGTAAAACACGACGTTTTGCTTGCGGTCCCAGTACCCGACACCCAATCCGGCGGCCACGATGAAGGAGACAATGAACGCCGCGATCAGGCCCGCACGCTGGCGAATGGGCGCATATATCTCCTCCTGGTCGACTTTGGCCACCATTAACCATGGAGTATCCGGCACGGCGCTGAGCGCCGCAAGCACGGGCACGCCGCGGTAATCGAGGCTTTCCACGATCCCCCGGTTACCCTGCGCCGACATCGCCGCGGGCAACGCCACTGTGGTAAGCGAGGATCTGAAAGTAAGAGCGGTGTTCTTTTTAAAGCGAAGCTCGTTCAGGTATAAGATGTCATCGCCTTTGCGCTTGACCAGAAGCGTCTCGGCCGTCCTGCTTTTCGTCGGCCATGACTCGATGAGGGGGTATAAGAAGAGGCTGGGGTCGATGCGAAGGACCAATGCGCCGGCAGGGGAACGCTCCTTTCCCGCGTGGGCCATAATGGGGGCGATCAGATCGAGGTTGATAATTCCCTGTTTCGACCTGTGAAAATCACTGAAGGTCGTTTTCGCATGCAACAACGTTTCCGCGAGCTGTTTTTTTTCCAAATCGTCGGGAACATCCTTTCGGTCCGTCGCTACCCGAACACTTCCTTGCGCATCGACAAGGTGAACGCTTGTGTAGCCATTATGCTTTTTCAATGCCGCGAACCGGGCCAGAAGCTCGCCTTTCATTTCCGCTGTTCCGGCGTTGATAAGAATATGACGGATATCGGACAAAAGCGCCGGTGAGCTGAGAAAAACCGCGGCATCGGCGAGGCGTTCTTCCCGCCAGTTGACCACTTGCTCCACTTTCAATTCAGCCACGACCAATAACTGATTCTGGATCTCCTTCTGCAACTGTATTTTTTGATAGTCGTAGTAATGATATCCCGTAAGCCCGACAGCGGTTGCCAGCAGAAGAAATACGATAACAAGATAGGGGGACCTGGTTGAAGGGATCTGTTGGTTGTTTTTCATATCACGCGTCTTCCCGCGCGCCTGCTGGCAGGCACAATGCTTATGTTATCATGCTAATGCTGATTGGAGAGTGCAAAACATATACCCTGTGAGTAAGTACCCGATTAATGGAAGGTTGTGCTTCGGAATCACGCTGAGCACACGGCATCCTGTCGCATTCCCAAGGCAATTTGCCTGACCTACGGCTGATGGGCTTCGTCCTGGGAGAGCATGGGCAGCGATATGACAAGTCGTTCCTTTGGAACTGCGATTATCTCACAAAAAAGGCGGGGGTTCGTTGCATAGTTGTCAGGTCGACGTTAAAAGGACGGCGGTAACTTATCTCTTGTGAACATGACAGGCATCGCAAAGTTGTTTCCTCGTGCCATCCCGGCGCAGGTACAGGGTCCTTTCACCGGACGCCGGATTCAGGTAGGGCCGGTGGGGATCATGACAGGTAGCGCAGGTGAGCATGCCTCTTACGTCAAGGGGAAGGTCCGGCGGAACGTCAAAAGCCGGCTCGATATCAACCACATGGGAGTGACCTGGGAGTTTATGGCAGCCTGCGCAAATTTCTCCGACCGGCTTACGCATAACCCCCCTTTTTATTATACCGAGAGAGGCATGGCAATCCTTGCAAGCCATATTATATCTCAAGAGAAAATCATGGGGGTCGAGCTCCTTCGGCACCGAGGTTTCTGATGACCGTGTCTGGCCGGGCATGAAGATAAGTATCGCGAACAGGATGAAAAGCTGCACGTTAAAAGGTAAACGCATTCAGTTCCTCCTTCATGCGTGATACGGCCTTTTTCAGCGAAGCGACAAGAGTTTCCGAAGAATTCCCTTTCAGCACGGCCCGCTGAAGATCGGAAACCGCCGAGGCAAGCACCGCTTGCCCCTCTTTGATCTTGATCAGTTTCAGGCCCAGTTCCTTGCGCATTGCGTCCATGTTCGATGCCAGATCCTGAAATTCATCTGCATCTCTGAGCGAAACAGCGGTTGCAAGATCGCCATCGGCGATCCTCGTGATGTCTTTCCTGAGCATATAAAGAGGGACCGCAAGATTCTTCCTGAGCTTGTAAATGGAATAGGCAAGCAGAAGAACAAACAGAAGAATGGCAATGGCATGTGCCGCGACCGTGGAGGACATCAGAAGCTCTCCTGGCGTTGAAACCTGGAGATGGGTCGTATAGAGCGCGTCCTGCAGCCTTTTCCTGGCGAAATACGTAAACAATGCAATCGCGGCAACCGCCCAGACGGTCGTGGTCAGAACAAACCTCAAAATAAACCTGCTCTGAAAATCTTTATGAATAAAGTAGTTTCTCCGGCGATTAATTCCCATACCCACCCCCCTATTTGTCATGACACTGCAGGCACAATCTGCTTCCTTGGTTGGACATAACGAGCATTTTGGGCAGTTTCGAGTATATATCGTGACACGATACGCACCCAACTCTTCCGTTGATAAGCCTGATCTTCCTGTCTAACCCCTCGAGCGGGCGCAATCCGCCTCGTTTCATCGATCTCCGGTATTTTATGCCGATCGGGTGGCTGCCCTGAGCATCATAACCCGATGATAATGCCACCCCATGCCGCCATGTCCCCGTTTTTACATCTGCATTCTGTGCGATGGCCCCATCATGACAGGACAGGCAGGCCTGAGAAACATTATCTATGCGGCCTCCTGATCCTTCCGCAAAACCCATGTGGGCCTTTCCCAAATCCCTGGCATGACTGCCTGCTTCCTCTTGCCCGGCGGGACCGTCCTTATGGCAGGCAATGCAAAATGCTTGTCCTATTACCTCTCTTCGCAGGTAATACCATGTGCCGTCCAATCCCGGAGAAGGCGAGGCATGAATATCATGACAGGTGGCGCAGGTCATCTTCCCCTCCCAGGACAGCGGGAGATCGGCGGGGGACTGAATATTCACCGGCACCATCTCTACGGGGTGCGACAAAGAATCCTTGTTCTCTTGATGGCACCGGCGGCACAGCTTTTCCACCGATGCCTTCATCCGCAGAGTCTCGCGTTTGCCCGTCTCTGGCGTACTCGCATGACAGTCAGCGCACTGATTGTCCAAAAAATCATGTCCCCTGTTTCTCAGTGCCGAATAGACCAGACATGCGGCAAAAACGATCATGAGGACGATTAACAGATACGTCTTGATCATGTCCTGATCTCAGAAAGGATCTTTTCGATATTTTTCACCTTGTTCGCCAATTCATCAAGCGCGGACTCGAGCTCAAGCCGGTCTTTTTCCTGCTGAACCATGGCTGAGATGGATTCCGTTTGCATTTCGATGGCCGTGGTTTGGCTTCTGAGAGCGCTGACCGTGTCCCGGTAGCGGACAGCAGCCTGTTTCAGTACAGCCTCCAGATCGGTCAGGTTGTCTTTTTTGCGCAACTGAAAATCGACCTGCAGGTTTCCCTGGGAGATCAGTTTCGCCTCACGGCCGAGCCGAAACGCCGGCCCTGATATCCGGTGGGAATAGAACATGAGGAGAAAGGCGATGGCAGGGATGAAAAAAACCGCCATGACAACATAAAGCCATATGATCTTTACCAATAGCGCCTGTTCCATACCCTGAATGGTCAGGAGCGCTTGACCGTAACCTGCGCCCAGACTGGAGGGGAAGAGTGCAAATATACCGATTCCAGCGCACAAAGCGCCGAGGACAACAAGGCCGAAGGTATACAAAAACAATTTCCTGTGATAGTAGGGCCGTGTGGAAACACTCGCAGTATTTTCCATAGCAGTACAATCCTCCTCGGGAACGCGATATTCGATCATCTTGATGATTCATTTAAGCGCAAAAAACGCGGAGACCTCATTGGGAACATAGTATCAAGTATAGCCGAGAATCGGGAAATGGCAAGGAAGGGAGGAAAAATTTGTCTTGAGCAAATGCGAAAAAAACGCGGTGCGCATCTGCGATAATCAGTTTTGAAGATTGTGGCAAAGCCTTAAACAGCGGGGAAACCGCGCGATAAGGAGCAAGAGGTTGCAGCGGGAAAAACGTGAAACACCGATCACTGTTTGCGACTCACTCGTATTTTTTAGTCCACTGCGGCAAGAGCTTCTTCTGCAATGCGCTGATTTGCCGCGGAAGCACAACCACCTGCCTCTTTTCCAGGGTGCATTACCCTGTTTGTGATTGCGGTGTTTCTTCCTGTGAGAGCCTGGGCAGCCCTATGGTAAAGGTCGTTCCTCTGGAGAGTGCCGTGCTTACCTCGATCCTGCCGCCGTGAGAATCGACAATCTTTCTGGCGATGGACAGGCCGAGTCCGGTGCCGCCCTTGTCCAGCTTAGTCGTAAAGAAGGGCTCGAATACTTTCTGGAGATGTTCCGGCGGGATGCCCGGACCGGTATCGCTGATTTTGATCAAAACAGTGTCCTGCGCAACCTCTGTCCGGATCGTCAGAACACCTTCGCCCTCCAGGGCGTCGAGGGCGTTCGTGATGATCGCAAGGAACACCTGCTTCAGTTCGCCCTCGCTGCCGTAGATAAGCGGCAGCGCCTCGTCATACTCCTTGACGACGTCGACGGGCTTCAGCCTTCCCTGGAAACCGATGATCTCCAGCGTCTTGTCCAGGACCTCATGGACATCGATTATTTTTTGCACATAGCTCGTCTGTCGCACGATCGAGAGCATGCTCATCGTGATGCCCTTGCACCGCGCGATCTCCTCGTTGATGATCGTGAGATAGTTTGCGAAGAATTCGGGATCGAACCGGTTCTGGCGCACCCGGTTCAGGAGCCCTTCGGAGCAGCCGGCAATGGCCGCAAGGGGATTGTTTATTTCGTGGGCGATGCCCGACGCCATCTGGCCCAGCGAGGCGAGGCGCTCGGACATGATGAGCCGCAGTTCCTTTTCCCGCTCGCTCGTCACATCGCGCGCGATATGAATGGTTCCCCGTCCTTCCGAATCGGGGAAGGTGTAGGGGAACGTGGAAACCAGCAGGATCTGTCCTGTCTTCGGATCACGCACCTCCTCGGTCACCGGTTGATTCCGGGCCAGGGAGCGTGAATGGGGGCAATTCAGAATGGGGGAATCGGTATGGTGAAAAAGGTCATAGCATTTCCGGTTCACGATCTCACGGAGGTCGAGCTTATAATGGGCCGCGAAGGCTTTGTTCGCCCTCACGATCACATGATGTTCGTCGTGGATGGAGACCAGGTCCGTGATGCTGTCGAAGGTCTCCTGCCATTCCTTCTGGGAGCGGGCGACTTTTTTGAACGTTTCCTGCAGTTCTTGGTGCAGCCGGTTCCGTTCATCCTCCGTCCTCCTGCGTTTGATAATACCGGCAAGGGCGTTGGCGACGGCGGTGAGAAACTCCTCATCCTGCTTCGTTCTCGTATGCCCATCCCGCAGGTAGATATTGATAACGCCGAACAGGACTTCGCCCTGCAGAATCGGAACGCAGTAGTGTCCGTGATGATCATCTTCGGCGTGGAGAAGATCATGACGCGCATCGGTCCGCCCCGCAAAGACGATTGTTTTTGTCGAGGCCGCGCGGCCGCAAAGACAGGCGCCGTGCAGAACACGTGAACAGGCCGCAAACGTGTGCTCGCTCATGTTCCTCTGGACCGTCATTACCAGGTCCCGGCCTTCGCCCTCGGCAAGAAAAATACAGCCCTTCGACTCCCCGGAGAGCCATTCCACGGAAAGGATGAGATCGAGCGTGCGCTGGAGAATACCGGAAAGTTCGATATCGGAAAGCGAGATCCGGAGAATCTCGTTCACAACGGTTTGGGTGTCGAAGTTACGCCGCACCTGCGCTTCCGCCTCTTCGCGGGCTTCGCGAGTGCGAAGCGCCATGATGCCGAATGCGACGTCGTTGGCAAGCTCCGTCAGCAGCTTGACCTCATCGGCGTCAAAGGCCTCAGGCTCCGCTGCATAGATCGTCAGGGCGCCGATGACCGTCTCCCCGGTCGTGAGCGGCAGCCCGATTATCGACGAGTACCCCCGTTTGACCGCCTCATCCCTCCAGAGCGCGAAGCGGGGATCGGTCTGCACGTTTTGAACCACAAAATGCTTTTCGGTCCTGATGGCCGTTCCCGTGGGGCCGCGGCCATATTCCGTATCCGACCAGCATATTTTCACCGTTTCCAGGTACTTCTCTTCATACCCGCACTGCTGCACGGGACGGACGGTCCTCTCCTCGTCGTTTTCCGAATACCCCACCCAGGCCATGCGGTAGCTTCCCTCGCTCACGATGGCCTGGCAGCTCTCGCGCAGGAATTCCCGTTCGCTCTTCGCGCGCACCAGCGCCTCGTTGCATTTACCGAGCGTCCTGAGCGCGCGGTTCATGCGGGAGAGCGCTTCCTCGGACTTCTTCCGTCCGGTGATATCACGCGATATGCCCATCACGGCGGTCACTCTGCCGCGCTCATCCTTCAGCGGCGTCAGGATCGTGCTCAACCATAGTTCGCCGCCGGGGAACGGCAGCTTTTCCTCAAGGATTATGGCCTCGCCGCTCCGCAAGACCGCGTCCATGTTGTTTTCCATCTGGGCCATGGCGCTGGGGGGAAACAGTGCGCTCATCGGCTTGCCGACCACCGCATCCGGCGCGAACCCGACGCTCCGGGCCGCGCGGCTGTTCATATACCGGACGGTATGGTCGGCATTCGTGATGAAGATGTGGTCCTGGGCCGCCTCGGCAAGGGTCCGATAGCGCTGCTCGTTTTCGCGGAGCCTCTTGTCGGTCGAGTGTTTGTACAGGGCAACCTCGATCGTAGAGCGAAGCTCTATCTCCTCAAAGGGCTTCATAAGATACCCGTAGGGTTCGGTCAATTTCGCCCGCTTCAGCGTTTTCTCATCGGCATAGGCCGAGAGGAACACCACGGGAATATCGAAGCGCCTGCGGATCTCGGCAGCCGCCCGTATCCCGTCGATCTCGCCTTCCAGCATGATGTCCATCAGCACCAGGGCCGGCTTTGTCTCATGCGCCGCGGTTACGGCGGCTTCACCTGTCGCGACGGTCCCCGCAATGTCGTAGCCCAGCTTGCCGAGCCGCGCTTCGATCTCCATGGCAACGATCGCCTCATCCTCGACGATCAGGATTTTTTGTTTAGCCATTGGCCAGGTCCTTTCCTTTCCGCCCCTGCAGGGGAATGGTCATGTGAAATACAGCTCCGCCATCGGAAGCCGCTGTGATGCGTCCATGGAGCTGGTCCGTTAATTTATGGACCAGGCGCAAACCGAGGGTCTTCGAATGCTCGAGGACGAACCCCGGCGTAAGACCGATCCCGTCGTCCCCGATGATCAGATCGAGGTCCCCTGCGGCGTCCAGGGATGCCGTGATCCGAATAATGCCCTGCCGACCGGCGGGGAATGCGTATTTAAGGGCGTTCGACAAAAGTTCGCTCAGAATCAGACCGCAGGGGATCGCCCTATCGACTTCCAGAAAAATTCCGTTCCCTATCGTTTCCAGTTTAATGCCCTTTGCCGCCGCGCCGTAAGCGTTGAACAAATATGCGCCGAGACTTCCGCAGTACTCCATAAAATCGATCCGGGACAGGTCCGTGGCGCTGTACAGTTTTTCATGCACCAGCGCCATGGACTTGATCCGGTCCCGGCTTTCCCTGAACAACCCACGGGTTTTCGGATCTTGCACCTCTTCGGTCTGCAGATAGAGCAGACTGGCGATGATCTGCAGGTTGTTCTTGACGCGGTGATGGATTTCCTTCAGCAGCAGTTCTTTTTCCTCAAGTGCAGCCAGGATCTTTTCCTCGGCTTGCTTGATGCCCGTGATATCGACGAAGGAACCGAGCACGCTGATCGGACGGCCGTGCTCATCGGTCACCATGCTCGCCGACATCAATCGCGGAAACAGGGTGCCGTCCTTTCTCCTTCCCCCCAGTTCGCCGATCCAGCCGCCTGTGCTTCGCAAGGCCTCCTGGATCAGGGCGGCCTTGTCCGCCGATTCAGCGAAGTCCGCAAGGGGCCTTCCCAGGACCTCGCCTGGTTCCGCATATCCCAGCATCGTCACATAGGACCGGTTCACGTAAGTGATCTTCCCTTCCATGTCGGAGATCGCTATTCCATTGATGGCGTTCGCGATGGCGTTGTCCTTGCTTCTCAGCTCCAGCTCTGTTTTTTTTCGCTCCGTGATGTTGCGAGCAACGCCGATCAGGTAATCCTTTCCTTCCTGGGAATAGAACCTGACGCTGAGTTCCACCGGAAACGTGGAGCGGTCTTTCCGCCGGTGAACACTTTCGTAGACCATTGCCGCTCTTTTTTTGAGCGCTTCCATCCGCTCTTGCCACGATACGCCGCCGGAAACAAACTCGGCGATATCGGTGATCCTTAAGGTCAGCAGTTCCTGCCGCCCATATCCCAGGCCGGCGCAGGCCATCTCATTGACGTCGAGAATGGCCGCCGTATCCGCATCAGCCACAAAAAACGCGTCATTCGATTGATCAACCAGGTTTCGGAACAACAGGAGCTCTTTTTCCGCGCGCAGCCTCTTCCGCTCCGCCGCCCAGCTCTCGGTGATATCGATTCCCGTTGCCAGCACATATTCGATCTCCCCTGCCTGGTTCAGCAGCGCCGTGTTGGACCACGCAATCAAACGCTTCCCGCCGTCTCGTGTACGCCAGTAATTCTCATGGGTGGCCGGGAATTCCCCGGCAACTAGGCTGCGGAAAACCTTCTTGACGAGTTCCGCCTCTTCGGGCAGGATCAGTTCGTCCCAAAGGTGCGTCCCGATCACTTCAGCGGACGCAAATCCTGTTGCCCGTTCACAGGCCTTGTTGAAGCTGACAAACCTGCCCTGGGTATCCAGTACCACAACCATGGCATCGATGGTGTCGAGCACCGCTGCCCGGAAATCCATTGCTTTGCGAAGCACTTCCCCTACGTCTTTGTACCGCTGTTCGCTCTCGACCACGGTCTCCATCATGGAGACCAGTCCGGTCTTGAGCGCTCCCAGTTCATCGATACGTTCACTTCGTTCTCCCGGACCCGGGCGCCCCTCCCGTTCCAGCGGCTTCCGTTCCCGGGCAAAGGTGTCGGAGCTCGCCTTGAGGAGAACGATATCTTGGATGATGCCGTTGATCCAGGCGCCGAGCAGCCGCCAGCTCGCAAGGGCAAGGACCGCAAGCGAGGCAAGGACGATCAGTGTGATCTCGCCGCCTGAATGAGATTCCTCGATTTCCGAGCGAATAACGAGAACGGGAGCGGGCTCGTCACTGGAACCGGCGAACCTCCACGGGACGGACACGGAAGTCTGCCGCTGTCCGGTAAGGGATGAGGTCGCGGCTGGAGCGAAAAACTGTTCAACGCCTTTCCGCCCAAGAGATGCTGCGACGGGTGTGCCGTTGAAAAGCAGGTACAGGTCCGTGCGAGGATAGGCTATATGGCTGAGCAGGGAATTGTCCATGGGCGTCAGCAGACTGAGGGAGCCCGTGCCGGCGTTCCCCAGCCAGACGGGAAGTTTGAATATGCGATAGAGCGTCAGGTGGGGGGGGTAATTGAAAAACAGGTCTTCGTCAGCGATCTCGTCAAAGGCGGCCTTTGCTTCCTCATCGATCCCGTACCGGAAGAGCGGGTTGCCGTTGTTGTCCCTGATCATGACCCGGGTAAAGACGGAACTGCTGCTCCGGACAAGAAAAAATGCGTTTAACAGTTCGGGATTGAATTTTGACGATTCAAGTATGCGGGTGAATTCCAGGCTCAGTTTGAGCTGCATGGCCTGGGCTTCCCATTCCCGTTCAAGGTTGGCCACGCGGCCTTGGAAATAGCCATATTCGTCACGCTGTTTTGAGACAACTGTTTTTTCCAGGGCCCGGGACTCGAACCAGGCAGTGGCGGCAATGACGACGAGGCTCGATACGGCAAGGGCCGCCAGGAGCCGGTACAGGACCTGTTTTTGAAGGGAATTTCCCATGAGAAGACGGCTAGTCCTTTCCGCCGGCCCAGCGGTCCACGATCATGCTCTTCAGCAGGTCCGGGGGCGCCTGGGGAGACGTTTCATGAAAGAAGCGTTCCGTTTCCGCGAGCTGGCTCCGGGAAAAGCGGCCGTCTTTGCTGTAGCAATTCGGGTATGTTTTGAGGGAGTACAGAATCCAGCGTTTCTCGACCGGGTCCGTTATTGCAAGTTTGTCCGTGATCTCTTCAGGTGTGGCCGCTGCCATCCATGCCAGCGTTCGCTTCAGTATTTTTACCATAAGCTCGGCTTTGTGCGGATCCTGTTCCAGCAAATCAACGCGCGTTTCCAATGCCGCATGCAGGAACCCGCCGCCCGGTATGCTCC
>Ga0184616_10000272_pt1 | contig 10344 bp, 11 predicted proteins | sample PLM4_90_coex_FD_133145 | JGI IMG/M metagenome (GOLD analysis project Ga0184616, IMG submission 133145) | Groundwater sediment microbial communities from an aquifer in East River, Colorado, USA - PLM4_90_coex | ecosystem: Environmental > Terrestrial > Soil > Riparian zone | place: USA: East...
GGTTCGGTTGCCTTATGTTTTGTCTCCGCCCGCGCTACCGCGCGGACTCCGACAAAACATCCGGCCCTCCGGCTACGCGGGGGTCGTCGCACACCTCTCGTCCGCTATCGCTCCCTCGCTTCCTGTGCTCCTTCGGTGTTACTATAGTAACACCTGCTGGCCACCCCGGCAATACCACCGCCACATAGGATAGAGAAACGAATTGAGTCCTAACCCAAAACTCGCGTAAGGCATAATGTAGGGTGCCAATAAGCGTAGCGCATTGCACCGGATGTTTTCATTCGGCGCAATAACGATTGCGCCCTACACGGGTTGCCGGCAACCGTGATGTCAAGACGTGCCCCCTTTTTTTGTTACTACGCCGTTCATTCGAGACCTACTGACGGAGGCATTCCTCGCTTCTGACATAGCTCTTGAAATGCCAGATAAGCATCCAGATGCGCGCGACTCGACTGCTTCAGCAGGCTATCTAGATATGGACCGGTTACTGGTTTTCCTGGCTGGTCCTGATGGCGAGGATTCAGTCGTAGAATTTTATTTCCATCACCACTGACCTGCAAGAGCGCATGACTCAACTCGTTTCTTTGGTTCTGAGATTTCTCTGTCGCCGAGATAATGCGATGGACAATTTTTGTTTCGATGTCATCGCCGATCACTTTCAGTACGCGATTGATGATGTTCTTTTTTGCTTGAAGCGTTTCTGAGGAGAAATAGATGGCGCTGGCAATTTTTTCTTCGCACCCTGAAATTATTTTGAAGGCGGAAAATAGTATCGCGTCACAAAGAGCGGCGTTGTTGACCAACTTTCCGACCATCATTAGATGGTGGTCGATTAGCGCGCCGGTTTCGTTAATAGATTTAGTCATGATATGTGGAACCCCTAACGACAAGAGCTGAGGGGCGCGGCGCTGTTTGCCGCGTCCCTCTCAAAAGGAGAAAAGGGTTCAAAGTTCATTGTATGACTATCTGAACTGTGTAACCCTGCATCAATCTACCTGATGGTCAGACAATGAACTTGATCCCTTACGCTTTTAACAGCGTGCCCACCCTTGGCTAGATTTCTCGCGGCGGGCGATAAAACCTCAGGGGGTCACGACCTTGTTAAAGAAGTGTTCCGCGAGCGCAGGGTCAAGTGTCTTGAGCCGCTTGTAGACTTCCAGCACCTTGCCACGCTGCCCTGACTGTGAGTAGGCAACGCCCAGGTTGTTCCACGCCTCGGCATATTCGGGATTGATGCGCAGAGACTGCTGGAAGGCTTCCATGGCCTTGGCGGACTGACCGGCATTACCGTAGGCGAGGCCCAGGTTGTTCCACGCCCCGGAAAATTCCGGATTGATGCGCACGGCCTGCTGGTAGGCTTCGATGGCCTTGGCGGACTGACCGGCCGTAACGTAGGTGACGCCCAGGTTGTTCCACGCCTTGGCATATTCAGGATTGATGCGCAGGGCCTGCTGGAAGGCCTCGATGGCCTTGGCGGACTGACCGGCATTATCGTAGGCGTTGCCCAGGTTGTTCCACGCCCAGGAAAATTCCGGATCGATGCGCACGGCCTGCTGGTAGGCTTCGATAGCCTTGGCGGACTGACCGGCATTATCGTAGGCGTTGCCCAGGTTGTACCACGCCTCGGCATGTTCCGGATTGATGCGCAGGGCCTGCTGGTAGGCTTCGATGGCTTTGGCGGACTGACCGGCATTTCCGTAGGCGACGCCCAAGCTGTTCCACGCCATGCCGCTACCAGGCTGGGCCTTTGTCCAGCGGCGGCTGTGTTCGAGCAAAGCCGGCCAGTCCTTGCGGCTTTCCAGTTCGATGGTTTTGTTCAGCCACTGCGTCACGGGTTGCGCGACTGCCGGTGCCTTGGTGCTGCGTTTGGCTAGTTCATTCACCCATTCGACGGGAACGGCGAAATTGAGATTTTGCCCCTCAGTGAAATAGAAAGTGGTCAGCCCCACCAGCGCGCCGTTCTCATCGAACAGTCCGCCTCCGCTGGAGCCAGGCGAGATGGCGGCGGTGGTCTGGATATAGTGGCCACCTTCGACTTCGCGCAGGCTGGAGACGATACCGTCCGAGAGCGTGAGTTCGAGGCCCTTTGGGGCGCCGATGGCATAGACCTTCGCACCGACTTTGAGCGTTTTGGTGCTGCCGACCACGACTGCCGGGGCGCTCAGGCTCGCGATGCTGAGGGAACATACATCCCGATCCCAGTCGGAATAGCGCAGGGTGGCGGGGTGCTCCTTGTTCCCAATGCGCACCTTGAGCCGACTGGCGCCCTTGATAACGTGGCAGTTGGTTACCACATCCCCATCGGGAAGTACGACGCCGCTCCCCATACTCTGCACCTTTCCTTTGGCGTTGATGTTTTCCACGACGACCGTGCTCATGGCGGCCTGCTCGTAAATTTCGCTAGCGGTCTTGGCGTGGACGGTGAAAGCCACAAAGAGGAGGATGACGGCAAGCGTGGCGTGTCGAAATGAGGGGCGCATTCGTTGATTCTCCCGTAGCATGAGTTCGATCAGATGCAGAAGATGGCCAGTTTGGACATGATTGGCACCCCCTCTTGTCATTGATTCAATGATAACAGAACACTCCGTCGGTACCCGTTACTCAATGGCGAGCCTGCCGCAGCCCGCGTGGGGCGTAATCGTTATTGCGCCGAATGAAAACATCCGGTGCAATGCGCTTCGCTTATTGGCACCCTACATTACGCCTTACGCGAGTTATTCGTCTGAGCGAGAATACCCAAGATAATAGTAACTTCTCAGGCAAGGATGATGCACAGAGTAGGTGAACTTGACCAGCGTTTCACCAGCCGCATCGGTCGCCGCCCCTTCCAATGAGAGTCGCGATCGATCCGGGAATATATGCACGAGAAGTTCGGTCGGCGGGCTTGGGAACCGTTGTAAAAAATCAGGAATCTCATCGCATATGTCTTTCTCTATTTTTCTTCTTCGTTCGGGCGTGATGCTGCTCGTGTCGTCGTCCCAATGAAATGAAATCTGCATGTTCACCACCTTTGGTAAAGGAAGTGTCTAACGTCCGCGATGACGCGCGCCTGCAAGCGCGGACCGCGCTTGCCATGCGTTGCTGTTGATCGCACAGTTATGCATTGGCTCCACTAGCGAGATACGTCTGAATTGCGCCCACAATCCGCTGCACCGAAACACCCGTTATGGTCGCCGCCGCAATATTACCAGAGCAGACAAGCGCGACCACGACGCCGTTACGATCAACTATCGGCGCGCCACTACAGCCTTGGAAAGCTTCGTGACCAGGATGGGGCACAGGAAGTTTGAAGACGTGGTAGTGCCCATCGGTGCGCAGATACTTCAACCCTGGATAGACAGTAGGTTCCGACCAAAACGTCGTCTCGTCGAGCTTAGCCGTGCGCACGCGGCCGGAAAATGCGTAGATCTCCGATGCCTCCGGCAGATCTTGCAAGGTGGTTTCGAACTCATGGCGTGGTCGCTCTGCGATGACCTTTCCCGTAGAGTTGCGCTCTTGCATCACCGAGAAGAAGTCTATTGGTACCTCGGTGAATGAAACATCTAGTTCCTCGGTCATCGACGTGTTTTGGTCTAGATGCACGACGGACCATACGTCTCCGAAATGATGAACGAGAGTCTTCTGCTGTTTCGGATCGAAGCGCATCTCCGCTGCCCAGTGTCCCTTTCCGGTTGCATGCGAGACCGAAAGAATCAGCTTTCGGCCGCCGATGTTCGCCAAGCATCCGGACGCTACGCTACAGGGCAATTCGTTCTCGTCCAACTTGCAGAGTGGAATGGACGTCAGGCTGACGAAGTGCAGCCACTGCATGCTCTGCTCGCTAACGATCATCGTAGTCCTGCCTGCAATGCATAACGTAAACTCGACATCATTAACGGAATATAATCTGGAATCCTACGCCGCATAATCTATAACCGTCAATTTATAATATTCTAACAAGATGGATGCTGGCTGCTTTGGGCATTTAGCGGCTGCTCGTGACTTACCTTTTACCCCCATCCCCCGTTCAAGCCGGGGGCAGGCGCTGGCCTTCACACTGGAAAGGGGGAAGGGAACTCAAAGCTGTTGTAGACTATAACCATTGCTGAAACAAGCAAGCTACAACAGCCGTCCTAATTATGACTAACAACGACCCCTACCGCCCCCTCGCCGACCGCCTGCGGCCACAGCGGCTGGAAGACTTTTACGGCCAGTCGCACCTGCTCGGCCCCGGCAAACCGTTGCGCCTAGCCATCGGGTCCGGCCATTTGCACTCGATGGTATTTTGGGGACCGCCCGGCACCGGCAAGACCACCCTGGCACGCCTGATTGCCAAACAGTCCAACGCCCAATTCCTAAGCATCTCGGCGGTGCTCGCGGGCGTCAAGGATATACGCGAGATGGTGACTAAGGCGCAACAGGCGCGTGCACTCGACCAAGGCACGGTGCTGTTCGTGGACGAGGCACATCGTTTTAATAAGGCGCAACAGGACGCCTTTTTGCCCTACGTCGAAAACGGCACCTTCACCTTCATCGGCGCGACCACGGAAAATCCGTCGTTTGAACTGAACAACGCGCTGTTGTCACGCGCGCGCGTGTACGTGTTGAAGGCGCTGGACGCCGCCGACATCCGCCACATCATTGATCGGGCGTTATCGGATTCTGCGCAAGGCCTGGGTGAACGCCGTGTAGAGATGGACGCGGAATTACGCGACCTGCTCGCCGCCGCGGCCGACGGCGATGCGCGGCGAGCATTAAACCTGCTGGAGATCGCCGCCGACTTGGCCGAAGCGCAGGATGGGCGTGAGGTCATCAGCAAGGAATTGCTGAATGAGGTATTGAGCGGCGGCAGTACGCGCCGCTTTGATAAATACGGCGAGGCCTTTTACGACCAGATTTCCGCCCTGCACAAATCAGTGCGCGGATCGTCTCCCGATGCCTCACTCTATTGGCTGGCGCGCATGCTGGACGGCGGCTGCGACCCTCTGTACATCGCGCGCCGCGTAGTGCGCATGGCCAGCGAAGACATCGGGAACGCCGATCCACGCGCGCTCACACTCGCCCTTGAGGCCTGGGATGTCCAGGAGCGCCTCGGCAGCCCCGAGGGCGAACTGGCGATCGCCCAAGCGGTCGTGTATCTCGCCTGCGCCGCCAAGAGCAACGCCGTTTACACCGCCTTCAATGCCGCCCTGGATGACGCGCGCACCCTGGGCTCGCTCGAGGTGCCGCTGCAACTACGCAACGCCCCCACACGCCTGATGAAAAATCTCGATTACGGCAAGGGTTACCGCTACGCCCACGACGAGGCCGAGGCCTATGCCGCAGGCGAACGCTATTTCCCGGAGGAAATGCCGGAGAAAATCTATTATCATCCTGTTGCACATGGGCTGGAGATCAAGATCGGCGAAAAACTCGCACGCCTGCGTGAACTCGATAAACAGGCTAGAGACAGTAGAAAAAATCCGGCAAAGGTTAAGGGCAAAGCATGACACAAATCATCGCCATTGCAGCAGGCGGCGCCGCCGGCTCTCTGCTGCGCTTCTGGATGTCCAGTGGGGTGCATGCGCTGGTAGGCCGTCAGTTTCCTTATGGCACCTTGGCCGTCAACGTGCTCGGTTGCCTATTGATGGGTATACTGTTTGTGTTGCTCACGGAGCGCCTGAACCTTGGGCCGGTATGGCGCGCTGGATTGCTGATTGGCTTATTAGGCGGCTTCACCACCTTCTCTGCATTCTCAATGGAAACGATTAACCTGATTGAAGAAGGTGCCCCGCTCAAGGCCTCGCTGAATGTCTTGCTCAGCGTATTCACCTGCCTGGCTGCAACCTGGCTCGGCGTCGTCGCCGGGAGGCAATTATGAAGACCGTCACGATGGTGCGCGCCTACCTCACCGAGGAAAAGGACCACCTCGACAGCGTGCTCAAACATTTACACGATCAAGGCAAGGTCAGGGGCGTCACCGTGTTTCGCGGCATCGCCGGGTTTGGCGCATCCGGCGTGATGCACACCTCCGCCCTGACGGACCTGTCGCTCAACCTGCCTGTGGTCATCGAATTCTTTGAAGAACCCGCCAAGGCCCAAGTGTTGATCGCCTACCTCAACACCCTTATCGGGCCCGGGCACATCGTAAGCTGGCCTGCGGAGCTCAGCAGCAACGGCTGATCTTCATCTATAATCAGCTCGTAAATCACTGCCGGAGGAACACCTATGAAAAGTCTTGAAGTAGCGATGATGCGCATATACATCCCCAATGACGAGTCGCACCTGGAAAAGGTTCTACAGGCCATAGAGGATTTCGGGCCGGGCGGGGATATCCACATCTTGGAGACACGCCCCGCCTTTGATGCAATGGGTAAACGCCTGCCATCGAACAAGGAACACGGGCTGATGGTCGAATTTTTCGAGGAACCCTGCCGTGCGCAAATGTTTGTGGACGCCTTTCATGAGGAATTAATGCCGTGCCGGATTCTCGGCTGGACGACGCTGATGCTGGAAGGCGATTCCCTCACGGAGCGCAATGAAAGGGAGTTCCACGAGAAAGAGGCCGGGGACAACAGCCAGCCTCATGCTTGATCCCCAGCTGCTCAGAACCCAGCTTCACGAAACGGCCCAGCGTCTCGCCGCGCGCGGGTTCACACTGGATGTCGAGCGTCTGGCCGAGATCGAAACGGAACGTAAGAAGATTCAGGTTCAAACCGAACAACTACAGGCCGAACGTAACGCCCAATCCAAGGCCATCGGCAAGGCTAAGGGCTCCGGTCAAGACATCACACCGCTGATGGCCGAGGTCGCGCACTTGGGCGATCAGCTCAAGTCCGCAGAGGAGCAACTAGGCGCTGTCCAAGAACGGCTCAACGAGATCGCATTGGGGATTCCCAACCTGCCGCATGAAAGCGTACCCGTAGGCAAGAGTGAACACGACAACGTCGAGATCCGCCGCTGGGGTGAGCCGCCACGCTTCGATTTTACGCCCAAGGATCACGTAGACCTCGGCGCGACGCTCGGGCAGATGGATTTCGACACCGCCGCAAAAGTCAGCGGCGCGCGCTTTGTCGTCTTAAGTGGCCCGCTCGCGCGCCTGCAACGCGCCCTGACGCAATTCATGCTCGATGTGCATACGCAAGAGCATGGTTACATGGAAGTCTATGTCCCTTTTTTGGTAAACGCCGACAGCCTGCGCTGCACCGGTCAGCTCCCTAAATTTGAGCAAGATCTGTTCGCCCTCAAGGGCGAGCAAAATTATTATCTCATTCCCACCGCCGAGGTGCCTGTCACCAACCTGGTGCGCGATCTGATTCTGCACGCCGATACCCTGCCGCGCAAATACGTCGCGCACACGCCCTGCTTCCGCAGCGAGGCCGGCTCCTACGGTAAGGACACACGCGGCATGATCCGTCAGCATCAATTCGAAAAGGTGGAACTGGTGCAAATCGTCCGCCCGCAAGACTCCTATGAGGCATTGGAGGCATTAACCTCACACGCCGAGACCATTCTGAAAAAACTTGAACTCCCCTATCGGGTCGTCGCGTTATGCACCGGCGACATGGGCTTCGCCGCTACGAAAACCTATGACCTCGAGGTCTGGTTGCCCAGCCAGAATCGTTACCGCGAAATTTCTTCGTGCAGCAGTTTTGCGGATTTTCAGGCGCGCCGCATGCAAGCCCGCTGGCGCAATCCCGAAACGAATAAACCCGAACTCGTGCACACCCTCAACGGCTCCGGTCTCGCCGTCGGCCGCACCCTGGTGGCGATCATGGAGAATGGCCAGGATAAGGACGGCAACATCCGCATCCCCAAGGGGCTGCGCCCCTACATGGGCGGAACGGAACTCGTAACATCTTAGGGTCCGATTATGCCAACCCTTTTTCTAGTACGCTTCGCCTTCATCACCAGCCTGATCTTCTCCAGTGCAGCACAGGCCGACAAGCATCAAGACTACATCAAGGAAATCGGCAAGAGCATTGAGGCTCTTACGGAAGACAAAACACCCGCGCTCATCAAAAAAGCGGAGGCGGGTGATACGAAGGCGGAGCTGCTGCTTGGCATGGCCTATTTTTACGGGAAGGCTGTAAAACAGGATTACCGGGAAGCCAACAAGTGGTTTCGCAAGGCCGCCGAGCATGGCGATGTCGTTGCCCAATATCAATTAGGCGTGGATTACGCGGCGGGCTTGGGCGGAGAGAAGGATTATACGCAGGCCGCTAAATGGTACACCAAGGCCTCGAAGCAAGGCTTTGCAGAGGCGCAGTTTCGTTTAGGTACGCATTACAAGATGGGGGAAGGCGTGCCGCTGGATTATCCGGCGGCGGTGAAATGGTTTCGCAAGGCCGCCGACCAAGGGCACGCTGAGGCGCAGTGGAGCCTCGGCATCATGTACCAAGGCGGGGGCGGCGTTACCCAAAGTGATGCCGAGGCGCTGAAATGGTACCGTAAGGCCGCCGAGCAGGGTTTCGCCCGCGCTCAATATTTTGTCGCTACCATGTATCAAAACGGGAGAGGAGTTCCGGCAGATCTGACCACCGCCTATATGTGGTTCCAGATCGCACAGGTGAGTGGAGAACCCTCTGCCGAAAGATTCGTCGTAGAGTTGCCTTTGAAGATGGCGCCTGAAGACGTGGAGACGGCAGATAAAAAGGCCGATGAGTGGTTAAAGCAGCATCCGCAGTAGGGCCGAATTCATTCGGCCTATCCGTCGAAACGGGTCATGGAGTGGAGTGATAACTCGAAACCTTCCGCACCAGCCCATCGCTAATCCAGCGGTGCAAAAAGCCCGCGGCAACCGCAGCAGTCTCCTCTTCCGCCATCCGCCGGCACAAGTCTTCGCACAGCTCGGCAAAATTTTTACCGGCGCGCGCACAGTCCATGGCCGAGGCCTCCGAGTCGCTCAGCGGACGATAATAATTCTGGTAATCCTGCCGCCACACCAGCCACCGCTGCGGTGATTCCAATTTCTCCGGCGCGGGCGGGGTCTGCCGATCTTTGAGCGCGGCCCATATTTGGGGCGCATTCCAGGTAAGTTCCAGGTGCTGCACGGAGGCGTGAAATTCAAAGCGCAAGTGAGGCCATGTCTCCGTCGGAAGTCTCCCCATGTCTTCCACCGTGACGACGCGGCCGTCCGGCGCGTCGAAGGCGTCAATCAAGCTCCACTCAAAACCAGCCAGATCCGCCAACACGCCTTGCGCCGCATAGGGGGAAACGGCGCGCAGAAAATCGCTCATGGAACGGCCGAAATAGCGCAACGAATAATGTGAGGAAGGATGAGCGTCTATGTACCGCAAGCAAAGTTCGTGAAATTGCTCGTCACCGAGCAGGGTATGCAAGGCCTCGAAATCCGTCTCCAGCGCCTCTTGCAAGCGTAACCGATAAGCGTCGACATATATCTGCAACCTAAACTCGGCGCTCGCCTGGTCGTTGCCGACCACCTGCGACTGGAACGGATGACCGGGATCCGGGATCAACAAATAATCCTGAAACCCGTCCTGCAATTCATTCAAATGTCGCGTAGGCTCGTAACTCATGGGCAGCTCGTGGGCACCTCTAAAAATAGTGGATTTCGTCTTTAGACAAGGCGGAATTCTGCGAGAAAGCGGAGTGTATACGCCAGTACATGAGCATTCCGAGCAGAATTTCAACGCCGCATAAAGACAAAAGACGCATTTTTAGAGGTGCCCTCATGCCGCCATACCGGTTTGCACTGCCCCAGCCAGAATACGCGCCTTGTCCATCTCCAGCAGCAGCTCATTGAGCGGCGGGATATTGTCGTCCCGCTCTATCATGGTGCTGACCTCGCCGAAGCGGCGCACGGCCTGGATGTAAAGTTCCCATACCTCATCAATGACCGGGTTGTCGTGGGTATCAATGATGATCTCGCCGTTTTTGCTGTAGCTGTGTCCGGCCAGGTGGAACTGTTGAACGCGCTCCACGGGAATGCCGTTCAGATAATCGAGCGGATCAAACTGATGATTGCGGGCGCTGACATAAATGTTATTGATGTCCAGCAATATCAGACAGTCGGATTGTTCGGCCACCGCGCGCAAAAACTCCCACTCAGTCATGGCCGAGTGCGTGTAAGTGAGATAGCTGGATACGTTTTCGATCAGTATTCTCCGCCCCAGAGTATCCTGCACCTCGGCAATGCGCGCCGCCACATGTTTGAGCGCCTCTTCGGTGTAAGGCAGCGGCAACAGATCATGCGCATTGACGCCATGCACACCCGTCCAACACAAGTGATCGGATATCCAGCGTGGTTCAATACGTTCGGCGAGCGACTTCAAATCACGCAGATAGTCGCGGTTGAGGGGGTCGGAACTGCCGATGGAAAGCGACACCCCGTGCATCACCACCGGATAATGCTCACGCACTCGA
>Ga0184616_10000274_pt1 | contig 10331 bp, 6 predicted proteins | sample PLM4_90_coex_FD_133145 | JGI IMG/M metagenome (GOLD analysis project Ga0184616, IMG submission 133145) | Groundwater sediment microbial communities from an aquifer in East River, Colorado, USA - PLM4_90_coex | ecosystem: Environmental > Terrestrial > Soil > Riparian zone | place: USA: East...
GCGCTCACCGTGTAATAATACCATACCCCCATCTCTTGTTATGTCAGTACTTGCAACACCCTCTCCTCCTAAAAGGCCCTCAGATCCGGTAACCGGTTTCCTTTTGAATGCCTTGAAGGCAAGACCTAATGTAAGGCTAAAGAAAAGAGCTGTTATGATAGCTGCAGGAAGAATGACATAAAGAGAGAGTTTCATAAAAGGAGCAGGTGACTCAAAGAGCATAATTGAGCCTATGACCATGGAGATTATTCCTCCTATAGTGAGCACGCCATGGGATATGATCTTTACCTCGAGGATAAAGAGGATGATGGCAAGAATAATCAGTAAAAGCCCGGCATAATTCACTGGAAGTGTCTGGAATGCATAGAAAGCAAGTATAAGACAGATTCCTCCCATTACTCCGGGGAATATTGAACCAGGGTTTGTAAGTTCAAAGAAAAGCCCGTAAAAACCCAATAGCATCAGTATATATGCCACGTTCGGGTCAGAAATAAGATTAAGGATTCTGTAACGAAGACCCATTCCTTCTCTAATAATATTAGCTTTTGCAGTATTCAATACCTTTTCACCCATGACTGTCCTGACCTTTTTCCCATCTATATCAGAAAGAAGGGAATTCAGGTCATTACTAACAAGGTCTATTACCCCCTCCTTCAATGCCTCTTCCTCTGTTGCAGATATGCTCTTCCTTACCGCATCTTCAGCCCATTTTGCATTCCTGCCATTCCTCTCTGCAAGGGACTTTATATAGGCTGCTGCATCATTGGTCGCTTTTTCCGCCATCACTTTATCCATCTTCTCTCCAATACCTACTGGATGGGCTGCCCCGATATTGGTACCAGGTGCCATAGCAGCGATGTGGGCAGATAGTGTTATGAATACACCTGCAGAAGCTGCCCTGCTTCCGCTCGGTGAAACATAGACAACAACAGGCACTTCGCTTCCGATGATATCCTTTACAATCTTTCTCATCGATGTATCCAGCCCTCCTGGTGTATCCAGCTCAATTACAAGTGCTTCAAGCTTTTTTTCATTCGTAATTTTAATGCTCTTGCCTATATACTCTGTAGCCACAGGATTTATAACACCGCTGAGGGTTATAACCATAACATCCCTTTTTGGTTCTTCAGAAAAAAAGAGTGAAGGATAAAGGACAATAACAATAAAAAGTGAAACTACTGCAAATATATTCTTACGTCTGAAAAACATAGAAGACTTCATGGAAAATTATATCCCGTGGATGAACAAATTACAATAAGACAGTATTATTTATAAATCCTATGGCAGATGTGGTATTTGAGCGGGTTTTTTTGCCGATAGTCCGATGAGAATATTCTAATATAAAGAGGCAAAAGCCTCGAAGGCTCGATTTATATCGAGCCGAGAATGAGCGAAAATGCCACATCTGCCATGGGATTTAAAATTTTGAGAAAAATGCCCCTTGGCATAAACCAAGGGGCATCTCTTTTTTGAATCTTAGAATAACCCTTTTACCTTGCCTGTTTTCAGATCTACATCAACACGGCGATAAGCAGGATCAGACGACGTTCCAGGCATCAGGCTGATATTTCCTGCTACAGGGCAGATGAACCTTGAACCACCATATGTGAGAAAGTCGCGGATATGGAGTGTCCAGCCCTTTGGAACTCCTTTGACTTTAGGGTCATGAGAAAGAGAGAGATGGGTTTTGACCATCATGGTAACGTAGTCTTTGAATTTTGGATCCTTCTCGAACCTTTCTGCCTTTGCTGTTGCCTCAGGAGAATAGCTCACACCATCAGCACCGTAAACCTCTTTCGCTATCAATTCAACCCTTTCCCGTATTGGTGTATCAAGGTCATAGAGAAATTTAAAATTAACTTTGTCATTACATGCATCTACAACAGCATCAGCCAGTTCAAGTGCACCCTCGCCTCCATACTGCCAGTGTTGAGACACGGCAACACGTGCGCCGGCTGCCTCGCACATCTTCTTGGTCAATTTCACCTCTTCATCAGTATCAGTATGAAAACGGTTTATGCATACAACAGGATTTATCCCTGCCTTCTTTACAGTATTGATGTGATGAATAACATTTTTCATTCCATCTTCAAGCCATTTTAGATTTTCCTCAAAATACTCCTTTGGAATAGGCTTGCCCGGTACAACAGGTGGCGCTCCTGCATTCACACCATGATGCTTCAATGCCCTTATAGTAGCAGTAATAACCGACACATTAGGTATGTTTCCGGAATAACGGCACTTTACATTCCAGAACTTCTCAAAACCTATGTCAGCACCAAAACCTGATTCTGTTAAATGATAATCTGCTAATTTAAGGCACATCTTGTCAGCCACCACAGAGGACTGTCCAACAGCTATATTCGCAAATGGCCCTGCATGAACAAAACAAGGTTGTCCCTCAAGACTTTGGAGCAGATTTGGATTTATAGCATTCCTCATCCATGCGGTCATGGCACCGGCAACCTCAAGGTCTTCTGTGGTTATTGGGTTACCCTGCTTGTCATAAGCAACGACAATTCCACCCATCCTCTTCCTGAAGTCTGATAGATCGCTGAAAATAGAAAGTATAGCCATAACCTCTGAAGAAACAGCTATACCAAATCTTGAGGGCATCATGAACCCGTCCATCTTGCCGCCGATACCTATGATGATATTCCTGAGCGCCTGTGCGCAAAAGTCCATGACCCAGCCCATTTCAACATTCTTGGGGTCTATGTTGAGACGCTTCAGGTTTCTCTTTGCAAGCTGTTCATCCGTATAGTTAAACTCATGCTGCATCCTTGCTGTCAGCGCAACCATAGCAAGGTTATGAGCATTCATAACAGCATTGATATCACCTGTAAGACCAAGTGAAAACTCAGTAAGCGGGATACATTGTGAAAGTCCTCCTCCTGCAGCAGATCCTTTGATATTCATGGTTGGACCACCGGATGGTTGGCGAATGCAGGCAGTGACTTTTTTCCCCCTTTTCCCCATTCCCTGAAGAAGACCCATTGTTGTAGTTGATTTTCCTTCGCCAAGGGGTGTCGGAGTCATAGCTGTTACTTCAATGAACTTCCCGTCAGGTTTGTCCTTCAACCTCTCCAGAACCCTTGCAAAACGAACCTTTGCAATATAATGTCCGTGTGGCAACAGTTCTTCTTTTTTGATCCCAAGCTCATCTGCCAATTGCTGGGATGTCTTCATGTGTTTCTCTGCATCCTCTGCTATCTCCCAGTCTGCATGTTTTGTTGGATCAAGCGGCATGGTAAAAATCCCCCTTTCTCTAAAAAATTATTAATATGTAATGTATAGTAAGTAGAGAGTAGGGAGCAGTAAATAATTAGTAGTTATTAGAAGAGAGTAATTTTTAACCCTAACTACTGCCTACTGTCTACTGACTACTTATTATCAGTAGCTGATCAATGCGCTGAGGAATTTATCTGTCGTGCGCCTGAGCTTTTTGCTCATCTCCATGGCAATCTTTTTGAGAATGTAGCATGCAAGTTTTGTATCTTGCTCCATGAGCCTGTCAAATTCTTCCTTTGGAATAAGGAAAAGCTCCGCATCTTCAACTGCAACAGCACTCGCAACATGGTGCCTTCTTTCAAGAATGGATAGCTCTCCGAAGAAATCTCCAGGAGTTACAACAGTAAGAGTTTGTCTCCACCCATCAGCAGTAACTCTCGAAATTTCTACCTTACCTGAGTGGAGAAGAAAAACCCCGCGGGTATCATCTTTTTCTTTAAAGAGTTGCTCTCCTTTTTTAAGGGATAATTTTTCCACGATTTTGGAAAGCTTTTCAAGACCCTCACTATCAATATCACTAAATAAAGACTGTTGTTTTAAAGCCTGAATCATTTCTCATACCTCCTGACTCATAATTGACTGAGATTTATTATTAATAAATTTCCAGTTTTACTGCGCATACCTTAAACTCTGGTATTTTTGAGATCGGGTCAAGGGCAGTGCCTGTAAGGACATTGGCTGCTGCCTCTTTATAATGGAAAGGTATGAAGACCATTCCCCTTTTTGGCCTATCAGAAATCATAGCCTTAAGATTAATTGCACCCCTTCTTGATGAAACCCTTATTATCTTACCATCATTTATGCCCAATTGTTTTGCATCATCGGGATGAATCTCAACATATGCCTCTGGTGCTATTTTATTAATAGCATCAATCTTTCTTGTCATTGAACCTGTATGATACTGGAAGAGCTGCCTTCCTGTCGAGAGTAAAAATGGATATTCATTATCCGGCAGCTCCTCTGACGGCTTGTATCTCACAATACTAAATGAAGCCTTCCCCCTTGGAAACCCACCTTTAAAAAGATAAGGGGTTCCTGGGTGATCGAGCGTCGGACATGGCCACTGAAGACCCTTATTATCTAACCTCTTGTATGTCATACCCGCCAGTGCTGGCCATAGCTTTCCAGCTTCCTGAAACACCTCCTCGGTGAAGTCATACCTCATTCCGTAACCGAGCTTTTTTGAAAGTTCTCTTATTATCCATAAATCCTCTTTTGCCTCTCCGGGCGGTTCAACTGCCTTTCTCATCTTCTGCACCCTTCTTTCCGTATTTGTAATTGTCCCTTCCTTCTCTGCAAAGCATGCTGCAGGAAGAACAACGTCCGCTAATTCTGCTGTCTCTGTCATGAATATATCCTGGACAACAAGAAAATCTAATTTCTTCAAGGCTCTTATCGTGTGATTAATATCGGGGTCGCTCAAGACAGGATTTTCTCCCATGATGTACAGTGCCTTGATATCTCCCTCATGTGCGGACTTTGTCATTTCTGCTGCTGTCAGCCCAATTCTTTCAGAGAGCTTGACACCCCATGCCCTCTCAAATTTTTCCTTTATTCCTTCAATATTCACCCTCTGATAACCAGGATAGAAGTCTGGCAAACAACCCAGGTCACAGGCCCCCTGGACATTGTTCTGACCCCTGAGGGGATTGACTCCTGTACTTTCCCTCCCGAGATTCCCTGTCATCATTGCCAGGTTTGCTATTGAGCAAACATTCTCAGTGCCATGAGTATGCTGGGTGATACCCATTGTGTAATAGATACCGGGTCTTATAGCATTGCCGTAAAGGAGGGCTGCCTTGATAATGTCTTCTTTCGGAACCCCTGTGGCCTTTTCAGCCACTTCGGGCGAATACTCAACGAGCATATCTCTGAAGGGTTCAAATCCTTCTGTCCTCTCCTCAATAAACTTCTTGTCTATTAACCCTTCTTTTACTATTACATGCATGATGGAATTCAGGAGGATAACGTCTGTGCCTGGCTTGTGCTGCAGCCATATAGTAGCGAACCTCACAAGATCAATCTTTCTTGGATCCACAACGATTAGTTCTGCGCCCTTTCTAACAGCCTTCTTCATCTTCAAACCTATGATAGGGTGTGTCTCTGTTGTATTTGAGCCTATGACAAAGATGACGTCATGATTTTCTATCTCAGGGATAGAATTTGTCATTGCACCGGAACCGAAGACCGAGGCCAGACCGACCAGAGTTGAACTGTGTCAATACCTTGCACAATGATCAACATTGTTTGTACCAATTACAGCTCGCATGAATTTCTGGAACAGATAATTCTCCTCATTTGTGCATTTTGCTGAGGAAAGACCTCCGATTGAATCAGGACCGTACTTTCCCTTTATTTCCTTCACTCGCTTTGAAATGAAATCAAGGGCCTCGTCCCAAGAAGCCTCCCTGAAAAGTTCGGAGTTAGGAGTTAGGAGTTCGGAGTCTCCCCCCCACCCCCCTTCAATTCCCACCTTAGCAAGGGGGGATACAGAGGGGTCAAGAGAAGGTATGGGGGGATTTGTCTGCTGAACGCTGAACGCTGATTGCTCTTTTGGGGCTACTCTTATAAGAGGTTTTGTCAGTCTCTCTGGACTATGGATAAATCCGTAAGCAAAACTCCCTTTTGAACAGAGCCACCCTTCGTTAATTGTATCTGTCTTCGAGGTAACTCTTATAACCTCATTTCTCCTGACAACGAGGGTTAGGTTACAGCCACACCCGCAATAGGGGCAGATTGTATCAACTTCGTTTAAGTCCTGCCTTCCCTTCTGAGCCCACATCTTTCCAGTAAGGGCACCAGTAGGGCACACAGCAACACACTGACCACAGAATTCACAGTTAAGGTCTTTATCATAAGGAGGGCATATCTTTGTGCGAAATCCCCTATAAGCGAAATCGATCGCACCAACGCCCTGAATCTCATCGCATATTCGGACACATTGGCCGCAGAGTATGCATTTTTCCATCTCCCTTTCAACAAAGGGGTTACCGTCTCTCTCCTTATAAACCCTTCGCTCACCCGAAAACCGGTTTTCCTTGATTGCATAAAAATATGCGAGTTCCTGGAGCTTGCAATCTCCTGCCCTCTCGCATACCCTGCAGTCATCAGGATGATCAGAAAGGATGAGCTCAAGCGTAGTCCTCCTCATTTTCTCAAGTGTAGGGCTTGTTGTTATGACTTCCATGCCTTCACTTACAGGTGTTGTACAAGCAGTAGCAGGCCTTGCGATACCTTTAATTTCTACTATGCAAAGCCTGCACCCTCCAAAAGGAGTAAGTTCAGGATGATGACAAAGAGTAGGTATTGAAATATCGAGTTTCTTTATAGCGTCGAGCACTGTAGAGAGTTTTCTTACAGTTACTTTTTTCCCATCTATTGTCAATGTTACCATATTATTCCCTTACCTTCTCTGAAACTCTTTCTTTTTTTAATTTCATCATCTCCCTGAGCGCCTTCTGTCCTTCTGTAGTACCTAATTCGCATCTGAGGCATCGTCTTGCCTCCTTAACAGCCATCTCTTCGCTAAAACCTAATTCCACTTCTTTAAAGTTTTTCACCCTTTCTTCTGGAGAAAGATGCGACATTTCTTGAGGTTCTATCTCTCTTATCTCTTCATCAGAAAGTTCAACTGGTTCAATATACGTCGAAGGCCCGGTTGCCTCATAACTTCTTATTAAGCTCTCTCCTCTGAGGTATCTGTCAATAGATTCAGATGCCTTCTTCCCGGCACTGATAGCATGGATTACGGTACCTGGACCTGTCACTGCATCTCCCCCTGCAAAAACCCCTTCCCGTGATGTTGCCAAGGTTTCCGTATCAACAATAATTGTATTCCTTTTTGAAATCTCGAGCCCATGATCCTTACCAAGAAAAGAGACATCCGACTGTTCTCCTATCGCTACTATCAATGTATCTAATTTTATAGTAAACTCAGAACCCTTAATGGGAACAGGTTTTGCTCTTCCAGTCTGGTCTATTTCTCCAAGTTTCATGCGAATACACTCAATACCAACTAGTTTGCCGTTCTGGCTCAAAATTTTAACTGGCGCAGTCAAAAACTTTATCTCGATTCCTTCTTCTATAGCCGCATCAACCTCCTCTTTATATGCAGGCATCTCCGACCTTGTCCTTCTATAAATGATGGTAACCTTCTCTGTTTCATGAATGCGATTTGCAACCCTCGCAGAATCTACAGCGGAGTTTCCACCACCGATAACCCCGACCTTTCTTCCGAGCCTGATCTTTTTTCCGAGATTCACCGCTTCAAGAAATTTCAATGAAGGTATAATACTCTTCGTATCTTCACCGGCAATATTCATTTTCATAGGCTTATTGGCGCCAAAGGCAATAAATATGGCTTTATATCCTTCTGAAAAAAGACTATCAATGGAAATATCTCTTCCAAGTACAGTGTCTGTCTTAAATTTTACCCCTGCATCCTTTATGATATTGATATCCGTATCAAGAATCTCCCTTGGTAATCGGTATTGAGGTATTGCCACTTTGAGCATCCCGCCTATAACAGGCTTTGCTTCATAGATAGTGACATCATATCCTTTCTGAGCAAGAAAATAACCTGCTGTCAGTCCTGCAGGACCAGAACCTATAATAGCAACCTTCTGTTCTCTTGCCCATGAGGATTGAATCGGTAGACTCGGAACCTTCTTCACACCATACTCAGTAGCAAAGCGTTTCAGTGCCCTGATAGCAAGGGGCTTCCCGTCCTCACCTGCTTTACACTTCAATTCACATGGATGATGGCAGAGCCTTCCGCAGACACATGCTAAAGGGTTGTCTTTCCTGATTACATAAAGTGCTTCGTCAAAACGTCTGTTGGCAATCAAAGCTATATAGACAGGTACATCTGTACCAATGGGACAGGTATGCTGACAGGCTGAAGATACTATCTCTTTGCAAACAAGCGCAGAACATCTCTTTTGCCTAATATGTGACTCATATTCATGTCGAAAATATTTAATGGTACTTAAAACAGGGTTGGGGGCTGTCATTCCCAATCCGCATAATGAAGTTGTTTTTATATAGTGGCTGAGTTCCTCAAGAAATTCTATATCTCCCTCTTGGCCCTTTCCTGATGTAATTCTTTCTAATATCTCAAGGAGTCTTTTTGTCCCAACCCTGCATGGTGTACACTTACCGCAGGATTCTGACTGGGTGAACTCAAGGAAAAACTTCGCAGTGTTAACCATGCAGTCTGTCTCATCAAGGACAACCATACCTCCTGAACCCACAATCGAACCAACCTGTGCAAGTGACTCATAATCCACCTCTATATCAAGAAGTTCTGCCGGTATACAGCCTCCTGAAGGACCCCCTGTCTGCACAGCCTTAAACATCCTTCCACCTTCAATACCTCCACCAATATCAAAAATTATCTCTCTTAGGGTAATGCCAAAGGGGACTTCTATCAGTCCGGTATTTTTCACTTTTCCTGTTAATGCAAATACTTTTGTTCCCTTACTATTCTCTGTGCCTAAGGAAGAAAACCATTCTGCACCTTTTCTGATAATATATGGAATATTTGCAAGTGTTTCTACGTTATTAATAACTGTGGGCTTGCCCCAAAGTCCGCTGTCTACAGGGAATGGAGGTTTTGCTCTTGGCATGCCACGTTTTCCCTCTATTGATACAATCAGTGCTGTTTCCTCACCGCATACAAAAGCCCCTGCCCCTAACTTAATCTTTATATCAAAGTTAAAATCCTTGCCTAAAATGTTCTTACCGAGGAACCCTCTTTCCCTTGCTTGCTGAATAGCCTTTTTCACCCTCATTACTGCAAGGGGATATTCAGCCCTGATGTAAACATATCCCTCTTCAGCACCGATAGCGTAAGCACCAATAATCATTCCTTCTATCACAGAATGAGGGTCGCCTTCAAGAACAGCCCTGTCCATAAATGCTCCCGGGTCTCCCTCATCAGCATTACATATAATGTATTTCACGTTAGATTTTTTTCTTCTACAGATTTCCCATTTAAGTCCGGTAGGGAAACCAGCACCTCCTCTTCCTCTGAGGCCGGAGTTCTTTATAACAGAAATCGTTTCTTCAGGAGTCATCGAAGTGAGAACTTTTTTGATGGAACCGTAGCCACCAACTGACATATAGGCCTCAATGTCTTCAGGGTCTATCTCACCACAATGAGATAAAACAACCTTTGTCTGTTTTCTGTGAAAGCTATAGAAATCATCCTCTACGGCCCACTCTGTAATGGGACTGCCTTTTATAATATGTTCTTTAACAATCCTTTCCACCATATCAGGCTTTACGTATTTATATGTTGTCCGGGCGCCATTAACAATAACATCTACAAGAACATCTTTTGCACAAAAACCCCTACAGCCAACCTTTTGTACTGAGCAATTCTCTTGAAAGACTGCATCAATGCTTGCTGAAGATAGTGCTTTCTTAAACGATGACAACACCTTTTCTCCGCCGGCTGCGAGTCCACCTGTGCCTGTACAAACCTTTATTACGATCTCTTTATTCATTTACTCTTACTCAGTCTTCTCATATCCTTTATTAATTTATCGAAGGTCATCTTACCATGCACTTCTTTGTTAAGGATTATGACAGGTGCGATACCACATGCACCAACACAGTTAACCTTTTCTACGGTAAACTTGAGATCATCCGTTATATCTTTACCTGGAGGAATATTGAGTTCTATTAAAAATTTATTTAAAAGCCTTTCAGAACCCTTTACGTGACAGGCTGTGCCCCGACAGACAGTAATAATATTTTTACCCCTGGGTTTAAGATGGAATTGGGCATAAAATGTAGATATACCATAGAAACGGCTTGCGGGAATATCAAGTTTTTTAGAAAACCAGTTTACTGCTTCCTCTGGAATGTAACCGAAGGTCTCCTCTACATCTTGAAGGATGGTTATAATATTTCCTTCATTGTTCCGATAATTTGTTAATATCTTCTCAAGAGCCTCTTCCATTTTTCAGCGGCAAAGAGTGGGAATATTTTATAAACTCATGACTATATAAATTATAGAATAGACACCCCAACTA